>WNGG01009804.1_pt1 | contig 10437 bp, 9 predicted proteins | sample 5400661 | NCBI WGS metagenome assembly WNGG01 (sample SAMN13153372, study PRJNA577476) | soil metagenome | isolation source: 100 cm soil or saprolite under Garry oak tree replicate 1 | place: USA:California | collected 2016-06-15
AGATCCAGCCGGACGTCTTCGATGTGGAACGAGGCCCGCCCGTCACGCGCGAGCTCGACCAGGTCGTTGACCAGCACGCGCAGTTCGCCGGCCTCGGCCAGCGCGGCCGCGGCAAGCGCCGGCGCGTTGGGGTCATCCGGCTGTTCGGCGAGCAGTTCGAGGTTGGTGATCAGGCTGGTGAGCGGGGTGCGCAGCTCGTGTGAGGCGTCGGCGACCAGCCGGCGTTGCGCGCCCGCCGATTCGTCCAGCGCGGCCATCATCGCGGCGAATGCCTGCCCGAGCCGGCTGATCTCGTCCTGGCCTGGCGTCTCGATCGGCGCGCTGAGGTCGCCGGTGGCCCTGATTCGCTCGACGGTTTCGGTCAGCCGGCCGACCGGGCGCAACACCCGGCCTGCAGCCAGCCGCGCCAGCACCGCCGCGCCGATCGCGGCGGCCGGCACGAGCGCGGCGAGCAGCCAGGCGAGCGCCGTCTGGGTCGATGTCGCATCCGACGCCGGCCGGGCGACACGGACCAGAACTCCGGGTTGCCCCGGAAACTGCGTGGTGTAGATGCGGTAGACGACGTTTCCGTAAGCCTCGTCGTGGAAATACGGCTTGGCGTTCCCGTCCGCCACCTGGACGTCGTGACCGGTGACGCCGACGAACCCGTTCGCAGGGCCGACCGTGGCCCCGGGCAGGATCTGCAGCTGCGTGCTGCCGAACGGGACCAGTTGCCCGACGGTATGGGCTTGTTTGAGCTTCGCCGCTACAGTCTGCGCGTTTTCGGCCACCTGTACGAGAGAGGCGTCGTCCTGTCCGCGCAGGTTCGCGCCGACCGCCGGATAGACAACCGCCGCCACGACCGCCAGCGCGCCGAAGACGACCGCGCCGACAGCGATCGCGACCCTGGTGCGCAGGCTCATGTCTCTTCTCGCAGCACGTAGCCGATCCCGCGGACGGTCTGGATCAGCCGCGGCTCGCCCATCTTCCGCCGCAAATAGCCGATATAGACCCACAGCCCGTTCGATTCCGGGCCGAAGTCGTACCCCCACACCGATTCGAATATCTGGGTCCGGGACAGCACCCGGCCCGGGTTGCGCAGGAACAATTCGAGCAGCGCGAATTCGGTCTTGGTCAGCGGCAGCCTCATCCCGCGGCGACTTGCCTGGTGTGCCGCGACATCGAGCTCGACGTCGGCGAACCGGAGCAGGCCGGCGCCCGCGCCGCTGCGCCGCAGCAGCGCGCGCAGCCGTGCCCGCAGCTCCTCGAGCGCGAACGGCTTGGCCAGGTAGTCGTCGGCGCCGGCGTCCAGCCCGGCGACCCGGTCCGACACCAGGTCCCGCGCGGTCAGCATCAGGATCGGGGTGTCGTCGCCGCGCGCCCTGATCACGCGGCACACCTCGAGCCCGCCCGGCTCGGGCATGAGGACGTCGAGCACCACGGCATCATGCCGGTTCCGCAGCAGCGCGGCCAGCGCTGCGGCGCCGTCGCCCGCGGTGGACACGTCGTAGCCGTCACGGTGCAGCGCATGGGTCAGCGCGCTGCGTACCGCCTCGTCATCGTCGACCACGAGCACCCGCACCAGGCCAGTATCGCGCACGTTCCTTAACCGGCATTCAGGATGCGTCAGCTGCCTTGGGCCAGGCTCTGCTTGGCATGCATGAGCGCAGTGGACAGCTGCTGGGTGCTGACGCCGAGCGAACGGGCGGCCGCCGCGAATGCCGGCGACGACGTGTCGGCATGGCCCGCCGCGAACAGCGGCTGGAGCGCCGCGCTGACCCGGGCCGTGCTGACGTGCAGCTCCCCGGCCACCGCCGCCACCATCGCGTCGTGGCCCTGCCGCTCTTCGGCGGCCTTGGAGCCTGCCGGAGCGGTCTTGGCGCCGTCCGGGCTCTGCTTGGCGTACGGGCCTTGGGCCAGGCTCTGCTTGGCATGCATGAGCGCAGTGGACAGCTGCTGGGTGCTGACGCCGAGCGAACGGGCGGCCGCCGCGAATGCCGGCGACGACGCGTCGGCATGGCCCGCCGCGAACAGCGGCTGGAGCGCCGCGCTGACCCGGGCCGTGCTGACGTGCAGCTCCCCGGCCACCGCCGCCACCATCGCGTCGTGGCCCGGTTTCTCGCTGGCGGACATGGTCTTTGCGGGGGCGCCGGGCTTGGCGCCTGTCTCTGACGCTACCGCGGCGGTGCTGCCCGCGGCGAGAGCCGCGGTGACCGCTGCGGCGGCAATCATCCTGGTTCGGCTGCGCATGCGAATCCTCCTCGGGTTTGTGGCTTGCACCCAAGGGAACCAGGCGGGACTCAGGCGGGCCGAAGAAGTTCCTTATCGCGGCCTAAGAAGCAGCGCCGTGCCCGTGGCCGCCGGTCCTTGGAGCCCGGTCACGGGCGCTTCTGCGCTCAGGATGAGTCGGCGCGAAATGCTGGGGGAACGCCAGGTTGCGGCACCGCTGATGGCGCAGCGCGCCGCACACGGGGCACTCAGACTGGCTCACCGCCGGTTCCAGCCGGGCGAGGGTGTCGGCATCCAGCTTGCGGGGCTCCGGCTGAGCTGGAAGCCTCAGCGGCCCTCGCAATGCCAGTTCGGACACGAAACGCTTGTACTCGCGTTCGCACTCTTCGCACCGGCAGCCTCGCGCCCAGGCCAGCACCGTGCCGTGCGGCGGCAGCGCGGGCGGCAGGCTGCCCCATGCTGTCATACGTCCACGGTAAGACAGCGGTTTCTCCGGTTGGTACTACGACATAACCAAAAGGAGCGGCGAGCGATATTCCGCCCCCTGGCCTGCCTACCCCGCAACTCCGCGATCCGAACCATAAGCTCAGCAAGCTGCGACGCCCACCCCAGGCGCTGATCCCTGCCCGGATCCTGTTGCGGGATCCCCGCTTCGAACAACGGCTTAATCTCCTCGACCGACTGGAGCGGAGGGAACGGGCACGCGGTCACGTCTGGGTGCTGAGGGGCCGCCGCATGACCGGGCGGTCGGGCTTGCGCCGGGCCACGATCCGAAAGCCGTGGCGGGCGAAGGCCGGTACCGTCCCGGGGAACAGGTTGCGGGTGTGCCCTGGCACCGCGGTGTCGACCGGGTACGCCTCCAGTGCCGGGGCGCCCGCCGCGGTCGCCGCGGTGACGGCGGCCCCGATCAGCGCGTCCATGATGCCCTGGCCGCGATGCGTGCGGCGCACGTAAAAGCAGGGGACCGACCACACCGGCAGGTCGTCGGCCGGCTGGAGGTACCGGGCGTGCGCCAGCCATCCGGCCGCGCCGAAGAGGTCTTCCAGGGCGGCCCACTGCTCCAGGGTGACCGGCCTGATCGTGAGGTCCGTCACGGCACGCGCCGGGCCCGGTCAGGCCGGCTGACCATGAGCGGGGCCGGCGGCTGGCCGGCCGGACCCGCGGGCCGGATCGCCGGCCGCCCGTCCCGGGACGATGAGATCACTGGTGGTGCCATGCCCGGGAGCATAATGGCCTGCTGGCAGCCCCGCGGCGGCCGGACCGGCGCCTATTTCCGCTCCGGCTTCGCCGAGGTGCTATGCCGAGCGCGCGAGTTCTGGGACGAGGAACCCTCCGTTGACGGTGCCGAACCCGGTGACCAGGTTGTAGCCGTGCCGGACCGAGTAGCCGTGCACCGTTCCGCCGGAGAACGAGACGGTGTTGTTGCCGGACGCCACCGGGACGATGCCCGGTGCGTGCCTTGCGGCGAGTGCGTACAGCGCCGGGTTGATCAGCCCGAGCGGATGGCCAGCCACCTGGTCGGCGAGCGCGACGATAGCCGCGAACATCGGCGCCGACTCGCTGGTGCCGCAGGACGCGGTCCAGCCGCCTTGCCCGCCGGTGAATGTCTCGAAGACGTTCACCGCGACGCTGCACGATGCGCTCATCGAGATGTCTGGGATGCCGCGCTGGTTACCGGTGACGTTGCGCACGCCCTTCTGATAGCCCGGCCTGCCGTAGTACGCGGACTTCCCGCCGCCGGTGGCTAGCGGGTTCGGGCCGTCGTTGCCGAAGAAAAAGTTGTTCACCGCGGCGCTGTATGTATCGTTCCAGGCCGCGTCGTGACCGTTGCGAGCGCCGCTGGCATTCAGGTTGAGCTTGGTGCCGCCGACGGCCGTCACGAACGGGCTGGTGGCGGGCCAGCTCGCGACCGGATGGCGGTAATAGTTGCCATTCTCGTCCTGACCGGATGCACCGCTGTCGCCGGAGGAGGCGACGATCGTGATGTGACTGCTCGCGGCCTGGCTGAAGATGGAGCTGTACGCGCTGGCGAATTCCCGCCCGAGAGCCTGCTCGGGCTCCCCCCAGCTCAGGCTGATCACGTCGCCAAGCTTGTGCTGGACCGCGTACCGGACCGCGAGCGCGAGATGCTGCAGGTCCTCCTTGGCCACCTCTACCAGCACGATCTTCGCGTTCGGTGCGCCAGCGTGCGCGTACTCCACGTCCAGCGTGGTCTCGCCGGCCCAGCCGATCATGTCGCCATTGCCGGAGTTGAAGGCCGGCATGTGCCCGACCTTGACGATACGCAGCGGCGGCGTGCCCAGGCCCAGATACTGGTCGAACTGCAGCAGGTCATCGGCGATCGTCGGTGACCCGAACGCGTCGACGACCACGATGGTCCGGCCCTTGCCGGTGATGCCGCGGCCGTAGAGGGCGGGCAGGTTGTACGCCGCCTCGACCTGATCGGGAACGTAGCACCTGATCTGGAAGACAGCCTCGCACTGTGCGTCGCTGAACGGGACCGGCGCCATGAACGCGCCGTGGACATGGTGCGCGGCCGGGTGCACGATCAACGTGCCAGGATCGCTCGCGCGGCTTGCGCTGCTGGCGTTGCTCGCGGTGCTGCCGAGCGCGGCGGCGCTGCCGGCGACGGCGGTCAGCACGGCGGCAACAGCGACCACCAGCCAGGCGGAACTCGCTCTGGACAAGCGCATCAGGTGACCCTTCCGACAGTTAGGACAAGATAGGGCACGCCGACGATAACAGGATGAGCCGACCTTGATAGCTAGAATCCGCAAGCTAGACGCATCGATGACTTGGCAGACAGATCGGCGGCAGTGCCTCGCCTGGCCGAGGCCAGCCCAGGTGGCCGGCCGGAGGGCTCAGCCGGATGTGCCGACGGTTGGGCCGGTGGCGCCGAATGCGTCCCCCAGGCCGGTGAGGTCAACGGGGAGCCGTGCCTGCTCGGGCACATGGTCCAGGAGCGGGCGCATTACTTCGAGGGCAGCCAGGATTTCGCGGCCGACCTGCTGGGCGGAACGCATCGCATCCACCGAGACCAGGATGCCGCGGTCGCGGTACCACGAGATGATGGGGGATGTCACTTCATGGTAGAGGGCCAGGCGCTGGGCAATGATGTCTGGCGTGTCGTCGGAGCGATGCTCCAGCGCGGCCCGCGCGAGCAGCCGGCGCATGAGCTCGGCATCGCCGGCCTGCAGGTGCAGCGCCACATCCGCGGTCATTCCGAGCTCGCGGCCGATCAGGTAGGCAGCGCGGGCTTGCTGCATGTTTCGCGGGATTCCGTCCAGGACATACCCGCCTCCGGCCGCCTTCGCGGCGACCATCGCCTCCCGCACCATGTCCAGGACGACCTGGTCGGGCACGAGTTCGCCGCGGTCCAGATACGCCTGGACCGCCTGGCCGAGCGCGGTCCGCCGCGCGACATGATCGCGCAGCAGCTCGCCGGTCGCGATGTGCGGGATGCCGAAGTGCGCGGCGATCAGCGCGCCCTGAGTTCCCTTGCCCGCGCCCGGGGGCGCGATCATCAGTACTCGCATTACTCATCTCCTGATGTCATCATCCCGCCTGCCGGCCCGGCCGGCAGCCCGGCCTGCCAGGCCAGGCCCGCTCGGGACCGGAGCGAGCGGGCCCGGATGCCGGCTGGGCTTGACTTCGAGCGCGCTCTAAATCCTAGCGTCGAGGTATGACGACAACACTGATCACCGGAGCGAACAAGGGACTCGGCTTCGAGGCCGCCCGCCGGCTCATCGCCGCGGGCCATACCGTCTACGTCGGCAGCAGGGACGCCGAACGCGGCCGCCGGGCCGCCGGGCGACTGGGCGCGCGGATGGTCCTCATCGACGTCACCGACGATGCGTCCGTCGTCGCGGCGGCGAAGACCATCGAAGCCGACGGCGGACTGGACGTACTGGTCAACAACGCCGGCGTCGAAATGCGCACCGAGGGGAACGTGGTGCCCGGCGCCGCGGAGATCACCGCCGACCTGATGCGGTCCCTGTTCGAGACGAACGTCTTCGGCGTGGTACGTGTCACGCACGCGTTCCTGCCGCTGCTGCGGCAGTCCGCCGCGCCAGTCGTGGTCAACGTCAGCAGCGGCCTGGCCTCGATGACCCGCGTCACCACTCCCGGCAGCCCGGCTTACGCCTACCCGGGGGTCGCCTACCCTGCGTCGAAGGCCGCGGTCAACATGATCACCGTGCAGTACGCGAAGGCGTTCCCGGACATGCGGATCAACGCGGTGGAACCCGGCTACACCGCGACGGACCTGAACGGAAACGCGGGTACGCAGACCGTCGAGGAGGGCGCCGAGATCATCGTCCGCATGGCGCAGGCCGGCCCGGACGGACCAACCGGAAGCTACGTCGGCACCGACGGCCCGCTCCCCTGGTAAGACTTACCCCGGCAGCGCGCGGAGCGGCCGCCACGCGGCCGCTCGTCAGGACGGTGGGGCGGCTGGCGGTCACCACTGATCCGCCCAGCCCGGCGGTGATAAGTCAATTTAATCCCCAACGGCCCGGGTGCTTCGGCACACTACCGTAATCCCAGCCAGTGCGACCAAAGCACTACGCGAGTCCTGCGTAAGCAGCAGGCCGCGCCCATCAAGCTCATGAGAAGCGGAACACCGGTCCCCGCGCCGGAAAGGGCAGGACGGCTCCGGCCGGGATCAGGAACGCGTGATCGCGCCTTATCCGGACCCGGTCGATCCAGGCGTCCGTGATGATGAGAATGGGGCCGTCGTCCGGGAAGTCTTGCGCGTCCTGCAGCAGGTCGATGCCGGGCTGCAGCACGGTGCCGCCGCGCCCGCGGATCCGCACCCGGCCGGCGATGTCGAGCGGGTGCATCCAGCCGTTGTCGTGGGCATCGGCGTCGCAGAAGACCACCCGCACGGCCTGCACGTCCCGGGTGACCGCGTAGGAGGCGATGGCGCCGAGGGCTTTCCCGAGGAGGCGCCGGTCCATCGAGCCGCTGGTGTCAAGGACGACGCCGAAGGTCCGGCTCTGCATGAGTTCTTCGGGCAGGTGCCAGCCGGGCCGAGGGATGTCTGGCGTCGCGGCCTGGCGGCGGCTCGCCCTGGCGTAGGAGCGGCGGCGCTCTACCGGCACGAAGTGATCATCGAACCAGCGCGCCAGTTCGACATCCCAGGGCACCGGAGGCTCCGTCAGGGCACGGATCTCCTCCACGAGCCCGGCGGGGAGCAGGCCGCGCCCCTGCCCGCGGTGGTAGTCGATGCCGTCGGCCAGGCAGCGCCGGTAGAACTCGTCGAGGTCCACCCCCCGCGCCGGGTCATCAGGCCCGGCCAGCCGCCGGGGCAGGATGTCGCAGACCCCGGGGCCGCGCAAGGTCGCGAGCTTCCACGTGCGGCGCCGGCCGGCGGCGATCTCGTCGTAGACCTCCTCGGCGGACTTGCCGCGCAGCGACGGGTCGTACAGCGCGCTGTCCGGGAGATCGCCCACTGCCATCTCTGCCAGCCAGCCGTTGATCACGTAGTCGCAGGCCACGTTCCATAGCCAGGGATCCCGGCCGCCACCGCGGGTATCGTGCCGCAGTCCGGCGTGCAGCAGTTCGTGTGCGATGACGAACCGGTGCTCGCTATCTTCCAGCCCGCACAGCGGGTTGACGTACAGTTCGGCGGCGGCCGGGCTGATCGCCGCGACCCGGATGCCGTGCAGGTGGCATACCTCGGCGTCCTCAACCAGCTTGAACGCGGCGGCGAGCGCGCCTAGCAGTGGGTAGGAGGAGATGAACCAGTTGAGCGCCTGCCGCCACTGCGTCTTGCGCCCGCCCTCGCCCGCCAGGCTCTCGGCCACGCCGCCTGCGATATCCACGGCGGCGCCGACCGCGCTCGCCAGCCCGGCCCCGAGCAGGTCAGGCCAGTTCGCCGGCCCGCGCCAGCTCCTGGGCGAGGGAACGCCCGCCCAGCGCAGGTCACCGCCCGGCCCGGCGGTCCCCGCCCCGCCCAGGTAGGGCGGATTCCCCAGGGAACGGAGCCGCTCCGCGAAAGCGTCCTCGGCCGCGGTGGTCCCGGCCAGGTGATCGTAGCTAGTGGGCCCGCCGAGTCCCTCGGGCGGCCGCCCGACCTTCAGGTGGGCCAGGAACCGGTTGACCGTCACGCAGGCGGCGAGGTTCCACGCCGCGTCGAAGCGCGCTCCCGGGCTCCGGCCGGAGGGCAGGCCGGTTGCCGCGCGCCAGCCCGCCAGGCGGTGCTCCGCCAGGTGGTCGAATCCCAGGTGGAGCAGGCAGTGCGCCGCGACCCACGCCCACTCCTCCGGCTCGCCGCGCCGCCGCGGGTTCAGGTAGACGTCCCCGAGGCTGGTCACCACGGCCCATCCGCCGGGCGGGCACTGGTCATCATCACCCGGGCTGGCGCTCCAGACGGCCCGGTGTGCCAGCCGCGCGAACAGCGGGTGCCGCTGGATGAGCTCTAGGCCGCGCTTCCTGTTCTCGGTGGCCGGGTCTGTCCGTCTCCCCGGCCGCCGGGGCTGGCGGCCCTTCCCCGGCACGGCTAGAAGCCTTGGCTTCTAGCCGAGCCGGTAATGCTGTCCGCCGCCAAGCCAGGCCGCTGCCTGTCCCGCTGCGGCGGCAGACATCACGCTGGCAGCAGCCGTGACCGCGGCGGCAGTGGCTTCCTGTACGGCTCCGGCTTCGGTCTCGCTCAGGTACGCGACCAGCTCTTCCTTGCCGGTGGCGGTGCTGTAGATGCCGTCTTCCTGGTCAGGTACACCGGCCTGTGGGGGTGAGGTGGGCGCGACCTTGAGCGCCATGCCGAACTGGCCTGCCAGCTCCGGTACCACTCGCACCAGTTCGGCAAGAGCCGCCTGATGTGAGCGGACCGCGGCCTCATACGGGATATGGGCGATGTCTCTGCATTCTACGGCGGCGGCCAGAAGCACCGTGTTGAGGACCTGGAGCCGGGTCAGGGCGACGAGGCCGGGCGGGTCATCGTCGGGTATATCAGCGTCGCGTAGCGGTGTTCCTGGCCGGATCGCGTCATGGTGATCATCTGCTGGTAGCGGGGGCGGTAATCCCACCGGGTGAACAGGCTGCTGCGCCGGAAGGAGGAGGCGACGCCGAGCGGGCTGCGGGACAGTACGGCGACCGGGCTGTCGGGGAACCAGGAGAGCAGCGAAGGCACCTCGGTCAGTACCGGGAAGCCGCTAGGCACGCAGACACGGTCCTCGACCTGCCCGAGGTCAACGTGCGTACCAGGGCGCTGCACCGCACGCTGCTGGCCACCGTCCATTCGGACATGCTCAAGTACTTCTCCGAGCGGATCCCGGCCACCTTCGACTTCTCTGAACCAACGCCTGCCACCTATCCGACATCGACTACTGCCTCCGAGGCTGGCATAACGCGCTGTCGGCGGCATGAGCGTGGGGTTGCGGCGTGAGTCCACCCCGGACCGCCGATACCACACGGTCCACGGGGGTCTTCAGCCGGGTCGGCCCTACCGTCACGATCAGGGTTCAGGAGGTTGGAGGGGCCGAACGACCAGGTCCAGCGACGACTCCAAGGCTGATGCCTCACACTGAACCTGGCCCGTGTCTCAGGACTGATGGCACAGATCGCCGCCGACGCTGTCGGCTATGGTGAAGGCATGGGTTGCTTCGCTGCCATGACTACCCGGACCGCCGCTTAGCGGCGGTACCGAGGTTGCCGTAACCGCGGCCTCATTGCCTGCCCCTACCGGGGGCAGTGCCAGGACGTACCGCCGGATCAGTGTCCTGCCGGCAGTCGCTCGCGTATTCCTGCGCTGCCGGGTCATCCTGCCTGATCAGGGGATTCATGTCTCAGTCGCAGCGTTTCGATTCACAGAGCCAAGAACCATTCCCGTGCCCGTCCGCAGCCGGACCCGCCGTCACGCAGGACCCGCGTGCCGCCACCCTGGTCCTGATGGTCGGGCTCCCCGCAGCCGGGAAAACCACCCGGGCCAAAGAACTCGCGGCAACGCACCAGGCGCTGCGGCTGACCCCGGATCACTGGATGATCCCGCTGTTCGGCGAGCCGATGGCCGACGGCAAGCGCTGGGTGCTCGAAGGCCGGCTCATCTCGGTCGCCCTTCAGGCGCTGCGACTGGGGACCAGCGTCGTGCTCGACTACGGGCTCTGGGGCCGCGATGAACGGTCGGCACTGCGCTGGCTGGCCCGGTCGGCCGGGGCAGCATGCCAGGTGGTCTACCTGCCCGTGGACAAAAACGTCCAGCTCGCCCGCATCGCACACCGCCAGGAAACG
>WNGG01009805.1_pt1 | contig 10436 bp, 11 predicted proteins | sample 5400661 | NCBI WGS metagenome assembly WNGG01 (sample SAMN13153372, study PRJNA577476) | soil metagenome | isolation source: 100 cm soil or saprolite under Garry oak tree replicate 1 | place: USA:California | collected 2016-06-15
ATCACGACAGGTCGACTTTTACGCGACCGTGGAGGTTGCCGCCTGAGAGACCGGTTGGCCTCGGCTTTCGGCGGTCCGCCGAACAAGCGCATGCAGCCGACGGCGCGCAGGGCGCGCCGCGGCTGATACGCAACGTTAGACCCCTACGCGTAACTTGAGTGGGAGGACATTTGTCTATACACTACTTTGGTGCGGTTCGAATGGGATCCGCCTAAGGCGGCGGCGAACCTACGGGCGCACGGCGTGAGCTTTGCGGAAGCGGTCACCGTCCTCGAGGACGGTTTCGCCCTCACACGCGAGGATCCCGCCGCTGGTGACGAGCCGAGGTTCGTGACTCTAGGCCTAAGTAACCTGGCGAACCTCCTCGTGGTGGTTTACACGTACCAAGAACCAGACGCGATCCGGTTGATTTCTGCGTGGAAGGCGAATAAGCGCCAGAGGAAAGACTATGAGACGAGCCGTAGCTGAAAAGTACCGTGACATCGATTTCTCGCGCGCCCGACGTGGCGCCGTGGTGAAGTCCGAACCGGGAAAGACCAAGATCTCGATTCGCCTCGACAACGCCGTAATCGAGTTCTTTCGGGCCGCCGTAGATAGGGTTGGCGGCGGAAACTACCAGACGCTGATCAATGACGCGTTGCTCGAACACATCCACCGTCGTTCAACTCTCGACGCCGTCCGTCAGGTCGTCAGGGAAGAGCTCGCCCCCTACGGTGACCCGCGGGGGTCTAACTCCCGGCTTCAGCGGACGCGCTCCTCGCGCCGCTGAGCCGGTGCGTTGGCGACGGCAGGAACGTCGCGCATGAGATGGCGTCTGATCATCCCTGACATCGTCATCACGATCGTCCTTTGGACGGCCGTCCTGTGGACAGTGCGCCAGCGGCGCGCACGGGTGGCAGCGAACCCCTCTCCCCGAGCGGTACGGAGTTACCGTCTGCACACCGTTGCTGTGCTCTGCGTTGCAGTGGGAGTCACGTGGTTCTTCGCCTGGCTCATCAGTGACACCATCGGGCCTCATTGGCTGCACACCCTATCGCTGCCGGCAGCCCTTATCTTCATCGCTGTTGGTTCCGTCTTGTCGGGATATGCCGGTTGGGTCGGCGGTCCTTGACCTTGGGGGAGTCGATGCTCGCGTTGCTCAGTTTTTCGCAGAACTCCAGATACCGCTGAACGGCGCGCTGATCCCGCTCACGTCTGGGTCGGGTCGAGCCAGGCCCGAGTAATCCCCGGGGGCCGCCACGCCTCGAAACGATCCAGGAGCCGCGCCGGCGCGTCCTCGAAGAGCAGCAGCGCGGCGTACTCGGGCCGCACGAAGCCCTCCGCCACCGCGTGGCGGAGCATCGCTCGCAGGCCGCCGAAGTAGCCGGCGACGTCGAGCACGCCCACGGGCTTCGCGTGGATGCCGAGCTGCGCCCACGTGAGCATCTCAAGCGTCTCCTCGAGCGTCCCGAGGCCGCCGGGCAGCGTCACGAAGCCGTCGGCGAGGGCCGACATGGTGGCCTTACGCTCGTGCATGCTGCCGACGACGCGCAGCGCGGTGAGGCCTCGATGGGCGAGCTCGCGCGCGGCGAGCGGTCCGGGAATGACGCCGATCACCTCGCCGCCCGCGGCGAGCATCGTGTCGGCGAGGACGCCCATCATGCCGGTCCCGCCGCCGCCGTAGACGAGGCCGAGGTGGCGACGCGCCAGCTCCGCCGCGAGCGCCCTGGCGGCCGACGCGTACTCGCCGCGCGCCCCGTCGGCGGAGCCGCAGAAGACGCAGACGCGCTTCACGGCTCGCGGGGCGTCAGCCAGGCGTCCACGTAAGCGTCGGTGAGAGACCCGCTGTAGACCTCCTCGACGGGACCCTCGAGGCGGAGCGACCAGTCGGGGCGCACGTCGATCGCGAGGTCGCCCCCCGGCATCCGCACCATCACCCGGCCGTGCTCGCAGCGACCCGAGCGGACGGCCGCGGAGGCGGCACCGCACGAGGACGACCCAGAGGCGAGGGTGTAGCCGGCGCCGCGCTCCCAGATCAGGATGTCGAGCGTGTGGCGGTCGAGGACGCGCGCGAACTGCACGTTCGTGCGCTGCGGGAACGCCGCGTGGCGCTCGATGAGCGGGCCGAGGCGGCGGCACGTGTCGGACTCCAGCCGCTCGACGAAGGTCACGCAGTGCGGGTTGCCGACGGACACGGCCGTGACCGTGACCGAGGCGCCGTCGGCGAGCTGGAGCGGCACGTCCACCACCTCGCGATCCGGGCCGTTCATCGGGATGTCGGGGGCGCGGAAGGTCGCGCGACCCATCTCGACGGTGACGCGGCCGACCTTCCCCTGCTTGACGTGGCACGCGCACTCGACAACCCCGCCGGGCGTCTCGACGCTGAACGTGGGCGCCTTCGTGTGGCCGTGGTCCCAGAGATACTTGGCGAAGATGCGCAGACCGTTGCCCGACTTCTCGGCCTCGCTCCCGTCCGGATTGAAGATGCGCAGGCCGAAGTCGGCGCGGGTGCTCGGGACGAGCACGAGGATGCCGTCCGAGCCGATGCCCCAGTTCCGGTCGCAGAGCCGGGCGATCGCTGCCTCCGAGAGATCGTGAGGCAGATCCGCGCGGCGCATCACGATGTAGTCGTTGCCGAGACCGTGGCCCTTCGTGAACGGAATCATGCGCGCGCGAGCTCCACGCGCCGCCCCGTCGCCGCCGACAGGTATCCGGCGTAGATCACCTCCACGACGTCCCGGGCGAGCGCGGCGCCCGACAGGGGCTCGCGACGCTCGCGGATCGCGTCCACGAAGTCCTCCAGCTCTTGCGGGTAGCCCCGCATCCAGTCCTCCTCGGGGCTCGGGAACTGCCAGCCGGCTTTCGTCTCGACCTTCTCGGTGACGTACTCGTCGCCCCACACGGCCGGGTCCGGCGCGTAGGCCACGACCGCCGTGTTCGGGTTGATGTTCGCCTGGATCACGCCGTTGGTCAGGTACGCGCTGATCACGTTCCGGATGCCCCCCAGCGTGGTGTCGTTGGAGTGGATCGTCGCCTTCGTGCCGTCGTCGAACGTGACGAGGGCGACCGCCCAGTCCTCCACGTCCACCTGGGCCGTGGACATGAAGCGGCGGCGCTCGCCGAGGGCCGGCAGCTTCGTGAGCTGCGCGACGTCCGCGAGCACGGAGCGCGCGCGGATCGGCGGCCCGCCCCGGCGCGTTCCTTCCCAGTGCTTGAGGTGCAGCACGACGCCGATCGGATGCGAGCCCATGCGGAGCAGCGACCCGCCGCCCGAGGTCCTCCAGCGCCGCGCGTAGGCCGCGTGAGAGCCCGAGTGGCTCTCCTCGGCGCGCAGCTCGAGGATCGTACCGTCGCCCGCCGCGGCGAGCCGCTTGAGCTTCGTCACCGGCGGCGCGTAGACGAAGTCTTCCGCGTAGCAGAGGGTCACGCCCGCCTTGGCGACCGCGTCGAGGACGAGGTCGGCGTGGCGGAGCGCTCCCGCGAGCATGCGCTCGCGCGGCTCGTCCGCCTCCGAGAACCAGCCGGTCAGCGGCTTCTCGACGATGACGTGCTTGCCCGCGCGCGCGGCGGCGCGCGCGATCTCGTGGTGCGTGTCGGTCGTGGTGCACACGTCCACGACGTCCACGTCGGGCGACTCGACGAGCTTGGCGTAGTCGGTGAAGACGCGCGGGATCGCGTGGCGCTCGGCGAAGACGCGGGCATCCGCCTCGGTGCGCGCGCACACGGCGGTGAGCTCCGCGCGCGTCGGCCGGAGCGGACGGTAGTTGACGGCGTGCAGCTCGGCGGCGAAGCGCGCCCCGACGATCCCTACCCGGAGCGCCCCCATCGCGCCCTCTCCCTAGCGCTGCGAGATCGGGACGTACGGGACCCGGGTCGGGCCCGTGTACTCGGCGCGCGGCCGGATCAGCCGGTTGTTGCCGTGCTGCTCGAGGACGTGCGCCGCCCAGCCCGCCACGCGGCTCATCGCGAAGATCGGCGTGAACTGGTCGGTCGCGATGCCCATGGCCGCGTAGCCGGCGCCGGAGAAGAGGTCCACGTTCGGGTAGATGTGCTTCTCCTCGGTCACCACGCGCGCCACGGTGTTGAGGATCTGCACCTTGCTCTCGTCTCCGACCTCGCGGCCGAGCTCGGTGGCGAGCCGGCGCAGGTGCTTGGCGCGCGGGTCCTCGACGCGATACACGCGGTGACCGAAGCCCATGAGCCGCATCTTGTCGGCGATGGCCTTGCGGATCCACGCGTCCGCCTTCGCCGGGTCCTTGATCTTCTCGACCATCAGCATGACCTGCTCGTTCGCGCCGCCGTGCAGCGGTCCCTTGAGCGCGCCGATCGCCGACGTGATCGCCGAGTGCATGTCCGACATCGTCGCGGCCGTGACCCGCGCCGCGAACGTCGAGGCGTTGAACTCGTGGTCGGCGTGGAGAATCAGGGCGACGTCGAAGGTCTTGACGGCGAGGTCCGTCGGCTTCTTGCCCGACATCATCCAGAGGAAGTTCGCGGCCAGGTTCAGCCTCGGGTTCGGCGCCACGACCGGCTTGCCGCGCCGGACGCGCTCCCAGGTCGCCACCAGCGTCGGCATCTGCGCCGTCAGCCGCGTCGCCTTTCTCAGGCTGGCCTCGCGCGAGTTGTCGGCGGCGTCCGGGTCCCACGCCGAGAGGGCGGACACCCCCGTGCGTAACACCTCCATCGGCGTCGCCTTCTTCGGCAGGGTGCGCAGCAGCGCGATCAGATTGGGGGGCAGCCGACGCGTCGCCGTGGACGAGATCGACTTGTAGAAGGCGTCGTACTCCTTCTTCGTCGGCAGCGCGCCGAACCAGAGGAGGTAGACGACCTCCTCGAAGGTGGCGTGCGCGGCGAGGTCGTCGACGTCGTAGCCGCGGTAGACGAGGCGGCCCTCGCGTCCGTCGATGAAGCAGATATCGGATGTCGAGACGACGACGTCCTCGAGGCCGGCTTTCCCTACGCTGCTCATGGAGGCTCCCTCTCAGGGTGTGGTGAAACCGATCCGCTTTTATCATAGGTAGCCGAGCGCTTCAACCGACCCCATGGGCGTCATCGACTTCTACGACCGCCACCCGATCAGCGAGGCTCAGGTGCTCGCGGCCGCGCGCCGCGCGCGGGGTGCCGATCCGCGCCCGCTCACGGCCGAGGACCTGTTTCCCTGGGACCAGGACCACTACGGCGGCCTCGCGGCGGTGGACGCGCTGGCGCGCCTGGCGCTCATCGACGCGGACACGCGCGTGCTCGACGTCTGCGCCGGCCTCGCCGGCCCCGCGCGGTTCCTGGCGGCGCGCCGGGGCTCGCGCGTCACCGGCGTCGAGCTCAACCCGGGCCGCGCCGCCGGCGCCGCCCGGCTGACGACGCTGGTCGGTCTCGGACCGCTGGTCCGGATCGTGCGCGCCGACGCGACGGCCCTGCCCTTCACCGAGGGCGCCTTCGACGCCTGCATCAGCGAGGAGGCCCTCCTGCACGTGCCGGACAAAGCGGCGGTCCTGCGCGAGGCGCGACGAGTGCTCCGCCCCGGCGGCCGCCTCGCCTTCACCGACTGGATCGCGCGGCCGGGCCTCGGCGACGGCGAGCGGCGCCGACTCGCGGAATGGATGGCGGCGGTCACGCTGCAGACGCTCGAGAGCTACCGGACGCTGCTCGGCCGTGCGGGGTTCGTCAGCGTCGGGGCCGAGGACCTCTCGGACGATTGGCGCGCGATCCTCCGTCGGCGTCTCGCGATGTACCGCGCGATGCGCGCCGACACGGTCGCGCGGCTCGGCGAGGCGCGCTATTCGGATTACGAGGAGCTCTACGCGTTCTTCGTCGGGCTCGTCGAGGCGGGCCGACTCGGCGGCGGCCGCTTCAGCGCGTCACGCTAGCGCGTCCGCGCGCGGCCGGTGGTGGGGCCAGGCCGGAAATCCGCGAGTCGCCATGCGCTTGCTCATGTCGATTGGACACGCCTCCGCCACGGGTAGGGCCAACGGATTTCCTTGCCTGACCCCACTACCGGCCGCGCGCTGCCTGCTATCCTACGAACCGTCGCCGCGGACGCGCTGAGCGGACGCCTCAGCGCAGGCGCTTCATCAGATCGCGGATGCCCTGCTCCACCGACTTCCCCTCCGGCGCGAGCGATCCGCCGACGAGTCGGATCGAGGGCGAGGCGGAGCTGCCGGTGATCTTCGCCTTGATCTGGTTGCCGGAGGTCGTGAGGGCGACGTCGAGGTTCATCTTGCCCGTGGCGAGACCGTAGTCGCCGGTGACCAGCCCCTTCAGCTTCCGGCTGGTGTACGTGAGATCGCGGGTCGTCGCGACGCCGTTGGCGATCGTGTAGGTGCCGGTGATCGAGTCGAAGTCGAGCGGCGAGCTGAAGAGGTCGCTCGGCACCTCGCCCTTGAGCACCGCCGTGATCCCGCCGCCCAGGCGCACGAGGCTATCCAGGAGCGCCAGCGCCTGACGGCCCACGACCTTGCCGGGGCCTATCCGGAGCGTGCCGGGACCGTTCAGCGTATTGAGGAGGTCGCCCGTCGAGAAGGCGAGCGCGCCGGTGAGGTCGAGCGGGCCGGAGACGGCGTAACCCTGGCAGAGATAGTCCACGAGCACCGTCTCGAGCGGCAGCGCCTTGATCGCGAGGTCGCGAAGCTCGACTCTGACGCCGTGCTCGAGCGCCACCGAGAGCTGCGCGGTGATCGTTCCCTTGCCCAGGGTCGCCGTCAACGGGCGACCGGTGAGGTGCTTCGCCTCGTACGTCGTCGCGAGCGTCACGCTCGGGAACGTGAGCGTGCGCTGCTTGGGATCGGGACACGCCGGCTGGGTCTGCGTGACGGCGAGCCGCGAGAACTCGACGGGGCCCGACGCGCGGAGCGTGGCGACGGTGCCGCCCAGTACGAGCGTGCCGCGGAGTCCGCCGCCCAGCTGGGTCCCGGCGGGCGCCAACGCGCGGGTGGTCTCGGCGATGTCCTTGGCCTCGAGCGCGACTTTCGCGTGAACCGGGGCCTCCTGCAGGCCCCGCGGGTTGAGCCCGAGCGTCCCGTCGGTCATTTTCAGCTCGAGGTTGCCGGGCATCACGCGCGCGGTCCCCGCGAACCCGAGCTGCGAGGCCGCGGCCGTGAGCGTGAGGTCCAGGTTCTCGATCCGGTAGCGCGTGGGCGCGCCCCCGGCGCCGTGCACCGCGTAGGTCACGACGCCGTCCGAGATCTTCACGCGCGTCACCGGGAGCGCGGCGCCCGAGGCGGCGCCGCCTCCGCTTCTCGGCGCGCGGCCGGCCTTCGCCTCGTCCCGCGCGCCACCGAGCGTGGCCACGTTCCAGCGACCGTCGGAGCCTTGCAGGAGCGCGATCAGAGGCTTCTTCAAGATCAGGTCGCCGAACTCGAGGTGGCCCGCGAACAGCGGGCGTAGCTTGATCGTCAGCTCGCCGGTATCGAGCTTGAGGAAGGGCTCACGGCCGAACGCCGGGTCCTCGGCGACTTCGAGGCCGCGCAACCGGACGACGGGACGCGGCAGCGCCCACACCGACACCGACTGGAAGCGCACGGGACGGCCGAGGGCCTGCGTGGCGGACGTCGCGATGAGCGTCTGGACGCGCGGCGTGTCCACCAGCCACGGCAACGCGGCCAAGCCGACGATCGCCAGGACGACGATCGCCCCGGCGATCCACAAGAGCCACTTCACGGCTTCAGGCGGTCTGGATCGCCGAGAGCTTCCAGCGGTTCGGCCCCACCGGCCGCGTGAACGTCCAGAACTCCTTGAACTCTTGTGGCACGGTGCGCGAGCCGGCGACCACGCCGCCCGAGGCGTCGTCCAGGGTGTAGTCGAGAAGTGAGCCCGAGAGGTAGACGGTCGCCCAGTCCGCCCCCGCCTCCTGCCACGCCTCGCTGACCTCGGCGCGGAGGATCTCGATCTGCTCGACCCGGTTCGTCTGACGCGCGCTCTTGAGCCGATCGACCTGGCTCTGGAGCTCCGTGTACATCCGTGAGGTGAGCTGGTCGGAGACGGGCGTCAGGTCCCGGAGGATGAGGGCCTGCTGGACGGCGTGGAACGCCTCGCGCGTCTGCACGGCGAAGATCTGGGGATCGAACCCCGGATCCATCTGCCGGATGTAGCCGAGCCCCCGCTCCACGTCGCTCTGCTCGGCCGCCGGCATCTCCATCGTCGTCGCGGCGCCGCCCGCGACGCTCTCGACACCGCCCGCGTAGCCTGTCGCGTAGGCCGGCGCGGGCTGGGCGCGGCGGCGCAGCATCCGGACGACGAGGAACGCGAGGCCGCCGAAGAGCAGGATCTCGAAAAGGCCGATACCGCCGAAGCCGCCGGCCATGCCGCCGAAGAGCATCGAGCCCAGCAGCCCGCCCAGCGCGAAGCCGGCGATACCGCCCATCAGACCGCCGAAGAAGCCCGGACGTGACGCCGGCGCGGGCTGCGCCATGGTGGTACTGCTGGGGCTGGTAGACGTCGTGGGTGACGTCGACGCCGGCTGCGCGGGCGCGGAGGACGAGCGCGAGCCGCGGCTGCCGGTGCTCCCGCCGCTGCTACCGCCGCCGGCACGGGCCCAGACGGGCTCGGTCCAGGCCAGGACGCACATCGCCAGGAGCACACCGACGATCACGGTTGACGCCCGACGGTTCATGGCCGCACCTCCGCCGTGATTGTAGCGCGTCGCTCGAGCGAGGTTCACGGAATGAGAAGCACCTTGCCCGTCGTCTTCCGTCCCTCGAGCGCGCGGTGCGCCTCGGCCGCGTCCTTGAGCGGGAACTCGAACTCCATCCGAAGGCGCAGCTTGCCCGCCGCGATCCAGCTGGCGAGGTCGGTCGCGCGCTGCACGAGCTCCTCGCGCGACGCCACGTAGTGGAAGAGACTCGGGCGTGTGAGGAAGATCGAGCCCTTGGCGTTCAGCGTCTGCGGATCGAACGGCCCGATGGGCCCGCTCGATGCGCCGTAGAGGACCATCATCCCGCGCGGCGCGAGACAGTTGAATCCCTTGTCGAAGGTCGTCTTGCCGACGGAATCGTAGACGACCTGGCAGCCCTTGCCGCCGGTGATGCGCTTGACCTCCGCCTCGAAGTCCTGCGACGTGTAGAGGATCACGTCGTCGGCGCCCGCCTCGCGCGCGAGCTTGGCCTTCTCCTGCGTCGAGACCGTGCCGATCACGCGCGCGCCGCGCATCTTCGCGATCTGGCAGAGGATGAGCCCGACGCCGCCCGCGGCGGCGTGGACGAGGCAGGTGTCGCCCGACTTCAGCGGATAGGTCGAGCAGGCAAGGTAGTGGGCCGTCATTCCCTGAAGCATCATCGCGCCGCCCTGCTTCGTCGTGATCCCCTTGGGCAGGACGACGAGCCGCGCGGCGGGCACCGCGGCGTACTCGGCGTAGGCGCCCGGCACGCCCGTGTAGGCGACCTTGTCGCCCGCCTTCACGTCGGTGACCCCCTGCCCGACGGCCGTGACCGTGCCGCCGGCTTCGAGCCCGAGCGTCAGCGGCATGTCGAGCTTGTAGAGGCCGCTGCGCTGATAGACGTCGATGTAGTTGAGTCCGGCGGCGTCGACCTTGACGATCGCCTCCCCCGCCTTCGCCTGGGGCTCCGGGACGTCTTCGAACTTCATGACCTCGGGACTGCCGGGCGCGTGGACGCGAATAGCCTTCATCGGGGAGACCTCCTTGGGATCGGACGCGATGCGCGCCGGATTATAGCATCGGGTCCCCGGCGGGCCCGGCGCCGAGCACGCCGCGAACGAGATGGTACATCGCGTGGCACTCGAGCGCGAACGGAAGGAACCCGAGGTACCCGGCGAGCGGCATCTCGAAAAACTTCGGCGCGCCGACGAGCGGCACCGTGTAGGTCCATTTCGTCAGAGCCCAGTAGTTCCAGAACTCCCAGAGCAGGCCGCAGACGCCGCCCGCGGCGAGCAGCGCCGCCAGGCGCGAGGCGTCACCGCGCGCGAGGTCGGCGAGCCACGACGGTCGGCCCGCGCGCGCGTTGAGCGGCTCGAGGAGCAGCACCCATCCCGTCCAGACGAGCGGCACGAGCCAGGGAGAGGGCGTGACGAGCGGCAGCGCGCACGCCACCGCCCCGAGGACCACGGCCGAGTTCAGCACCCCGCGCGAGGGGCGCCACGGTCGGACGCGGAGGCCGTGGAAGACCGATGCGCGCAGGATGGCCGCCGTGAGGAACAGCGCCGGGAAGATCGTCGCGAACGCCCAGTCGTAGCCGAGCCGCCGGAGCCAGAGATTGGGCTCCGTGTCGTGGTAGTGCCACCAGAGTCCGACGAGGTCGGCGCCGCCGCGCCAGAAGCGTGGCGCGTTGTACCACTCGAAGAGCCACCAGCCTCCGATGGAGGTGAGCGCGACGAGGACGCCTTCGACACGGTGGGTGGTGAGATACGAGCGGCCGGTCAGCCGCGCGCAGAGGGCATCGGCGAGGAGCACGTAGCCCGTCCAGACGATCGGCGTGAACCAGCGGCCGACGAGCGGGTGCCCCGCCCAG
>WNGG01009808.1_pt1 | contig 10435 bp, 10 predicted proteins | sample 5400661 | NCBI WGS metagenome assembly WNGG01 (sample SAMN13153372, study PRJNA577476) | soil metagenome | isolation source: 100 cm soil or saprolite under Garry oak tree replicate 1 | place: USA:California | collected 2016-06-15
GCGGCGTTTTCAGCTTCTCCAGTTCCTCAATGCGCGCTTGGGCGACTCGCAATTGCTCTGTGACTTCATTGAGCTGCTCTAAGGCTTGCTTGAGTTGGGCTTCTAATGAGGCTATCGTCTCTTCTGCTGTCATGTCCACAGTATATCAGAAAAGGGTAAATCTGAACAGTTTCATATAGACACCCCCCACCCACCTATGCTATCCTCTACACATCACAAAAACACCAACTATCAGGAAATCGGTGACTAGATGATCTACCTCAACCACCTGCTCGACGCAACCAGCGGCACTCTACGCCATCCAGGAAACCAAAACCATTTCGATGCCTTCAGTCATGACACCCGCCAACTCATCCCAGGCGAACTCTTCGTAGCAGTACGGGGCGAACGCACCGATGGACACGACTACCTGCTCGATGCAGTAGAGCGAGGAGCAGCAGGTCTGCTGGTTGAGGCACGATTTATAAATGCCCTCGCGGAAGAAATCCAGCACACCTTGCAGCAGTCTGGCGTTGCAACCATCGTCGTCGAAGATACGCGCATCGCCTTGCAACAATATGCGCGGGCTATCCTGGAGCGATGGCACCCCACAGTTATTGCTGTGACCGGCAGCACCGGCAAGACCAGCACCAAGGAGGCCATTGCCACCGTTCTCTCCAGCAATTTCGCCACATTCAAAAGCTGGCAGAACTACAATGACCTGCTTGGATTACCACTTTCGCTTGGTCGGCTGGAAGAACGCCATGAATATGCAGTCTTAGAACTGGGTTGCGACCATCCAGGTGAAATTCGTGATCTCTGCAAGATTGCTCGCCCTCAGATTGGTGTCTTGACAAATATCAGTCCGACACAACTTCAGTATTTTGGCACTCTAGAGCGATTAGCTGAGGAATTAAGCGCTCTCTTAACATCTCTACCAGAAGAAGGAACCGGCATTCTCAACTTTGATGATGATGCGATTCGTACTCTCACCTTTAAGCTGGCTCTTCGCCTGAGAACCTCCCTTCTTGCACCATTTTCCTCATCCACCACGATTCGAGAGTTGCATGTGACATGGGAGGGTCTGAGCTTCACACTACATCCTCCCGAAGATTTGCCTTTAAAAGATGTTCCCGATCTCCATCTCTCTTCCCATCTGTTAGGAGCACACCATATCACCACGATGCTGGCAGCTCACATAGTCGGACTGCGCTGTGGTTTGAGCGTTGAAAACTCAAAGTATGCTCTATCAAACCTCAATCCGCTCCCAGGAAGGCTCAATCCGCTTCCAGGAGTCCATGGCTCAATATTACTCGACGATACCCATAATGCAGCACCCGCCTCCGTTCTCGCCGGTCTGGAAACACTCAAAGCGCTGCCAGCAGGGCATCGCATCGCCATCCTGGGTGATATGCTCCGCCTTGGTGACTACGAAGAAGAGGCTCACCACATCGTAGGAAAGAGAGCAGCCCATTGCGTCGATTACTTGATTACTCGTGGAGAGCGGGCGGCGATGATTGCTGAGGCGGCGCGTGAAGCGGGCCTTCCAGCAGAAAAAACTATTATCACCTCAACCCACGAAGATGCTGCAAAAGCCGCACGCCAGTACGTGCTTGATAAATCGGCACTCTACACTCTAAACAAAGGTCGACACGTACCATCCATTAGAAAATACGTTATTCTCATCAAAGGCTCGGAAGAGACGCGCATGGAGCGGGTCACAGAACTCCTGATGGTACATCCTGAGCAGGCACGCGAACAACTGGTGCGCCAGACACCTGGGTGGAAGCAGATTGTGGTGATGCGTCCTGAGCGTCCAACCTGGGTTGAGATTGACCTGAGTGCTATCGGCAACAACACCCGCCAGATTGCAGCACTGGTGGGGCCGAATGTGCGGGTACTTGCCAGTCTCAAGGCGGATGCCTATGGTCACGGGGCACTGAAGGTGGCACGGACAGTCTTGCATAACGGCGCAAGCATGCTGGGAGTGGCTACTGTAAGCGAGGCGACACCATTGCGGGAGGCAGGCATTGCTGCTCCTATCCTCGTCTTTGGCTATGTACCACTCTGGCAGATGCGGGAGGCTGTGCGCCTGGGACTGACCATCACGCTCTATTCAGTCGAGTCTGCTCAGGCTCTCTCGCGTGCAGCACTGGCCCTTGGAAAGACTGTGAAGGTCCATGTCAAGATCGATAGCGGCATGGGACGCCTGGGTGTACGAGCTGAGCAGGTCGAAGAAGTGCTGGCACTCGTTCGGGAGATTAAAAGTTTGCCAGCACTTGAGTTGGAGGGCATCTTTACACATTTTGCCATGGCCGATGCCGCGGATTCGACGCACACAAAATTGCAACTTGCCCGCTTTCAACACGTATTAGCAGTATTGGAAGCTCAGCACCTACGTCCACTACTGGTGCATGCAGCCAATAGCGCGGCGCTGATCCATTTTCCTGAGACCCGTTTCGATATGGTGCGACCAGGTATTGCCCTTTACGGCCTGGATCCATCAGCAGAGGTACGATTACCAGCAGGATTTCGTCCAGCACTGTCATTCAAAACTCAGGTGGCACAGGTCAAACTTATCCCTGCGGGAGAGTGCATCAGCTATGGCTGTATCTATCGAACGGAGCAACCAGCTCGTATCGCAGTACTGCCTGTTGGCTATGCTGATGGCTTCCGACGAGCACCCACCAACTGGGGATCGGTGCTGATCCATGGCCAGGAAGCTCCACTCCTGGGCCGTGTCTGCATGGATCAATGCATGGTTGATGTTTCGCACATCCCGCAAACGCGGGTGGGTGACGAGGTGGTACTGATCGGACGCCAGGGAAGCGCTTCTCTGACTGCCGAGCAGGTAGCCCAGCGCCTGGGCACCATCAACTACGAAGTTGTCTCAGAAATTCTCGCTCGTGTTCCGCGGGTAGATTGATCAGATTGACAAATTAATCCAGCCAAACCGTAGGCAGTGTCATCCTGAGCGAAGCGAAGGATCTATTGGCCGTAGGGGCCCGATTGATCGCGCCCAAGGGGGGGCAGGGGTCTCCCGCATAAGCGCGAACTTAGGATGAATTTCCAGGGCGGGGGCAAGCCCCGCCCCTACTATACACGGGCCTGGCGGGCTGATCCTTGGTCTGGTAGGGGCGACCCTTGCGGTCGCCCTGGGTGGCGGTGGGGTCTGGCTAAAGTTTGCGCTTATGGGGGTCTCCCCGCTTGTCCGACTATTTTATCAACATCCATGATCAGGTACTCATTGGGAGGATGGCGATGCAAAAAGATTTGATGAAAGAGGCTCCAATTCCTTCCAATCCGCCTCGCTCCGCGGTTATTATTGTAAACCCGGCATCAGGAAGCTTTCCCCGCCACACTCATCGCTTAGATGAAACACTTGCATTCTTGCGTCGCCAGGATTGGAGGGTAGACCTTCAGATTACGAAGGAGCCTGGCGATGCACAACGATTCGCCCGTGAGGCGGTGGCAAAGAAGATTGATGTTGTTATCTCAGTCGGGGGCGACGGCACCATTAACGAGATTATACAGGAGCTGGCAGGCACTGAGACTGCACTGGGTGTGCTCCCCTGCGGTACAGTCAATATATGGGCACGCGAAACAGGTATTCCCCTGGACGATGCTGGCGCTCGTGGTGTGCTCGTGCATGGTCAGACGCGGCACATCGACCTCGGTTACGCGAATGGTCGTTATTTTCTCCTGATGGCTGGTATTGGCTTTGACGGGGAGGTTGTCCATGCGGTCGAACGAAAACCGATAAAACGCCTGGGAGTCATCGGCTATCTCCTGGCTGGCACCTGGCTGATACCTGGCTATCCCAGTTTCCATGCTCAATTGGATATCGATGGACGTAAAGTGAGAACTCGTGCCTTGCAAATCATTATTGGGAATACGCAACTCTATGGAGGAGCTATCAAATATACCTGGCAGGCAAAATGTGATGATGGTCAGCTGGATGTCTGTATTGTGCGCCAGCGCAGCATGGTAGGGCGTTTTGTCGTGTTCATGGACTTTTTACTTCGCCGGGATCAGCGCCGCCAGTGGGTACGATACTATACCTGTACGTCCGTTAAAATACGGACACGCCAGCCCATTGCCATCCAGGTCGATGGGGATATCGCAGGCCATACGCCCAAAGGCTATAAGTATCTTGCCTTCAATGTTGTTCCTGGTGCCCTGAAGGTCGTAGTGCCACAGAAGCTCTCAGAGGAGCTGTTCTCAAACCCTTAAAGCTTGCGGTTAAACACAATATTAACCACAATAACAGCAATAGAAAACAGTCCTATTATGGGAATAGCAAGAGCTATCGCTCCTGGTGTAATATTGTGCCCACCATCAGTAAGAGCTAACAATGTGATCATGCATGCGACGAGGAGGAAACCCAATGAGCACAGCGCCAGTCCGAGACGTTGTCTAGCCGAAGGGATACTACCAGCACTACTCATATCTTGTTGCCCCAGTTTTTGCCCTGGCAGCCTGCTAAAATTGTCGTCATACTGAGGTCTACCTTCGCGACTTGCAGTATAGCCAGCATCCCATCCGCGATTGGCCTCATCAAAATCCATCCTTTGTGACATAGTAGTGTGACCTCCGTCTTGCGTGTATATAATGTATCAATTGATATGACCATCTTACTTACGGACAGTGGGATGCAGGGTTGCACATCAGTATATGGAAAGGATTGCATCAGTTGTGACAAGAGAAGATCGGCAAAAACAGCAACGCGACCTTTTACGGCAGGTGCGGCGACTCGCCAATCAACTACGAACATTCCTGATCGGTTTTGAGGGAGCAGGCGCTCATGCCACAACCCTACAGCAGGTAATCACTTCGTTAGATGAACTTTTTCTGCTAGTGATCGTCGGCGAGTTCAACTCAGGCAAATCTGCCCTGATTAATGCCCTGCTCCGTGCTCCAGTGCTGGAAGAAGGCGTCACTCCTACAACTGCCAAAATTACCAAAATACACTATGGAGTGCAGAACAGGCAGATCCAGCTTGATCAAAACACTATGGAGCAATTCTACCCCGCCGATTTCTTACAAAACATCAGCATCGTAGACACCCCCGGCATCAACGCTGTCCTGCGTGAGCATGAGCGGCTCACCGAAGATTTCATTCCACGCAGCGACCTGATCCTGCTGGTCATCTCCACCGATCGCTCCTTTACCGAAAGCGAGCGGGCATTCCTGGAGCGCATACGCCGCTGGGGCAAAAAAGTGATGATCGTGCTGAATAAGGCAGATCTTCTTCATACGCCACAAGACCTGGCAAAGGTCACAGCTTTTATCGAGGATAATTGTAAAAAACTGCTGGGTTTTCAACCGGAGATATTTCCCGTTTCTGCCCTCCAGGCAGAACAATCTCATACGGCTGTAGGGCATGCAGCCATACGCCTGTGGGAAAGCAGCCGTATCGGTGCTCTGGAGGACTACCTCTTCCGCAAACTGGATGAAGGAGAACGCGCACGCCTGAAGTTATCCAGTCCACTCGGAGTCATGCAGCGCGTCCTGACAGAGACGCAACAAGCAGTGGAGCAGCGCGCCAACCTCCTCACAGAAGATGAACGCACAGTTCATGCCATTGAAGGATATTTGCAGCAGTACCGCAAGGAGATGGAAGGGAACTTTTCGCATCGGCTCAGTGAAATCGAAAACATTGTGCTGGAGATGCAACAACGCGGTGATCGTTTCTTCGATGAGACCATCAACGTCAAACGCACTTTTGACCTGGTTCAAACCAAAAAGATACAGAAGGAGTTTGAAGAGAAGGTGGGGAGTGATAGCGCTTCACGTATCGATGGAGCAGTACGCGAATTAATCGACTGGCTGGTAGACCACGAGCAGAGACTCTGGCAACAGGTCATGGAGTATGTGGACCGGCGGCGCAAAGAGAGCAGTATTCGCGATGATCAGATGATCGGCTCCGTCAGCAGACAGTTTGACTACAACCGCCATACGCTCCTGCAATCCGTTGTGAAGGAAGCCAACAGAGTAGTGCAATCCTATGATCGTCAAGCCGAGGCGCAAGTACTCGCAGAGGACCTGCAAAGGGCAGTAGTGCAGACGATACTGGTTGGTGCTGGTGGCGTCGGCTTAGGTGCTGTCGTTGTGGCCCTGGCTACCAGCGCAGCCATCGATGTCACAGGTATTACAGCAGGCGTGGCAGTAATTGCCCTTGGCCTCTTTATCATTCCCGCCCAAAAAGCCCGGGCCAAACGAAAATTCGAGGCCAGGATGCAAGAGCTACGTCAACAGCTGCACGCGCTTATGAACGAACAATTCAATAAAGAACTCAGCGGCTCTATCCAGCGCGTCCAGGATGCTCTTGCCCCATACGTCCGTTTTGTACGCGCCGAGCAAGAAAAAGTAGAGGTGATGCGCAAACAGCTTGCCGAGCTGAATAACGAGATCTTGATGTTGAAGAGCGCCGTTGAACAGATGGGTTAAGTTCCGCAGGCTCAGCAAGGGAATATCCCGGGTGCGTCTTGAACAGTCTCAGGGCACCCGCAAGGGGATGCCAATACACATCAACCTAAGCCAGGGAGAGCGGCAGGAGGCGAGGGTATCCGTAGGGGCGAGGGTGGTTGGGATGGGTTGGGAGGGCCTTTAGACTCTGTTGGCGAATGATAGAAGGAGTGCAATGCGGAATGACCCCACGAGAAGTCAATCTTCTGATCCGCCTTCCCAGGCTCGTCTGGGAGAAAGGGAGTCTCCTGTCGGATCTCCCAGACACCCGGTGTTCTCACGCTCAATTGCACTATTCCTTTCATTCGCCAACAGAGTCCTTTATGGTCGCCCGCGTAGCCGGTCGGGTTGATGACAAGGCGGGTATACGTCCCAGAAAGGGACGGCGGGCGACCATAAAGGCCCTCCCAGAGGCCCCAACTGAAGGCGGGTTGCAGCGTCGCCCCTACCAGACCACGGAGAGGCTCGCCTCGGTCGTACCATAGTAGGGGCGGCGGCTTGTCCCCACCCTGGGTGGTGCTGGACACCGGCTTCCCTCAACCCTTCAGTTGGTGCCTATGGGCGACCATAAAGGCCCTCCCCGCCGCTCCACGCCGCCTTCGCCCCTACGGACATTGATGAGCTTTTCCTTCGGTTGATGCATATTGGCATCCCCTTGCGTGGCAAAGAAGCCTGGAGGGCTTCTAGCCCTGCTCGCTCGCCAAATCTTGTGGCACACCCGAATATCCCCGCTAAAGTACGGCAAATCGCCGCTTTATGATATACTATAGGCGAAAAGAAAGCAGGAGAAAGCCATCCTTCGCTCTCCTCTTTCAGGGAGGTTTGACTATGGTAGCCCAGAGACAACCACGGTATATGACAGTAGACGAGTGGCGCGAGCTCGAGCGGGCCAGGCCAGATGCGAAGTATGAATATATCGATGGGCAAGTGTACCTGATGTCAGGGGGAAGCCTTGCTCATTCACGCATCAGCAACAATACCATCAGAGCTCTTGAAGACGCGCTCGGAAGCAAGCCGTGCTATGTCTACAATTCAGACGCAAGCGTGCGCCTGTCAGAGACACGCTATACCTATCCTGATGCATCGGTATCGTGTGATCCAGGCGACCAGCCGACAACCGAACAGATGCAGATTCAGGCCCCACGGGTAGTCGTTGAAGTGCTTTCAGATTCAACTGAAGGCAGGGACAGAATGAGGAAGGCCAACTTCTACCATGCATGTCCCACCATCCAGGAGTACGTGCTGATTGCTACCAGATACCAGGCCGCCGAGGTTCAGCGGCGTAGTGAAGATGGATGGACGCTGCATTTATTCGGACCAGGTGATGAGATAGAGTTTGTCAGTATCGGTGTCCGATTCCCACTGGCTGTCCTCTACAGAGGGACAACAGTACCAGAGATGCTCAACGACCAGGACGAGCCGCAGGTGTAGGCGCGGTCAAGTTGACCGATCTCCATGCACGAATCACCTGGACCCTTGAATTGAATTCGAGCCTGATTTGAAGCCCATTCCAAACATCAATCTACGCCGTGATGAGGCCATAGACGAGCAGGAGGACTACCAGGGCCAGCAGCAGCGCACCCACACTCGTAACAACAGTCCCGGCGGAGATACGCCCTGGCTTTCCCACACCCATATGCAGGAAGAACCCTCCTGACTGCGCCAGTATCCCGATCACAAGTACCACACAGGCCACCCACTTTAGACTGTCAGAAAAAGTAGTCCGAGCCAGGTAGTTGTAGTATAGCAAGGAAAGTAGCAATAACACTCCAGCATGGGCGTGACCAGCTCGGAAGTAGGTCTCCTGAAAGGGCGTGAGCGGATTGTTTTCACGGGTTATGAGACGCAACAGCGAATAGCCACCGAACATAACTGTCGGCAGAGAGATCCACGAGATGATTGAAAACAGCCGGATAGGATCCATTGACTCGCTCCTTAACTACTGAATTTGTGTACACACTCGAATGATATCACTATGATTTCTCATCTAGTAGCCGACACTGGCTGTGCTGGTGATGGCACCGCAGGCTCACCATCACCACCGAGACGACTGCGAGCAGTCTCTCTGCGACCTATGGCAGGTACATGCTGAGTCGCGGCAGCCAGGCCAAAGACGGGCATATTTCCGTGCAGCGCCTCATAGCGACCAGCCTCTACCAGAAACGTCTCGTGCCAGATGCCAACGCTGCCATCTGACCCAATAGCGCGATTATAGCGACGCCAGGCAGCAAAATGTGGGTCCTCGCGATTCCTGGCAAACTTCTCCAGGTCCTCGAACGAACGCCAATGCTGTACCGTGACAACCCCACGTCCATAAAAGAAGGCTTGTGCCCCAAGGAAGCCCTTCTCAGGATGCTGGTAGAGTGTGCGCAGCATCGGTCCCATCACCATCGCCGTCGGTATCCATTTTCTGAAGGCAAAGAACTTGTTGATCCGCATACCAATAATGAAAACAACAAACGGTTCATCGGTTTGCGCAGTAAAGCGCCCCGGTATAACTTTAGCCATCAGTAGAATCTCCTTCTTAACCCATGTGCAAGTTTTTTCTTTATTCTCCGCCTGCAGAGGCAGAGGGAGAGCGGTCGGGGGACACCCCCGCACTCCTGCCAAGGGGCCTGCCGCCCCTTGGAACCCCGTTTTCGGCTAACTCTTGTAAAGTGGCAAGAGTTTCATCGCACCAGGCAAATAGAGCCTGGACCCTGTATCGTCCATAACTGACCGTCATCAGCCAGTAGGGAAGATCAGGATCATCGATATAGTCAGCTTTCAATTGCTCTTCAATTGCTATATACTTGCGCAACAACTGCATCTGCAACTCTCGATATCTTTGCACATGTTCAAGGCTGACAGAGACCGGAACTTGTCCACCAAAGAACAATTTTAAAAGCAGCTCATTCCGTTCTACTGTGTGCTCAATTGGTTCGGTTAGCCAGCGCCCCAGTTCATTCCAACCTTTATCAGTGAGAGTGTAAACATACCGTTCAGGCTTCCCCTCCTGCTTCTCTGTATGACTGGTCGTCAGTCCCTCATCAGTGAGCTGCTTCAGGATCGGATAGATTTGCCCATAGCTCTCACTCCAGAAGTTGCTGGTGCTCTGTTCCATGAACTTTTTAATGTCATAACCCGACATCGGATGACTGCTCAGCATGCCAAGTATGGCATAGCGACTTTTATTTTCCTTACTCATGAGTAACTCCTTAGATATATCTAACAGATATATATCATACAGATATAAAAATGTCAAGTGCAAGAATCTGACATCCGCTCAGAGATGAAGGAGACATGCCAGTCTACTAATCTGTCGCCTGTCCTCACTCCTTGACAGCTCGCTTGCTTCGTCGTATACTAGGGAGAGCATAAGCAAACTTCGCTGTTCGTGGCCTTCCTCTGGCCCCCTCTCTTTTTAGGAGCAACCTGGCATGTCACAAATGTCCCATGTCCCGGCTCTTCGTCAAGTTTCGTGCAACGGACATCATTTGTGTAGAATCGCTTTGGGGAAGATTCGCTGCTAGAGCGGACTGATGCGAATGAACTTTCCCATCTACCACCTCCTGGCACGAAACTTGGCGAAGAGCCATGTCCCATGGTGTTAATTGTCGAATAACTTGCCAGCCTGTTGAAAAAGGGGTTGCAAGAGGAATTTGATGCGCCATCTTTCCATTTCCTTCGAGAGACAATCGCCTCAAAGATCACCAGGCCTCCACAGTTCGTAACGCTTTTGGGACGGGCGTATGGTAAAATGCTCTCAGAGAAGACGAAAACCTCTCCTCACCGTAGTTGCATGCTTTTTGCACTTGAGAGCCTCACTGGTTGCTTCGAGAGGAGCACAAGGAGGACAGCTATGAATCGTCTCCCGGCATCGGCTCACCATGCCGAAAGCTTCGAGCCACGAAGCGAGACAGAAACGCGCTGGCATGGGTACTGGCTTGTGCTGGTGCGGCTCATGTGTCTCACCATGTGTGTGTTATCCGTGGGACTCTTTGTTGGG
>WNGG01009810.1_pt1 | contig 10434 bp, 10 predicted proteins | sample 5400661 | NCBI WGS metagenome assembly WNGG01 (sample SAMN13153372, study PRJNA577476) | soil metagenome | isolation source: 100 cm soil or saprolite under Garry oak tree replicate 1 | place: USA:California | collected 2016-06-15
AGGTCCCCGGTTGGGGTTACCAGCTGGGCCCGGACCGGGTCCTGACCGAGATGCGCGAGGTCGGCCTGCTCGCCACCGAGCTCGGACCCGAGGGGTTTCTGCCCAGCGAACCGGACGCGATGGCCACCGTCCTGGCCCAGCACGGGCTGCGCGCCGTTGGCGGGTTCACCCCGTTGCTGCTGCACGTCCCCAACCACAATCCGGTGCCCGAGGTCGAACGCATCCTCAAGGGCTATGTTGCCGCTGACGCCTCGACGCTGGTGCTGTCCGCGGTCAGCGGCCAGGAGGGCTACGACAGCCGGCCCGAGCTGGACGACGAGGGCTGGGGGACGCTGCTGGGAAACCTCAGCCGGATCAGTGCCGTCGCCGCCGAGCGGGGCATCCGCGCCGTCCTGCACCCGCACGTCGGCACGATGATCGAGAATACGGCGGAGGTACAGCGGGTGCTCGACGGATCGTCCATCGCGCTGTGCCTGGACACCGGCCACCTACTCATCGGGGGCACCGACCCGGCCGAGCTCACCCGTCAGGCGCCCGACCGGATCGCGCACGTCCACTTCAAAGACGTCGACGCGGCCAAGGCCCAGCAGGTGCGCGACGGCCGGTACACCTACAGCGAAGGCGTCAAAGGCGGCATGTACCGGCCGCTGGGCACCGGAGACATCGACATCGCCGCGATCGTGTCGCACCTGACCAAGCGGGGCTACGACGGCTGGTACACCCTCGAACAGGACACCATCCTGACCGGCGAGCCGGCCGGGGAAGGCCCCGTCGCCGACGTGCGTACCAGTGCGGACAACCTGCGCGCGGTGTTGCGGAGCACCCGATGACGGCGACCGAGCCCCTGCGGGTCGGGATCCTCGGCGCAGCGCGGATCGCCGAGCGCGCCATCGTCCAGCCAGCCAAAGCGACGGGTACTCGACTGGTGGTGATCGGTGCCCGCGATCGACGGCGCGCCGAGGCGTTCGCCGCTGCCCATGGCATCACGCGGGCGGTCGGCTCCTACGAGGAGGTCCTGGGCGACCCGGAGGTGGAGGTGGTCTACAACCCGCTGCCGAACGCGCTGCACGGGCCGTGGAACCTCGCCGCCATCCGGGCGGGCAAGCAGGTGCTCTCAGAAAAGCCGTTCGCGTCCAATGCCGTAGAAGCCGCACTGGTGCGCGACGTCGGGCGCAGCGCGGGCGTGACGGTCGTCGAGGGGTTCCACTACCTGTTCCACCCGGTGATGCGGCGGCTGTTCGCGTTGCTCGACAGTGGTGAGCTCGGTGACCTTGTCCGTGTTGAGGCATTGATCGCGATGCCCGCACCGGACGACGGTGACCCGCGCTGGTCGTTTGACCTGGCTGGCGGCGCCTTGATGGACCTCGGCTGCTACGGGTTGCACGCCCACCGCATGCTCGGGCGTTGGGCCGGTGGCGAGCCGGTCGTGCACGGCGCCCGCGCCGGGGAGCGGCCGGGAGCGCCGGGCGTCGACGAGTGGTTGGAAGCCGACCTGCGCTTCCCGTCCGGGGCCACCGGATCGGTGCGATGCAGCATGGTCCATCCCAAGTTTGAGATGACGCTGCGCGTGGAAGGGACCCACGGCGAGACGGTCGTCTGCGACTTTGTCGAACCCCACAAGGACGACCGGGTGATCGTCCGCACCAGGTCGGGAACCACGACGGAGCACCACGGCACCCGCTCGTCCTACATCTACCAACTCGAGGCGCTCATCACGGCGTTACGGGGTGGAACGCCGATGCCCACCGGAGCCGAGGACGCCATGGCCACCGCACAGCTGATTGACCGCTGTTACATCGCTTCCGGGCTTCCGCTGCGTCCTCGCACCACTCTCAGTACTTCGCGGCGCTGACCGTTCGGCCGCCCGCATGACTATCGAAGCAGGAGAAGGGACATGATGACTGAACCGAAGCTGGAGCCACTGCCCGACGGAGTGGTCGAGACGTTGCGTCAGGTGAGCACGTCCACAGTGGCAACACAGCTGTACAGGCGGGGATTCCGGCAGCCGCAGCTGCTCGGGGTCAGGCCACTGAGCGAGGTGGCAGATGGGTTCGCGGGCGAGGCGTTCACGATGCGGTTCATCCCCATGCGAGAGGACGTCGACACCCTCGACCCGTATCGCAGCGGCAATACCCTGCAGTGGGAGGCATTCGAGTCCGTCCCGCCCGGGCAGGTACTCGTGATCGACTCCTACCAAGACGCCGCGGCGGCCTCGGGTGGCGACATGCTGGTAACCCGGGCATGGAAGCGGGGCGCCGCCGCAGTCGTGACCGACGGCGGACTGCGCGACGGGCATGTGCTGGCGAAGGTGCCGTTCCCCACGTACGCCCGGACCGTGACGATCACGACGCGGGCCGCGGCCCATCACGTGGCGGACCTGCAGGTGCCGATCGGCTGCGCTGGCGTGGCGGTCTACCCGGGTGACGTGCTGCTCGGCGATCGGGACGGGGTGCTGGTGATCCCCCGGGCGTTGGCGGCGGAGATCGCCGAGCAGGGCCTGGAGCAGGAGAAGCTTGAGGCGTTCGTCAGCAAGAAGATCCACGCCGGGGAGCCGCTGTGGGGCAACTACCCGCCCGGCGAAGAGGTCAAGGCCGAGTACAAGGCCTCCCTCGCCGCGGCGGGCGAAGACACCGCCTGACTGCCTCCAAGCCACGGCATGGGCGGTCGGGTCCGACGTCTGGCCCGCGGGCGGTTGGCGTGCGTGCCTTACCAGCTCGGCCTGGACCGAGGCGATGGCGATGCTGCTGGATGGCTGTGACCTGGTGGCGGCGCATCCGGCCGGCTGTGGGCCCTCGTGGCGGTTGTAGGGCGGTTGTCGGCGTCGGGCCGTCAACGCGGGCAGCGTCCTGGTACCGGTCGGCGGCTGGCCGACGTGAAGCGTGACCTCCGGACCGACATGGCACAGCTGGAGACGATCGTGAGCGTGACGCCCGGAGCCCGCCCACGGGGGCGACACCCACCCTCACCGGCCCCCCGGGAACCTCGGTTTCCTCAGGGCCAGGCGGTCCGGGCCGCCGGCGAGCCGGCGACCGCACCGCGTACCACCGGGCGTAGCAGAGCCCATCGACTGTGTGTCACCCATTCGACCGACCGGAGGCGGTAGGTAATGTTCAGACAGGGAAGACGGTTGGCCGCCGTCGCTCTCGTGGTGGGCCTGGCCGTGGCCGCCGCGGGCTGCAGTAGTACGGGGGGCAAGAAGTCCGAGCAGAACAGCAATGCCGGTGTGGCCGGGGGCAAGGCCAACACCCCGCAGATCACCATCGCGATGGTCACGCACGGCGCGCCGGGTGACACGTTCTGGGACATCATCCGCAAGGGTGCCCAGGCCGCGGCGGGGAAGGACAACGTCACCTTCAAGTACTCGTCGGACCCGGACTCCGGCAAGCAGGCGAACCTGATCCAGTCCGCGATCGACAGCAAGGTCGACGGCATCGCGGTGACGCTGCCGGATCCGCCGGCGCTGGAGCCGGTGGTGAAGAAGGCGATCGCGGCGGGGATCCCGGTGGTGGCGTTCAACGCCGGTATCGGCGCGTACCAGGCGTCGGGGGTGCTGTCGTACTTCGGCTCTGATGAGTCGCTGGCCGGTAAGACCGGCGGGAAGCGGGCCGCGGACGACGGGTTCAAGAAGGTTCTGTGCGTGGTGCAGTTCCAGGGGCAGGTGCAGTTGGAGGCCCGCTGCGACGGGGTGAAGTCGGCGTTCACCGGCGGTGGGTACGACAAGATCTACGTCAACGGTTCGGACCTGCCGTCGGTGCGCACGACCATCTCGGCGAAGCTCAAGCAGGACCCGAGCATCGACTTCGTCGTGACCCTGGGTGCGCCGATCGCGCTCAACGCGATCGACGCGGTCAAGGACGCGGGCAGCAAGGCCAAGGTCGGCACGTTCGACTTCAACCCGCAGATCCCGCCGAAGATCAAGTCGGGTGATCTGCAGTGGGCCATCGACCAGCAGCCGTACCTGCAGGGCTATCTGGCCATCGACTCGCTGTGGCTGTACAAGGCCAACGGCAACATCCTCGGCGGTGGCCAGCCCACGCTGACCGGACCGTTCCTGGTCGACAAGACCAACGTCGACTTCGTCGGCAAGTTCGCCGCGGGCGGCACACGTTAACGATCGGCCGGGGCCGCCGGTGCGGCGGCCCCGGCCGGCAGCGAAGGCTGGGAGGTCTTCATGAGTCAGACCCTGGACGCCGGCGTCAAACCACCGCCACCGGCCCGCGACGAGCGGCTGGGCCGCAGGTCGCCGCTGGCCCGGCTGCTGACCCGGCCCGAGGTGGGTGCGCTGCTGGGCGCCATCGTCATCTACATCATCTTCTTCGTCGTGGCGCCGCCGTTTAGGGACGCCGGCTCGCTGTCCACGGTTCTGTACGTGTCGTCCACGTACGGCATCCCGGCCGTCGCGGTCGCCCTGCTGATGATCGGCGGCGAGTTCGACCTGTCCGCCGGGGTCGCGGTGACCAGTTCGGCGCTGGTCGCGTCGATGGTCTCCTACCAGTTCACCACGAACATGTGGATCGGCGTGGCGGTGTCGCTGGTGGTCGCGCTGGTCATCGGTTTCATCAACGGGTACCTGGTGGTGAAGACCGGCATCCCGAGCTTCCTGGTCACGCTGGGCACGTTCTTCATGCTGCGCGGGCTCAACCTGGCGATCACCAAGCAGATCACCGGTAACGTCGGGACCAACGACGTGTCCAACATCGCGGGCTTCGCCTCGGCGCAGAAGGTGTTCGCCTCGTCGTTCAGCATCGGCGGCGTGTCGATCCGGGTCACGCTGCTGTGGTGGATCCTGTTCGTGGTGGTGGCCACCTGGGTGCTGCTGCGCACCCACCTGGGCAACTGGATCTTCGCGGTGGGCGGTTCGGCGCCCAGTTCCCGGGCCGTCGGGGTGCCGGTGAACAGGGTGAAGATCGGTCTGTTCATGGCGGTGGGGTTCCTGGCCTGGTTCACCGGCATGCACATCCTGTTCGCGTTCAACACGGTGCAGTCCGGCATCGGCATCGGCAACGAGTTCATCTACATCGTCGCCGCCGTGGTCGGCGGCTGCCTGCTCACCGGCGGGTACGGCTCGGTGATCGGCGCCGCCATCGGGGCGTTCATCTTCGGCATGACCAACCAGGGCATCGTCTACGCCGGCTGGAACCCGGACTGGTTCTACTTCTTCCTGGGCGCGCTGCTGCTGGGCGCGATCCTGCTCAACAACCTGGTCCGCAAGCGGGCGGAGGCAATGCGATGACGGCGACCGTGGAGACCAAGCAGGCCGCACCCCTGGTCCGGCTCACCGAGGCCGGCAAGAACTACGGCAACATCCTCGCCCTGCAGGGCGTCACCCTGGAGGTCAGCGGCGGCGAGGTCACCTGCGTGCTCGGTGACAACGGTGCGGGCAAGTCCACCCTCATCAAGATCATCGCCGGGCTGCACCAGCATTCCGAGGGCAGCTACGAGGTCGACGGCCAGGAGGTGCACTTCACCTCCCCCCGGGAGGCGCTCAACCACGGCATCGCCACCGTCTACCAGGACCTCGCGGTGGTGCCGCTGATGCCGGTCTGGCGCAACTTCTTCCTCGGCAACGAGGTGCGCAAGGGTCCCCGGATGGACATCGCGTTCATGCGCAAGACCACCAAGCAGGAACTGCTGGACATGGGCATCGACCTGCGCGACGTGGACCAGCCCATCGGTACCCTGTCCGGCGGCGAGCGCCAGTGCGTGGCCATCTCCCGGGCGGTGTACTTCGGTGCCAAGGTGCTCATCCTCGACGAGCCGACCGCCGCGCTGGGCGTCAAGCAGTCCGGCGTGGTACTGCGGTACATCCTCAACGCCCGCGAGCGGGGCCTGGGCGTCATCTTCATCACCCACAACCCGCACCACGCCTACCCGGTCGGCGACCGGTTCCTGCTGCTCAAACGCGGCCGGGTCCTCGGCTACTACGGCAAGAACGAGGTCACCCGCGACGAGCTGACCGGCCTGATGGCCGGCGGCGCCGAACTCGAACAACTCAGCCACGAACTCGAGGCCGGCGGCGGCGCCGCAGCCGAAGCCGCCCACGTCCTCGAAGAAGAAGCCCACGAACTCGGCATCGGTGCGGAAGGAAGGAAACCATGACGGACCTGCCCGACGCCGAGCGGGCGTACGGGTTGTCGGGGATCAAGTCGATGCTCGACCACAGGGCGAAGAAGTTCCGAGAGCTCGCCCAGCAGGCCGAGGGGTGTAGCGCCCGACTTGGCATTGAATTGCTGCACTGGGCCAATATCAAGACGGTGCACGACGGCCTGCGCCTGGTCGAGGCGGCCGGGCACCCCTTTAGCCCGGACGCCGACCTGCCCGGCGCCGGGGTGTGGTGGGACGTCGCACCGGCCGAGGTGTCCGACTCGTCGAGGGTGGCGCAGCTGCGCGCCGAGTACGTGGAAGGGCGTACCGGGCAGCGGTGGTACGGATGAGGTCCCCTACGGACGGTGGCCGGCTGAGGCGACGGGTCGCGGCCGGGGAGAGGACGGTCGGCACGTTCCTCGGCACCGCCTCGGCCGTCGTGGGCGAGGTGTGCGCCGCCGCCGGGATCGACTGGCTCCTGCTCGACCTCGAACACGGCGCCGGCGGCGAGGAGCAGGTCCGCGCGGTCGTCCCGGCCGCCGCCGCATACGGGGTGCCGACCGTGGTCCGTGTCGAGTCCGCCGCCCGGGTCCGGATCGGCCGGGTCCTCGACCTCGGCGCGGCCGGGGTCATGCTGCCCCGCCTCAACTCCGCGGACGAGGTGCAAGCGGCGGTGCGGCACCTGCGGTACCCACCGCACGGTGACCGCGGCGTGGCCACCTACAACCGGGCCTGCCGGTTCGGGTTGGACGTCGGCGCGCTCGACCGGGCCGCCGAGGAGGTCCTCGGCATCGTACAGATCGAGTCCGCCCGCGCCGTCGACGAGGTCGCCAAGATCGCCGCGATCGAGGGGGTCGACGTCCTGTTCGTCGGACCTCGGGACCTCAGCCACGACCTCGGCGTGCCCGGCGACCTGACCGCGCCCGCCTACCGGGTCGCGCTCGACCAGGTCCACGCCGCCGCGTACCACCACGGCAAGGCATGCGGACTGCTAGTCACCGACGGCGCGGCGGCCGCCGCCCGGCACACCGAGGGCTGGACCTTCATCACGATCGGCTCCGACTCAGCGCTGCTCGCCCGCGCACTAACCACCGAAATCAACCGCTCACGATCCACATAGGAGATCCACCATGACCTACAACAGTCCCGGGGTGGGGCTCATCAGTGTCGGCTGCATGGGCAAGCTGCATACCCGCGCCTACCAGGCCCTGCCGTCGGTGTACCCGGGCCTCGGGCTGCGGCCCCGGCTGGTACACGCCGCCGGATCTGTTGAGTGGCGTATCTCCGAATACAAGCAGGATATGAATGTGTAGCGGGGCGGCAAAGCCGGATGTCGAGCCGTGAGGAGGGAATCGATGGCAGAGCAACGGCACCGCGTCGTCGTCGTGGGCGGCGGATTCGGCGGGTTGAATGTGACCCGCGCGCTGGCTGATGCAGACGTCGACGTCACATTGATCGATCGGACCAACTTCCACCTGTTCCAGCCGCTGCTCTACCAGGTGGCGGCGGGAATCCTGCCGCCAGGCCTGATCGCACCAGCCCTGCGGGCGATATTGGAAGACCAGTCCAACGTGCGGGTACTCATGGCGGAGGTCGACGACATCGATCTGAAGCGGAAGGTGGTCCAGGGTACGCAACCCGACGATCATCCGCTGGAGGTGCCCTACGATACCCTGGTCGTGGCGGCCGGCGCGACGCATTCGTACTTCGGCAAGGACCAGTTCGCCGAGTACGCGCCGGGGATGAAGACGATCGAGGATGCACGCTTCACCCGGGATGCGATCCTGTCGAAGTTCGAGATGGCGGAGTTGACCGCCGACCCGCAGGAGCGGGCCGAGTGGCTGAAGTTCGTGGTGATCGGGGCCGGCCCGACCGGGGTGGAGCTAGTCGGACAGATCGCCGAGTTGGCCCACCAGGTGCTGCCGCGTGGCTACCGCGCGGTGGACACAAGGGCAGCGCGGATCCTGCTGCTGGAAGGCGCGCCGGCGGTGCTGCCACCGTTCGACCCGGTGTTGCAGCGCTACACCCAGCGGACGCTGGAGAAGATGGGCGTCGAGGTGCGCGTCAACACGCTCGCCGTGGATATGGATCACGAGACCATTACGGTCAAGGGCCCGAACGGGGTGGAGACCATCCGGGCCAGGACCCGAATCTGGGCCGCCGGCGTGCAGGCCTCCCCGCTGGCGAAGCTGCTGGCGGACAAGACCGGGGCCGCCACCGACCGGCCCGGCCGAATCGAGGTGAATCCGGACTGCACCCTTCCCGGTCATCCGGAGGTCTTCGCGATCGGGGACATGGCGCTGCTCAACAAGCTGCCCGGGGTCGCCCAGCCGGCGATCCAGGAAGGCAAGTACGTCGCAAAGGTGATCAAAGCCAGGCTGACCGGTACCGCCGCCAACGGCCCGTTCAAGTACCACGACCGCGGGTCAATGGCCACCATCGGCCACAAGTACGCTGTCGCCGACGCCTTCGGCCGCAAGCTGACCGGCCTGCCCGCATACCTGATGTGGGGGTTCGTGCACGTGGCCTACCTCGTAGGTTGGGGCAACCGGCTGGGAACCCTCTACACCTGGGGCCGCGCGCTGTACCTGTCCAAGAACCGCGGCCACCGGATGATCACGTTCGACAACGCTCGCGCCAACCTGGCCGAAGGGACCAAGCTGTCCCCCGCGATCATGCCGAGGAGGACCCGGCCATCGGGGAACCGTTCGACGACCACTTCGGCGCAATCTGCTCCTCCGAAGCCAGCGACATAGCGGCGCACCGGGCACTACCGGATCCATCGTGTCCTGGCCGTCGAATCTCCAGGTGATCACCCCGTACAACGTGCTGGGCGTCCGGTCGTCTGATGACCGAGGACTATTGATGGTCCGGCTCGTTGACCCCCAGTACAGATTCATAGGCTACCCGTCACACAAAGCACCGGATCTCTCCGGCAGCGCCGGCGTCGTCGTCCACCCGGGCGATGTCCTCGTCGGGACCGCGACGGCATCGTCGTGGTCCCCGCTCGCTCGCCGCCGAGATCACCGGGCCAGGACTCGAACAGGACAAGCTGAAGGCGTACATCGCCGAGCGTGGGCCGCCCGCCGTGACGGCTCCACAGACAGGAGCACAACATGACCGACGAACGGCTTCTCGCGACCTGCTGGACAACCGCCGGCGACGCAGCGCCGCTGCGTGGCAACGAAGGTAGCCCGATCCCGATCCGGGACCGGGTCGAGGCCGCGGCCGCCGCCGGGTTCCGCGGCCTCGGCCTGCTGCACGTCGACCTCATGCCGGCGCTCGACGAGTACGGCGTACGCGGCCTCCGGGCGCTGCTCGACGACAACGGAATCATCGACCTCGAACTCGAACTGCTCATCGACTGGTGGACGACCGGACCGGCCCGGGAGCGCTCCGACCGGGTCCGGCGCGACCTGCTCGACGCGGCAGGGGCACTCGGCGCGCACCACATCAAGATCGGCCCCGACAGCAGCGGCAGCCCGTGGAGCCACGACCAGTGGGTCACCGAGTTCGCCGCGCTCGCCGCAGACGCCGCAAACACCGGTACCCAGGTCGGAATCGAATTCTGGCCCTGGTCCAACATCAGAACCGTCCACGACGGGCTCGCGCTCGTCCAGGCCGCCGACAGTCAGGCCGCCGACAGTCAGGCCGGTGGCCTGGTCATCGACGTCTGGCACACCGAACGGGCGCATACGCCGCCCGCGGACCTCGCCACCGTGCCGCTGCGGTACATCGTCGGCGTGGAACTCAACGACGCCGACGCCGAACCGATCGGCACGCTCTTCGAGGACACCGTCAACCGGAGACGGCTGTGCGGCGAAGGCGCGTTCGACCTGCCAGGCTTCATTGCCGCGCTACGTACCGCCGGTTGGCACGGTCCATGGGGCGTCGAGATCCTCTCCGAGCAACACCGACAGACCCCGGTACGCGAAGGCGTCGCGGCCGCCTATCAGACGGCACGGGCCGAGCTCGAACGTCGGCCTGCCTGCTGATGCGATGAAGGGGCAGTGCCTCCATTCCTCGTGACAGTCACCCTTGGCGGTTGTTCGCTCGGGGGTTGTCACGTCTACCAGGACGATGGAGGTCGCTGGTGGAACGGTATGACGGTAAGAGATCGTGGTGAAGGGTGCCACTTCGTGGTTGCATGTTCATCGCGTCGCCGGATCGAGGACTTGCCGCGGCTGGGGCCTGCCGAGCAAGTGAACGAGTTGGTAGACCTGGTGGTCGAGTCCGAGACGCGGACGAGGTGACCCCAGGAACGTGTCGAGGTTAGGCAGCGCTGCGGTACTCGTGGATCGGGCCACCCAGGATGTCGACGCGTTCCACCGGCCGGTCCCTGGATGGCTC
>WNGG01009811.1_pt1 | contig 10433 bp, 12 predicted proteins | sample 5400661 | NCBI WGS metagenome assembly WNGG01 (sample SAMN13153372, study PRJNA577476) | soil metagenome | isolation source: 100 cm soil or saprolite under Garry oak tree replicate 1 | place: USA:California | collected 2016-06-15
CCAGCCGCGGCCGGACGCTCGCATTCAACGGCGTGTGCGGCAATCTCGGCGCCGCGCTCGCGGCCGGCATCACGGCGGCGCTCGCCTCCGCGCTCGGCTGACGCGCCGCGTTCTTTGTTCCCGCCGCGTTGTGCCTCGCCACCGGCCTCCTCTACCTGCGCCTCGTGCCCGACGACCGCCACCGCACCGCCGGGCGCACGTCGGCCGCGGAGGTCGCGCTGTCGCCGGGCCTGGCGGCAACGATCTTCCTGCTGTTCATCGTGGTGGCGCTCGGCGCCGGCCTCGTCTTCAACGCCGTGTCGGTGGCGCTGCCGAAGATCGTCGACGAGCGGCTCGGCGGCAGCGTGCCGCTCTATGCGGTCGGCTCGCTCGCCACGGCGGTCTTCATGTGCGGCGCGCTGGCCCAACTCGCGGTCGGCCGCCTGGTGGAATGGATCGCCCCGCAGGTCCTGTTCGTGGCCGTGGTGGCGCTGGCGCTCATCGGCATCCTGTGGTCGGCGAGCGCGACCGGGCCGTCGCTGCTCGGGGCGCTGGCGCTGACCATGGCGGCGATCTACGGCCAGGTCACCATCAACGACATGGTGCTCGCGCGCTACACCGCCGACGCGTGGCGCGGCCGGGTCTATGCGGTGCGCTACTTTTTGATCTTCGTCTCCTCGGGCGCGGCGGTCGCCGCGATCGCCGTCCTGCACGGCCGAGGCGGGTTCGATCTCGTGCTGATGGCGACGGCCGCGGTCACCGCGGTATTCTTCGTCGCCACCGCCGCCATCGCCGTGCTGGTGTCCGGGGCGGAGAACGGCCGCGTCCGCGCGGCGCAGCCGGCGGAGTGAGAGGCCATGATCGCCGTCGTCTTCGAAGTGTGGCCGGCCGAGGGGCGCAAGGACGACTATCTCGCCCTTGCGGCGGCCCTGCGCGACGACCTCGAACGGATCGACGGGTTCATCTCGGTCGAGCGGTTCCAGAGCTTGACCGACCCGGCAAAACTGCTGTCGCTGTCGTTCTGGCGCGACGAGGCGGCGGTGCGGGCGTGGCGCACCACCGGCCGCCATCGCGACGCCCAGCGCGCCGGCCGCGCCGGCATCTTCGCCGACTACCGCCTGCGCATCGCCGCGGTGATCCGCGATTACGGCATGCGCGAGCGCGCGCAGGCGCCGGACGATTCCCGCGCCGTGCACGAGGGACGGTCGGTGGTTTAGGGCGGACGTCGGGCCGCAGCACCCCAGGCGGTTCGTCACCGCTTGCCGGATTCCAGACGCGCATAGCTCAGGATAGTTCCGGAGCCTGCGCCGACCCGCGCGCGAATGGCCTCGCCCGGGTGCATGGTCGCAAGCACGTCGCGCGTCACTGCATAGCCTTTTCCGGCCACAAACAGCTCGTACCAGCCCAGCGAACGCGTCCCGGGATGGTAGGCGGCACGTTCGGCATAGCCTTCGACGGTAAGGGGCGGCAAAAGATAATCGCCGACCAGATACCAGCTCGCATACCCGCTCAACGGCACGGTGAAGCATAACGTGAGGGCAAGCTTGCCGGGACCCCATCGTCCCGTTGGCCTCATTCGGAGCATGCCGACGGCGTTGCGCATCGGTTCGCCGTCGCGGCGCCGACCGACTGCGCGATCCGCCCTGGCCGCGCCTTGCGCGCTTGGACCAGGACCCCTCCACAGCCGATAGAGGAGCAGCGCCGTCATCGCGTAGCCCCAGAATGCCAGCGTGAGACGCTGATAGGCCAGCAGCTCGACTGAATCGTTGGCGAGAAACAGGGACAGCAATTGCGGAACGAACAGGAGCAGTGCCGCCAAGACCTGCACGCTCGTACGCAATGCGCCGCGGCCGAGCATGCGCCACGCGAAGGCGGCCCCGATCGCCAGCACGACACAGGGCAGATACGCCCGGGCAACGAATTGAGCAAACACAATGCTGGACATGGGCCACCTCGCCACGCCGCCGCGCCTGCCGTCCTTATCGACGATGCCCGGCGCTTGAATATTGCCGGTTCACGTTGACGGACGCCAATTTACAAAGAGTAAACGCGAGCTCAAGCGCACCGGCAGCAAATCATAGATGCCGCTCACGCACAGGCCCGCCTTGACGAGTGCGCGGCAGGCCGAAGGCGGCGGGCCAAGCGGTAGTCATCACGCTGGCGCCGAGGTGGCGCTGGAGGAATGGCCAGGAAGAGCGGTCGTGCGGTAGACGCTACCGAGCTCTGGCGAAGTCGGCCGGTTTCAATCGAGTCGTTTGATTCCAACGACCATGGACTGATCGCTCGTCAGCGTCTCGACGCGCATGTCGCGGAAGCCGGTCTCACGCATCCAGCCGACGCAATCCGCACCGGTGAAATCGAAGCCGCCCGCGGTCATGATCAGCATGTTCAGACTCGCCAGCAGGGCCGCAGCGTTGGTACGCCGTTGGTCATCGATCAGCCGCTCATAAACGATGAGGGCGCCGCCGGCCGGGAGCACTTCATAAGCCTTCTTCAACAGCATCCTTTTGGTTACCAGGTCCCAATTGTGAAGAATGCGGCCGAAAACAACCACGTCCGCGCCCGGAAACCGGTCTTGCAGGAAATCCCCCGGAAAGAACCGCAGCCGGTGGGAGAGGCCATGCTCCCGGACATAGCTTTCGAAGTGCGGCTTCATCGGCGGCAGATCGAAGCCCCCGCCGGTGATGTGCCCATGCGCATGGGCGATCTGCACCGGCAGACAGCCTTGCGCCGTGCCGACGTCGATGACCGTCTGGTAGTCCTGCCACGGAAACTTCGCTGCAAGAATTTTGGCGACCGGCAAGCTTCCTCCGGTCATCCCTTTCGCGAGCGTCTTGAGCGCCGCATGGTCGGCGTACAGGGCGGAATAGTGGCCGGTCGCCCTTGCTCCGCTCTGCGCCTTTCCCGTTCGCAAGGCTGGCGTCAGTAGATTCCAGTGAGGATACACGTAGGCATTGAAGTGCTCCAGCTCTCCGCCGATATAGGTCGGCTTGCGGCGATCGAGATAGAGATCGGTCTCCGGGCTGTTGGCATAGGAGCCGTCGTCATCCCGCTCGAGCATGCCAAGCGCCACGAGCGCATCGAAGAAGTCGCGGGCGCCGCGTTCGTCGATACCGATCCGTTTCGCAAGCGCTTGCGGATCGAGCGGCCCTTCCGCGAGTGCGGTAAACACGCCAAGCTCGGTCGCGCTCAACAGCGCCTTGGCCTCTCTGAACGCAAGGCCAAGCCGGACAATTCGGTCGGGCATGACGACTGGCGCCTGCATGACGCATCTCCCGCTTGGCCGAGCCGATATTCATTGAGTCGGCTTCATGATCCGGGCAATCGCGGCGATTTGCATGCGCTGTTTCTCGATTACCGCAGCGAACTCAGCGGGTGTCCCGACGCGTAGCGCTGAACCGCTGCTCGCCAGCCGCGCGGCGATCGCCGGGTCGGCCGCAACCGCGCGAATATCGGCCGCAATGCGTTCCTTGAGATCGGTGGGCATGTCTCGCCATCCGTAGAACCCGGCCACGCTGTCGAATGTGAGCTCGGGATATCCCGCCTCGCTGGCGGTTGGCACCTCCGGTGCCTGGGGAGATCGCTGGCGGCTGTTCAACATCAAGAACCTGATCTTGCCCGCCTGCACCTGCGGCAGCAGAAGAAACAGGCCCGTGGCTACAGCTTGAATCCGTCCCTCGCCGACGTCCGGGAGCGCCGAGTTGAAGTCGCGGTAGGCAACCTGCACCATCTCGATGCCGGTGCTGTTCTGTAGCGCGGCAAATGCGTAGAGCGGAACGCCCGGACTGGCCGCCCAATTGAGTTTGCGCGGTTGCGAGCGAGCAAGCTTGACGAACTCATCAAGCGATTTGACCTTCAATGTCTGGGATACCGCGATGCCGACGAAATTATCGGCGATCGAGGCGATCGGCACGAGATCGCGGACCGGATCGTAAGGAAGCTTTTCATAGATCAGCGGGTTGATCGTGATTATTCCGGCGAATGAACACAGCAGCGTGTGATCGTCGCGGGCACTGACGAATCCGCTGACAGCCGGTATGCCGTCGGCGCCCTGGCGATTTTCGATGATCACCGGCTGATGCCAGCGCTGCGAAAGCTTTTCTGCAAATTGGCGCGCCGCCAAGTCTGTGTTGCTTCCGGGCGGCAGCGGCACGATCACACGCACGGCCCGCTGCGGCCAAGATTCGGTAGTCGATGGCGCTGCCGACGCGGCGAAGACGCCCAACATGCTGACGGCGAGAGCATATGCCGAACGTTGCATCATACGCATGGCATCCTCATTTGTTGGATTTGCTGCCGGGAGGCGCCTGCAGCGAGCCCCGCTTGCGGCGGCCGGCGCCGGGGCGGGCGTGGGCTCGATTGCCTTCGATGACGCGGATCAGCAGGTCGAGAAAAAGCTCGCGCTCGGCCGGCGCCAGCGGCGCAAGCACACGCTTGTTCGCAGCGACCGTCTTGGGGCGCACCCGGCGCCAGAGGTCCTTGCCTTTCGCCGTGAGATAAAGCTCGCGCGCGCGTCGGTCGGCGCCGTTGATGCGCCGCTCGATGATCCCCATGGAATGGAGCCGATCAATGATGAGGCTCGCATTGTTGCGGTCGATCCCCATGGCTTCCGCGAGGCGGCGCTGGTCGATTCCCGGCTCGACCCCGACAAAGACAAGCGTCCCGTACTCCAACTGCACGATCGCTTCGCCGGCGAGCGCTTCGGCGACCATGGCGGCGCAGACCTGCTGGAAGCGCCGCGCCAACGCACTCGGCACCCGCGCGAGGGGCGCGCCGCCTGCGGAGGGCACGATCGGGGGCAAGCCCACCGGGATTGCCTCTGTCGCGGAGGGTTGTCTCGGCATTGTCAAACCTTTGACATTCATTTATTTGCCGTTCAAACGTTTGATGATCAAATATATGATTATATCCTGGATGTCAAGCCGTGTGGGGGCAGCGAGACGGGTCGTTGGACAGCGCGAGATTCAGCCGAACTGAGCGGGTTCAAATTAATCCATATGGATCAGTCAGTTACGCTGGAAGCGGTCGGACTCAAACCTTGGCGGCAGGATCGGACCAAGGCGGCCCCGGCGCCAGGCCTTCGTGTTCACCCCCTGCGAGCGCTGCGATGTCAGCTTCCGCTATTTCTGCGACCTTCCGCGCCACCACCAGTTAGTCCGCTCACAGGGGTAGAGCGGTAGGGCCGCAGCGGTGACCGAGTTTTGCCCCCTAAGGCGACACTGCATCCCTTTTCAACCAGCGGGGCGCAGGCAATGCGGCCTGTATCTCACAGGCATGGGTTCGTGTAGACTACAAAGAGCTGCCCGTGAACGGGATGTGCCGAGTTATCCGTTCGGACGCCTGAGCAGCCGCAGCGCCGTCGGCGGGCGCACTCTCAAAGACCGGCATCTTTTTCGGTCTCTCGTCACAACATTCGCAAGTCGCATGATCGCGCTGCTCCAACACGCGGTCTGATGCCAGATCCAGCCAACAGAGAGGAATGCGTCATGAACACAAACTACAAGATCGCGCTGGCTGTCGTTGCCGGCGCTGCGCTCGGCGCGGCGGCCGTGCAAGGGCTGCACGCTCAAGTCAAGCCGAAAGCCTACCTTGTCACCGAGAGCGAAGTGATCGACGCCGCGGCCCTTGCCGCGTACGTCCCGCAGGCCCAGGCTGCGGCCAGGGCCGCCGGTGGTCGCCCCGGTATCGTCCCTGCGGGGGGAAAGATCGTGGCGTTGCTGGGCGAGCCGCCCAAGCGTCTTGGCGTGTCGGAGTGGGAGAGCCTGGAGAAAGCGCAGGCCTATTACAATTCAGCGGAACGCAAGGCGCTCACGCCACAGCGCGGTAAGGCCCTAAAGGTCATACGACAATTCCTTGTCGAGGGCCCAGCGAATTAGCACATGTTCCGGCGAAAGCCTGCCCCGGACCCCGGATCAAGTCCGGGGCAGGCTTTGATCCGGGGTGGATACCGGTTCGCCGATAGGAACATGCGCCACGCAAAGATTTCTCGAGCATGTCCCGACTCCGAAGGAACGGGACATGCTCCAGTGCCGCGGCGCTCAACGCCTCACGCAGGAAGAGCAACCCATTGCGGCCCCTGGCGACCGCGCGGCCGGTCAGCCGTGCATGGCGAGTCGCGCTCCGTAATAGCTCAGGCCTCCGGCGACCACGAGGCCGACCCAGCTCACCCACATCGGCACTGTCCAAGTGTCGATGACAACCGACCAGCCCATGACAAGCCGCAATAGATGCAGCAGTGCAACGAGCGCGAAAATAACAGCGGCGATAGTAGCAAACGTTTTCTCGGTCATGGCACAGCCTCCCAGCTTTTTTGACCCGAGTGTATGGTCCGACCGCGCGGTGCAAGACGTTTTCGTCGATCCGGCGGCATGCGGTCATTGCAGAAGAGTATCGGCATCCAGGAACCATGTGCTGCCGAGCAGGCGGCCGGGAGTCTTCATTTCCACATTGACCCGGTTTTTTCCCGGCTCATGGCTGAGGATTCTTACGGTGAGCCGGTTGGTGAACTGCCATGCCTCCCGGTGAGAAAGCACTTCGTCTTGATAAGATGTCAATGCCGTGGAGTTGCCGCTTTTCTTCAACTGTTGCCAATGCGTCAGCTTGGCAGTGTCCTCGAACCAGATTGAATTGGCCTTCACCTGCATTGTGGCTCCCTTTCGGATCTCGCCGGCAAAGGAACCGATGCCCGGGGCCATCGAAAGCGGCAGCGCCGCTGCCGCGCCCGCAATGAAGTTGCGCCGCCGCATCCCGCCATCCTCCAACGTCGTTCCGTGGCGAGCCTATCGCGGTCCGGGTTGGATTGGAATGCCGCGGCAAGACCTCGGGCTCGCCGCGCGGCGGAGAATTACTCCGCCATCGGCGGAAGCCCGCCGGCGCGCGCGTATGCCTCGTCGATCAGGCGCACGGCCCGCGCGCAGTCGTGCACGCTGATCGGCGGCGGCGCGCCGCGCCGCCAGTGGTCGAGCGCGTCGCGCACGGCGGTGAAATAGGGCGCGGTGACGCCGGCGCCCGGCAGGGTCTCGTCCCCCTCGGCGGTGGCGAGCTTCATCACCCCGTCCTTCATCGTGAGGATGGCGTCGCGGCCGGCGATCTTCCACTCGCCGTCGGTGCCGTCGCGGGGGAAGCCGTTGCCGACCTCGACGGTGCCGAGAATGCCGCTCGCCGAACGGAGCATGACCGAGGCGTAGTCCTCGACCGGGCGTTCATGCGCGCGCCGGCTCAGTTGGGCGCCGGTCACCTGCGCCCGCTCGCCGGTCAGGTGGAGGAACATGTCCAGCCCGTGCGGGCCCAGGTTGCGCAGGCAGCCGCCGCCGGCCTCGGCGAGATCGAGCATCCAGGCGCAATCCCAGGCCGGGTAGCGTGCCGGCCCCGGCCGGTTGATGCGAACGTAGATGTGCGACAGCGGGCCGAAACGCCCGGCGGCGATGAGCTCGCGGGCGCGCACGGCGAAGGGCGCGTATCGCTGGGCGAGCGGCACGGCGACGAACGCATCGAGCCGGGCCGCCTTGGCGGCCACCGCCTCCACCTCGGGCGCGTCGATTCCCATCGGCTTCTCCATCAGGAAGGGATAGCCCTGATCGAGCAGGTCGTGGGCAATCGCGGCCATCTGGCGATGGCGGCCGAGTGCCACCACGAAGTCGGGGCGGGTCGCCGCCAGCATCTTTCGGTGGTCCGTGAAGGTCGGCGGGCTCCCCACCTCGGCCGCGCGTTTCGCGACGAGACCGGCATCGGAGTCCTGGACGGCGACCAGCTCCACGTCCGGCATGGCGACGAGGTGGCGCAGGTAGGCGGCGTCGTAGACCGCATGCCAGTGGCTGACCTCGACGGCGGCGATGCGAATGGTCATGGGCGTCCTCTGCGTGGTCGCGTGTCCTCTGCGGAAGCGCGCTGCATATTGACACCGATGGACGCGAGAAGAGAAGCGGGAGCGGCGGGACTCAAGATTCGACTACGACGCGGCTTACCGGCTAAGGCGAAGCCAGCTTGCGCCGGCCGGCCCTTCGACGTCGATGGCCTCAGCCCGCTATTCCTGAGAAAACTTGGCGGCCGCAAACCCAGTTACTGCGCCTTGGCCCGATTGAGAGTCTCAGATGGCAACTCGCCAAATAGTCCGCGGTAATATTTTGCAAAGTGTCCGTGATTTTGGAAACCGCATGCGAAAGCGACGCTCGTGACCGACGTCTCGGCATTTGCAAGCTGTAACATTTGCCGGGCGTGTCGCAGGCGGACCTGTCGAACAAAGGCCATCGGCGAGTAGCCACGGGCTCGCTTGAAGCACTTGAATATACTTCGTGCGCTCGCACCGGCAACTGAAGCCAGGGCTTCGATCGTGATGGGTTTGTTCCAGCTGCCCTCGATGTACTCTTCGACTCGGCAAACCTGCCACGGCGCAGTCGCCATTGGCTGTCTATCAAGTAGATAGCTGAAATTGTGATGGTTGCCGCAAAGGAAATGCACCATCAATGCCTGCTCGTACTCGGCAAGCAGTGCTGGCGGCACCGGGAATTCCGACGAATCGAGTTCGCGGACCAGAAAGCAAACAAACCGGAGTAGCCGTTGGCCCTCTTTCCGAAGGTTTGTCGATCCCTCAAATGCCAGCGAACCATTCGGCTGTGCACCGACCCATGCGGAAAGTTTCCGGTTGAGTGCCGCGGGCTCGACCCTCAACATTATCTCGTTGTAACGGTCGCCAGAACTGGCAAAGCCCATCTGTTCTTCGGAATTCGCAACGAGCGTTTCAGTGGGCGTTACCTCGACCCGCCTGAGACCCGCTGAATGGTAGGCACCTCCGGCCAGACAAAACGGTTGTCTATACGGACGCGGTGTTCCAAACTTCAGCTGAACTGCCGCGTCGACATGAGAGTACGCCAAGCTGGTGCTCTGCATCTCGAGCACGTGATGGCGCACGTCAAAGCGAACGTCGGCAGGGGGCAGATTGTAGGTGCCCGGGCCGAAAGTGACGTTTAGGGCGGCAAGCATTTCTCGGGAATTGTGTGCGCGAATTCCTGGAAACCGACTGAACGGATGTTGTTGAGCAGACATGACGCAACCCGCTGTATGGGACAGCCCCGACAAGTAACCAAACTTCTACGTCAGCGTGCTTAAGATTCGTTTAAGACGTTAGGCGCCGCCCAGTTCTCGCCCAACCCCAGAGGTCTTCCGCGACCAACCGGCACGACCCCCGGCCACGGGCACTCCATGACTATTGAGGGCAGTTCCAGGCTTGACCGGGATTTCATCCCTGCCGGGTACTCTGAGCATACGAGAGCGCTCGCTTGTCGAACGCAATCACCAGAGAACCGCGATGCCTAACTTCGTCGATAAATTCGGCCGACCGCTACGACCCCTGTGGGAAAAGCTCGATGTTCCTTGGGGAATAATTCGCCGCCCAAGGGAGGTTGGCTTCGACGACGATCTCATTGGTCGGGAGCGGCAAGCGCCGAGACGCCTCGTGGCGGTCTCGACCAGACAGCCTGTCATTTCCGAAGCGAAAGAGACTATCGGCTCGCGTTCAAACGAAGTTTGCGTTCGCCGCTTGTCCGACCGGTGCGTAGACAGCGCCGGCGCTCGGTCGGATGAGGTTGGCGTATTGCAAGCCCAAGCCAAATAAAGCTTCGCGATGGTCGATCTGTCCGAGTGATCGAAGGGGTGCCATTCATGGATTATGTCAAGCCGGCGGGCGTAGTGACGGCCATGCTCGAGTGGGGCCACCGGAAATTGACGCTACGGCCGCTCGACCTTCTCATCCGCGGAGCCATGGCCGGCGCGATCCTGGGGATCGCGACAAGCCTTGCCGCGACGGTCGCCGTTTCGACCGGGCAACCGCTTGTCGGCGCGGTCGTCTTTCCGGTCGGCCTGATCATCATCGTGGTGCTCGGTCTTGAGATCCTGACTGGCAATTTCGGCCTGCTGCCGTTGCCGTGGGTTGATCGAGGTGCGGGCGGCGCGACGATTCTCGCCAATTGGGGATGGGTAATGATCGCCAATTTGATCGGCAGCGTCGCCTATGGCGCCCTGTTCGCCATCGCGGTGACCAACATGGGCGCGGTCGAGCCTGCCGGTGCCGCCGCACGCATCGTCGCGATGGCCGAGACGAAAACGATCGGTTATGCCGCTTTCGGCATGGCGGGGCTCGTCGCCGTTTTCGTCAAGGCCATCCTGTGCAATTGGATGGTTTGCCTCGCCATCGTGCTCGCCATGGCCACCACCTCGACGCTTGGCAAGGCCCTCATGGTATGGATGCCGATCTTCCTGTTCTTCGCGCAGGGATTCGAGCACTCGGTCGTGAACATGTTCGTCATCCCATCCGGCATGATGCTCGGCGCCAAGGTGACGCTCGCCGACTGGCTGCTGTAGAACCAGATTCCGGTGACGCTCGGCAATCTCGTCGGCGGCTTCCTCTTTACCGGCCTTGCGCTCTACACGACCTATAAGCCAGCCATGCACTCAAGCTC
>WNGG01022164.1_pt1 | contig 10433 bp, 7 predicted proteins | sample 5400661 | NCBI WGS metagenome assembly WNGG01 (sample SAMN13153372, study PRJNA577476) | soil metagenome | isolation source: 100 cm soil or saprolite under Garry oak tree replicate 1 | place: USA:California | collected 2016-06-15
CGTTTTTCAATCAGCGTTCATCTGTATCAATGCAAGCGTGAACTGGGCACCGTATGAAACCGCCCTCCCAGATCCCGGATTAAGGTTCATTCTGCCCCCATTCTCTCCAAGATGACGATGATTATCTCGTATCAGCGAGAAGAATATAATCCGGATTCAAGCTTGGCTATGACCTCTTCGAGGTCCCAAACCAATGACTACCTTGCCGGGAACCACGTCTGGTCTACAATGGAACGAGGGGACAGAGGGCCTACAGTTTGGAGAATTGTTTCTCGGAGGCATAGCAAGCACCTACCTGGGCCGCGGCAGATCTCGCGGGTACGGTCTTTACTTCACGGACCAGCGGATTATCGGCGTCAGGATGCGACTGCTCGCGCAAGCTCTTCTAGCTCCCTACCTAATAGTGATCAGCTTGCTCTATCTGCTGGTGTTATTTGAGCTCGGATCCAGAGAGATATTATTCGTCTTCCTCCCCTTGGTCATCATTTTGGCCGACCAGGCTCTTAGGGTTCTATCGAGAAGATTCTCGGAGAGAATCATCTCACGAAAAAGCATTGATGTCCCTTGGCTGATAAAGCGCAAGAAAAACTTTGAGCTTTCGAAGAAAGAGATAGAGGAATTGCTGATGAAGAGTCCTCTGAGAGGACTGAACCTGGGAGGCAGCCGCGGATATCTCAGAATCACACCAAAAGACCATCAGGTACAGCCGATAGAGATCATGATCCACGGCTGGAACCAACACCTAATGCTCCGGGATCTCGTCATCAACTTCGCTAGTAGAGAACCGAGGGTCAGAGCCATAGAATACCCATACGGCCAATGAACGCGCGGAACAATGACTCTAGTTGACAATCATAATCACATACTCCTCGCAGAAATAACGGATATGCTCGCTGCGGCCAAAGCAAACAACATTAGTGAGTATTCGATCACGGAGCACGTATCCCAGTTCAGAGAGCCCAGAGAATCCATTAGATTTGGATCAATACACCCGAGCGGCAGAATCTTCGGGAGCCTGAAGGAATACGACGGTGAATTCAGGAAAGCCGACCAACTAGCATATCCGGGGATGAAGATCAATCGAGGGCTTGAGGTTGACTTTTCCCCGCGCTTCGAGAAGAAGGTGGGAGAGTTTGTCAATCAAGAAGCATGGGATATCCTTCTCTGTTCTGTTCACGAATTCGAGGACGGAAAGGATATCGAGAAAAGCGTTAGAGGAATAGTTGACCCGGCCTCGGCTCATGAACACTGGCGCGAATATCTTAGGCTTGAACGAATGGCTCTAGAGAACGATTTTGTTCCCTTCAAAGTGCTCTCTCATCCGGTCAGAATCACGAGAGCTTCAAAGATCGCTCCCCCCGAACTCGACGAGCTCTTGTTAGACCTTGCACGAGTAGCTAGGAGGAGGAACAAGGCCCTTGAACTGAACGGGAGAGATATCGACTACGCCCCTGAGCTGGTTCGCAGGCTTGCTATAGCCTGCTCAAAAGCTGGCTGCAGGGTAAGCCTTGGCTCCGACGCTCACCATCCAAGAGAAGTGTTCAGAAACATGAAAACCGCCATGGCTCTTGTCAAAGAGTTCGATCTGGAATCCAGCTGAATAAATTCTTCAGCGTTGCTCCACAACTTTCAGGTATAACTGACTGCGCCCCGTAATCATGGGATCACGTCTGAACGCTTACAGTCTGCATATCAGAGATGACCGAATCCACTTCACTAGTCATTCGACTCACTCTACCATCCTCAAGCACCAGAATCATGTTACAGTCTCTCAGAGTAGTTGGACGGTGAGCAATCATCATGGTAGTCCTACCTTTCATCAGCTCTTGAATCGTGTCAAGGATCGCCGATTCCGTATGAACATCCAATGAGCTCGTAGGCTCGTCCAGTATGAGGATGGGCGCGTCTTTGAGAAATGCACGAGCGAGGGATATGCGCTGACGCTCTCCACCAGACAACTTCATTCCCCTCTCACCCACCAAGGTGTCGTATCCGTTCGGTAGACTTGTGATGAAATCATGAGCTTTTGCCGCGGTCGCTGCCGCAATAACTTCGTCCATGGTTGCGTTGGGCTTGGCGAAGCGAATGTTCTCAGCAACACTCGTTGAAAACAGGACGGTTTCTTGATGGACCACTGCATACTGGTTTCGAAGATCCGCTAACTTGTAGTCCTTCAAGTCGATACTGTCAAGAGTGATGACGCCTTCAGTCGGGTCGAAGAGGCGTAGGAGGAGTGTTGATAGTGTGGTCTTGCCCGAGCCGGTGGGACCGACCACGCCGAGACGGTTGCCTGATGGCAGTTCGAAGGATATGCCGTGGAGCACTGGATGATCTTTTGTGTATTCGAATGATACGTTGCGGAATTCGATCCTGCCTTTTGCTCTAACCAGGGGACGCGCGTTCGGTGATTCTGGTACGTCGGGTTTTTCGTCGAGTACAGCGCGATATCTCTCTACTCCGGTCAGCGACATTTGAATATCGAGTATTGACTGGCCTACGTTTCGCAGGGGACCATAGAGTTGGGTCACGTAGTAGTTTACGACTAGAAGGCTTCCGAGGGTTAGTAGGCCTGCTTGGACATGGCCGATGCCGATGTAGAGCACGGCCGCTAAACCGGCGGCTGTGAGAATGCCCACGAGTAGACTGTAGATTGCGCTGTCAACCTGGACTTTCAGCGACGCGGACAGACTTGCGTCGTAGTGAGACACTAATTCCTTATTCTTCCGCTCCTCTTGACCGTATGACTTTACGAGTCTTGAGGCACCGAGGCTCTCTTGAGCCACAGCCATAGCGGCACTCTCCGACGCCCTAAACTTACGCCATCCCGCGCGAATCCGTGGCCGAAATACGAATGTGAGAAGGAACATCACTGGAGATACGAGAAGCGCGATCAGGGCGAGCTGCCAGTCCAGGAAGACCATGACAAGAATCATCGCGCCAAGAGTCAAGATGGAAGTGGCGAGAGGAATCAGACTGTCGATTCCGAACGAGCGCAGCATCGGGGCGTCGTTCAGAGTTCGATAAGCTGAGTCTGCTGCTCCCATAGTATCATGATAGGCGATCGAGAGACGCTGCATCTGTCGAAACAGACGGGTCCGCACATCGAGAGTCATCCGATTTCCGATTTTGTTGCTGTACCAGACATTCACTAGGTTTTGCAGGTAGGTCAGGACTGCAGCTGCCATAAGTATGCTGATCGCCAGCCACAGCGCGAGGGTCTTGGAGGCTTGCGATCCCACGAAAATTGTGAGATACCCGGGCAAAGGCTGAGAACCGAGGACACTGTCAACCAAGAGCTTGATGGGCAACGGAAAGACCAGGGTCATCGGCACCGCTAACACAGATACTATCAACAGAACAACGAGTGGCCAGAAATACGGTCGAAGGTCCTCAAACGCTCGCTGAGCATGACGAAACTTCGACATGCCATTAATCTGTCAGATCTGTGGAATAAACCCTCTTGAGTGCCAGGTGCTTAGCCAGAAGGGAGTTGTATTTTGCGAGTTGGGATTCCTTGGACGCCCGTAAGACTCGTTAGGTTAGAACTTCTTTAGATGATCATTACCATTGGGAAGTTACTATTGAACGCTCAGCACTATTGGCGGTGGTTGAGATGTGTCGACTAGAACAGTAATCTTGGTTCCATTGGTAATTGTGGCTATTTTGATTTGATCTGTAGCGGTTAATGTTTCAGACTTGGCGAGAACTTGAACGATTGATGTGCTGTTCGTTCTTATTCCAATTACCCACCTTGTGTTCCCGTTGACAACGTAGGAACTGATCGAAGTTACATTGCCGCTGATGGTCTGCTGGGTCCCAGTTGAAACCCCTAAGCTGCTGACCGCGCGACTTGTCGCGCTCTGCACCTCTGTAGGATTGTTGGGGTTGTATATGGCATAGGACCCGACCTGTTTTGTGTACGCGTTTACGACTGCGACCATGACTGTCAGGGTGGAGAGTTAGGCGTGACTTGACAGTGGGGTCCGTGGTTACTGCTGACGCAGCGGAGTTGGGACCGATAACAGTCGTCCCTTCGGGGAATCTGATCAAGTATACTGTTCCCGTCTGGTTTCCTGCGGGAGCAATATAGAGACCGGCCAAGTTCTGGGACGGACTCTGGTAGATCTCCACCAGCCTTACAGCAGCCCAAGCCAGGTTTCCATTGATGGGAGTGATGATGAACCGAGTATCCTCGGTTGATTGGAGGAACACGTTCCTCTGCCACTGCAATGGGTCCGTCTGGAAGTAGAAGTTGTACACGTCCTGTTGAGTGTTGAAGTATTGTTCGGGATATCTCAACTGGGGTATGAGCCAAGACGGTATCGGCTGGTTCCACTGGGGGTACATTGAGCGGTAGAAGGATGTGACATAGTCTGTCTTTCCGTTATTGTACAGGTATCCGGTGACTGCTCCAGTTTTCACGTCGGTCAGAGCGGCTCCGAAGAGTCTCAGGATGGATGTTTGACTGTGCTCGGGGTAGTCGGCGAAGTCGGTTGGGCTCTGCCAGTTGACCCAGATCCAGTGTAGCAGGTAGATGTTTCCTTGCTTGTCCACGACGGGATACGGGTCCGGGTCCATCTGCATGTTGGGGAGGAGTATGTTGGAGAGTCTGTTGTTCACGTCCCTGTATTCTAGGGCTTTGATGTTGCCGTAGTTGCCGTTGGCAAAGTCGAATCTTCCCTGCCAGAAGAACTTCCAGTACAGCCAGAATCCCTTGTATGTGTAGTCGGGGGCGCTGTTGTAGCTAGGCGGGCCCTTGTAGCTTGTCAGATGGGTCTCGTTGAAGCCGGGAATGTTCAGGTATACCTCGTCGACGGAAGACCACAGTCCTCCTTCGCCATAGTAGACTTGGGGTGTCTGCGTTAGGTTCCATATCGTGCTCATGTCGACGGTCTGGGTGGTCGCAGCGTTTACTGCTAGGACTTTTTCGGAGTGGGTGAGAAGTAGATGTTGGGTGCGCCAGACATCGACGTCGTTTGCGTAGTTGGCTTCGACTAGTTGGAGGATCGAGACCCAGTATTCTGTGCCGTTGATGTAGATGATGTCGACTGGGGCGTTGTCGATCGACATCCAGTTCACGCCGACTAGGGGTCTCATGTTGAGGCGGGCTGATGAGTTCGTGAAGATTCGAATGTGATTCAACACGTTGGTCTGGTTGGTGTAACTCGTGATCATCGACAGGTTGGCGCTGGTGACAGAGTCTACTCCGTAGGCCCATCGGGTGTACTGGATCGTTGGGACGTAGGCTGGGTTCCACTGGTAGCTGATATACTGTCCGGATTGTGCGCGCAGGAATGTGGCAAACGCGGGAGGAGCGATTGCCGAGGCTAGTACGATTGCGATGATGACTATTCCCTTGACTCGCGTCATCTTGAAGTGGAGTATCCTCTGGTTGCGGCTGATTGCTGTTAAGAGGGCGAAAGCTGCTAGGAAGAGGAGTAGGGTCCAGAGGATGAATGGTCCGCCAACGTCGAAGACCCAGGCACCGCTGCTCAGGACTGAGAAGATGAAGGGTAGAAGTATGATTGCGAAGAGGTTGCTCAGTGCCCGGCGGGACATTCCTAGGGCTTTCTTTGTAACACCGACTAGGAAGTTGGGTATGATCGAGATACCAAGTCTGATTCCGAGAACGATGAAAGTGAGACCCAGGAGGGAGAGGATGAGTCTGAAGACTTCGAATGTGAAGACGTTATCAATTCCGAAGGTAGGCGAGACCTGGTAGGTTCCTGCGAGTCTCATGCCGAGGATTCCGAAGTAATTTCCTATCTGAGCCGCCCAGGAACTATTCGTCTGGGTCATGTAATTCTGGATAGTCAGGAATCTCAGGGCAATGTCATTGGATATGATGGCGGCGATTCCGAGGGCTAGTAGGAACTTGATCGCTGTCCAAGCTAGGAAGATAGGCGACTTGACTGGGAACCGGTCGTTCCATTCTAGCTTGCCATTCCTTGAGAGTACCGCGTGATCGAGGTTCTCTCCAATGTCCCACTGTACCGGCTGTCTTGGTCCAACGTCATAGTATCTCCTGCGAGGAACTAGATCTCCAACATTCGCCTTCCGGAAGAGCCGGAGGAGACCCAAGAGTTTGCTGTGCATGCAGAGGTGCTTCTTTCCGTCTTGTCCAGCGCCGTAGGAGATGCGTGGATCGCTGATCATGAAGAGAGCTGTTAGAGCGAGAGCCGTCCAGATAACTGCACCTCCAAGGTATTGGAGGTTGAGATAGTCAATTCCGGCCTTTCCAAGATAGGTCGAATATTTCACGTCGAGACTGAGACCACTGTTCATGCCGCTAGTGAAGGCTCCGAATATTGCGAGTCCTAGTAGGATGTAGTAGACGATCCAGGGCTTTCTCGTCCCGCTTGACCGGTGAACGGTCATGCAAGCGAAGGATCCTACGACTACGAGGATCAGTAGGAGGGCGGCAGCGATGAGGAACTGTGATACGAAGACCCAGAGTCCGAGCCCAGTGTTGAAAACCGACAGCTGCCGTAACAGCGCAAGCTCTAGGAGGAAGTCGGCGAGTATTGCGAGAATGCCTGCGATGAGACCGATTCTGAAGTATCGGTTAGCTCCGCCTACAACAAGGGTCAAAGATTCGTCAGTGTTCGAAACCGGACAAGGATTGGAAGATAAAGCTAGAGCGGAGAAAAGGCATCAAAGTGGCCGGGACCCAGTGCGAAGGATTGGCCTGCGTCTCCTGTTGAATTTCGACCCAGCATCCACAGGGGCTCCGGGTGGAAACGTCTTATCCGCGTCGCGGACCCCTAATAGTCCCCCGGGGTGTTTTTGAGGAGGCGTCTTGCTGGTTGGAACCGTTCTGGGTGAGAACCTTTGTTTAGAACCCGAAACGGGTTCTCTTGATGATCTTCGAAGCTGGACTGCTCCCCCTGCAGATACGCATGGAAACCTGTGGAATCAGAAAACCGGGCTAGAATTCGAGATTCGGGCATGTTCTGGGCGATTTCCGGACGTGTGTTATGCGTCCTGGGCCTTCTTGTGGCGAAACTCGAGCAGACCCTTGGGGGCTACAAATGGTTCTGCACCAGAGTCGAGAATTTTTTTCCCCGAAGAAAAAGGATTCTGCACCTGCCCCGGTTTTAGAAGCCGGTTTTGGAGACCGATTTCATGAGGCGTTCAGAAGCGGTTTCCGAAGACTCGCTCATTACTCTTGCTTGAACAACCTCGGCCGACCTCGTCCGGAGCCGATCCGGTCAGCTCCAAGTCCTGCGATGAACGACGAGTTGACTCTGGTGTGAGTCATTGCAGGGCATGGTGTTGACATACATCACATCTGTCTATACTTGTGTAGAAACGTCATGCTAGGCTTCATTTTGCACACTATTGCTATGAAAGGCGTGCTCCTCAAACACTTGTACACGTCCCGCTCAAATATCTGGCTGAAGCCTCTGAAGCAGGAGGAGCGGGGCCACGATAATTCCGAACAAGAAAGCCGTAGTGACGGTTCTCGCCTGCAGCCTTCTGGCGAGCGTGTTGATGTTTGGTCACCTCGGGATGCCTCGGCCGGTCGCAGCGATCAGCAGCTCCACAGCGAGCGGGTTGTTTTCTTGGAACCCGAAAGTTAGCTGCACACCGGTGCTAGTGACCGTGGAACAGCTTGTCGGAAATCAGACTAGCTCACTGGGCGGAGCCACAGAGCAAGGCAGCGTCTTCAATCCCGGAATAACTTCTCCCTACGGACCCGATAATACTAAGAGATGGTTAACTCCATCTTCATCCACTCCGCCTGCGTGGATCTCACCCGGGCCCCCTTGCACTTTTACGAACGCGAACGGACAGGTAGTCTCTGCGTTCGTCCAGATCAACGGTGTGCAGAGAGGCTACCGCGCCGAGGAGGACTGGAACACGACTTTCCAGCGGATAAACGGTGGTGCTCCATACCCCAATGGTCCACAGTCAGACAGCACATTCAACATCCTTACTCCTGGATACTCTAACTGCGACTCCTCCAACACAACAGGCTGCATGCATACGCTTCACGCGGAGATTGATCATGACTGGAAGGGCGCTAGCTACTGCGGACCAAACACTGCCTGCGACAACAACACTCTTGTGGCGGAGACTGCAGCTTACAAATCACTGATTGACGTTCAAGGTTTCGTTTTCTGGGACCCGGATCATCTTAGCGACTCCGCTCACAGTTTCTCAGGATGGGAGCTGCATCCCCTCACAGCGTGGAGGATCTCAAACACCCCCGCAGATTTCTACCTCAGCGCCAATCCGAACAGCTTAAGCCTCCTAGCCAGCCTGACCGGCAGTTCCGCTATTACCGTCAACACATTCAACCTCTTCTCGGGCAACATCACATTCTCGACAATGGTCTCGGCCGCTTCCAGTACGGTTGGACCTTCCCCCACGGCGACAATGACCCCCTCCAGCGTCGTAGTACCCTCGGGTGGAATAGCGAATTCCAATCTTTCGGTTACAACTGCTGCATCGTCTCTGGGCAACTATACCGTCTTGGTGAGTGGGACAAACGGGACAGTCACACGCACAGTAAGTGTCTCTCTAAACATTGGAGATTTTAGCGTCGCAGCCAGCCCAGCATCCCTCTCCATCTCGATCGGTTCGTCCGGCACGTCCACGGTGACACTAACGAGCATGAACGGATTCTCCGGAGGAGTAGGCTTGTCAGCCCAAGTGACTCCCATCAGTCTGACCGCCGGCCTCTCGCCCTCGAATCCGTCCGCATCTCTCGCGCCATCCACGGTGAATCTACAACCCCGAAGCACAGGCTCATCAACATTGACAGTGTCAGCATCGCTCCTCACCACGCCAGGAACCTACACTGTCACAATCACCGCCACAAGTGGCACTGTATCCCATACGACGCAAGTGACAGTCACGGTCACGGTCGCGGGACTAATATAGCAACCTCCCAAACGTCCCTCAAACTTTTCTAAGCATCTAAGTCGTCGAATCCTGCGAGTCATGAGTCAGCTTCTCTGAAGATACTTCTCTAACGTCTTCCGCGTAAATGAGTCGAGCCCCAGCTGGAACGCCGCGCCAGGATACTCCCAAACGTACTCCTGTAGTTCGCTCTGATCAAGCTTGACTTGCTGGTCACCGCTCTTGCAGAGGAAGTCGAAGAAGATGAAATGCTTCCTCTTCCAGAATTCCCCTGCGAATATTGCCTCCTGCATCAGCAACAGCTCTGCAACTTCCACGTCTAATCCAGTCTCCTCCTTGACCTCTCGGATAATGGCCTCCTTCATCGTCTCGCCAACCTCAATATGTCCACCTGGGAGAGTGTACTTGTCAAACCATTTGAGAGATTTCGTCAGCAGTATCTTTCCTTCCTTGTTGACTATCAACGCGCCCACGGTGGGTTCGGGATACACCTGGCTGTGAGTAGCCTTGTGATCTGTCGATGTCGACATAGCTCCTATCTCATCTGTGTCTATGGTTAGAACTTTCTAGGAATAGCTGTCAAAGGTTGCGATTGATTGTTGGCTATGGAGACTGGCACGAAAGAGGGACCTCTCACGCCTTCTTCACAAAGCGGAGTTTGCATCCCGCTACCCTAGAGCTGGGCGATGAGGAACACCACAATTTAGATTGACCTTAGCGCAACTGGCGTAGAATACGACATGTCAAGAGTCCAAGGAAAGGATTCGGATCTCTCAAGCGAGCTCCCATTCAGTAACTTGAAAGATAGGTGTGAGGCGTGCAGGAATATTTCCGCCTGCAATGTGTGTGGCATTTCAATATCCGGGTTCGAACACATCGGCGTGAGGGCTACGTCAGGTCAAGAATCGGGAATCTGGCACTATGCAAGCCCGTGCCGTCATCGGAACCAGCTCCGCGCAACATCAGCCAATGTGAAATACGGCGGCGGCCCACTCTGGAAGAGCGGCTACATCTGGCAGAGCATCTACTGGGGTCCATACTTCACAAGCTCCTCCGCGTCGGCCTGGGTGGCGAGTGTAGAGAAAGCTGTTAGAGACATAGAGTCGGACAAGACATACTCCGGAGGGCTATCGCAGTACAATGTTGGAATCGGGAAGGTTAGCCCTTTCATCAACATAAAGACGGCTCCCGCTCCGAAAATATCCGACGCTCAAATCAAACAGACCCTCACTGGCTGGATTGCTTCAGGTACCGTCCCGAACCTGGGCGGCCGGGGTGCGTACAACATATTCCTGCCACCCGGGGTTACTGTATCTCTCACGCCCGTTGAGGCATCATGCGCATTCTTCTGTGATTATCACAATACTGTCAACGGGTCCAAGGGTCCCTTCTACACGGTTGAACCCTATCCGTGCGCCAACGGTTGTAACCAGTGCACCAGCAATCCTCTGGATACGTTGACGCAGGGCTTGTCGGAGGAGATGGTAGAGCTGAAGACAGACATGAACCCTGGAACGGGATGGGTAATAGGAAACCTTGAGCTCTGCGACTATTGCGATGCGAAA
>WNGG01031656.1_pt1 | contig 10432 bp, 6 predicted proteins | sample 5400661 | NCBI WGS metagenome assembly WNGG01 (sample SAMN13153372, study PRJNA577476) | soil metagenome | isolation source: 100 cm soil or saprolite under Garry oak tree replicate 1 | place: USA:California | collected 2016-06-15
CACGGCGACCGACCGGTTCCATCTCAGCGGCGCCGTTCGGGACTCCGTGCGCACCGCCGGGTACGCCGCCGCGCTCGATTTTCGCCACCGCTTCGGCGGCGCAGCCGGCGTGAGCCATGAAATCTTCGGCGCGGTGTTCGGGTCCTACGTCCGCGGCAGCGCGCACGCGATCGCCGTGACCCAGCAATCGTCCGCCCACTACTTCCAGCGGCCCGACGCGAGCCACCTGACCCTCGACTCGACCCGCACGTCACTCGCCGGCTGGGGGCTGCGGCTCCAGGCACACCGCATCACCGGGCGGTGGCGCTATGGGAACGCAACCTATGCGCGCTCGCCGGGCTTCGAGGTCAACGATCTCGGGATCGAGCACCGAGCCGACTGGATCGAGAACTTCACCTGGGTCGGGCAGGAGCGCACGCAGCCGGGCCCGCTGTTCTCGAGCTGGGCGGTGTACGCGAACACCTGGTCGTGGTGGACGTTCGCCGGCGAGCGGACCTGGACGCAGGCGAACCTCGACCTGCGCGGGGAGTTTCGCAACTTCTGGGGCGGATTCATCCGCCTCGGCGTCGGCTTGCCGGCGCTCACGCAGCGCCCGAGCCTGGCCCGGGAAAAGAGCGACATGTTCTACGTCGCCCAGGCGAGCACATCCGCGACCCCGCGTTACGTGGTGAGCGGCATCGATTGGACGACCACCGCGCTCACCACTAGGGTCGACGTGGCCTTCTCGCCTACCCTCACCTTCCAGCTGTACGCCCAGCCCTTTCTCTCCGCAGCCCGCTACGGTGACTTCAAGGAGGTGGTGGATCCGAGGGCCGCTACGTATGCCAGGCGCTTCCGGCGGTTCACGCCGGTGCGGCGGGGCGACGTGTACGAAGCCGATCTCGACGCAGACGGGACGGTCGACCTGCGCTTCGACGACCCCGCGTTCAACGTGAAGCGATTCCATTCGAACGCTGTGCTCCGCTGGGAGTATCGGTCGGGCTCGACGCTGTTCGTGGTCTGGTCGCAGGGGCGCGAGGCGGAAGGCGACGACCCCGCCTTTCGGTTGGGCCGGGACGCCCTTGCCCTGTTCCGCGCGGCGCCGACCAACGTGCTGTTGGTCAAGTGGAGTCATTGGTTGAGCTTCTAAAAGGAGGTTGGGGAGGTTAGGGGAGGTTAGGGAGGTTTGAGGAGGTTCGGGGAGGTTGAGCGCGGTGTAATGACTTTCCGCGCGCCAAAATGGTCCCAGGCCCCCCGCGCGCTCCGCGTATTTTGGAGCGCATGTCACGGTACGAAAGGCTTCACGCCTGGCGTGAATGCCACGAACTCGCCCTGGCGGTCTACCGGGTCACAAAACGGTTCCCCGATGACGAACGCTACGGGCTGACCTCGCAAACACGGCGCGCCGCGTTTTCCGCCGCGGTGAACATCGTCGAAGGATCTGCACGTCGCAGCCGCAAGGAGTTCCGTCGCTTCCTGGACATCTCTCTTTCCTCGCTCAGCGAGGTTGGGTACGCGTTGCGGTTCGCTCATGAAGCTGGTCTGTTGCCGGACGAGGAATGGTCTGCCCTCAACGATGGTCAGGCCCGCGCCCGGTTCCTCACGTGGCAACTGTATCAGGCCTTGGGTCGGTAGCAACCTCCTCTAACCTCCTCTAACCTCCCCAACCTCCACCGTCCTCCACCATCCTCCACAACGCCCTAGATTTCTGTCTCATGCCCGACCAGCTGCCTCGCCTCGGCGGCCTCTCCGAGCCCGAGAAATACGAGCGCCTGGTGGAGCGGGTCCCCGGCGTGTGGTGGAGCGACGCCGGCCCCTTCGCTGGGCTGCACGAGCTGAACGCGTTGCGGGTCGAATACTTCCGACGGGTCTTCGGGGGATTCGGAGGAAAGCGTGCCCTCGACGTGGGGTGCGGTGGCGGTATCCTGGCCGAGACTCTCGCCACTGAGGGGGCGACCGTGACCGGCATCGACCCGTCGGAGAGGTCGCTTGCGGCGGCGCAGGAGCACGCGCGGCGCTCGGCGCTTACGATCGACTATCGCCGCGGCACGGCCGAGGAGTTGAGCGGCGCCGGCCTCGAAGGGACTTTCGACCTCGTGTTCGCCGTCGACGTGCTGGAGCACGTCGACGATTTGGAGCGCACCATCGCAGGCATTGCCCGCGTGCTGGCGCCCGGCGGCGGGCTCGGCTTTCTCACCCACAACCGCACGATCGCCGGATTCCTGCAGGTCGTGTGGGACGAGGAGTACGTGCAGCATACCATGCCCGAGGGGTTCCACGACTTCGCACGCTTCATCACCCCGGCGGAACTGAGCCACGCGCTCGCTCGCCACGATATGGTGGTACAGGAGATGAAAGGCGTCGAGCGGGCGGGCGACGGTACCGGCCGGCGAGTGCTCACCGACGATCTGGGCGTGACCTACCTCGGCTGGTCGCTGCGGACCCGCTGACCGTGTCGCGCTCCTGGGTCGATGCGATCCTCGCGGCGGGGGTGGTGCCGGCCTCTTACGTCCCGGACGCGAGCATCGGCCGCGCCGATCTCGAGGAGTTCACCGGCGCCGAGCCGGTGGAGGACCAAGAGCTCCGGGTGCACGCGCTGGCCGGTGTGCGGCGGCTCGCCCCCGCGGCCGTCGAGTTTGTCGACGGGATCGAGCAGTGGCGCGTGGTGGGGTACGCGGGGGTCACGCCGATCGTGCGGGCGTACGTCGCCGCCGCGATCCGTCTCCGGGGGGCCGATCGCCGCCCCCGCACGGTCGCGGAGGACGCGGACGAGCTCGCCATCACGCGCCTCGATCACCTGCCCGCCGCCGTGCGCGGGTCGCTCGAGGGGACGGGAGTGCGGGTCGTCGAGATCTCCGCGGATGATGCCGGCCAGCCTGCCCGCGCTCTGCCCGCCGCGCGAGCCGAAGTGCAAAGGGTGCGCGCCGCGCTCGAGCGCCGGCTGGCGGAGCAGCGGCTCACCGCCCTCGGCGCGGACGAATGGCTGGTCGTGGACGGAGTGCTCTCCGATTCCCCGGCGCTGTCCGCGCACCCGCGCACGCTGGGCGTCGTGAAGAGTCACGGTGCCGAGTACTTCGCAGGTCCGGAGCTGGAGCGCGCGCTGACCTTGCCGGCGGCCCACCGCACCAGCGTGTTCCGGCCGAAGCGCCGTGGCGCGCGCCGCGAGATTTATTCCTGGTACCTCCGCCTGTGGCCTTGGCACGGGAACGATCTGTTGTACGGTTTGGTGCGCGTGGAAGCCCGTGCGCATGTCGACACAGTCGCGCTCGCGTCACGAGTCTCGGCGTGGCTCGTGGACGAGCGCGCCCCGCTCGCGACCCCCGACCGGCGGTGGGATCGGTTACTTTATCCTATCCATGACGTGGAGACCTACTTGAGAGCGCGCGCCCCGCGCGACCTCATCCCGCATTCCGCATCCCGCCTTCCGAGGACCGGATCGTGATCGACCGACGCGATCCTCCCCCCATCGGTCGCGTCGTCGCCACCGAGCGGCAGCCCGCGACCCCGCACCAGTTCCATTTCTGGACCGCCAACGAGACGAGCATCGGGATCGGGGCGATCGTCCGGGTCGAGGCGACCGGGCAACAGCCGGGGAAGGGGGAAGGGGGAAGGGTGGTGTGGGGCGTTGTGACAGATGGGTTCGCCTACTCGGACCTGGCCACGCCGCTCCACGATGTCGTAGGCGCGGAGGGAGATCCGGCGCGCGCAGCGGAGAGCCCGACTGTGCGTCAGGAGATCCGGCTGTGGACCGCGGCCGTGTTGCGCCAGCAGCCCGAAGAGCCCCTGCAGCCGGTCCCGCTCGGGGCGGTGCACGTCGCGAGCGACGTCGACGTGGCGCAAGCGCTCCGCATGGACGCCTATCTCGGGGGCGCGCAACCCACCGCGATCCCGGTCGGTCTCTACACGTCGGGTGGGCTCGAGGCGCCGGTCTACCTGGATGCCGATTTCCTGCTCGGGCCGGAGGCCGCGCACTTGAACATCTCCGGGGTCTCGGGGCTCGCCACCAAGACGAGCGCGGTCGAGTTCCTGCTCGGGTCCATCTTCCAGCACTTCCCGCCTCACAAGGGCCGGATTGCCGCGGTGTGCTTCAACGTGAAGGGTCCCGACCTGTGTTTCCTCGACCAGCCCGGCGCGCTCGAGGACGAGGACCGCCGTCGCTACGATCGGCTCGCCGTCCGGGCACAGCCATTCGAGCGGGTACGCTATTACGCCCCCTTCAAGGCCGACGGGGTGAACCTGAACACGCTGCGCACGCACGCCGAGCTGGTGGGCGACGTGGAGCCGCTCGTCTGGGGATTGCGCGAGGTGCTCGATTACGCCGAGGTGTTGCTCAACCGGGACGACATCGATGCCAAGGCCGATGCCTTCATCGACTTCCTGTCGGACCGCGTCGTGGACAAGGAGTTCGACGACGGGTTCGGCGGGGCGCATCGCGTGGTCACCTTCGCCGACCTGGAGCGGCTGTTCCGGTCGATTTTCGACGGCCTGGAGCTCGCCGGGCGGAGTGACACCTGGCGTACGCACCACATCGCGACGATCCGCAAGGTGCGCAATCGCCTGTCGAACATCTCCACTCGCTGCAAGGGGCTGGTGACCGACGACGGCCCGTCGAACGATTTGCCGTGGGGCGGGTTCGAGGATCGCGCGGTGTACGTGATCGACGTGGCGAACGTCGACCCGCTGGGCCAGGATCTGGTGTTCGCGCGTGCGGTGTCGAAGCTGCGGGAGCACCTCGAGCGCCGCGCCTTGGGCGTCGATGCCGTCGTCGTGTTCGTGGACGAGCTGAACAAGTACGCCCCGGGCGACGGTCCCGAGACCTATGTGAAGAAAATGCTGCTCGATATCTCTGAGCGCGGGCGTTACCTTGGTTTGGTGCTGTTCGGGGCGGAGCAATTCCGCTCGCAGGTGCACCGGCGCGTGGTGGGGAACGCGGGCACCATCGTGTTCGGCCGCATGGACTCGGATGAGCTCGCAACGCCCGGCTACCAGGTGCTTTCCCCCGCCATCAAGATCAAGCTCGCCACGCTCCCGATCGGCGAGCTGATGGTGCGCCACCCGCACTTCACGCAGCCGATTTTCGTGCGCTTCCCGCGGCCGGCGGTGTTGCGCGGCCGGGACGGCGTGGAGCGGTTCCCGCCCGCGGCCGACCTGCCGTTCGAGGACGCGGTAGTGCGGCAGCTCGTGAAGCTCGACCGGCGGGTGCGGCCGAACCTGGTGAAGGACCTGATCGCCGACCGGCGGGAAGAGGACGTGCGCCGCGCCCTCGCGCACACCCGCCAGGCCCGACCCCAGGACGCGCTCGCGCACTTCAAGAAGCAGCTGGGCGGCCGGGTCGCGCCCGCTCCCGCGACGCAGCGCGAGAGCGTGCAGCCGCTCAATTCGATCTCTGACGAGCCCTACTGAGCCGATAGGAGAATCATCGAATGCCCCCTGCCCGTGCGCTCGCTTGCACCGCCACGCTGCTCGCGACGATCGGCGGCTGCCGCGGTGGCGCGAGCGGACCCAAGGTCACCCTGCGCTACCATCCGCCGGCCGGCGCGGCTTACCACTACGCTCTCGATCAGCAGAACGCGATGCGGTTCGAAGGCGGACCGATGGGCGCCGTGCCCGAGCAGACCTTTCGGATGCGCATGTACTACACGCAGCTCGTGAAGGGCCCGGCGCCGGGCGGCGTGGCCGTGACGGTGACGTTCGACTCCACCTCGCTCGACGCCCCGGGGATGGGCGCGGGCGCGATGCGGCCGGCGCTCGACCGGATGCGCGGGATGAGGAGTGACGTCGTGTACGAAGCCATGGCGTTCCCGTTGCCCGAGGGGCCGGTCGGCGTCGGCGACTCCTGGGTGGCGGAGCACGAGCTGCCCCTCGGCCGCCAGGCGTTGAACGCGAGCCGTCCTCTAAAGTCGCTGACCAGGATCACCGTCAAGGAGATCCAGATAGCCGGGGCGGACACCTCCGTCGTGCTCGGCATCGAGACGCACTTCCCGGACGAGCCGATCACCCTGACGCAGCAGGGGGAAGGCGGGGCTCCCCAGACCGGCACGCTCCGGCTCTCCGGCAGTCTCTCCGGAGAGCAGGTGTACTCGCTCCAACGGAGTGCTCAGGTGCGCGCCATGATGGGCGGGACCATCAAGATGAAGAGCGGGAGCGCGGGTCAACCCGAGACGACGATGGCCATGACGCAGCAGACGTCGCTCCAGCTCACCCAGGACAAGTGACGCGGTGAAGCTCGCGCACCTCGCCGACCTGCACCTCGGCTTCCGCCAGTACGACCGGCAGACGCCGCGCGGGGGGAATCAACGCGAGGCCGACGTCGCCGAGGCGTTCCGCCGGGCGGTGGCGGACCTCCTGGCCCAACGGCCCGACCTAATCCTCTTCGCGGGAGACATCTTCCATTCCGTCCGGCCGACCAATCCCGCAATCCTGTTTCTGTTCCAGCAGCTGCATCGCTTGCGCACGGGACTCCCCGACTCTCCGATCGTCATGATCGCCGGCAACCACGACACGCCCCGATCCATGGAGACCGGGACCATCCTCCGGTTGTACGAAGCCCTTGGCATCCACGTCGTGGTCGATGAAGCGCGGTGTGTTGCCTTCCCAAAGCTCGACTGTTCCGTCCTGGCGGTGCCGCACCAGGCGATCGTCCAGTCTGAGCGGCCGGCGCTGCGGCCGCTGCGGGGGACCACGTTGAACGTGTTGCTGCTGCATGGGCAGCTGCCCGGCGTGGGAGAGCGACGAGGGACGGCGGAATACGGCGGTGCCTTGCTGGATGTGCACGACCTCTCTCCCGCGCAGTGGGACTACGTGGCCCTCGGTCATTACAACGTGGCACAGCCCGTCGCCGCCAACGCTTGGTACGCCGGGAGCCTTGAGTACGTGCCCCCAAACCCCTGGGGCCAGCTGCAGGACGAGGACGAGCAGGGTCGGCGCGGCAAGGGCTACCTCCTGGTCGAGCTGCCGGGCTCTCGCGTCAGCTTCCGACCGGTGGCCCCCGTGCGACGTCACGTCGATCTCCCGCCGATCGAGGGCAAGGGTCTCACGCCTCCAGAGCTGGACGAGCGGATCGCCGCCGCGGTCGCAGCCGCGAAGCCGGCGATCGACGATCAGATCGTGCGGCAGCTGGTGTTCGACGTGTCGCGGGCCACGGCCCGGGACCTCGATCACGCCGCGATTCGCGCCTACAAGGCTCGCGCGCTTCACTTCCAGCTCGATCTGCGCCGGCCCGAGGTCCAGCGCGTGGAGGCGGCGGGCGCGCCCGTCCGTCGCCAGACGCTCCCCGAGACGGTGCAGGAGTTCCTCGAGCATCGGCCGCTCGACGCCGACTTGGACCGCGCCGAGTTCGTGCGACTCGGCGTCGAGTACGTCGCGCATGCGGACGCGGATAGCGGGGGGGCCGGGGAGGGTCGCGCCTGATGCAACTGCTGCGGCTCCGCCTCGTGAACTTCCGCCAGCACGCCGATACCGAGCTCGAGTTCGGCCCGGGCATCACGGGCATCATCGGGCCGAACGGCTCCGGCAAGACGACCATCCTCGAGGCGATCGCCTGGGCGCTGTACGGCGTGCAGGCCGTGCGCGGCGACAAGGACTCGATCCGCCGGCTCGGCGCGAAAGGCCGGGCGGGCGTGGAAGTGGACCTCGAGTTCCGACTCGGCGCCCACGAGTACCGCGTGACGCGCGGCCTCTCCACCGCGGCGCTCCATCAGGACGGCCAGGTGATCGCGAATTCGCTCAAAGCGGTCACCGACAAGCTCGAGCGCACGCTCGGCATGACGCACGACGAGTTTTTCAACACGTACTTCACCGGCCAAAAGGAGCTCGCGGTGATGGCCGCGCTCGGCAAGACCGAGCGGGCGGCGTTCCTGTCGCGCGTGCTGGGCTACGAGCGTCTGCGCGAGGCGCAGGAGCGGGTGCGCGAAGTCCGGAACGCCGCGGCCGCGGAGGTGCGCGGTCTGGAGGCCGGTCTTCCAGACGTCGCCGGGCTCGCCGCCGCGCGACGGGCGGCCGAGCAGCGGCTGGCGGGGGCGCGGGCGTCGGCGAAAGCGGTGGACGCAGCGCGCCGGGCCGCCGAGGCCGCACTGGGCCGAGAGGAGCCGCGCTGGAACGAGTGGATGGCGCGGCGCGAGCGCACCCTGTCGCTCGACGGCGAGCGGCGGATGGCGGAGCAGGCCGTGGTGGCGTCCCGTCAGGACTTCCAGCGGCTCGACAAGGAGCTCGCGGATGCGCTCGCCGCACGGGAGCAGTTACGCCTGCTCGGCGCGGAGCTCGCCCCCGTGGCGCGCCTGAAGAAGGAGGTCGCGGCGCTCGAGCGGCTGCAGCGTGAGACGGCGGCGCGGCGCACGGAAGAGGCGCAGCTTGCCGAGCTGGCCCGCAACATACGCATGCTCGAGCGTCGCCTCACCGAGCTCGGGGACGTGCCGGAGGCGCTCGCCCGGGCGGATGCGGCGGCGCGTGGACTGCACGAGCGGTTGGAGGCGGTCGAGCGGGTCGCGGAGGAGGAGCGCACGGTGTGGGTACGGGACCGGCAGTATGCCGAGACGAAGCGCACCGAGCTGCTCAAACTGTACGAAGAGGTGAAAGAGCAGCGCGATCAGATCGTGAGGCTCGGTCCCGAGGGGACGTGTCCCACCTGCAAGCGACCGCTCGGGCCGGAATACGCGGGTGTGCTCGCCCTGCTCGACGCGCAGCTCGAGGTGATCACCGGGGACGGGAAGTACTTTCGGCAGCGACTCGAGCAGCTCGCTCCGTCGCCGGGCAAGCTGCTCGACGCGGAAGCCGAGCGGGACCGCGTGCTCGAGGAGAGCCGCGGCGCCACCGCCCGGGCGGGCGAGCTGCGGGCGCAGCTGGAAGAGCGCGATCGCGCGAGCGCGGAGCTCGCGGGCGCGCGGCGGCGGGCGGCCGAGGTCGAGCGCCGCCTGACCGCCCGCCCGGCGGGCTACGACGCGGCGCGACACGACGCGGTCCGGGCCGAGCTCGCCAAGCTCGAGCCGGTCGCGCTCGAGGCCGCGGCGCTGGAGGAGCGGGCGCGGCGCGCCGAGCGCCTCGTGCAGGAAGCGGAGCGGGCCGAGCAGCAGCTCTCGACCGGTGAGCATCGGGTGCGGGAGCTCACCGACGCGGTCCGCGCCGAGGGCTTCTCGGACGCCGAGTACCGGCAGGCGAAGGACCGCTACGATCGCGCCGTGGGGGCGTTGCGCGAGGCCGAGCTGGCGGTCGTCGAAGCCCGCGGTGAGCTCACCCGCGCCGAAGAGGACCTGGCGGAGACGAAGCGACGGGAAGCCGAGCGGGCCCAGCGGGAGCGCCAGATCACTGCGCTCAAGGGGCGCCAGCGCCTCCACAACGAATTGGATCGTGCGTTTTCGGACTTGCGGAGCGAGCTCAATGCCCGCATGCGCCCCGAGATCGCCGAGCTCGCCTCCGGCTTCCTGGCCGACTTGACCGACGGCCGCTACGACGAGCTCGAGCTGACGGAGGACTACACGCTCACCATCCTCGAGGGCGGGGTACCCAAGCCGGTCATCTCGGGCGGCGAGGAGGACATCGCGAGCCTGGTGCTGCGGCTCGCGATCTCGCAGATGATCGCCGAGCGGGCGGGCCAGCCGCTGTCGCTGCTGGTGCTCGACGAGATCTTCGGCTCGCTCGACGAGGCCCGGCGCCTGCACGTCGTCGGCCTGCTGCGCCGCCTGGCCGACCGCTTCCCACAGGTCATCCTGATCACGCACATTGAGCAGGTGCGAGAAGGCCTCGATCGCGTGATCCGCGTGGACTTCGACCCCGCGCGCGGTGCGAGCATGGTCCGGGACGACACCGCCACCCTGGGAGCCGCCGATGCGGGCGTGGCTGCCTGAGCGTCAGGTCTACGGGCCGGAGCCCGCCGGCGAGCGTGACACCGAGGGGCTGAACCGTGTCTTCGCCGACGCGTTCACCGATCGCTACCGCCGCGACGGGCTCGTGGGCGTGCGCGTGCCGCACCTCAATCCGCAGGTGTGGCGCTACGCCCTGCTCGACGCCGGGCCGGGCGCGATGTTGTGGCGCGACGAGGGAGGGCACGTGGTCGCCTTCAACATCGCCCACCGCTCGGGCGCCGAGGGGTGGATGGGACCCCTGGCGGTGCGGCCCGACCGCCAGGGCGCCGGGGTGGGGAAGACCATCGTCCGGACCGCGCTCGACTGGTTGCTCGAGCAAGACGTCGCGACGCTGGGTCTCGAGACCATGCCCCGCACCGTGGAGAATATCGGCTTCTACGCGCGACTCGGATTCTTCCCCGGTCATCTCACGGTGACGCTGACGAACGACATCGTCACGCGCGGGCATCAGGCGCCGGTTCTGCTGTCGCAGCGCAAGGGCCCGGCGGGCGGCGCGACCCTCGACGCGGCGCACCAGCTCGTCGCGGCGCTCGCCCGGGGGTACGACTTCACGCGCGAGATCCTGCTCACCGCGGAGCTTGGCCTCGGCGACACAT
>WNGG01009816.1_pt1 | contig 10431 bp, 8 predicted proteins | sample 5400661 | NCBI WGS metagenome assembly WNGG01 (sample SAMN13153372, study PRJNA577476) | soil metagenome | isolation source: 100 cm soil or saprolite under Garry oak tree replicate 1 | place: USA:California | collected 2016-06-15
AGTCTTCGACAAAGGCATGATGGAAGACGGCGAAGGCCGCGAAATCGATTTCAAGAACACCATCATCATTCTCACTTCCAACGCTTGCACCGATCTCTTGATGAAACTCACCGCCGATCCCGAGACCACCCCAAGCCCCGAAGGCCTAGCCAAAGCCATGAAGCCCGAGCTCAACAAAATCTTCAAGCCCGCCTTCATGGGCCGCCTCGTTACCGTTCCTTACTTCCCGCTGCGCGACGAAGCCATGAAGACCATCGTCACGCTCAAACTCCGCAAGATTCAGCGCCGCATCCGCGAAAATCACAAGATCGAGCTGAACTACGATCCCGCGGTCGTCGCTGAAGTCGCCAAGCGCTGCACCGAAGTCGAGTCCGGCGCTCGCAACGTCGACAACATCCTCACCAACACCATGCTCCCCGACATCTCCCGCTATCTCCTGTCGCGCATGGCCGACCGCCAAAAGCCATCCGCCATCCTCGTCTCCGTCGCCGACAACGGCGCTTTCGCCTATTCATAAGACCGTTCGAGCAGCGGTTTCTTGGAGGGCGACATACTTGCGCGCGGAAAGGAGTGGAGAGTTGCATGGGAAACGAGAATAGTCCTCCTGCACCGGCCTCGCATCCATGGATCAATTCTTCCGGCGATGTTGCCCATCCATCGTCACCGCGTGGAGGCGGTGGACCGGGAACGTTTGTGATCCCTAGATCTTTGGGGGCGCAAGGAAATGAATCTGATGCTCTTCCACACGCTCTTTCGCCTTCAGGCCGTTACGTACTGAGCCACGACCCGGGGCAGGTTTTGTTGGCTGAGAATACCGGGCATGGTAAGAAGCATGTCCAGGCCCCTTCCAGCAAATCACCACAGGTGCGGCCTGTGACTTTCCTCGAATTCAATAACAAAGGCCCAGCTAAGTATGTCGAAGCTGTCAAATCCAATCAGATGGGTGTGCATCCTGCCGGCAATCTCCCCTTCGTAAATGCTGTAGAACTTGTTTTCACGGTTGATTTGAAATTGGCGAAAAAGATGCGGCTCAAGGAGTATCGTTGCAGGCAAAAAGTTCACTCTCAAGAAGTTTGGGAAAGAGAGCTCAAGGACGGCAAGGAAACGCCGTGGACCAAAACGATGTCGGACACCGAGGGACCCGACGATCCAGATACAGGCGTTCAGACAATCGTGCTTCCGATTATTGCCTACTACGACCAGCCTGGCTTCTCCAATATCGATAAGAAGTCTGATTTGAAGGGGCCGCAGGAGAAATTGACTTCGAAAAAAGCCGTAAGAGTCTTCATGCGGCAGAATTTCGTAGGCTGGGTTGAGGGCGCTCGCGGATCGGGCGAGAGCAAAAAATGGGAGCAGGTGAGCGACGAGGTAAAATGGCACTCTAACCAGTCTCTCCTTCGGGACATTTTCTTCACACATCAGTGGACACCCATATTGAATGATAAGACCGATAAGGACGAGACTGATATCGCGCTCGGTCACTCGGAAGGTCAACCAAAGTGACTTATTGCACCCGCAGGAGCTTTGGTTGGGATGGCATCCAGGATCTCCTCCTGAGAGGAGCCGGCGCATTGCTCGGTGATGCATACCGGAATTCAGCCCTGGTCGTCTTGACTGACACGCGCGGCAATGGACGCTTGTGAGTGGTTCGTGAAATCGATTAGTCGCGAGAAGGGAGAGTACCGTGCCAGTGTTCATTCAGAAACATCGCCTGATTCAGCTCGACACACCTCTGGGCAAGGACGCCTTGCTGCTAAGGGATCTTTCTGGCCGTGAGGGCATCTCTCGGCCCTTCCATTTCTCCGCCGACCTACTCTCCGAGAATCATTCCATCGCTTTCAAGGACATTGTTGGCAAGCAGGTAAAAATCTCCCTTCACTTGGCCGGCGACGACCAGCGTTTCTGGAATGGTTACGTAAGCCGCTTTGCCTGTGTGGGCGGCGACAATCGATTTAGTTACTACCGCGCGGAAATCGTTCCTTGGCTCTGGTTCTTGACGCGCACCGCTGATTGCCAGATTTTCCAGCAGAAAACTATCCCCGAGATCATCAAGAAAGTCTTCCAGGACCACGGCTTTCAGGACTTCCAGGACCGTACGCAAGGCACCTACCCCCAGCGCGAATACGTCGTCCAGTATCGCGAGACTGCCTTCAACTTTGTCTCTCGCTTGATGGAAGAGTACGGCATCTTCTATTTCTTTGAGCACGACCAAAACACCCACAAGCTGATACTCGCCGACAAGCCCCAAGTCCACAAAAACTGTCCCGTCCAGCATAAAGTGCGCTTCAACTACACTCCGGGCAGCACTTTTCAAAAGGAAGACATCGTGGAAAGCTGGGGCGCTGAACAGGAGCTGCGGCCCGGCAAGTACGCTCTCACGGACTATAATTTTCAAACGCCTAACACTTCCCTGATGGCCAATGTGCAAACCATTGCCGAAATCGGTGGAAACACTAAATACGAAATTTATGATTATCCCGGGATCCATACAAAAAAATCCGAAGGCGATACGCTCACCAAGGTCCGCATGGAAGAAGAGGAGGCCTCGCACCACTTGGTCACCGGCTCTGGCAACTGCCGCTCCTTCGCCTCCGGTTACAAATTTCACTTGGATGACCATGCGCGCCGCGACCAGAATGGCGATTATCTTCTGACCGAAGTGACCCATTCCGCGTCAGTCGGCGACAGCTATTCTGGCTCGGGAAACGGTAACCACGAAACGTACACGAACCATTTCACGTGCATCCCCTTTTCGGTGCCCTTCCGTCCGCAGCGCCTCACTCCAAAGCCCATAGTGCAGGGCCCTCAGACTGCCGTCGTAGTAGGTCCCGCGGGCGAAGAGATTTACCCGGATAAGTACGGCCGCGTGAAAGTGCAGTTTTTCTGGGACCGCCTCGGCAAGAAAAATGAGAACAGTTCTTGTTGGGTGCGCGTCTCCCAGCCCTGGGCCGGCAAGAACTGGGGCGCGGTCTCCATCCCTCGCATCGGGCAGGAAGTGATTGTCGAATTCCTCGAAGGCGATCCCGACCGCCCGATCATCACCGGCCGCGTCTACAACGACGATCAAATGCCGACATACCCTCTCCCTGACCACAAGACGCGCACGACTTTCATGTCCCGCAGCACCAAGGGCGGCGGCTCCGCCAACTACAACGAACTCCGCTTCGAGGACAAAAAGGGTAGCGAGCAAATTTTCATCAACGCCGAAAAGGACATGGACCACCGTGTCGAAAACGATTCCCGCGAATTCATCGGCAACGACCGCAGCTTGATCGTGAAACACGATCAGAAGGAAAAGGTCGAAGGCGATCTCCACGCCGAAACCGTCGGCAATCGCAGCGAAAAAGTCGGCCAGACCATGTCTCTCCAGGTGGGTCAGAACTTACAGGAGAAGTCCGGCCAGAATTTCGCCCACGAAGCCGGCATGGAGATTCACCTGAAGGCCGGAATGAACGTTGTCATCGAAGCCGGCATGCAGCTAACCATCAAGGCTTCCGGCGGCTTCATCAACATCGGTCCTGCCGGCGTCGCCATCTCCGGCACCCTGGTCCTCATCAACAGCGGTGGCGCCGCCGGTGCTGGCAGCGGTTCCAGCCCGCAGGATCCGCAGAAACCCGACGAAGCCGACGACGGCAGCAAGGGCGGCAAAATGTAATTGGAAGCTTTCTCAACCCCGGTCCGGTCCTTCTTTGCACAGCAAGAGAGTCGCGCCGCATGCGGTGCAAGCAAGGTCTGAGAACGAGTTAACATGCAGCAAAGGCGGAGCATCAATCTTGTTCTTACTGAAAACTGAAAACTGAGAACTGAAAACTGAAAACTGAGTACAACATGCCACCAGCAGCTCGTATCACCGACATGCACGTTTGCCCCATGGTGACAGGCGTGGTCCCGCACGTCGGCGGCCCCATCCTGCCGCCCTGTGAACCCACCGTCCTCATCGGCTACCTCCCCGCCGCCCGCGTCACGGACATGGCCACGTGCGTCGGCCCCCCTGACATTATTCTCATGGGCTCGCCCACAGTCCTAATTAACAATCTCATGGCCGCTCGCATCGGCGATCCAACAGCTCATGGCGGCGTCATCGTCCTCGGCTGCTTCACCGTCATCATCGGCGAAGTCGGCATGGGCGGGCCAGTCGTCGTCACGCCGATGGAATCTGCCATGGCAGCTCTTTCTAATATCAGCTCGCAGGTGGCTACTCTGCAGTCAGCAGCTGCTTCCGGCGTCGCTTTTTGTCCGATATGAACGGACTAATTCAAGGATCTCGGTCCGAGGTTCGACGAGATTTTGCAAGATATGGATATATGACATTGGAAATCGTATCCGGCCCACTCGCCGGGAAGAGGATCAGTTTGCAGCCCGGGCAACTTCTTCGGGTAGGACGCAAACCCGAAGCGGCCTTGGCCATTCCCGAGGACCGTTTGCTTTCGGGCCTGCACTTTGCGCTTGAGTATTCCGACGAGGAATGCACCGTTCGCGATCTGGATAGTGCAAATGGTCTGTTCGTCAACGGCAAGCGCGTCAAACAGTCGTCGGTCAAAGCTGGCGACCGAATTGTTGCTGGGGAGACTACCTTGACCTTGCTCTCGCAGGCAGGCGCCGGGCCGCTGAAGTTCCTCTCTAGCCAGCCGGAGCCTCTTTTCGCCCTGCTCGACGCTGCCCACAATCCCGGTGTGCTCCCGCTTGTTCGGTCTTTGCTGGAGACTCATCAGTCGCTCTATGAAGGCGAGAAGGGAGAAGCTCTGGCCTCCGTCGCCCCTTATCTGGTGGCTCTGCCTAAGGACTCAAAATCCTTGGAAACGATTATTCAAAAGGCCTGGGGGCAGAGTTGGGGAATTTTCGTTTCCACCCATCTACCATTTCCCGATGTTCGCAAGCATTTCCGTCATTTCCTTCTCGTCAAGACAGACGATGATCACCAGCTTTATTTCCGCTTTTACGATCCGCGCGTTCTGCGCGTTTTTCTTCCGACATGCAGCCCACCCGATGCAAGCCAGCTATTTGGCCCCATACGCTCTTACCTGATCGAAGGCGAGAGCCCGGACACATTGCTGAAGTTCACCTGGGCCGGGACGGAAATCACGCAGGAGGTTGTGTCGCTCTCGACTCCCGGGCCGGGCCAGGGAGCGTAATTATGCTTACCGTCCGCAAGGAACAGATGGAGGTACTGGACCGCGACAAGCGCAAGCGATTCGTTAATCACATGGCCGAGCATCTCCAGAAATACTTCCCCAAAAGGTGCGCCACTCTCGGAGACAAACAAGTGCGCGAGTGGATCGAGCACGGCATCGACCGCGCCCAGAGTTACCGCATTGTCTCTGAGCGTGATGTCTGCAAGTACCTCGACGTGATGTTTGTCTTTGGAAAGAATTTCGATTGCGATGCGCAGCTCCCGTGGGCCTCGAAGATTCTGAATCTTCCTTACACGAATCCCCGAGGAAAGACGAATCTTCTGTTGGAGAGAGCGAAAGAGAACGCGGGAATTGCAGGGACGAGTCATGGCTAACGGAGAAGATGCCGGCGTTGGCGGTGGGCCTGATGCGGGATTGGCCGATGCGGCCGCAGCCGCGGATGCTGGGCTTGGCTCTCAACCGGCCGCAGACTCGGTGGGAGCCTGCACCGACGCTGGGGAGGTGCTCCCAGGTGGCGCGCCATATCCACCCATCGTCACGCCCATCATCAATATTACAAACAGGGTCGTGCTTGTGAAGAAACCGTATATGTCCAGTCCGAAACGAAAGCCTGTCGATTTGGCCACCGATCAGCCCTTTGATGGTACGGGCACATTCACGTCCTCGAGTGGTGCCATTCGATTTTTCTCGAAGGATAAGGATGGAGTTGAGATTTTCAGCGGCCACGTTTTTCAAGGAGATGAACTCTCGCCAAGCGTTACTCTGTATGCTGAGGGGGCAAGTCCCAGCGCGAAAGTGGACGACGTCATTCTCACCTTGTCTTTGACTCGTGGGCCGAAAAAAGACGTCAACAAACCGGTCACCGCCAAAATAACCTCGGTCGAGGTCACCCTCGACATTTGCAAAAGCCGCGCGAAAGCCGACGAGAATCCTGCGCCGCTGTCGACCGACGAAAAGATCAATGTCGGGAGGCTCATTCACGCGCAGGACGCCGGCATGCATCGTCGAAGGGCCATGTTGATCGTCCAAAAAGCAAAGCCGAACGACTTCACCGGGACTCTTGTACTTACTCCTAAGGACGGCCACGTCAAGATGTATAACGCTGCGGATGATCCGCCGGCAGCGGGCCAGGCCCCTCTGGCCACTGCAAAAAAGGCCAATGGCAGCATCCCGGCCACAGGCGCAAAGTATTGGGCTGAGGGCGTGACGGTAAGCGGTGCACCTCGCGACACAGGATTCAAGCTTGGAGTCGAAGGGGTTGATCCCGAGGGGGATCTCGTCGCAGTTACGGTTTTTAAGATTGACAAAATTGAGGCTAAACTCCGGGCCACACCTTGCAAACGAGACGGGAGTAGAGCTGACGTCATGCCCGTTAAGTCAAGCACTGCCGACAGCAAGACATTCGACGCAACGGCGATTACGGTGGTGCGGGAATGTGGCGACCTGAAGCTGACGGCAACCACAACTCCGGCGGATATCCCCGTGAGCTGGGATGTAGAGCGGGCATCTGATGATAAGGGACTCGCCGGGCTCCCGACGCACAGCGATGACGGAGGTAGTAAGAAGCGTCTTCTCAAAGCGGACGGGACCGGTTCGTTTCACGTACATGCTTTCATGGATGCGAACGGGAGCGGCAAGCGCGACTTCGACGAGGATGGCTTGATCCTTAACGTCAACATGGTCAAAATCGAGGTCTTGCCGGGTGTCGCGAACAATCGGATAACTAAGAGGAACTCTCACTTCCATAGCGTGGCTGATCCCACCATGCTATATGTCCAAAGTGGGTCCGATTTGGCTATTCCTCAGGGCATTAATGGTGCGTATGGGATAGCCCAGATGACACTTCGACCCCTCACCATGAGCGTTAAGGTGAAATTAACGGGAGGCGGTGACAAACAGCTGCGCGGCCTCGACCACGTTTTCCTTGGTTACATCCACAACTTGAGAGGCGAAAGCTTCACGGGTACTTACGCCGATGGGAGAACAGAGAAGGCAGTTTTCGATTCGGTTCCTCCACCTCCTGACTCGATCACAGGCCCCGGCGCGGTGGCGCTACTTGGCTTCCCAATCCGCGATACACGGTCCCTGAGCCAGAACGGAACTGGTCCCTTCATCATCAATTCGACCGACTCAGATCCCGCCGATAAGAAGGACCTTCCCTCGGGAGGTCAACAACGCGTCGTAAAGTTCATGGATAAGCCGTCTACTTTCACACACAAAACTCATGCTGTAACCGCCTCGGCACTCGCCAGCATCGCCGGGTCGCACGACTTTGCAGCATTCTTATCTGCCTTTTCATCGGATTTTGACGAAAACTATACTGTGATCGCCAAAGGAGACTGGTCGATTACATTTGGGACATTCAGTGCTGTTACTGGCTGGAAAAAAACAGGCGCAATCACCACTGCCGCTAAGGCTATGGACACGGCAGGTATGCCGGCTACCGGAGAGAGTGCAGGGATGGAACGATGCACGCCTAACGCCACAGCTCATTGGAAATTAGATGCGCGATAATGTCTAACTTTCCCCAATTCAGCATAAACAATCGATGGCTGGGCGGAGCTCTGATTGCAGTAGCGTTGACTGGAACTGGTGTGTGGCACCCAATGTCCGTCCGAATCCGGATTGAAGCAAAGCAAGAAGGTGTAAAAATGAATCCATATATTCCACTGTATTCTTGGGTGCGTAGCGGAGCCCTAGTCTGCCTAGGCAGTATCGCACATGTACGCACCCAGCCCGGCCGACCAGGGCAGGAGGACGTAGCTCTGGACATCCAGATTGCGGAGATACTCTGGGGCAAGAACACAGAGCGACTTATTCGTTACGCGTTTTCCATGCCTGCTGGCGACCTTGCACGGGTCAAGTTCCCCGACTGGGCTTGGGAACATGTCACGCTCCGTGATGGGACATTCGTCTTTCTTGTGACTCACGATCCTTCGAAAATATCCGAAGCACCCGTTTATGTTGAGGAGAGCGTGGATCGCAACGACCCCGTGTTGAAGTCCGTACGTGCAGTGCTAATTCAGGAGAAAGCTGAACTGAGCAGTAACCAGCGTCTGGCGCATTATCTGCGCTGGCTGCTGGAAGGGCCGACGGTCCAGAGGCTTTTCGCCGCAGAGGCTCTAGCCAAGGATAATCTTCCGGAGTTCAATCACGGGGAGCAAGTTGCCACTGCCTTTACCAAAGTGTTTGCCTCCGAGCGAGATCCTAGCGTCCAGTTGAGCCTGGGCACATGGATGTGGGAAAACATCTATCCGCGCACGAATGCCGCAGGGCAAGTTGCCATCATCAACGCGGTGATTCAGTGCATCGCTGACTCCTCTGAGGATACGCGGGTCTTAATGCTGGATCACTTCGTAGACGTCGACCCTGCAGAACTCCGCCGTCCCGGAGTTGTGAGTAGTCCCACAGCCGTGCGGCAATTGGAGGAGCGACTTAACGAAGAAACTGATCCACAAGTGCACGCCCACGTCCAAAGATTGATCGACGCACTGAAGCGTCATCCGGCGCCAAAGCGATAACAGCAGCTTCTTGACCCGTCCCTAGACAGGTATTTTGCACACCGGCTTGCGGTCTCCCTCCTGATTTCAGCCCGCCCAAGGCATGCATTCTTGATGGGGACACGCATCTGAGTATCCGCAGCCCACTTCTGTGATGGATGTCTCACCACTGTCTGCTAGAATGCGATGAATCTAGTTGGACTTATGAGGAAAGAGAGCAGCAAGGCGTGGGAGTAGTCCTGGAAATCAAGGCGGGGCCGTTCGCCGGAACGACGATACCGGTGGCAGCGGGTCGTTCCATCGTTATTGGCCGCGCGGCGGACCGCGCGCAGTTCGCCATCCCGCATGACAATCACATGTCGGGCGTGCACTTCGCGGTAGAGTGCGGTCCGAGCGGCTGCCGCGTCGTCGACAAGAAAAGCACGAACGGGACATTACTGAATGGCGCGAAGATTCAGGAAGCGATGCTTGCCACCGGCGACGAGATCAAGTCGGGCCAAACCATTTTTGTTGTTCGCATCGTGCCGGACGATCAGTTGCCCGCGGCCGCGTCCGGCGCGCAAGTTTTTGGTCAGGCACCCGTCGCTGCGCAGAGAGAAACTCCGCCGGCCCCTGCTGCTAGAGAATCTCCAGCGGCCCCTGCCGCCAGGGAATTTCCGGCGCCCGCCGCGGCGCCTGTTCGCGCGCCCGTTGTTTCTCCACCGGCCCCCTCGCAGCCCGCGCCCCAGCAGCGTGCTTCTAACCTGAACGAACGCCCTGCTCCTGCTTCGGCTGCTCAGGGTCAGCCTGCAGCACAGCCCGTTCCTCCACGTCCGGCGCCGAGGCCGCCGGTACCCGGATCCGCAATCCCCGCACGCCGCGACCAGCCCCCCACCCTAGCCATCGGCAGTTGGGCTTTTTACAAGATTCCGCCCGGCTGGCAGATTCAAGAAGGCTTGGGCATTCAATTGGACGCGAAGGACGCTTTTCCCAGCAGCATTGGTGCGATGGAAGAGCCCCTCGGCCCCGGCATCACCCTCCAGCAATACGTCGAAGCGCAAACCAAAATGTTCCGCGAATACTTGCGGGAGCCAAAGATCGACGCCGCCCTTCCTCCAACGATCCCCGGCGCCGTCGAAACGGTCGCTCTGGAAGTGCGCTACAGCACGAAGGAAGGCCCGTCCATCTACTATCATCGCGTCTATGCGCGGAGTGGCTCAACCATTGGTGTCCTCACCCTGACAACTCTCGAAAAGGATCTTTCTTCCTTGCGTCCCGCTTATGATTCTGTTCTCTCCGGCATCTCCTTCTCCCGCAAGGAATAATCCTATCCCCCTCTTCCTTGCGAGTAACGAGGGGTAGGAAAGTTAAAGTTTTTCTTTAGAGACGACATCGTTGTACCGCCCCCACCCCCGGTGTTTCGGCAAAGAGTGCGGAAGTGCATGAAAACGAAAGAGTTGAGTTTTTGACAAGGGCAAAAGAGTGTGGAATAGTCTGAAAAGAAAGGACTTGAACATAGTTGGTAGTGACCAATAGCGTGTGGCGAATTCCGGAGTGGCAAGAATGACCCCCACCCCCCACCTTTTTGTAAGTGCGGATTCTAAACGACTTACAGGAGAATTTCTCGTAAGTGCGGATTCTAAAGGGGTTATAAGCCCTTTGTTTCCCGCAGATCCGAGGGGTGCTTGTAAGTGCGGATTATAAAGGGGTTGCGGGAGGGGGGTCTCGGAAGTGCGGATTGTAAAGGACTTAGAGGAGGTTAAGGAAGTAAAGGAGGTAAAGGATGTAAAGGAAAACGCGCGAGCGGCGGAATGGCGTGA
>WNGG01016007.1_pt1 | contig 10430 bp, 14 predicted proteins | sample 5400661 | NCBI WGS metagenome assembly WNGG01 (sample SAMN13153372, study PRJNA577476) | soil metagenome | isolation source: 100 cm soil or saprolite under Garry oak tree replicate 1 | place: USA:California | collected 2016-06-15
GCATGAAGACGTATTCGTACACGAGCGCCGCGAGCACGCCTCCGAGGAGGGGGCCGACCCAATACACCCACCAATTGTCGAGGAACCCGGAGGCCATGGCCGGACCGATCCACCGGCCGGGGCTCATCGCCGCGCCCGTCGTGTGGGTCACGGCCGTGTGGACGGCGACCCCTCCGAGGGCGATCGCAGACAGCGCGATCATCCCGACCATCCATGCGTTCATGGCCATGGTTTCACCGAAGCGGTCTCTACGACGCCCCCCGGATATGATACTTCCGGAGCACGCGTTGAATCGAGGGCCCGGGGTGCGAAAACCAATGTATCATTTCGCACGCCGCCGCTCTGGTCAGAACGTTTAAATGACCGGTGTTCCTCGCAAGCGATTGCCATGATTCAGGGGGAGTCGCCGCCAAAGGCCGTGACCGAGACCGTGCCTGCGACCCCCGTCCAAGAGGCACGCCCCAAGTTCCGTTCCGCCCGCCATTTTGTGAAAGTGCGCGAGATGACCTGGATGACCCCGACCACGTACCTGATCTACTTCACGATGGACGACAACGGGCAGAACCAGCCCGTTTTCGAATTCGAGCCCGGGCAGTTCCTCTCGATCTTCGTGGACAAGGAGGGCAAGAAGATCAGCCGGCCGTACTCGATCGCGTCGTCCCCCACGGAGCGTGAGGCGATCGAGCTGTGCATCAAGGTCGTCGACGGCGGCTTCATGTCGAACTACCTGAGGGACCGCCAGCCGGGGGACCGGTACGCAATCATGGCGCCCCTCGGCGGGTTCATCCTCCGCGAGCCGATCGCGACGGACATCGCGTTCATCTCGACGGGCACGGGGGTGGCGCCGTTCGTCGGGATGACGAAATGGCTGATTCATCACGGGCACATGGACCACGACGTCTACATGTTCACGGGTGTGCGGTACGTGAGCGAGCTCCTCTACCACGACCTGTTCCAAACCTGGGAGCGGAAGTACCCGAACTTCCACTATGTGCCGAGCATCTCCCGCCCGGAGACGCCGGACTGGACGGGGCGGAAGGGGTACGTGCAGGCGGCGATCAAGGACGAGATCAAGAACCCCGCGGCGACGACCGCCTACATCTGCGGTCTTCACGAGATGGTCGAGCAGACGAAGGACCTGTGCCACCAGATGGGCTTCGCCTCGGTCCGGGCGGAGAAGTGGGACTGAACCCCTTTCCCTTTTAGACGCGGCCCGCCATCCGGGCGCGTGCTCGACGTCGTCGCGGTGGGCGACATCTGCGTGGACTTCCTGACGCCGCCGCTCGAGGGCTTTTCCCTCGGGGATGGCCAGCTGTGGGTGCCCTCGATCGCAATGGTGCCCGGCGGGAACGCCGCCAACGTCGCGTTCGGCGCCCGTGCGCTCGGGTTGCGCGCAGGTTTGGCGGCGTGCCTCGGGGACGATTCCCTGAGTGGGTTCCTCCAGGCACGGCTCCGTCGGGCGCGGATTTCTTCGTTCGTCAAGGTGCGGAAGGGCCTTGAGGCGGGGCGCACCCTCGCGCTCGCGCACGCGGATGGCACCCGCCAAATGATCACGTACAACGGATCGAACCTCGCGTTCGTGCCCGCGGACGTCCCCGCCAAAGCGCTCGACGCCCGCCACCTGCACCGCGCCGGCTACTGGTGGACGCCGAACCTGCAGGGGAGGCCGACGCGCGACCTGTTGCGCCGGGCCCGCGACCGCGGGGCGGAGACCTCCCTCGATGTCTCGACGGACCCGGAGGGTTGGCCCGATCCTCGCCGCCGCAAGGTGCTCGCGGTGTTGCCGGAGGTCTCGATCTTCTTCGGGAACGAGGAGGAGGTCCACGGCGTCTTGGGGACGCGGGACTTGCGCGCGGCGGCCAAGGAGGCTCTTGCGCTCGGCGTCGAGGTCCTGGCGGTGCACCAAGGCGCGAACGGGTGCACGGTCGCGACGCGCGGGGGGCGCCTCCACGTCGAGCCGTTCCGCGTGCGGCCGCGGAACCCGACGGGCGCGGGGGACCTGTTCAACGCGGGCTTCGTGTACGGGCGCCTCCGGACGTGGGACATCGGGAAGTGCGCGCGGTTCGCGAACGCGGTCGCCGCGGCGCATATCGAGCGGCCGGACCGGCCGTACCCCTCCCTTCGCGATGTCCGGGTCCCGGGTGCGGGAACCGGGACCGTCACGCCAAGACGGTGAGCTCGCCCGACATCGTGGGCTGGTGATACTCGCATCGATACTGGAAGACGCCGGCCGTGTTCGCCGTGAACGTAATGTCAACGGTCTGCCCATACGGGACGATGTAGTTCATCGCGTACGGCGCATCCATCGTGAACGTGTGGTTCTCGGGCTCCTCTTCCGTGTTGAAATAGTGGATCTTCACGGTATCGCCCTGGTTCACGACGATCATGTCCGGGGCGAAGTAGTCGTGCGGGGGGAACCCCGGCGCGCTGTCGTTGAACGGCAGCACGACCGTGAACACCCAGAAATCCCGTTCCTGCGTCGCCTGCCTCGCTGGCGTAGTCGGCGTCAGTCCGCCGGCGACGTACCCAACGATCCCGCCGACGAGCGCGGACACGACCGCTGCAATCACCAATGTCTTACCCATCGAAGACTTCCCGGTTGTCGCTCCTTGAGCCATATTGATCGACCGCTTGGTGGACTAAGAGGGCTATGAAGGATTCGCACGTATTTCCATTACATTCCGAATCATCCCATCGCATAACGGGGTGATGCGCGGCCCAGCCGCGCTCATCCCTCGGAAAGCGGGACCGGTGGTTCCGACGAAGACTCGACCCCGATTCAGCACCTCGGTGGCTTTTCCGTCTTGACCCCGTCGCTCCGCGCGAGTTGGACCTTGCGCCGCGTCTGCTCCACGAGCCGAGTCCGTAGTCGGGATTCCACGTCCTCTCGTGATTCCGAGTCGAACACGCTGCTCCATTCCGCGATGTATCCGGCATCGAGCGCCCCGTCGAGCACCCCGCGCCCCAACTCCGTTCGCGCCAGTACGGTGGTGAAACCAGGATCCGATCCAGAGGCTCCGAGCGCAATGTCCGCGAATCGGTTCGAGAAGTCCGCGCACCGAAGGCAGTTCGGGCCCGCGAGCAGGCTGGCGGTATCTAGGGCGATGCGCTCCGTCCGGCCATCCCGCATCGTCAACACGAGATCCTCGCGCATTTGCACGCGTTCGATGTCTTCGACCCGGAGGCCGGTCGCGTCCTCGAATCGCTGCCAGTGGACCTTGTTTAGTGGGAGAGCTTCGTAACAAAACAATCCAAGGACGACTGTGACCCGTCGCGACGGCGCGACGGCGAGCTGCTGCATCCGACGGATTGCGTAAGTCTGGCAGGGCGTTCCGACCATGGCGAGGCGCTCTCGGCTATCGGGGTCCATCCGATGGAGGTGCCGTAGGAATGCAACCGTGTCGAGGTTCACCACGAATTCCGTGCTCCCAGAAAGTGTACCCCCGCGTCCCACGCGCGTGCCCGAGGCTTGGAGGATTTCGCCTTTCGTGCGCGCGAGGAACGATCCCGACCCAACGGGTCCGTTGCCCCTTGACAGGATCGCGCCGTCGATCTGATTTGTATCGAGCAAGTACCAGAGGAGGGAGGTGACGACCCCGCCATCCGCGCTGCGCGACCGGATCGCGGGGCTCTTTGTGGTTGCGCTCGTCAGCGCGCGTTCCTTCCCGATCGCGGTCGCCTGAATCTCAAACTGCCGCTCGAATTCGCTCCCGGCCCAGGGGACCTCGGGGCACACCGCGTAGCACAGGCCGCAGCCCGTGCACCGATCCGCACAGAAGTCGAACCGGCCCAGGTCTAAGGCGAGCGCTTCTGGGCCGTCTGCCGTGCAGACGTCGACGCACGCGCGACACTCTGTGCAGAGTCCCGGGGTGATTACCTCTCCCTCGAGCTCGCGGAAGCCCCGGGCGGCATGTTCCGATGCGAAGCGGGGTTCAGCCGCGGCTGGAGCCGAGGTCATCGCGTCGTCTCCTCGAGGGTCACGGTGTGAGCCTCAACCTCGTTGATGAGCCGGTTTAGGAGGTTATCGTACGTCTCGCCCTTCATACCCAGCGACCTCAGGCGATCGCGGGTCTCCGCGGTCAGCTTGATTGTCGTCAGCGTCACAGTGCCCACCGGCAGGAGAACGCCCTCCTATGGAATCAAGCCTTCCCACCTACTGTCCATGCAATACATACGGTGGATTCCGGGGCACCGTCGGCTCCGAGCATTACCGGCCTTACGGCCGTCCCAGCTCAGGTGTTACGGATGCACACCCTGCCGCGATCCAGGGCCCGGCGCAGCGTATCTGGCCCGACCAGTCAAGATGCTCTGTTCCGTATATACCGCTCGAATCGGTATGGACTGTAAGGGAGTTACGTGCATTAGGAGATTCGAATATCCGAAATGCGGTGAGCGGCATGGACGAGAAACCGAAGAAGCTGGCGATGGTCGTGTTCTCCGGCACCGTGGACCGGTTGTTCCCCGTGGGGATCCTGGCCAGCGGCGCCGTGGCGATGGGGATGGACGTGGAAATCTTCCTGACCTTCTGGGGCCTCCAGGCGTTCGCGAAGCGCTCGCAAGGGATGCCGCCGAAGTTCTCGGCGGACTACGCGGACATGGCGCCGGCCTTCGCGCAGGTCCTGAAGCAGAAGAACGTGCCGAGCCCGATCGAGACCCTCCGGATCGCGAAGAAGCTCGGGAACGTGAAGATTTACGCGTGCACGATGACGATGGACCTCCTCGGACAGACGAAGGCGGACTTCATCGACCTCGTGGACGAGACCGCCGGCGTCGGCGAGTTCATGGAGCGCGTGAAGGACGCCGGGATGACCCTGTTCATCTGAGGTGGTGGCGATGGTCCTGGAAACGATCGCGATCACCCGCCTCGTCGACGCGCGCGGGAGCGTCTGCCCGGGTCCGCTCATGGCCCTCATCGGGGCCGTGCGAGAGCAGACGGTCGGCGACGTGATCGCCGTCTACTCCACGGACACGGGGTCGAAGAAGGACATCCCACTGTGGGTCCAGAAGGCGGGCCACGAGCTGATCGGGGTCTACGAGCGCGGCGGCTACGCGGAGTTCGTCGTCCGGAAGAGGCGGTGAGGCCCGTGGTCCGCGTCGTGATCCTCGGAGGTGGCGTCGGCGGGACGATCGTCGCGAACCTGCTCGCGAAGAAGGCGAAGGACGCGGACATCACCGTCGTCGACCGGACGGGGAAGCACGTGTACCAGCCCGGCTTCCTGTACGTCGCCTTCGGGAAGCAGAAGCCGGAGAAGCTCGTGCGCGACGAGCGTCGGCTCCTGCGCCGCCGCGTGCACCTCGTAATCGGCGACGTGGATCGCGTCGACCCCGCCAACAAGCTCGTCCATCTCCGGAACGGAGACGAGCTTCCATATGACTACCTGGTCCTCGCGACCGGCGCGGAGATCGTCCCGCAGGCGATTCCCGGTTACGAGGCCGCCCACCACTTTTACAGCGCCTCCGGCGCAGTCGCCCTGCGAGAGGCGCTCGCCCGCTTCCGGCACGGTCGCATCGTGATCGCGATCGGCGGCGTCCCCTACAAGTGCCCGCCCGCGCCCGGGGAGGCGGCGTGCCTCCTGGATTACGAGTTCACGAAACGCGGCATGCGGGACCGCGTGGAGATTCACTTCCTGTCCCCGCTGGGACGCGTCTTCCCAATCGAGTCTTTCTCGCCGAAGGTCCAGGAGCTGTTCGACGCGAAGGGCGTGAAGGCCACGACGTTCTTCAACGTCGAATCGGTGGACCCGGAGGCGAAGGTAGTCCACAGCCTCGAGGGCGAGGTCGTCCCCTTCGACCTCCTCATCCTCGTGCCGCCCCACCGCGGCGTGGCCTTCGCGAAGGCGAGCGGCCTCGCGGACGCAGGGGGGTGGATCCGGACGGACAAGAACACGCTCGAGGTCCGCGGCCAAGAGGGCACGATCTGGGCCCTCGGAGACGCGACGGACATCCCGATCAGCAAGTCCGGCGCGGCTGCGCACTACGAGGCGAGGGTCGTGGCGGAGAACGTCGCGGCCCGGGTTCGGGGGGAGTCCCCGACGGCGACGTACGCGGGCCGCGTGATGTGCTTCTTCGACGCGGGTTTCCGGCGCGCGACCGCGCTGCGGTTCGACTTCGGCCATCCCCCGCCGCCGATTCCCGTGAGCCGCCGGTGGTACCTGGGCAAGATGCTCCTGAACCGTCTGTATTGGCAGCTCGTCCCGAAGGCGAGGGTATGACCGGCGGCGAGCGGTTCCGCGTGCAGGCGGAGTTCTGCAAGGCGATGGCCCACCCCGTTCGCCTTGAGGTGATCGAGCACCTGAGGGCCGGCGATCTGGCGGTGAAGGAACTCGCCGATCGGATCGGCGTTAGCCAGCCGAACCTGTCGCAGCACTTGGCGGTGCTGCGGGCGCGGGGCGTCGTGCGTGCGGTCCGTCGCGGGCACGGCGTCGTGTACGGGCTGGCGAACCGCAAGATCGTGGACGCGTGCACGCTGATCCGCGAGATCCTGACGGAACAGCTCGTCGAGCGCCGGCGTGCAATTGGCCCGACCACGTCCCGTCGGACGGCGATGCCGGGACCATCCTGAGGCCCGCACATCCGCCACCACGACGGGACCCTTCGAGGGCTTCGGGGGGCGACGTCGGTCATCCCTAAACCAGGTCCGCGATCGCCTCGGCGATGGCTGGCCACACCAGCAGGACCGCGATCAGGACGCCGACGAGGAAGGCGCCGAACCACTTCTTCAGGTTCAGGTCCCGGTTCCGCAGGGCGATGTGAAGGACCGGCCAGCTGATGAACCACGCGGCGAGCCAGACGACCTCCTTCCCGCTGTACGGACCGATGCCGCTGTTGAGCTTCAGGGCGGCGTTCACCCCGGTGTTCGCGTCGGCGGCGATGTTCGCGACCGCAAGGGCCATGAGACCGATCCAAACCGCCAGGAGCGCAGCGACCATCACCCCGGTCTTGAACCACAGGGAGGTCGCCCCACCGGCGACGGGTTTCCTCCCATGCGCCACGTCCACGTTCACACCCCCGCCAGTTTCGTGATCGCGGCCCCGAGCACGTACGCGACGAGGAGGAAGAACCACCCCAGGAGGACGGGGACGCTCGCCGCGGCCCGCGCCTCCCTGTTCGGGATCAGCGAGTCCCCATACTTCCACAGGATGAAAGTGGCGACGAGGAACATCGGTAACGTGAAGAGCGCGATGAACTCCTTGAACTCGAAGAAGACCTGGTGGACCTGCGGCAGGGTCGCGAGGAAGCACGACCGGGGGTACCCCGTGCACGGGTTCACGCCTGCGGGCGGGGCGGCCCGGTATGCGACGTAGATCCAGTTGCCGAAGGAGATTGTTACGACCGACATCGCCGTGGAGAAGGCGGACAGCCACTTCAGGTCGGTGAACGCCTTGATCTCCCCGATGTACAGCCGCCAGGCCAGGTAGACGGCAATCGTGGCTCCGATCAGGAACACCGTGGCGGACATGCCGTGGAACGCGGAGATCAGCTTCCATTGCGTGTCTCCGACCAGGATCCCGACGGGGGCTGTGATCGCGATTACCAGCCCGATGACGCCAACCGCGCCCACGACAATGACCAGGAGGACCAGGAGCGAGGGTTCCATCGTTCGCAGCCGGTTCCACAGCGGAATTTCCATACTCATCCTCATCCAGGCCGCTCGCGCGCGGGGTGGTCCTTAGTCCGGAGGTCCAAGGCCCCGAAATACATGGTGCATATACGGATTTTGCGCATACACAGCGCAGCAGACGCGGGCCGAATGGCAATCGCGGGACTTTGTTCTCTGTAGGAAGCGGTTCGCCACGCGGACGCGTGGCCGGGACTGCCACGATGCGGCAGTGCGGATCACGCCGATCTCGCCCCGCAAGTACGGACCCGAACGGTCGGCACGGAACCTATATCTGGGTCTCTCACCGACAGTCCCCCGTGGCGTTGACGCTCGCGGAGAAGGTCCTGTCCCACGCATTCCGCCAGATGGAGCAGATGGGATTCACGGCGGTCGCGAAGCCCGACCGTTCGATCGTGTTCCTCGATCATGCGGCGCCCCCTCCAAGGAAGGAGCTGGCGGCGGACCACGTATACCTCCGCGCGTTCGCCGCCAAGACGGGGATGGTGCTCCGGGACGTCGGCGAAGGCGTCTGCCACCAGGTCGCGTTCGAACGGTTCGTACGCCCTGGGGACCTGATCATCGGCGCGGACTCCCACACCGTGATGGGGGGCGCGATGGGCGCCTTCGCGACGGGGATGGGGAGCACGGACGTCGCCGTCGCCCTCGGCCTCGGGAAGACGTGGCTCCGCGTACCTGAGACACTGAGGATCGCAGTCCGGGGGCGTCTGCCAGTCGGAGTCATGGCGAAGGATCTCATCCTCCGCGTCCTGGGTGACATCCGGTCCGACGGCGCCACCTACATGGCGATGGAATGGGGTGGGCCGACGATCCGTGCGATGCCAATGCCCGAGCGGATGACGCTCGCGAACATGGCGGTGGAGGGCGGCGCGAAATGTGGGCTCTTGCCCTCGGACGACCTCACGCGAAGGTACCTCGAGCTCCACGGACGCGAGGACGACTGGCGTCCGATTGACGCGGACCCGGACGCAACCTACGCGAAGGTCCTCGAGTACGACGCCGCGGAGCTCGGCCCCCTCGTGGCGACGCCGGGCAGCGAGGACAACGCGGTGCCGATCGTGTACTTCTCCCTCCATGAGGTCCCGATTCATCAGGTCTACCTCGGGACGTGCACGAACGGGCGCTACGAGGATCTCGTCGTCTTCACGAAAATTGTCCAGGGACACGATAAGGCGCCGGGCACGCGCGTGATCGTGACCCCCGCGAGCAAAGAGGTCTACATGAAAGCGCTACGCGCCGGGGTCATTGACTCCCTCCTGGAGTTCGGGGCCCTCGTGAACCCGCCCGGATGCGCGGCGTGCCCCGGCGTGCACGGCGGAATCCCGGGGGACGGGGAGAACGTGCTCAGCACGCAGAATCGGAATTATCGCGGGCGGATGGGAAATCCGAACGCGTTCGTGTACCTCGCCTCGCCCATGGTCGCCGCGGCGACGGCGATCCGCGGGGTTATCGCGGACCCGCGGGAGGTGGTCTGATGGGCCGCGCATGGAAATTCGGGGACAACGTGTCGACGGACCAGATCGCGCCCGGGCGATACTACCACCTGAGGTCAAACCTGCCGGAGCTCGCCAAGCACACGCTCGAGGACGCGCGGGCAGAATTCGCCGCCAGCGTGAAGGCCGGCGACTTTGTGGTCGGGGGCCGGAATTTCGGCAAGGGCTCCTCGCGAGAGCACGCCCCGATCATCATCAAGCAAGTAGGGACGCACGCAATCCTCGCGAAGTCGTTCGCGCGAATTTTCTACCGGAACTGCATCAACAGCGGGCTGCCCGCCATCGTCTTCGACACGGACGCGATCGAGGAAGGGGACGAACTCGACGTCGACCTCGCAAAAGGCCTCGTGCGAGACAGGACACGGGGCATCGAACTCACGTTCGCCCCATTACCCCCTATCATGGAGGCGATCCTGCGAGAGGGCGGCCTGGTTCCGTTCATCGAAAAGCACAGGATCCTGACCGTCGATCCGGGCGGGCCGACTAAGGATTGAAACTCTCTCCCCGTTTGACCATCGCATCTCCGTCATCGAGCTTAGAATATTCGATATGTACCGTTGTCTCCAGAATATATACAAACGTCAAAGTGGTTAATGGGTGCCGGGACAAGGCTTCCACCATGACCGAGACGAGTGTTCCCAAAGCGAGAGTGTGGGCGAACCGCTTCGTCTTCGCGGCGGTCCTGCAGAGCCTGCTGGCGGTGGGCTTGACGGCGTACCTCCTCTACGAGGGCGTCTTCGGCGTCCCGGCAGCCTCGAAGATCGTCGCGGGCGGCGGAGCGGGGACGTGGCTGATCGTCGGCTACTTCGCGTTTCTGATCTTCGGGCCGATCGGGATGGCGCTCGCGGCCGGAATGTTCCGGCAGCTGGAATCCCACATGGGACACCTCGCGGCGAGGTGGCAGAACCTCATGCTGTGGGTGTCCATCGTCGCCTACAACATCGGCATCGTCGGAGGTTCGTTCCTGATGATGCACGCGGGGTATCGGGGCGGCGCGGCGGCGCTTCCCGTCGCGCAGGGCGGGCTCGGGTGGACGGGAGCCCAAGCGGGCCTCGTGCACACGCAGATCATGCAATACTACCCGCCGTACATCGCCGCCTTCTTGGGGCTCGCCTTGCTCGGGGCCTTCCTCGGCGTCGTGGGGTACCTCGCGGTATGGGCGAAGCCGGTGGGCCCCCCGGGCTCCGCCAAGCCGATCCCCGGACAGTAAGACTCGCTTGGGAACAGGGCGGCGTTCAAACCGCCGCCCACCTTTTCCTTTCGCTGGCTAAACGTGAAATATAGAGGGCTCTTCTTCGCGCGCAGGGTCTGTGAACGTG
>WNGG01017210.1_pt1 | contig 10430 bp, 9 predicted proteins | sample 5400661 | NCBI WGS metagenome assembly WNGG01 (sample SAMN13153372, study PRJNA577476) | soil metagenome | isolation source: 100 cm soil or saprolite under Garry oak tree replicate 1 | place: USA:California | collected 2016-06-15
GAGGCGGCGAGCCGGCATCTATTTCCTCAACTCGACGAGGCTCACAATCGCCTGCAGGACGTTGTGCCTGACCTGACCATGAGCGGCAGCGGGGCCGCGTTGTTCGCCCTTTTCGCCGGTCGAGCGGAGGCGGATGCCGTCCTGGCGGCGGTGCGCAAACTCGGCTATCCCGCCTGCGTCTGCCGGCCGGTCTCCGCGCTGGGTTGATGCGCGCCAAACTGGGAACGCGCGGGACGGCGGCGCTCTGGGCCGGCAAGCTGACGACGGGTCTGAGCCGAGGGTTGCGTCGCGGAGGCGGCACCACGCTCCCGGGCGATGTGTCGCGCTGGGTCGACCCGGCCATCCTCACAAAGCTGTCGCGCGCGCTCCGCGACGGCACCGTCGTGATCACAGGGACCAACGGCAAGACGACCACCGCGGCGCTGCTGCGACACATCCTCGAGGCGCAGGGTCATCCGACTGTCGCGAATCAGGCCGGCGCCAACCTGGTCTTCGGTGTCACCGCGGCGATCATCAACCGCGCGAGTTGGGCCGGGGAACTGCCCGCACGCGTCGGCCTTTTCGAGATCGACGAGGCCAGCTTGCCGCGCCTCGTCCAGGAAGTCGCGCCCGGAACCATCGTCGTCACGAATCTCTTCCGGGATCAGCTCGATCGCTACGGCGAGCTGGAGACGACGGCCGCCCATATCCGCAGGGCGCTCACCCAGGGACCCGAGGGAATGACCGCGGTGCTCAATGCCGACGACCCGATGGTGGCGGCCCTTGGCGACGGCCTGCCGCGCGTCGTCTACGCGGGCCTCGATGATACGTCACTGCTGCAATCGGAGCTCAGCCATGGCGCCGACGCGAAATTCTGCCCGCGGTGCGGCAGCCCCTTCATCTTCGAAGGGGTGTACTTCGGGCACGTCGGTCACTACCGCTGCCCCCGGGGCGACTTCACGCGGCCCTCGCCCGACGTCTGGGCGAGCAAGGTTTCGATCCAGGGCATGGATGGCATGCGCCTCCGCGTCACGGATGGCGTGCAGGACGTCGATGTCGATGTCCCCCTATCGGGGCTCTACAACGCCTACAACATTGTCCTGGCGCTGGCCGCGGCCAAAGCGCTCGCGGTGCCACTGGCACGGGGCGCCGCTGCCTTGCGCGACTTCATGCCGGCATTCGGCCGGATGGAGCGGACGGTCGTCGAGGAGCGCCCGGCGGTGCTGCTGCTGGCCAAGAACCCAACCGGTTTCAACGAAGTGCTGCGTACCGCCATCCAGTTCGGCCACGCGACGTCATTCTTGATTGCGCTCAACGTCGGCCACGCGACGTCATTCTTGATTGCGCTCAACGACCGGATCGCCGACGGGCAGGACGTCTCGTGGATCTGGGACGTCGACTTCGAGCAGCTCAAGGGTGCGGCGCGTCACGTCGTGCTCAGCGGTGACCGCGCGCTCGACCTGCGCGTCCGGCTGAAATATGCCGAGCTGCCCGACGATCGCCTCGAGGTCGTCACGGACTGGCGCGAGGCCCTCGCGCGGGCCGCGAAGGCGACGCCGGCAGGGGAGACCCTCTTCATCCTGCCGACCTACACCGCGATGCTCGAGTTGCGGTCGGTGTTAACTCGTGACGGGGCGCTCCAACCCTACTGGCAAGGCGGGCCGCTGGATGCGAAGCCATAGCGCGCCGACCGCGCCCGCGAGCAAGAGGACCAGGATATTGCCAACGTGGTTCAGGACCGCGGCTGCGGTGACCAGCGCCGCGGGCTGCGCGCCGAACGTACTGAGCACCAGCAGGAAAAAGCCTTCATAGGTCCCGACCGAGCCGGGGGTGATGCTGATCGCCTGGCTGATGATGAAAATCGTGCAGGCGAGCGCCAGAGTAGGAAAGGAGAGCTGGGGCGTCAGGGCTCGAAAGCAGGCCATCAACCCGACATCGATGCAGAGCCAGGTCAACAGGCTCAAGACGCCCGCCGTCGCCAGCCGCCCTGGCGAGCGAAGCGAGGCGAGCCCTTTGAGGACCGAGGCGGCGAAACGGTCGACGAAGGCGCCGACCCGCGCGGGCATCCGCGCTGCGACGCGATCGATCGCGGCGAGCGTGGCCTGCGGATAGCTCACCATCAAGTAGGCGACGACGCCAATGACGAGCGAGCCCGCTGCGATCACCACCACGCCGCTCCATAACCCGAAGCTGTTCGAGCCTCCGCCCGCGACGGCCGCCGCGGCAAGGGCGATGACCAGCAGGGCGAGCACGTCGAGCACGCGCTCGACCACGACGGTGGCGGTCGCCTCCCCAACGCCGATTCGGGCGCGCGGGGCGATCGTCCCGATCCGCAAGAGCTCGCCGAGCTTGAAGGGCGACACGGCATTGACCGCAAACCCGATGGCGGTGACCGCCGTCGCGTCGCCGAGCGTCGCCGCCGGCGCGGAGGCTTTCAAGATCACGAGCCACCGCCAGCCGCGGATCACGATGAAGGCCAGATACCCCGCGAGCCCGACCGCGATCCATCCGGGATTGGCGTTGCGGATCGCGCGGCCGACCTGGTCCGGATGGACCGTGCGCAGCAGTCCATAGAGGATGAGCACGCCGACGGCGAGGAGGACGGCCGTCTGAAGCAGGCGCCGGCGGCTCACGAACGGCGGCCGGCGAGCCGGAACACCGTGAGCATGGCGCGAAAGATCTCCTGGCGCGAGATCTTCGAGTGGCCCAGGGTGCGATCGGTGAAGGTGATCGGGACCTCGACAATCGTCAGCCCGGCGCGCTCGCAACGGGTGAGCAGCTCGACCAGGGCCGAGTAACCGGATGATCGCAGCGGTTGGGTGACGAGGAACTGCAGGGCGCGAAGACTGTAACAGCGGAATCCGCCGGTGCAGTCGTGAGTACGCAGCCGGAGCAGCCGGCGGGCCACGAAGTTGGCGGTGGCGCTGAGCACGCGGCGGCCGGGAGCCCAGCCCCGGATGGCGCCGCCGGGAACGTAGCGCGAGCCCACCGACAGGTGCGCCCCGCCGGCGACAGCGGCGATCAGGGCTGGGATCCTCTCGGGCGGGTGGGAGAAGTCTGAATCCATGGTCAGCACGCTGGTGTAGCCGTGCTGGAGGCCATAGGCGAAGCCGGCCATGTAGGCGGTCCCGAGTCCGAGCTTCGCGGGACGCGCCATGATCTCGAGCCGCGCGTCCTTGAGCATCCGGTTGCGGACCAGGTCCCCCGTCCCGTCTGGCGAGGCGTCGTCGATCACCAGGACGTCAGCGTCCGGCGCCGCCTCGTGGACCCGCTCGACCAGGCGCAGGATGTTGCTCGCCTCGTCGTAGGTCGGGATACAGATGAGCTGGCCGGCCACCCGCCGTACGATACCCAATGTGGAAGAGCCCGCGCTGCGAATCGCGCACCTCTATGCCGATGAGATGAATATCTATGGCGATCGGGGCAATATCCTGACGCTGGCGAAGCGCGCCGAGTGGCGGGGGATTTCGGTCAGCCTTGACGCCATCGGGCGAGGGCCGGCTCCGGACCTGTCCGGCATCGACCTCATCTTTTGGGGCGGCGGCCAGGACCGGGACCAGGAGCTGGTGTTCCGCGACGCGGCTCAGCACAAGGTGGCGGCGATCCGCAGCGCGATCGATGACGGCGCGGTCGTGCTGGCCGTCTGCGGCGGATACCAGTTGCTGGGGGAGTACTACGTCACCGCCGATGGCAAGAAGTTGCCGGGACTGGGATTGGTCGACCTGCACACCGTGCCGGGGGCGCGCCGGAACATCGGCAACATCGTGATCGAGACCAGCGGGCTCGGGCTGACCCCACCGACGCTCGTGGGTTTCGAAAACCACAGCGGCAAGACATATCTTGGGCCGGGGCTGCAGCCGCTCGGCCGGGTGCTGCGCGGCGCCGGCAACAACGGCGAGGACGGCTTCGAGGGGGTCGCATCGGGAAACGTCTTCGGAACCTACCTGCACGGCTCCCTGCTGCCGAAGAACCCCCACCTCGCCGACCTCTTGCTGTCGAGAGCGTTACGGCGGCGCGGATTTTCCCGTTTGGAACCGTTGGATGACTCGGTGGAAATGTCGGCGCATCGCAGTGTGCGAGAGCGGGTCACGAGCCGCTGATGACCGAGCCGATCAGTTCCCCTCCCCCTCTGGGGGAGGGTACGGTAGGGGAGGGTAGGCTTGAGGCAATGAGCCAGGCGGTCCAGGTCCAGAAACCGACGGCGGCGCCGGCGGCGATCTTCGGGCGTCCCAACTGGCTGCCGCTGGCGCTCATCCTGGGCGACGCGCTGATCGCCGGCCTTTCGGTCATCCTCGCCTACGAATACCGCTATCACCTGGACCGCATCCCGCAGGTGGTCAGGGAGCCGCTGGCCTTCGGGCCCTACCTGGGGGCGATCCCCGTCGTAATCGCGATTTACCTCTTCGCCCTTGCCGTCAACCAGCAATACCGCTCATGGCGCGGGCGGACGCTGGTTGACCAGCTCTTCACGATGGGCAGTGGCAGCGCGCTCGCCGCCATGCTCATCCTTGCCGGCATGTCGCTCTATCGTGGCTTCGAATACGCGCGGCTCACGCTTGCCTATACGGTCATCATCGCCTTCGTGCTGATGACCGTCGAGCGCTACTTTCTGCGCCAGTACGAGACGCGCCTGCGGCGCCGGGGCATCGGTACCGAACGCGTCTTGATGGTCGGCACCGGCACCGGCAGCCAACTGTTGATCCAGCGGATGGCCATGTTCCCGCAATACGGCTTCCAGGTGACCGGTGTTCTCGACGACCGGCTCGAGGTGGGGAGCAGCTTCGCCGGGGCGCCCGTGGTCGGTCGCATCGCAGACCTTCGACGCATGATTCCCGCGTTGAGCGTCAACCAGGTCTTCGTCGGCGTGCCGGGCGCCAGCAACGAGGAGATCCTCCACCTGATCAAGGCCTGCGACGATCTTCAGGCGGAGTTCAAGCTGGTGCCCGACCTGCTCGAGATCATGAGTACGCGCGCCGCCGTCGATGCCATCGACGGACTACCGCTGGTGGGCATTCGCCGCAGCCGGCTGCGCGGACCCGCGGCGGTGCTGAAGCGGGCGATCGACATCATCGTCAGTGCCGTCCTCCTGGTCATCGCCTCGCCCTTCATGCTCGTCATCGCCATCTTCATCAAGCTCACCTCGCCCGCCGGGCCGGTGCTCTTCCGGCAGCCCCGCGTGGGGCTGCACGACGGGCGGTTTACCGTCTACAAATTCCGCTCGATGATCCCGGATGCCGAAGCCCAGACGGGGCCGGTCGTGGCCAGCCCGAACGACGATCGCGCGACGCCGGTGGGTCGGGTCTTGCGCCGGCTCAGCCTCGACGAGGTGCCCCAGCTTTTCAACATCCTCAAGGGTGACATGAGCCTGGTCGGGCCACGTCCGATGCCGATCTTCCTCGTGGAGCGCTTTACGGAAGAGATCCCGCGCTACCTGGAGCGCCACCAGGTGCGACCTGGACTGACGGGCTGGGCCCAGGTCAACGATTTGCGGGGCGGCGAGGCCTTCGCGGATCGGGCCATGTATGACATCTATTACGTGGAGAACTGGTCGCTAGCGCTCGACCTGAAGATCCTCATCCTGACGGCGGCCCGGGTATTCTTCCAGCGCCGGGCCTATTAGCGGAACGCCGATCGCCCGCTCGTAGGCTTCTACCGTCTGGCGGGCGGCCCGCTGCCAGGTGAACGCCCGCGCTCGATCGATGCCCAGCTGGCGGCGGCTGCTGTTGTTCGGTCCATCGAGCGTGGACGCCATGGCATCCGCGAAGGCCGCCGGGTCGTTGGGGTCGCAGAAGATCGCGATGCCATCGGCGATCTCACGGAGGACCGGCAGATCGCTGCAGATCACCGGGACCCCGCACGCCATCGCCTCGATCACCGGCAGGCCGAAGCCTTCGGCGCGAGAGGGGAGGACGACCAGGGCCGCGCCGCGATAGAGCTCGGGCACGGCGCTCTCCGGAAGGCGACCCGGTAAGACAACGGATCCCTCGGGGAGCGCCGCCGCCCGCTGTCGCACCTCGGGGTGACGCGGATCGTCGCCGGCAATCACGAGCTGGCTGCTGGGATGCGTGCGTCGCACCCGGGCAAACGCCTCGAGCAGGATCGGCAGGTTCTTGTAGGCCTTCCACTGGCCGAGATAGAACACGTAGGGCGGGCGGATTCCGAGCCGCACCTGCCAGGCCGCCTCGGCCTCGGGGTTGCGCCGGCTGGTGAAGCGATCGTCGGCCGCCTCGGGGATGGAGACGACGCGATCGGCCGAGCGAGGGAAGCTTTGCTTCACCGCGAGCGCCGTCGCCCGGGATGGTGTGATGACCCGCGACGCCCTCCGGACGGCGTTGCGCATCAGCATCTGGTTCACGCTGCGAGGCAGCGGCCCGGAGTGGATCTCGGGAAACTGAAAGGGAAAGAGGTCGTGGACGGTCACGACGAAGTGGCCCGGCTTGATCAGCGGCAGGTTGTAGTGGGGGAAGTGCACCAGCGCCAGGTCGGCGCGGAGCAGGGTGAGCGGCAGGACCGACTGTTCCGCGAGGCGGTAGGGCTGCGCATTAACCGTCAAGAGATGGGACGACCCGCCGATCAAGGCACGGACCAGCGCCGCATCCTGGCGGTTGGCGAGGACCGTCAGCCGGGCGCCGAGAAGCTGCGCCAGTTGCGGAAGCAGCCCGCTAATATAGCGACCAATGCCAAGCGCCCCGATCAGGCGCGCGTCGAAGCCGATCCCCCTTACGGTCAAACCAGCCTCATGGTGAGCGATCCATAGGATTATCGCGCACGTCTGACGAGGCGATGACCCAAGCCCGAGCGCAGCCGGTCCCGGCGGCGCGCTGGATCGAGGGCCGATACCGTTATTCGTTACTCGCCGTCGCCCTGGCCGGCGCCCTGGCCCCGGCTTACGTGATCCGCTGGCACGTCGGACCGTTGCCGACGACATTACTCGAGGTGGCAATCCTCGCCACCATCGCCGTCTTTGCCGTCGAGACGATCCGGCAGGGCTCGCCGATCGAGTGGCGGGGACCGCTCACCGCCCCAGCCGTCCTATTCATCGTTGCCGGGGCCATCTCGGTGGTCGTGGCCGCGGATCATCGCGCGGCCCTCGGCCTGTATCGTGCCTACTTCCTCGAGCCCGCCGCCTTCGCGCTGATCCTGGCCGCGATCGCGAACACGCCGCGACGGGCTGGACTGGTCCTGCTCGGCTTTGCCGCCGGCGGGACGGTGGTCGCCGTCAGCAACGCGGCGGTGGTGCTGGATGCCGTTCGCCACCATGTGCTCGACCTCATGACCACGCCGCCGGTCGTCATCTACCAGACCGCCAACGCGGTGGCGCTCTACCTGATCCCCCTGATTGCGGTGGCCGGCGCCATCTTGCTGCACGGGCGAGGCCGTGCCGAGCGATGGCTCAGCGGGCTGTTTCTCGCCCTGGCGCTTCCGGCCTGCCTGTTGAGTTTCTCTCGGGGTGGATACCTGGCGCTGGCCGTGCTCGGCGTCGGCCTGGCGCTCTCGCATCGCTGGGCAAAGGTCCTCGTGCCGGGCGCCATCCTCGTCCTGCTGGCTGTCAGCCAGGTCCCGCTGATCCGGCAGCGCATCGCCTACGAGCTGCATCCGCTCCCGGGGAACACGCTCGACTTTCGCATCCGCATCTGGGGGCAGACGCTGCGCATGCTGAGTCATCACCTGCTGTTCGGGATCGGACTCGGCAACTACGAGCAGGCGATGGGGCCTTACTGGCAGGACCTGACACGAGTCATCTACCCGCACAACATCGTGCTGAACTTCTGGGCAACGACCGGGCTGCTGGGGCTCGCCGCCTTCGCCTGGCTGGCCGTCCGGGCTTTCATCCTGGGCTGGGGCGGCTGGCGCCGGCACCCGGCGCCGTGGCGACCCTACGATCTCGGCGTCATACTCGCGCTGGTCGCCATGGTCGTCCACGGCATCGTCGACGTGCCCTTTTTCAAGAACGACCTGAGCCTGGAGTTCTGGGCGCTCCTCGGCATTCTATGGGCGGCCGATCGCTGGACCCGGGCCGGCAACGCGTTATACGGCCGTGGCGGCCCCTGAGCCCGCGCCGGGCGATTCCTCCCTCGTCGTCCAGGACAGCCATGCGGCGGTCATGGCCAGCGCCGAACGGATCACCGTGGTGGGGCGCTGGGTGGTGCTGGCCGCCGCCGTCATCCTCAATCACTTCGGCAACCGGAACTCCCAGGCCTCGGTCCTCGTCGTCGACACCATCCTTTTCGGCTGGGGCCTGGTCAACCTGGTGGTGTCGGTGGTCCTCGTACGAGGCTACAAACCGGGGCGCTGGTTTGGCTTTCTCACCACCGGCATCGACCTCCTGGTCGCGACCAGCATCCTCTATTTCTCCGGCGGCTATGGCGCGCCAACCGATTTCTCGCTGCTCTTCTACCTGCTGATCATCGCCTCGGCGGTCCGGCTCGGGCTGCCTGGCTCGCTCGCCACCGCGATCGTCGTCGCGCTGCTCTACGTCGTGATCGGAGGGCTTACCGGCTTTGCCACGGTGTCGCCACCGCCGGGCTTCGTCATCGGCCGGGTCTTCCTCTTCCTCTTCGTTGCCCTCGTCGCCGGCCTGCTGGTCGGCGACGTGCGGACCCGCCTGGACCGCGCCCTGCGCACGGCGATCGAGCGCGCCACCCAGCTCGATGAGACCCGCCGTCGCGAGGCGCTGGAAAAAGAACGTGTCGAGCGATTGGAAGAGATCGACAAGGTCCGCTCCGACTTCATATCGATGGTGGCGCACGAGCTGCAGACGCCGCTGGCGAGCATCAAGACCCAGTCGGAAACGCTGCTGACCCAGCAGCACCGGCTCGACCAGGAAACCCGCAGCGCGCTGGTGGACGGGATCGCAGTGCCGCCAGCCTGACCGACCTGGTGCAGGACTTCGCCGCCGTCAACCGCATCGAGAACAACCAGTTCAGTTACCACTTCGAGAAGCTCGACCTGGCCGAGTTCGTCAAGGAGGTGGTTGATCTCTTTCCTGTTGACCAGCGCCGTTATCCGATGCGAGTGCGGGTCGAGCCCGGCTTGCTGGTCCGCGCTGACCGCCGCCGGCTACAGCAAGCGCTGTTGAACCTGCTAAACAATGCCGTCAAGTACTCGCCCCGGGGAGGCAATATCGCCGTCATCGCCGCGCCCACCAAAGAGGGCGAGGCGAAGGTCTCCGTCCATGATGAGGGGATCGGCATCCGCGATGAGGACCTTCCAAAGCTCTTCAACAAATTCACCCGGCTGTTCGACAAGCGGGCGATGAACATCGGGGGGTCCGGATTGGGCCTCTTTATCACCCGCTCGATCGTGGAGGCCCACGACGGCCACATGGCAGTGGAGAGTGAATGGGGCAAGGGCTCGGCCTTCAGCTTCGTTCTACCCCTGTGGCAGCCATCCGCGTCCTCGTCGTCGACGACCACGCCGTCTTCTGCGACGCCCTAGCCACCATCCTTCGAACCGAGGCCGACATCGAGGTGGTCGGCAAGGGTGGGACGGTCCAGGAGGCGATCAACGCCGCCCGTGCGCTCGGCCCCGACGTGGTCCTGCTGGACGTCCACATGCCGGACGGTTCCGGTATCGAGGCGGCGGCGGCCATCAAGAAAGGGCGTCCCCAGACCCAGGTCGTGATCCTGACGAGCGATGAAGAGGAGTCGGTGCTGCAATTGGCCATTCAAGCCGGGGTAACCGGCTACTTGAGCAAGCACGAGACCGCCGCCCAGGTGGTGCAGGCGGTGCGCAGCGCGGCTCGGGGAGAGGCGCTGATCGCCCCCTACATGCTGGCTCGGCTGCTCCGCGGTCTTCAAAAGAAGGATGAACCGGGGCCGGCGACGCCGCTTACGCCGCGCGAGCTAGAGGTCCTGCGCGAGCTCTCCCTGGGGCACGACAACGAGTCGGTCGCGAAGACGCTGAAGATGTCGCCCAATACCGTGCGGACCCACGTGCAGAACATCCTGTCGAAGCTCAACGTGCATTCCAAGCTGGAGGCGGTTTCGCGCGGCATTCGCGAAGGCTGGATACGGATTCCGCAGGAGCCGGCGGCCTGAGCAGGCTCAAGCGTGGGCAGGGCTATACCGAGTATGGCCTGATCCTCATGCTGATCGGCCTGGTAGTCATCGGGGCCCTGACGTTAATGGGGCAATCGGTCCACGAGCTGTGGCACAACATCACCACATCGATGCCGCGCTAGATCGATCCCCTCACCAGCTGCGGTTAGGGCGTCGCCGCTACGTCGACAACCAGCCGGGATGGTGAGGTCAGCGTGGTCACTCGGATGCACGGGGTACCCTGGATTCCGAGAGCCCACTGCTGGTACCCCTCGAAGTTCTCGATTTGTCGCGCCTCGCGAAGGATGGGGAAGTTCGGTTCGAAAGCGTATGGCCCCGAATATGACGTCCAGTTGACGATGGAATGCATGACGATCAGGACTCCGTTCGTTCCGCCCAGGGTCACGGTTT
>WNGG01009818.1_pt1 | contig 10429 bp, 6 predicted proteins | sample 5400661 | NCBI WGS metagenome assembly WNGG01 (sample SAMN13153372, study PRJNA577476) | soil metagenome | isolation source: 100 cm soil or saprolite under Garry oak tree replicate 1 | place: USA:California | collected 2016-06-15
GCGTCGGCGGACTGGGCACACAGCGAGCACGGCAGCTGGGAAACTGGCAACGCTGAAACGCATGCTTCGATAACTGTTGGGATCAGCCCTTCCATCCAGTAATCAGCCATTGAGATGCTGATACGGTGCCTCTGGGAGATAGGTCCTGCCTTGTCGCCAAGTGGCGGGTGAATCGTTGAGTCGCTGCGGCCTGGCGCTGGCTTCCCCCAATTCATGCCCACGGTGCAACTGAAGGTCTAGTTTGGCGGGTGGCAATTTTCCAAGTAACTGGCTTTTCAAGTCAAGTCCTCCTCAGCCTGGCTCGCAAGATTTAGGCCAGGAGTAAACTGCATCAAATTGAGAATATGAATGACCGAGCCGCGTGCATCCCCTCACGTCCGTTGAGGACTGAGCTCGTATCCGGCTATTTCCACATCTGTTGTTTGCCCTGCTTCTGCTCCAAGGACAGCGGTTGTGGCACCCAGCCCACAACTATTCCTGAACGACCTCGTAACCCCGGTTTTTTCGCCCCGTTTGCCCGCTCCGTCTGCTGATACAATCCATCGGCAGAGCGCGAGGGAGAAATCCCGTGACGATGATCGAGGAGTTTCGGCTGAAGGCAAGAAGTAGGAAATTTGCGAGCTTGATACTCGCCAAGCTCGGGTGCGTCTTCGCCATTGGATTTGCTGCGACCGCGGCAAGCGGGGCCGAAGGCCGTCTCCAAGTGCAAATCATCGATCGCCAGAGGGGCCAGACCGTGAATGCGCGCTGTTACGTCACGGACGCGGCCGACAAGTTCTGGGCGCCTACGGGCGCTGATCAATACAACAAGCCGCCCGAGCAGCATTTCATAGCCGTGGGGGAATTCGAAATTTCCCTGCCGCCGGGGCAATACAATCTGCAAATTGAGCATGGGCCGGAATATCGGGTTGTGACTCGCGCATTTGAAATTGCGCCGGGCGCGACACACCAAGAAAAGATCGAACTCGAGCGCTGGATCAACATGAACGCCCGTGGGTGGTATTCAGGCGATTTGCACAACCACCGCTCATGGCGCGAAATGCCGGCGCTGCTGTTGGCCGAGGACTTGAACTTGGCGCCCACTTTGACGCAGTGGGTGTGGGAGAACGATATGAATGCAATAGCGCCACCTGCCTCCGAAGCGGGTCCGGCGGTTCACGTGGTGGACGCGACGCATGCGTTCTCGGTTTACGACACTGAGATCGAGCGGTTGAAAGTCGGTCCGGGCGCTGTCGACCTGGTGGGCATCCGCAGGCCGCTCGAATTCCACGGCTATCTCCTCTCGCCGCCCAATACGGTCTTTGCCGAGGAAGCGCATCGGCAGGGCGGATACGTGGACGCAGAGAAGGTCACCTGGCGCGACGTGGCGGCGCTGGTGGCGCTGGGCGAGGTGGATTTTGGCGGCCTCGTCTATAACCACTTCAACCGTCACGGCGTGGAAACCGAGACCGAGACGTGGGGGATGATCCCCAAGGAAAATCCCGAATACGAAACGCCCACGGGGATGGCACGCTGGGCGATGAGCGTCTATTACCGTTTCTTGAATTGCGGCTTCCGGCTGGCGGCGTCGGCGGGGAGTGCCTCGGGCGTGAAGGCCAGGCCCTTGGGATTCGAGCGCGTGTATGTACACTTGCCTGGCGAATTCCGTTACGCTGAGTGGTTTCGCGCCCTCAAGCAAGGACGAAGTTTCGCGACCAACGGACCCATGCTCTTCCTTACCGTCAATGGATACGAGCCGGGCGACACGATTCGGCTTCACGGCCTCGGGGCATCCGGCCGATCGGAAGTGCCGAAGGTGAAAATTCGCACCGAGGTAAGATCCTTGCGGCCGCTTGACCGCGTCGAAGTGGTGTGGAAAGGCAAGGTTGTTAAGAGCGTTTCGCACGGTGATGATCCGGCCCGGGCCGTGGCGGACTGCGAGTTGGAGGCGAATGAGACGGGGTGGGTGGCGGCGCGCGCTTTTGAGAAGCCTGCTGCGTCAATTCGCTTCGCCCACACCAGCCCCGTCTACGTGCAGGTCGGCGACGGACGCGGTATCGTGCCTGAAGATGCGAAGTTCTTCATCGACTGGATCGATCGCGAGGTCAACTTCTATGAGGGCTATTCGGGGTTCCGCAGCGAGCAGGACCGCCAGGCGATGCTCGAAATATACCGCAAGGCTCGAGCCGTGTACGTGCGGTTGGCGAGGCCTTGAGCTTACATTGCGAGGGTGGGAAGATTACATAATTGAGAGACCATATACGAAAAACCTACTCCTTCACAACCTCAGCCGCGCGGTCCGTTGCGGCCCTGGGAACTAGCCGGAGCGATCACATCGGGTTGGCTCCGAAGACGGCCCGTAAACGGCCATGCGACCGAATCCAGTCGGCCGGTTTGCGGCGGCATAGCTGCCCATCGAATGGTACAGCGCCGCAAAATTGTCCATGGTGGTTTTCTACACCAACTTGGTGCCAAATCGGTCGAGCGTTCTCTGATCAAACTCGATGCCCAAGCCTGGGATGTTGTCCAGGTAAAGCACGCTCTTCTCGATCCTGGGCCTGCGCGTGTAAAGCTCGAACCACAAGGGATCGCGCTCCGGGTTGGCGAACGATTCCAAGATGTACCCGTTCGGGACCGAGGCCAGCAGGTGGCCGTGAATGTGGGGTTCGTGGTGCGGCGCCATCCAGATGTGCATCATCGAGGCCATACTCGCCAACTTTCGCCATTCGGTGATGCCTCCGTGAGCGTGAGCGTCAAACTGCAAAAAGTCAATTGCCTCCGTCTCCATCAAGCGGCGCGCCCCCCAGCGCGTTATTTCACTCTCGCCGGAGGCCAACGGGATGCGGGTACTCTCCTTTAGCCGCTTCAACGGCTCCACGTCGTCGTACCAGTGCAGCGGCTCCTCCAGCCAGGTGATGTCCAGATCGTACATTTTATTGGAAGCCTGAATCGCCGTGCTCACGTCCCATCCCTGGTTGGCGTCGAGCATCAGCTTGACCTTAGGACCGACGGCGTCGCGCACGGCTTTGACCCGCTGATAGTCGGCCTCAATCGTGTAGCCGCCGCTGATACCGCCGACCTTCAGTTTGATGGCGTTGTAACCTTGCTTAAGGTAGCCTTCCACCTCCTTCACGAGCTCCGGGATTCCCTGGCCTTCGCGGTAGTAGCCGCCCGTCACATAGGCCGGAACGCCCGCTCGATAGCCGCCTAGAAATTTGTAGAGTGGCTGGCCCGCGGACTTGGACATGATGTCGTAAAGAGCCGCGTCGATCGCCGCCATCGCCTCAATGAGCCCGGTTCTTGACCAACCCCGCTTCACCAGTTCTCGACTGTAAGTGAGGGCAAAGAGCTTTTCCCAAACTCTCCCCACCATGAACGGATCTTCGCCAATCACGAGATCGGCCAGGCCCTGCCGAAACAACTCCGCCCCGCCACCTGTGCCCTCTCCCAGACCGACCACGTCGGCATCCGTATGGACCTTCAAAATCAACCGCGTGGCGACCGGTTTCATGCCCCCAATCGGGGAAATCGACATCCAGAAACGGTCCGTCAGCGGTCTTTCAAGGAGGAGAGCCTCAACTCGGGTTACTTTCAGTTGGTGCACGGAATAATCGGCGCTATCAGCCTGCGTGGTGTTCACGAGCATGCTGGCCGGGAGCGCCAGAGCTGCCGAGCTTAGAAATCGCCGACGGCGAATCTCTGCCATTGTGCCTCCTTGAGTGCGTGCTCTTTATAGCACGCGCCACAGAGTATGGAAAGTTCAGAAAGCACGGGTCTCGGACTACGGCAGCGTCAGTCTTGGGGTAACATACGACTGCCTTCGGAATTTGTCGGGGCGCCGAACAGACCGGCGGGAGTTGCTTTGACACGGCGGACTTCCCCTTCTTGTATGGCTTTTATTCCCATGCCGCATGCCCGGAGATGGAGAAGACTCGCTGAGGAGGTCGCCTCTTGAAAATTCACGGACCGATACTGTGCGCCATGTTGATCCCCCACTCTGCGGCAGCACAGGTATTGAATTGCAACCTCGATGGATACAAACCGGTTGAGGGATTGACGGCCACAGTTCGCGAAGGAGTCTTAGAAGTGAAATGGCGCGGGGAGCGTGCTCAGCAACTTCGTGCGGAATTTGCAATTCAAAATGATCAACCCATCGTGCGCGAATTAGCTTCCAGGATCAGTGGCGCCAATTGGATTGTATTGGGCCGGGATCTCGCGCCGGAGTTCCAGGTGACCAGCGGAGTGCGCCGCCTGGCCACGGCGCAGGCCGAGGCGCTGCGGCACATCCATGGCGCGCTGACGCCCGACCTTATCGAAAGGGAGAAATGGAACGCATTTTGGGATGCGCCGCTGAGCGTCCCAGGGAATCCCCGCGCCGGCGATAGTTCCATTGATCTGCCGCGCAGGTCCGAAGAAATCCGGCGCGCCTGGGCCAGTTTTCACACCCCATCTTGTCAGGTGAAGACTGAGGGAGCACGTCTGGAAGTCACCTTCCCCGGACTTGAGATGGGCATTTTCTCGGGGCGACTGCAATTCACAGTTTACCGCGGCTCGAATCTGCTCAGGCAGGAAGCAATTGCCAGGACGGACCAACCTTCGGTGGCATACAAATACGCGGCCGGACTAAAGGGCTTTTCGATTGGTCCGGGCACCCGCCTCACTTGGCGGGACGCGGCGCGGGCGTGGCAGGAGTACGACTTCGGCGGCGCTTCGAACGCCGATCTCGTGGGGTTGCGCGCGCGCAATCGTTTGGGCATTGTCGAGGCCGGAGGCGGATCTCTCGGATTTTTCCCGCCGCCGCACAAGTTCTTTTTTGCCCGGGAAAATGAAGTGAACTTGGGTTACGTGTACTATCGCAAGGATAGCGAAAACTCTTTTGCCATCGGTGTGCGGCAGCCGGATCATGGAGAGGGTTACAACCCCTACGGCCTCTCGGACGAAGTTTGGCATCGGCGTGTCGCCGAATCGAGGGCGGAGACATACAACTACGCTCTGTACAATGCACCGCCGGGAACCTGGCAGCGCATGGCGGTCTATTTTTATCTGAGCCCCGGCCCCGGCCGAGCTACTCAACAATCCGTTCTGGCTTACACACATGAGGACGCTTATAAAGCGATACCCGACTGCAAAGTCCTCGTCAGCCACTTTCATATGCATCTCGGTGAAATGATCACCGACCAGGGCACGCTCGACTATCGCCCGGAGTGGCTCGAGGTCTTCCGAGCTTTAGGCGTGAACATCGTCATCTTGGCTGATTTCCACTCCGACTCGCATCCGGACGATCCAGGCCCGTTGCGCCTCAAGGAACAGGAAGTCTATTTCGAAGCTTGCCGCCGCCTGTCCGATCGGGACTTCCTTCTGATTCCCGGTGAGGAGCCGAATGTTTTTCTGGGCGGCCACTATATGATGTTCCTCCCGCAGCCGGTTTTTTGGATCCGTGCTCCAAAGGCGCCGCCGGGACAACTCCTGACGGAGAACAATCCGCATTACGGCAAGGTTTATCACGCAACTTCGGTCGCCGATGTCATGGAGATGTTGCGCCGGGAGCAGGGCGTCGTGTGGCAGGCCCACCCGCGGACCAAGAGCTCGGCCGGTTACCCGGATGCTGTGCGCGACAAAGACTGTTTCCTGAGTGACCGATTCATTGGCGCTTCTTATGAATCCTTGCCAGTCGATTTATCCGAAGAAAGGCTCTGTGAGTCTCGGTGCTTCGGGACGTTGGACGACATGAACAATTGGGCTCCCACCCCGAAGTACTTGATCGCTGAGGGAGACACTTACCAGAAATATCCGGACGATGAGACGTATCCGCAACTTGCCGTTAATTACGTAAGACTCGACCGCGTGCCGAAGTTCGACGAAGATGCAAGTCCGATTAGCCGCGCCATGCAGGCGGGCGACTTCTTTGTGACAACAGGCGAGGTCCTCTTCCGAAAATGGGGTGTCGAAGTATCGGGCCCACACCGCGTCTATACTGCGGACGTGGAATGGACGTTTCCGCTCGAATTTGTGGAAGTCGTTTGGAGCGACGGAAAGACCACGGACCGGCAAATAATTCCTGCCACTGGACTGCCACCTTTCGGCCATCATCAGTTCGGCATTGCCTTTGGTCGAGGCGACGTCAAGTGGGTGCGTTTTGCAGTATGGGACTCGGCGGGCAATGGGGCCTTCACTCAGCCAGTCCACTTGAAAGGAGAGCGGTGAGCGACCTCCGTAGGAGCTTGAACATCTGAAAGCCGCTTTGAGGAAGAGCTGCAGTGTTTCCGAAGGACGCGAGATCGAGAGCTCTGCTCTGATGCCAGCCAGCGTCTGATCCTGATTTCGGTCCCGCCTTGACGCCCAGCGATTATCAACGATCGGTAGCACATGACCTGACCTTCGATCGGTTGACGCCCTGCCACTGAAGCCCGCCATTGCCGCCGGACGACCACCAGCCCAGCAGGCTCCAGCCCTTGGCGGCGAGGATGTGGGGCCGGGCGCCGTTATTGCGCGCCGATGGTGAACTGTTTTCCCTTTTCGCCAACCTCAAAAATTAGCAGCTTCGCGGCCTTCGTGCCGCTGAGGTTACGGAGGGAGCGGTGAACGTGCATCAGAGGCTCGTAGAAAAACTCGCCGGCTTTGTATCTCCGGGGCGGGTTCGGGTCCACTTGATTCTCAATCTCGCCTTCCAGCAGATACGCAAAAACCGGGCCCGTATGCCTATGCGGCGAGGAGGCGGCGCCCGGAGCGACAGTGAGCGTGGTCACCCTCCCTTCCGGATTGGGCATTTCTGCCAGGGGTTCCTGCATCAACGTCTCGACCGCGACGGATGACGTGTTCGGCGCGGGACCTTGGGGGTTCGATTGAGTCGACGGCGCTTCCGCCCGGACGAGCGAGCCGGAGGTTTCCGACAAAAGGGCGGCCAGCATGCCGGTTAGTGCGCTGCTCATTTCGCGTCGAGTGATCACGTCGAAATCCTCCTTTCGCAAAGTCGCCACCAACCGCGCCGTTTACTTCGCGCGCTCAAATGGCGGCACGCAAATCGCGCCCGCGCTGTGGGTCAAAGGTTAGCGCGCGGATTCCCAACCGTACAGAAGGGTCTGGGGGTGAAACTCGGACCAGGCGAACCCGAATTCCGGCTCGAGAATCAACGGCTTCAACCGGGTTCCCTTCATAGGTCCTTCGACGCACACCCCGTAGGCGGTCCACCCCCTCCGCGCGACGCGCTGAAGTGGATCGAACGGAGGAAGGTCGCCGACTAGCCAGTGCAGCACCTCACCTGACCGAATGCGTTCTTCATATCCAATCAGAACGTGAGACGCCGTGACAACAAATGTGCCCGCGTCGAGTTGCAGCACACAGCTTGCGCTGTTGATTTTGCCTCCAATACTCGGCGGAGGAGCAAACACAATCGGCACAACATGATCTCTGGCGAGCCTGGTCAGGTGCTGACTAATTCCGATGTGTCGCGCTTGCGCATCGGCCGGAAGCTGCTGAAAACGCTGAGCGCCACCAAGTCCATTCATAGGGGTCCCCGGCTTGCTAGGCAGCCACTCAATCATAGCACCGGAGCAGAATCTTAAAATGTGCCGGACGCGCCGCTATTCGAATCCAGTCCCAGTCTGCACCAGTGACGGATGCACCGCCCACGTTTGTTCTTCCGTGGCCGGTCAAGGTGCTGGTGGAGGTACAATCCCGCTCAGAACAGTGGGGAAACAGTGGCCCGGACGTGTTCAAAACTTGAAGCCGAGACTAAGCGGTGTGAGTGGCAATCCTGGCGGGCCGACCAAAACGGGCAGCCGGTGCCCGGCGTGATTGAGCGTGGTGGGCTTTACGATTCGAACGGAGTTTGTTGAGGTTTGAGGACGCCGAGAACCTGCCTTGCTTGCTCACACCCGAATCGGGCCGCAATCGACGGGGCCATTGCTACCGGCGAGCCGTTACGGGACATATCGGCATACGTTTCGATATCGCCATCGGCACTAGCCCGGCACAAGACGCACGTTTCGGTTGCCCTGGGCAAGATTGCCGAGAAGCGCGAGGAGTCCATTGGGAGTCGGTATAATCGCCCGGCTGGCAAGCGGGGCGAAAGGGTTCTGGATGAGGCTGGAGGGAGCGTCTGTCCGCGGTCGCGTCCGTTGTAGTCGCCCCTCGGGATGCCGGCAGCTTCGGCCGCCTCCACAAATTCACGCGCGCCGGGAAGCACCGGTGACCTCACCGAGACCCCAAGCGGCCCCGCCGCGTTGTGAGCCTCCGCGTCGATCACGATCTCGCCGCTCGGTGTGAGCCCCTCGCTTTTTCTGAATAATGATTTTGCAACCTAAATAGCCGGAAGAGCGTCTTTCTTTGGGAAGTTGCATTTTTTAGGCTCGCCGCTTGATTTGTCAAGCTGAGTTCTGTACCCTTTTCGGGGTATTGAAGAGTTCTGACGGGATAAATTCCTTTTGGACCAACCTGCCATGCGAATGCTACTTCGTAAATCATCTCGCAAATCATCACTTCGGCTTCCTGCATTCCTTCTCTGGGTCATCCCAGGCCTGGCCCTCCCGGGGCATCTCCCGGCCCAGCAGCCGCGCACGACGGTTACGGTGGGCCCCGCCAACGCCGACATCATCGGCACGGATAACGTCGCCATCCAAAAAGCCATTGGCCGCGTCGCGAAAGCGGGCGGCGGAATCGTGGTCATAAAGGCTGCGACCTACACCTTGCGCAATTCGGTGCGACTGGTGAGTCATCTGACCTTGCGCGGCGAAGGTCCCGAGAAAACCATCCTCAAGAAAGCGCCAGGAGTGCGCAGCAAACTGAGCGTTGATGCCGACTATGGCGAGTCCATCGCCACGGTTGAGGACACGAGCGGCTTCGCGCCCGGCATGGGCGTCACCATCGTCGATAAGGAGCAGCGCTCCGGCTGGACGCCCAGCATCCGCACCGTCGTCAGCGTCCAGGGCAACACGCTTCGCTTCGATCGCTTCCTCCACATGGACTACTCCGTGGCCAACGACGGCGAAGTCTTTAACACCTTTCCTCTCCTCGCGGGCTACCAAGTTGAGGACGTCCGCATCGAAGACCTCACGGCGGATGGCAGCCGCGACTCGAGTGAAACCCTGGACGGTTGCCAGGCCGCCGCCATCTACTTCTTCCACTCCAAGCGGATGACTATCCGGAACTCGGTGGCGCGCAATTATCCCGGCGACGGGATCAGCACGCAGTTCGTCGAGCACCCGGAGGTTGAAAACTGCGAGTCTTACGGAAATGCCTTCCTCGGAATTCATCTCGGAACGGGCGCGCTGTACGGCCTCGTGCGGTCTAACCGGGTTCACGACAACGGCCAGGATGGTTTGTTTCTCTGCTGGCGCGTCCAGCACGCCAGGTACGAAGATAACCAGTCGTGGAACAATGGCCAGGATGGAATCTCATTGGGTCACAAGGACACTGATAATACATTTCTCAGGAACGTCGTCACGGGTAATGCGCGGGCAGGGGTTTACTTCCGCGATGAGCGGGAGCGCAACGCCGCGAGCCGCAACGTCTTCCGCGCGAACAAAATCGCGGACAATGGCCGCCCGGGCGCGCCCGGCTACGGAGTGCGCATCGAGGGAGAGACCAAGAACCTCACTTTTGCCGCAAATACCATCCGCGACACCCGCCAAGGCCCGCAGGCCACGCAGACGGTCGGCATCTACATCGGACCCAAAGCGGACTTCGTCATCTGCGAACAGAACCTGTTCGAGGGCAGCACGCAACAGGCCATCGTGAACGAGTCCCGCAGCGATCACAACCGAGTCCAGCAACCCACAGGGCAATAGCGAGCCCGCGAGCAGCGAAGTTCGAAGATGGGTATCTCCGTGTCGCGCCCGCGGCGCTCAACCGGATCACCAATACGGGGCTGGGGGTGAAGGCATAGCGAGGTCGGATGGCTAATTGCAGCATGTCATTTAATCGGCTCGAGGACGGGATTTTATTCCCCGTCTCCAGTCAGCCAGCTTAGAGCGGCCGAAATAACCCTTTCCGAGGCTGGCGAAGCCCACTGCACTGCAAACCCGACTGATCATTGCATTCCGATGCGGTCAGCTATATCTTACCGGTACGGCGGGAAGGCCAATCATGGAAATTCCGGACTATTGAGAATTGCGAAATATAGTGCCACTCATTCGCTGTAGCGGCGCTCTATGAGCGCCGAAAAACGGCGGTCGCAGACGCCGCTACAGAAAACGTTGTCACTATGTTTTGCAATTATCAGCAAACGTTTCACCCTTTAATGAGGAGCGAATAGTGTCGGGTTTCTGGCAGTCGAACATCCAGCGTTTGGTCTACGTCGAAGAAAGAGAGGTATTTCCAATGAATTCTAACGCAACTTTGGGCCGCGGTTGGGTCGTACTGCTGCTTGGCGTTTTTCTACCGCTCGTGAGCATGCAGGGCCAGACCGAGCGTGGAGCCATCACTGGAACGGTGAGTGATGCCTCCGGTGCGG
>WNGG01014970.1_pt1 | contig 10428 bp, 8 predicted proteins | sample 5400661 | NCBI WGS metagenome assembly WNGG01 (sample SAMN13153372, study PRJNA577476) | soil metagenome | isolation source: 100 cm soil or saprolite under Garry oak tree replicate 1 | place: USA:California | collected 2016-06-15
AACGCACCGGTGTCGACCCCCGCCTTGTCGAACTCCGCCAGCCAGGAGCGGGCGTGGTCCTCAAGCGACCGCCCCTCTAGTTCGGCGAGGCGCTCCTCGAAGGTCTTGCCCCTGACTCGGGCCGATTCGACAGCTTTCTGCCGGTAGGCCGGCATGCGCTCACGGCTCCGGCGCAGCATCGTGGCGGTAATTAGGTGCAGATGGCTGTCGACGATGGCCACGCCCCCACGATACTGCCCGCGCGGAACCACCGTCAAGGCACAGGGCCGCGGTTCCCCATTCCACGAGGCCTCGCAAGATTGGACGCCCATCAAGACAGCACCCCCACTAAACTTGTAAGATTCTTGTCAGGTTGATAGAAGCCTTGGGCATGGGAATTGCTCATCAGGTGGGACGTAAGAACTTTAATAGGAGAGTGGGAACGGGAAAAAGAAGTAAGCGGCACTTAAGGATGAGGCTCGGTCCTCATCCCGATAAAGGCAAACCCGCCGCGAGGCGGGGACGCAAAGCCACGGGACTGACCCCAGTGAGGGCTCCAGTTAGCCGGGTTGCCGAAGGAGGAGGACGTTTTCATGTTCAGTCGAGTGCGGGCGTCTTGGAGTGTGTTCTTCATAGTGGTCACAGTGGCGCTGAGCGCGCTGCCGGTCGCGGCGCAGCCCGCCAGTACCACGGTCACCATCTCGGTTCCCCCAGTCCAGCAGGTAGAAGGCCCCACGTCCCTAGTCGTATCGGCCGGTGCTCTCCTCCAGCAGGGCAGGTTGGTCGTGAAGAGCAACACCGCCTGGGTGCTAGTGGCACACACATCCGAGCCCGGTGCGGTGGTCGCCTGGAAGATCACAGGCGGCTCGATCTGGCAGCGGCTCGGCGCTGCGACTCCGGTCCTGAAAGGCCTCAAGGGCGTGCACCAGGTGGAGTACGAAGTGCAGCTGGATGGCCGCACCGCGCAGCCCGGCCTGCCGATCACGATAACCTTCTCCGTCGAACCGGCCGCCGCGCACTGAAGATGGCCGCATTTTGGCATGGTTCCTGCTTTATAGTCATCCAGGACAGCAACGACGATGTGTGTGGTGATCTGACGATGTCGGCGAGGCTTAAGCTTGAAGAGGTGCACTGCGCGTCGGACGGGCACGTTACCGTAGCCCGCGTCCGGCTCAGCCATCATGAGCGTTCCGCGTCGGGGACCGCCAGTGCCCGGACCAGCGATGGGATCTGGCGCCACGTCGTCGCGGAAGCCACCCTGAGTGCGCTGCGCGAGATCATCGACGGCAACCTGGACGTGACGCTGGATACCGTGGCCGAAGTCGGCTCCGGGCGGTATCCGATCGTCGTGGTCACGATGGCGATGGGCCGGGTTCGAAGCGAGATCTTTCTCTCGGGCACCGCGTCACTGGCGGGGGACCGTTTTTCGGCCGTGGCCAAGGCGGTGCTGCACGGTTTGAACCGGTGGATAGAACCCTTCCTGGCGATCACCGCGTCGAGTGCACCGGCCGCCCCGCGGCCCGTGGGACCGCTGCCTCGTGTCCGCTCGAACTAATCCCGTACCAACGTGATAGCAAGTCCCACGCTGCGAGCGCACATGTTGCAAATCACGTTGGTACGGGATTAATCCTAGGCGGGGTGTTCGACGATCCCGAGGAAGACCTGCACGACCACAGGGTCAAAATGCTTCCCGGCCTGCTCTCTGATATGGTTTAGGGCTCGTTCCTGCGGCCAGGCAGGACGGTAGGGACGGTCCGACCGTAGTGCATCCCACACGTCTGCGACAGCGAAGATGCGGGCCGCCTTTGGAATCTGTTCTCCCCGCAGCCCCCGCGGATACCCCGTGCCGTCCCACTTTTCGTGATGGCTATAGGGAATCTCCAGGGCCGGCCGGAGATACGCGATGGGTGAGAGCAACTCGAAGGCGTACACCGGATGTTTTTTCATGATGACCCATTCGTCGTCCGTGAGCGGACCGGGCTTGAGGAGAATACTGTCGGGAATTCCCATATTGCCGATGTCGTGCAGCAGCGCGCCGCGGCGCAAGTGTGCCATCTCTTCCTCCCGCAGCCCCATGGCGCGCGCCAGGCGCACGGTCAGGTCCATCACCCGCCGGGCGTGTCCCTCGGTTTCCTTGTCGCGGAGGTCGAGCGCTCTGGACCACCCTTCCAGCGTCGTGTCATAAGCGAGCGTGAGGTCAACGTTTGCCCGCTGCAGCCTCTGGAACAGTTCCGCGTTGTCGATGGCAATGGCGGCCTGCCCGGCCAGCGTCTCCAGAAACTCGATCCACTCCGCCGTCGGCTGGAAGGGACGGCGCTGGAAGATCTCGAGCACGCCGGCGATCTGCCCTTTGGCCACCAGCGGCGTCATGAACGCGGCCACAAATCCTTCCTCTTCAACCAGGTGCCGGCGGGAAAAATCCGCCGAGGCGCCCAGATCTTCGATGTTAACCGTGCGGCGCTCCAGCACGGCGCGCCCGGCATATCCTTCCCCGAGGCGCAACCGGTGCGCGATGATGGTGTTCCCGCGAAATCCTCGCCCAGCACCGTAAAACAGTTCCTGGGAATGGGGGTCGACCAGCAACACGTCTGCCGCGTCCGCGCGGAGTTCGCCGACGACTTGGTCCAGGACGACGGCGAGCGTCAGGCGGAGGTCCAGGCTTCCAGTGATGGCCTGGTCCACCGCGCGCAGCGCCTGCGTGTGCCGCAGCTGGCGTTCCGCCCGTTCACGCTCCTGGCGCTCGGCTTCCCGCGCCTGCTCCAGTTGCGTTTCGCGGCTCTGCAGGGCGGCAGCCATGCGGTCGAATGTAATCGCCAGCCGTCCGAATTCTCCTGTGTTGTGGGGCAGGCCGCTGCGGACGCTCAGTTCCCCGCGGCCGAGCCGCTCGGCGGCCGTCATGAGCCGATTCACAGGCTCGAAGATGAAATGGCTGCCCCCAGCCCACGCGGCCAGAAGCGCAAGGGCGCCGAAGATGGTGACGGCCACGGCGTTCCGCGCCAGATCGCGGGTCGCTTCCTGCAGCGCGGCAGCCTTCGGAATCCCGACGCTGAGAAAGAGAGCGCTCCCGCCCTGTCCGGTCTGAAGCGGGACGAAGCCATACAAACGGGCCACGCCGTCCAGGCCGGCCGCGTCGACCGTTCCTTCCCCCCCTGAGATGGTCGCGGCCACGATGGGAGCCTCGGGTTCACTCTTGCCGACCCAGGCGTCTGAATCGGGGAAGCGCGCCAGGATCGTCCCTTTCCGATCGAGGACGGTAACGCTCGACCCGGGCGGGAGGTTGGCGTTGGCGGCAAAGTCGTTCAGCCACGCCAGGTCGAGTGCAGCGTAGACCACTTGCCCCACGCGGCCCCGGGCGTCCACCATGGGATAACCGAAGTTGATGGTTCCTTTGCCGGTGACCCGGCCGACCTGGTACTCACCAATGGCAAAATCGCTCGACGCGACTGCCCGCCAGAAATACGGCCGGTCGGCGATGTTCACCCGGCCGTTCGTGGGTAGGGCGCTGCAGATCAGGTTGCCGTCGATGTCGGCGACGCCGATGTTGGCATAGTACAGGAATTCGTCCATCCGCGCCCGCAGAATCTTCGGGCAGTCCGTGCCGATGGGCTGGCGCAGCGCCGGCAGCTGAGCCAATCCGGTCAGCACACTTTGTGTCTGGAGGATCAGCCGCTCGTAACTGCTCGTGGCCGTGCGGGCCAGTTGCAGCGCGGTGTCCTTCGCCTGTTCCGTCGCGTGGTGCCGCTGGTCGGCAAAGGTGAACAAGGTGAGACCGACCGCGGGAACAAAAGCCAGCAGGACAAAGACCAGCAGCCGCATGCGCAGGAAGATGAATGGCTTCATCATCGTAGGTGACGACCATCCATACGCATTCCCACCCGCGTGCGGAGGTTAGGCGTGCTTCACCCGCGATTTACGAGGAGGCGGCGAGGGCGAACTCGATTTCCTCTCGAACTGGCGGATTGCTTTCACGCGCGAGCCTGGCACGCAACACGTCGGCGGCCTGGGGATCGGCGATCCGGCCCAGAGCCCAGGCGGCGTGCCCCCGGATCAGGGGGTCGTCATCATCCAGTGCCCTGGCCAGTGAGGGAACCGCGCGCGCGTCGCGGAGGTTGCCCAGGGCCACCGCAGCGTTGCGGCGCAGGCCCTGCCGTTTGGCACGCTTGATGGCGCTGTGGCGGAATCGTTCCTGATAGGTGGCCTCATCGATATGCAGCAGTTCGATAAGATCAGGAAATGCCACATCCTTGCGAGGCGCGAACTCCTGGTGAATGCCCTGGCGGACCAGCCCGTTATGCGGGCAGACGTCCTGGCACACGTCGCAGCCGAAGACCCAGGTCTGCATCAACGGCCGCAGCTCGCGGGGGATCCACCCGCGCAGCTCGATGGTGAGGTAGGAGATGCACCGCCGGGCGTCCACGACGAACGGCGCCACGATGGCGCCGGTGGGGCACTGGTCCAGGCAGAGCCGGCAGCGGCCGCACGACCCCTCGGCCGGCTGGTCCGGCTGCAGCTCCAGGTCGGTGAGCACTTCGCCCAGGAAGACGTATGATCCGTAGCCGGCCTTCGTTATCAGCATCGTGTTCTTGCCAAACCATCCCAACCCGGCGCGGTGCGCGACGGCGCGGTCGAGGAGCGGGCCCGTGTCCACGTAATATCGTGCCAGCCCGGCGCCGCGCCCGATCAAGAACCTCGAGAGTTCCGCCAGCCTTCGCGCCATCACCTCATGGTAGTCGGTTCCCCTGGCATAGGATGAAATGCGTCCCCGCAGGCTGCCGGGAGGAGGCTCAGATGTGTCCCAGTGATACGCCAGCCCGACCACGACGATCGACCGCGCGCCGGCGGCGACATGAGCCGGATGTGCCGCCTTCGGCATGTGCTGCGACATGTAGTCCATCTCGCCGTGCATGCCGGCGGCGACCCACTGCGCCATGCGCTCGCCGTCCTCGGGCAGGGGATCCGCGGTCGTGATGCCGACCAGGTCGAACCCGAGGCCGCGCGCGCAGGCCTTGACGTCGAGCGAGAGTTGGCGGTCCATCAGGGTTAATGTATCAGCTCTGCATGCGTGGGTCGAGCAGGTCCCGCAGGCCATCTCCCAGCAGATTGAAGCCCATCACCGTGAGGAAAATCGCCAGGCCGGGATAGATGGAGAGCCATGGAGCCTGCCGCAGATAGTCGCGTCCGGTGCTGAGCATCGAGCCCCACGAGGGTGTGGGAGGCTGCGCGCCCAGGCCGAGGAACGACAGGCTGGCTTCGGCCAGGATCGCGCTGCCGATGCCGAGCGTGACCAACACGATGGCCGATGCCGCCACGTTGGGAAGGATGTGCCGGACGATGATCCGGGCGTTGCCGGCGCCCAGCGCGCGCGCCGCGTCCACGTACTCCTGATGCTTGATGGTCAGCACCTGGGCCCGGACCAATCTGGCCAGCGCGGTCCAGCTGACGAGTCCCAGCGCCAGGAACACGTTGTACAGGCTTGGGCCGATCACAGCCATGATCGCAATCGCGAACAGCAGCCCGGGGAAGGCAAAGATGATCTCCGCCAGCCGCATAATGACATGGTCCACCCAGCCCCCATAGAATCCCGAGAGCAGGCCCAGTGCCATCCCCAGGGTGAGGGCGGATGCCTGCACCGCCGCGCCGATCCCCAGCGAGACTCGCGCGCCGTAGACGATCCGGCTGAACACATCCCGGCCGAAGAGGTCCGCGCCCATGAGGTAGCTGTCCCCCGGCGGATGCAGGTAGTCGTTGAGGTCGGCGTCGCGGATGGGGTCCCGGGGGGCAATCCACGGCGCGAGGAGGGCCACGGCGATCAGCGCGGCGACGATGGCGCCACCAATGGTGAGGTTCCGCAGCTTCCGGGCGCGCCGCCACCCCGAGCGGCGGTGCGTGATCGGTGCGGGCTGCGTCTTCATTCGTACTTGATGCGGGGGTCGAGCACGACGTAGGAGAGGTCGACGCACAGGTTGAGCCCGATGAAGACGGTAGCAATGAACAGCACGCACCCCTGCACCATCGGCAGATCGCGCACCGCGATAGAGTCGACCAGGAGCCGGCCGATGCCCGGCCAGGAAAATACCCGTTCGGTGATCACGGCGCCGCTCAGCAGCCCGCTCAGCTGCACGCCGATCACCGTGATGATCGGGATGGCGGCATTCCGCAGGGCGTGGGCCAGCAAGACACGGCGGTCGGCCAGCCCCTTGGCGCGGGCCGTGCGGATGTAGTCCGCCCGGATGACGTCCAGCATCGACGATCGGGTCAGGCGGGCAATTACCGCCGACAAGGCCGTCCCGAGCGTAATCGCCGGCATGATCAGGTAGGGATAGGCGGGACCATACCCCGAGGGCGGCAGCCAGCGCCAGTGCACGGCCAGGAGATAGATCAACAGCAGCCCGAGCCAGAAGTTCGGAATGGACACCCCGATCGTGGCGAAGATGATGCTTGCCGAGTCAAACATCGTATTCTGGCGCAGCGCGGCGATGATTCCTGTTGCGACGCCGATGAGGATCGCCAGGCCCAACGCGGCCACGGCCAGGGCGGCGGTGGCCGGCACGCGCTCCAGGATTGACGCCAGCACGCTGCGATCAGTGCGGTAGGAGATTCCGAGGTCGCCCCGAACGGCGTTGCGGAGGAACTTCAGATACTGCAGGGGGACCGGATCGTCCAGCCCCCACTTCGCGCGGATGATGCGGGCCGCGTCCGGGTCGACCGACGCGACTTTCTCTTCCATCAGCAGCGCCACCGGGTCGCCCGGGACGATCTGCATCAGCACAAACGTCACCAGGGTGACTCCCACGAAGACCGGCACCGCCAGCAGCAGCCGCCGGGCGATGAACCCGAGTATGCTGTTAGCCATCCGATGCCCGAAGCCCGGGGCCCATCACTTCAGCGCCGCGGCTGGATCCAGACCTTGTGCATTTGAATCCAGTCCAGCTCCAGAGGATTCCCCACGATCCCGTGCACGTTGGGCTGGTGCACCAGCGCGGCCTTGTTGTAGTTCCAGAAGAACCACGGGGCGTCCGCGACGACCAGCCGTTCTGCCTCCCGGCACAGCTGAATCTGCCGGGCCGCGTCGAAGGTACGCTCCGCCTCGTCCATCAGCGCGTCTACCCGCTCATTCCGATAGAACATGCGATTGCCGGCGATGCCGAAGTTGCGCGATCGAAACGGCCCCAGGTAGTTCACGCAGTTCGAGCCGCCGCCGTGGGATAACACGTAGGCCATCAGGTCTCCCTTGCCGGCGCGATCCAGCATCACGCCAAAATCCTGCTGGATGAGGCGCGCGCGGATGCCGACGTCGGCCAGGTACCGTTGCAACACCTCCAGCCACCGGCCGGCCACGGGCGAGCTCGAGCCGTTTAAATCCATCTCAAACCCGGTGGGGAGCCCCGCCTGGGCCAGGAGGTCCCGCGCCCGCTGGGGATTGTACTCATACCCGCGCAGGGTGGGGTCGAACGCCGCGAGGCTGGGTGGGAAGACGCCGGTGGCCACGAACGCCTTGTCCTGCAGCACGGTGCGCACGGTCGTCGCCTTGTCGATGGCATAGTTAATGGCCTGGCGGACGCGAACGTCGTTCAGCGGCGGCTTGGTCGTATTCAGCCCCATGTGGCGGGTGAAGAGTTCCGCGACCTCCACGACGTAGGGTTTCCACGCGGGATCGTCCGCGTAGCGGCGGTACGTGGGGTCTTCCAGCAGAATGAAGTCCAGCCGCCCGGTTTCGAATTCTGCCTGCAGCGTGGCGGGGTCGGGGATAATCCGGAACTCCAGCGCGCTGATGTACGGCCGGCCCTCCCAGTAGTTGGGGTTCTCCTTCAGCAGCACAGAGCTGTCGCGGCTCCACGAGACAAAGATGAATGGACCCGACCCGACGGGACGCTGCCCGAAGTCGCGGCCCAGCCGCTCGGCTTCATCCCGGGGCACGATGAACAGCCCGGTGAACGTCAGGGGGAAGGTGCTGTCCACGACAGAGTTGGTGATCTGGATCGTGTACCGGTCCAGGATCTTGATGCCGCTGACCTCCCGCGCCTGCCCGCTGGTGAACTCTTTCGCGCCCACGAGCCGGTCGAAGGCGCGGATGAATGGCGAGCCCATCTCCGGGGTGAGGATGCGCTCGATCGTGTACCTTGCGTCATCGGACGTCATCTCGCGGCCGTGGTGGAACCGGATCCCGCGGTGCAGCCGGAATGTCAGGATCTTCCCGTCGCCGCTGACGGACCACGACTCGGCGGCGCCCGGCTCGATGGCGAGCGTCTTCGGATTCTGGCGGAGCAGCGAGTCGAAGATGGTCATCTTCACCGCGATCGGGGTCAAGGTTGGCGGGGTCGCTGCTCAGCGCTCGGCGGAAGTGTCCCCCGGAGACGGGCGTTTGGGCGGTGGCGGATCCGATCACCCCGGTCGACAGCAGCGCCCCCAGACACACGGTCGCCACCACCGTTCGTCGGTTCCACGTGGACGTGTTCATGGCTCACCTCCGCCCTCCACCTGCCTCCTTTCGCTGCCTGCCCCGCACCGGCCCTCTCCACCTTTCCCCGGCGCCGCAGCGAAGTAGAATGTAGCGTGGGTATGGATACGGCAGTCCACGACCTCATCGGACAGCGGTTTGTCGTCGACTTCTCGGGTCCCGAAGTCACGGCCGACCTAGAACGCCTCATCCGCGAAGGCCGCGTGGGCGGCGTGATTCTGTTCGTCAAGAACATCCGGTCGGTTTCCCAGGTGCGCGGGCTCACGGCCGATCTCCAGCGGCTGGCGGCAGACGCAGGCCTGCCGCCCCTGCTGATCACCATCGACCAGGAAGGCGGCCTGGTCAACCGGCTGATCGACGGGATCACCATCTTCCCCAGTGCGATGGCCCTCGGTGCCTCAGGCCGGGCGGAGGACGCCGCGACGGCGGGCCGGATCACGTCGATGGAGTTGCGCGCGCTCGGGGTGAATACCAACCACGCCCCGGTGCTGGACGTCAACAGCAACGTGCAGAACCCCATTATCGGGATTCGCTCATTCGGCGACGATCCGGCGCAGGTCGCTCGTCTGGGCATCGCGTACATCCAGGCCGCACAGGCTGCGGGGATCCTGACGACGGCCAAGCATTTCCCCGGGCACGGGGCCACGCCCGTGGACTCGCACCTGGACCTGCCGGTGGTCACAAAGGATCTCCAGCGCCTGCGCAGGGAAGAGGTGTTCCCGTTCGCGGAGGCCATCGGTGCCGGGGTCGATGGGATCATGTCCACCCACATCGTCTTTCCTGCGCTCGATGCCGACCGTCCCGCCTCGCTGTCGCCTCGGATCATGACCGGTCTGCTCAGAGAGGAGCTGGGTTTTGATGGCGTGTCGTTCACCGATTCGATGGCCATGAAAGCGATCGCGGACCGCTGGCCGCGGGGGACTGCCGCCGTCGCCGCCCTGCAGGCCGGTGTTGACGTCGTGCTGGCGTGCGGCCGGCATGAAGCGCAGTGGGAGTCGATCACGGCCGCACGGCGCGCGGCCGAGGACGGCGCGCTGGATCCTGCGGCCCTCCGCAGCGCGGTAGCCCGGATCGCGAAGGCCAGGACGCGATACGCGTCCACCGCGGGTCCGGGTAACGCCATCGGCTCCGAGGAGCACCGCCGGCAGGCGCAGGAGATCGCGGATCGCGCGGTCACTCTTGTGAGCAACCGGGCACGCCGCATCCCGCTGCCATCCGGGCGCACGGCAGTCCTCACACTGACCGGCGACGAGGGCGTGGACAGGGCGCCAGATGATCGCATGGCCTCAGCCCTGCGGCTGGGTGCCGAACTGGCGCAGCTGATGCCGGGTGTTACCATCGCCGGGGATGCCAGCCAGGTTGTGAATCACTCCTGGGACAATGTAGTCGTGGCCAGTGTGTCGTGGAGCTCATCCCGGAGCACGCAGACACTGCGGGCGCTGCACGAGCAGTTTGGGGAGCGGCTCGTGGTGGTGGGTGCCGGCAACCCCTACGAACTCCTGCGAATTCCAGGTCTCCACGCGTACCTGGCCGCCTACGGGCCCGACCCCGCCAGCATGCGTGCCGCTGCCAAAGTCCTCAGCGGAGAGCTTGAACCAACCGGGCGCCTACCCGTCGCGTTACCCGGCCTATACCCCAGGGGCCACGCGGCATAAGACAGCCGCCCATGGATCGTGGGAATGCCTCTCCTAGGGGTCTGACCCTTTTGAAACCTTTTGTCACCTGGTTACACAACGATGGGGGAGAGGGTATGTTGACGAGAGGAGAGAAGGGCGCCGTGAATCACAAGGTGGAGGGTTTGGCGTGAAGGTGCGGCAGGTGCCAGCTATTGCTGCAATCGCGATCGTCCTAGTCGTGGCGGCGAGCGGAGCCGCCGCGCCGCAGACGACGCTCGAGTTCTGGACGATCTCACTGCAGCCGTTCTTCACGGACTACGTGAATGGTCTCGTCGCCGGCTACCAGCGCGCGAATCCGGGCGTGCAGATCAAATG
>WNGG01021961.1_pt1 | contig 10427 bp, 6 predicted proteins | sample 5400661 | NCBI WGS metagenome assembly WNGG01 (sample SAMN13153372, study PRJNA577476) | soil metagenome | isolation source: 100 cm soil or saprolite under Garry oak tree replicate 1 | place: USA:California | collected 2016-06-15
CAGGCACGATGAATTCTGGATGCTCGGTAATGTGGGCAAGGAGGCGATCACTATACTTTGTGAGCGCGAAAAAGTAGTTCTCCTCCTCCAGCCATTCGGGAACGATCGAAGGATGATTCGGGCACCGGCCATCAACGAGTTCTTCACTTGTGTAGAAAGTGTTGTCGTTTGGACAGTACCAGCCCGAGTAGATGGACTTGTAGATGTCACCTCGCGCCTGAGCGCGGCGAAAGAGTTCCTGCGAGGCCCGGACATGGCGCTCTTCCGTGGTGCGTATCCAGTAGTCGTTGGAGATGTCCAGTCTGGACCAGGCCAGGCGAAAGATGCTATCCAGATTGTTCACCCAGGTAGTGGGATCGATGCCATTAGCTTCAGCGGCACGTGCTACGTGCTGGCTGTTCTCGTCAACCCCTATACTGAAGTAGGTATCGTATCCCTGCAGGCGATGGAAGCGCGCAATGACATCCGCAGCCACTTTCTCCAGGGAATGGCCGATATGCGGTGGGGCATTGGGATAATCGATCGCCGTTGTGATGTAGTAACGTTTGTTACTCCCGCTGTGTTCGTTATTCATGCTGTATCTCGTTTCTTTTTGTTAGTGTTTGATTTCCATCACGATTGCTTGCTCGCGCCTGTGGCGCTCGCCTGATGGAGGTGACTCGCACCTGTGGCGCTCGCCTGATGGAGGAGATGGTGTGGAAAATGCGCTTCGCGCATTTTCCACACCATCTCCTCCATTTTTGCGCGGCGAAGCCGCGCGAGCACGCAGCGCGAGAGGGCGAAGACGCTGAGAATCAGACACGCTCTTAATTGGAATTCCCCTCGATCAATCGGGCTCCCTCGATCAATCGGGGAGCTACGGTGCCGGACAAATTAGACAGTTATCGCCCAAAAAAGAAAGGGCCGCCCTGCACGGACGGCCCTGGATTGCGCTCTGTGAATTGAATCAGGCAGCAGAACATATGGGCAACACTCCGCGCAGTGTCCTGCGCATGGGCATAGCCATAGCGAAGAGTATAACCTTTTTGCCTGCATACACTGAATATTGCATGTCTTTTCTGCCTGCCTATGAAATCGAACCTTCATCTCTTGTGGTTCAATTATAGCAGAATGTGTAGCAGTGTCAAGAGGAGTATAAGCTCTCCTACGGAGTATCGACTCTAAGTTCTTCAATATCGGGTTAAGAAATCTTAACCTCCAGGTCTCTGCTGGCGAATGAAAGATATGGTACCATCTTTCCCCAACCTCGTTGCCTCCCAGTGCCATGCACCAGCAGAGTCTTCTAAATCTCAATCACAACCATATTACAACAGAATCATAACCCTTTTGCAGAATATTTTATTAACTTATATTTTATACTTCTCCCTGGTGCCCTTTTTCACATCCTGGACAGTAGAGAACATTTTTCACGCCTGTGGATACAGCTACTGCTGAGGTAATGTATCACCGTTTTTGTTCACTGCTCGCTCGCTTTCCTGACGGCTGACACGGAGCACCAGCGCCCGGACGAGCGAGCCAACCAGCGCCCATCATCCCTGCGACCGTTGTTTGGATGAGTTACACAATGTGAGTAATTCACCGGCTTCGTGCTGGGCTGCTGGAGCAGCATCACCCCAGTTGCCCACGCCGCCACTCACGCGGCTGCCGCGCCTAAACACGCTCACCATGCCACCGGCAGCCAGCCGCAGGCAGCAGTCACACCCCAGCCAGGGAAGCACCGGCGCCATCCCGCGACCATCGGCACCGGCGCGGTCAACGGCCTGGGCATCCTGCCGTTCTATACTTACGTCAGCCAGCGTTTGACCGACCACACCAGCCTCTCCGTCAACGTGGCCAACGGGAATCTGGTGATTGACTCCCATAACCTCTCCATCGCGGGCACCGGCCTGCCGCTTTCGCTGGACACCTTCTACAACTCGCAAGCCTCCCCCAGCGGCATCCCGCCCAGCAAATGGCAGCTCAGCCCCTGGCAGATGGTGACCCTGTTCGTCAACGGGGACGGCTCGGTCAACTACACCGGCCCCAGCGGTTTTACCGCCACCTCCATGACACGCTCACCTTCCATGCTACCGGCGAGGTCTACGTCTTTAGCTCAACCGGCGGTGGCCTGGAGAGCGACAAAGACAGGAATGGCAACCAGGTGACCCGCAGCAGCGGCAGCAGCCTCACTGATACCCAGGGACGCGTCACCACCGGCCTCTCTAGCACGGGCCTGCCGAGCACCATCACCGACCCGTCTGGCCGCACCGTGCATTACAGCCAGGGGACTGGTGGCCTGGTCGGCATCACCGATCTGGCAGGCAAGACCACCAGCTTTGGCTACACCTCCGGCTCTCTCACCAGCATCACCGACCCGCTGAACCAGGGCACCACCATCACCTATAACGGCCTCAACCGCGTGGCCAGCATCACCGATGCCACGGGTGCCAAGACCATCTTTGACTATGACATTACCAATATGAAGACCACAGTCACCGACGCCAATGGCCATGCCACCGTCTACACCTGGGACAGCCAGGGCCGCGTCATCAAGATCGTCGATGCCTTGAACCACAGCCGCACCATCACCTACAGCAATGACAACAAGCCGTCGCAGACCATCGACGCCTTGAACACGCAGACCAGCTACACCTACGACACGAACACCAATCTGACGCAGGTCAAGAACATGGGCACAGGCGAGACCAGTTCCTGGGCGTACAGCGACAGCAATAATCCCTTCTCGCCCACCAGCCAGACCGACGCGCAGGGCAACCATCTGCGCTACACCTACAGTAATGGCACCCTGTTGTCGGTAGGAGTCCCCTACCTGGGCAGTACCAAGATCCTGTACGCCTACCAGTACAACAGCAACGGCACGCTCTCCACGCTGACCGATGCCTACGGCAACGTCACCACCTATGGCTACGACGCCCATGGCAACCTCACCAGCATCACGCATCCCAGCCCGCTGGGAGGCGAGTCCTTCAGCTACGACACCGTGAGCCGCGTCAGCACCTCCACCGATGGGCTGACCCAGCAGACGACGTACACCTATGACAACCTGGACCGCGTCACCAAGCTGACGTATGCGGGCGGCATCAGCGTGAGTTACAGCTACGATGACAATGGTAACCTCAGCAGCATGACCGATCCGACTGGCACGACGAGCTACACCTACGACAAGGACAACCGTGTGCTCACCAAGACGCTGCCTGGGGGAACACAGCTCACGTATACCTACGACCCGGTAGGCAATCTCTTGACCTTCACCGATGGCGGTGGGCAGGTCAGCTACAGCTACAACCAGGTCAACGAGTTGGTGACCCTGACCGAGCCAGGCGGGGCCAGGACCACCTTTGGCTATGATGCCGCTGGGCAGCGCACCAGCACCAGCTACCCCAACGGCGTGGTGATGAGCATGAGCTACGACACAGCGGGGCACCTGACGCTGATCCAGGCCGTGAAAGGCAGCACTACGCTGAGCAAATTCAGCTACACGTATGGCAGCGCGGGGCTGGCCAACGGGTCAGGCGACATGAACCGGTCAGGCGACATGAACCTGAACATCACGACCTACAGCTATGACATTTTGAACCGGCTGTCCGAGGCCTCGGTCAAGCATGGGACCACGCAGATCAACGACTTCAAGTACCAGTACGACTGGTCAGGCAACCTGACCTCCTCGACGTTGGGCATCGGCGCCACGCCGACGAGCTACACGTATAACGCGGCCAACGAGCTGACCGGAAGCACGCAGGGCAGTACCAACCTCACTTACAGCTACGATGCCAATGGCAACCTGTCGGGCTGGACCTCGGGCGGGCTGTCCTTCAGCTACAACACGCTCAACCAGACCACCGCCATCTCGGGCAACAACTACAGCTATAGCGGCTCGGACCAGACCGACCGCGTGCAGGCGGGGAACACCAGCTACGTGTCCAGCTTCAACGGCATCAGCAGCCAGACCGATAGCAGCGGCACGACGTACTACACGCGCTGCAGCTGCGCCAAGGGCACGCTGGTTGACGAACGGACGCCCGCTGGTGCATACTATTACCTGTTCGATGGGTTGGGGTCCATTGTCGGGTTGACCGATAGCAACGGCACGCTGGTGTCGACCTACCAGTATGATCCGTACGGTAACCTGACCAGTTCGACCGGCTCGGTGACCAATCCCTGGCGCTTCGCGGGCGGCTACTTCGACAGCAGCACGGGATTGTACAAGTTCGGCACGCGGTACTACAATCCGGGTTTCGGGCGTTGGTCCCAGCAGGACCCGGTACGTGGTCAGTTGAATGATCCGACTTCGCTCAACCGGTACGTGTATGCGGGCGATGATCCGGTCAATTTCACGGACCCGAGCGGGATGTCTTCGGACGATTTTTGTTTCTTTCTGACTAACGCAGAATTGGATGATCTGGCTTTTGCCATCATTATTGGGGGTCTTGCAGTTATCATCTTATCAGTTCCCGTTGATGGTACGATCATCGGCCTCCCTGCAGGCCTTGCACTAGCAGCTTTAGGCGCTGCGGAGCATGCCAGCGGATGGTACTACCTCTGGTACTTTGATAAGTTTTACCCCAATGGGGCGTGGATTTGTATACCAGGTAGCGATGGTCATCGCGTCATTCCTCCTCCAGTTAAGTAGGTATATTGTCTCTAGGCCAAGGAAGCACTTGGATGACATTCTTGTAGGATGCATAGATGAAGCTTCGCACGAGCTTGTTTAAATATGTAAGGAGGCGGTCAAAGGAGAGCAGCTGTCTATTCAAACCACTGAGAGGCAAGGATCTGATAGTGTGCTGCTCACGAAAAATCAGCAAGTAGGAGACTTGGCATCCAGCTGATAAGTCAATTGCTAGACTGTCAGTCGCGAGGAGGATAAGAGCCCTTGCGACTGACACTGGCTATGTTGTGAGGATCGAGCTTGCGCTCAGGATGCGATCTATCTAGGTGCTAAAGCCAGTCGTCAGGATCGACAATAAAAGCAATACATAGGAAAGGCTTTACATCGGATGCTAGTTGCCGCAAATGAGAATTTGATAGCCTTATTGGAGATGATAAAGCTGTTGGAATGCCTCCATCATCCGACAAATTCGTTTTAGGATTCCGGGGCGTTCCCATACAGAACGCCTCTGCTGTGGTACGTTAGTAGCGCTCGACTTCGACTTTGCAAGCTGGTCGGGATGAGTTTGTGACATGAGGAAGTCGTCAACTGATTCGTACGATTTCCACTAAAATCTACATCAGGAAGGATGATATCATATGAGTGCTCCTCCCTTTGGGAAGCGAACAGTGCCTATTTTTATTCCATTAGTGATTGCACTTGTCCTCTTTGCTGCGTTAGCGTTTGCAAATTATCACTTTGGAAGTCCTCTCCTGCGCGGCAATTTTAGAAGTTTGGAGTATGCTCTGCCTCCTTCGCTCTTATTAGTCATTGGGAGTACCGCTCTTGTTATAGGCATCGGAAGAGTGCAAGAAGAAAACCACGCTGAATTCATGCAACGGCTCATTTACATGGGTATATTGCTGATCGGCTGTGGCCTTGTTGCGCTTGTGTTCCTTGAAGGATTGGGCAATGATTTGTTTAGTCCACCGGTTGGTCTCACCCTTGCCGGACTGATTTTCTTTCTCACGATGGCTTGCGCGATAGGTTCCTGGATCCTTTCAGGGAAAGTCAGGAATGTCCCTTTCACAGAAAATAGACAGAGCTACCAGCAGCCAGGACTGAGGGATGAAATTGCTCCTCCGCGTCAAACCGCAAGATCAAGTCCCCAGCCGAAAGAAGCACGCGGAGAAGAATGAGCAAGGACCTATGGAGAAGTGATGGTTCTTGCTTGCTCGCCCTTTGCCTCACTTCAACCTTTCCGGTAGCTCGGCTCAATGGTCGGGTGAATGGACCCTGCTCTCGGCCTACGCGTACGATCCCTATGGCAACCTGACCAGTTCCACCGGGTCGGTGACCAACCCGTGGCGCTTTGCCAGTGGGTACTTTGACAGCAGCACGGGGTTGTACAAGTACGGAACCCGCTACTACGACTCGGCGATAGGGCGCTGGTCCCAGCAGGACCCGGTACGCGGTCAGTTGAATGACCCGACCTCGCTCAACCGGTACGTGTATGCGGGCGATGATCCTGTCAATTTGACGGATCCGAGTGGGAGAGATTGTAGATTTGACATTCTTATGGCTTCGGCTGGTGGTGCAGCTGCAATCACAGTGGCTGCTATACTGGATCATCTCTCCGCGCCAGCAGCATGAATTGCGCGCAGGACGCGCTCGGGAGTAAGCGGGATCTGGCGTATACGCACCCCCAACGCATCGGCAACAGCGTTAGCAACAGCAGCGGCCATAGCATCGACTGAGATCTCTGAGATGGCCTTGGCGCCAAAGGGGCCGGCAGGATCACTGGTTTCCACCATGTATGTCTCCATAGACGGCATGTCCGGCGCGTTGTAGATACGATAGCTGCTCAAGTCGTTAGTAAGCGGCAGACCACGCTGATCATAAACCATCTCTTCACAGATGCCGTAGCCAAGTGATTGGGCGGCCCCGCCTTCAACCTGGCCTTCGGCTATAACCGGGTTGATGATATGCCCACCATCAACAGCCGAGATGGCTTTGAGGATACGAATCATGCCCGTCTCTGTATCCACCTCGACTTCGGCTCCCTGGGCGGCAAAAGCAGGCGATTGTTTATCGCTTTTCCATGAAGCGCTGGCCATAATGTATTGCTGGTTTTCACTATATAAAGAGTGCAGCGCTACCTGCGTAATGGTGGTGCGCTGACCAGTAGGAGCAGTGATTATCCCATTATTAATGGTCAGCGTTGCGGGTTGAGCCTTCAGCATGTGACCCGCAACCTCGAGTACCTGGTGGCGTACCAGCTCCGCTGCTCTCTTCACCGCATTTCCACTGACAGATATGGTAGAAGGGGCATATCCAGCGGAATCGAAAGGCACAATATCCGTATCGACGGTTTCAGAAGAGTGCATGATAATGTCCGTCACACGCACGTCCAATACCTCGGCGGCGATCTGCGCCAGCAGAGTGTCATTGCCTCCATCGACAGTGCCTACCAATAAATTAAACGAGCCGTCCTCGTTGAGTTTGATACTGGAAGCACTCATATTTCTACTCCAGGGAGCGATACCATGCATTGCCAGAGCTGCCCCGACACCGCGACGGAAGCGACCCGTATTACCTTTGTCACGCTTCTCCTTCCAATTTAGCTTTTCCTCTACAATTTGCAAGCATTGTGGCAGTCCATAACTTTCAACAACTTGTGTACGGTTCCCCGAGCCTTCCCGTCCCTCGTTTAAGGCAGCAGCAAGCAGATTTTCAGCGCCCCAGGACAGCCAGTTTTTGCGGCGCAACTCGAGGGCATCTATACCAAGGCGCCTGGCCACTTCGTCCATCTGGCTCTCCAGGGCGAAGCATGCCTGAGGTATACCATAGCCATAAGCGCCTCCTGCCGGAGGCAGATTTGTATAAACAGCCTGCGCTACGAAGCGCATGTTCGGGCAAGGGTAGAGCGGCAATGTCTGCAGGCCTATATTGCGCTGCATATCGGCTGCATGCCTGGCATAAGCTCCAGCATTGGTGAGCAGGATCATCTGGTTTGCAAGGATGGTGCCATCGCCCTTGACGCCAGTCTTCAAGCGTATAATTTGCGCATGGCATGAATGACCGCCACAAAACTCCTCGGCACGAGAGAATGCCAGCCTGGTGGGGCGATTTGTGGCCCTGGTGAGCAGGGCACAGATGTCTTCAAGCACAACACCCTGTTTTGTACTGAGGCCGCCTCCAGTGCGCGATTTGATGACACGAATGCGCCGGAGTGGTAAGCCAACAAGAGGGGCGATGACGCGGCGCACGTGATATGGCGCTTCCGTACTGCACCTCACAACAAGGCGATCGTCTTGATCCCAGTATGTAACGGCAATATGGTTTTTGATAGGTACCTGCTGGGCCTGTGAGACAATATACTCATTCTCAACGATCACATCTGATCCTGCGAAGCCACGTTCTACGTTGCCCACCTCGGCACGGACCTGCGCGGCGATATTGCGAGAGGAATGGTAGGCATCAGGCATTTCGATCCCATTATGCAGGTGTGGAGCGCTATGGCCCATTGCCTCGCGGGGATCAAGAATGGCCGGCAGTACCTCATAATCAACCTGGATGAGCTTCAGTGCTTGCTCAGCAATTTCAGGCGACTCAGCGGCCACCGCTGCGACTCGATCACCTACAAAGCGCACAGTACGATCAAGGGAAAACCGGATGCGACGAGAGCCACGCTCCTGCTCAGTGTCCGCTTGAGGAAGGCGTTCCAGGTCTTTATAGGTCAATACCGCGTGTACACCTGGCAAGGACCGCGCCTGCGCTACATCGATGTTGCGAATGATAGCGTGAGCATGCGGGCTGGTCAGGAGGCGTCCGTGCAGCATACCGCGCAATTCGGTCTCATCGACGAAGACAGGTTTGCCTGTGGCCAGCTTCACCGCGTCGAGTTTGCGCTCGGCTTTGCCCACAACATGCAGGCCGGTGGCGCTTGCTGCCTTATTATCTTTTTTGGGCAGTGCGCGTAGAGAAACCGTATCGGCTGTCATGCGTTTTTTCTCCATTTCAGGATTCTCAACCGTGGAGTCATTGCGGGAAACAGAGCGGTTGATCGGGTCAACTGGTTCGCCGCGCATGATGGCCGCAGCACGCAAAACGGCCTGCACAGGTTTGACATAGCCTGTACAGCGACACAGGTTGCCTGATAATGCATCCCGTACTTCATCTTCCGTGGGGTTGGAATTTCTCCTGAGCAGGGCAAAAGAGGAAAGGAGCATGCCCGGCGTACAGTATCCACACTGGATAGCGCCTGTATCGATAAAAGCTTCTTGTAAAGGATGGAGTTTATTCGAGGCTCCCAGGCTTTCCACGGTTAGCAAGGTGCAACCGCCGGCCTGAGCGGCCAGCATGACACAACTTGGACGCGGCAGACCATCGACCAGCACTGTGCAGGCGCCACATTCGCCGGTCTCACAACCATGTTTAACGCTAAAGTAACCTTCCCGGCGCAGCACCGTCATGAGCGATTCGTTAGGAACAACATCCAGGCTTTCGATGATCCCGTTAATACGCAGTTCTAGTTCCATGAACATCCTCCTGTGGGTACCTCCGCCTTCTAGGCAGGGGCGGAAACAGGCGCTCCTTTCGGGCCGGTTGGGGGCGGAGAACTCCTCGCGCCTTGGTGATAAGCATACCCATCGCTGCGATGCAGCAGCCGACAATAGCGGTGTGGGACATCAGTGACCTTCCCGTGCGAGGTTTCGATGGTAAACGTCCCCGCCGCTTTGACCACTACCCGCCCCACATGTGTCCCCGCGCACGTGAGTCGCTCGGGAACCACTGCCCGCACCACATCCCCGGTCTGGTAGCCAAAGTAGCGCCTGCGCCTCTTGCGGTGGCCGGTTGGAAAGCCCAGCTCGTTGGTGTTACACATCTTGCGTCTGCCATGACCCGCGGCGTCGATCAGCAAGGGCAACACCTCCGCTGTGTGGAGCCTCTCTGGCGTCGAGGCTCCAATGCAGGCCGCATCCACCCAGTGCGTTTTGGACAATCCCCGGCTCACCCGGTTGTACTTCGTCTGACCACCCGAGCCGCTTTCCAGAGGCAGTCCCGTCGCTTGCAGACGCCTGAAGAGTTCCCATCTCGTCGCGTTGACGGCGGTGGCATCTTTGAGCGGGGCTTGTGCCTGTGCCAGGATGTGGGCAAGCCGCTTCTCATCGTGACTCAAAAACTCCTGGATCTCCTGGGTCCCCTTTTTCAGGTTGCAGGGTTCGCAAGCCAGGGCCAGATTCGACACCCGATCGCTGCCGCCCCGTGCTCGAGACACGATGTGCTCCACCTGCAAGGGGAGGTTCTGCGCTCCACAGTAGGCGCAGGTCCTGTCCCACTTGGTGAACAGGTACTCGCGGATTTCGTATCCGCACAGGGTCCCCTGCTGATAGGCGATGCCAGCTATGTCAGGGTTCTCCAGGTGTTGCAGATCGAAGCGCACCAGTTCGACAGAGAGGGGGGAGCCAGCCCGCTCTGCGTCTGCGGTTGGCGAAACGGGGTGCTCGGTATCTGGTCTGGCGGGAACGCCGGCCCCTGCGCACGCCTCGACGTGTGTCCAGTGCTTTCTTGATCTGGGCTCCCCGATGGGTCAGTTCCCCCGCCCACACGACTTCGCCGGCATCAGCAACCAGCGCTAGCCCGGTGGTCTTCGCGCCAGGGTCAATCTTGAGTCGCAGTGGCACAGGCATGGGCTGTTCAACCTGGTGCTTGAGAATCAGGGTGAACGGGAATCTCCTGTAGACGGCGGCCTTGCCCGCTTTGAGGAGGAGGCGTGCTCGTCCCGGATGCACCGGGGTCAGCGGTTGCTGCTGGGTATCGATGACAAAGACGTTGG
>WNGG01009825.1_pt1 | contig 10426 bp, 13 predicted proteins | sample 5400661 | NCBI WGS metagenome assembly WNGG01 (sample SAMN13153372, study PRJNA577476) | soil metagenome | isolation source: 100 cm soil or saprolite under Garry oak tree replicate 1 | place: USA:California | collected 2016-06-15
CTTGATCCCCACCTGACACCTCATGGATGCCTTTTCCCTCATCGCTCACCACGACAGTCTTCAGCTAACGCAGCAGAGGGCAGTTTGAAGCCTCCCCCCGAAGGGCGGCTCCGAAGGGCCATCAGTCCTTCATCTCTTGCGCAGCACCGCGTTCAATCGCATTGCTACCTCACGCGACCTCCCGCGCTCGTGGCACACCGGCTTTTTTCAGGAACTCGAGCTCCATCCTCTGTTCCCGGGTTTCCCGCTCGAGCTCGCGCAGCCGCGCGCGCTCATTCACGGTCAGCGGCGGCTCTTCGCCGGCATGCTCACGGCGGTAGGCGCTCACCCAGTTACCGAGGGTGCCTTCGTTGATACCGAGCTCCTTCGCCACTCGGGCGATCGGGCGCGACGTCTCGATCACCATCTTCACGGCTTCATCTTTGAATTCCGGTGAGAAGCTCTTCTTCGGTCGAGACAATTACTTCACCTTTCCAGACGTCCATCCTATTGGATGGACTGTCCGGAAGCTTCGGGGCACCCCAATCACTGATTCATGGTGGCATCCGCTTGCCTGCGGGCGCGCGTCGGTTCACCTATCGGCCTGGCGGCGTCCAGACGTAGGGGGTGGTGGCGGCAACCGGCTCGAAGCCGAGCCGCTGCAGGATCGGCCGGCTGGCAGGTAGCGCGTCGACCTGAAGGTAGCGGTAGCCGCGGGCGGCGGCCAAGCCCGCCCGGTACGCGACCAGGGCGCGGAAGATCCCCCGGCCGCGCCAGGCCGGAACGGTTCCCCCGCCCCACAGCCCGGCGAAATCGGTTCCTGGGATGAACTCCACTCTGGCTGCGCTGACCGGCTCGTCGCCGGCCATGGCGACGACCATCTGGACCAACTCAGGTGCTTCCCTGAGCTGGGCTGCCAGCCGCTCGCCGAGCTCAGGAGACGGGTGTTTGGTGAACGCCAGGTCGTTTACGGTCATCATCGCCTCGACGCCTGCAGTGTCGGTCACCAGGTCCAGCCGCACACCGTCTGGCAGCTTGACATCGCAGTCGGTGGCAGCGGTCTCGGCGACCAGCATCAGCTCCTCGTCATCGGGCACGAAGCCGGCCGCTAGCAGCCGCTGTGCCAGATCGGCAGGCTGGTCGTAGTCGTAGAGCGTCCACTCGACGGGCGTACCGCGAGCCGCGAAATATCGCACCTGCGCGGCGATCACGGCATCGGCAGAGTCGCGCGTGAGTTCGGACCAGGTGATGTACGACGTCTGCTTCCCCGGCGCAAGCCAGCGCAGCACTCCAGCGTCGGCCTCGACGACCGCACCCGGCTCGTCTGCACGGGTCTTCCGCCGGACCTGGGCATCGAAAGCCGCACGCACGGCGTGAGTGTCCACCAGCGCACCCCACCACGGCCATGCGGGCCGGTGCAACTCAGATAACCGCCACTCTTGCTGATCTATTACTAGGAAGGACTCACCGCCGGCCTTTCAAGCGCTGTAGCCAGCCATGACCGCTAGGCGGATGCAAGGTCGGCCCGGCCCGGAGCGGGCTGGGCGTGGTATTCGGCGTCGGTGACCAGGTCGCCCCATTCGGTCTCGGGACCCTGGCCTTCGGGGCCCTCCCAAATGGCGAGGTGGGTCAAGAAATGATCCGGGGAGCCGTGCCAGTGCCATTCGCCGGGGCTGGCCAGGGGTTCAAGCAGGAGCCGCTCGTCCAGCCGCTGGCTCGCGGCCACGCGTAGGGCGCAGATCGGGGCGGCGAGTATTTGATCGCGTATCGCCGGCGTCCGCACGATCCATGAACGGGCTTGGCGGTCGCGGCCGGTCATGCCGCCACCGGCCTGGCCCGGCCACGGCGATGGGCACTACTGGTGCTGCGTCGGCGTGCCTTCCGGCGGTTTGGTGCGCTGACTGTCCGTAGGCCTCGTGGCCGGAATCTGGCGCACTGTCCTCGATGGCTTCTCGAGGGCCACTGGCCGGGAGCAGCGGCGCGTTTTAGGCTTCGTTCGTGTTCGCCGAAGGTTAGCGGCGCTAACGAAAGGTGGGAGCCAAACGGGGAGCCAACAACCACCGACACCAGGCCACACCAGGCCACGTCCAGCCACAGTCGTGGCTGGCAGATGCCATATCGGGCCACGTCCAGCCACGTCCAGCGACGGTACGAACTCGTCTTTACAAGCGAGGGGCCGCAGGTTCGAACCCTGCTGCGCCCACTGTTTTAGCAGGCCAGCCGCATGCCGTGATCAACGAGATGATCGTTAGGGAGCCAAACGGGGGAGCCAAAGTTGATGGTGATCTTGCATGCTCAGGCCATGTGAAGCCTCGCGTAGCACCGGGTCGCCGCATTTGTCCGCGAGCTAATTTCCGGCGGCCATGCCTGGCGGAGAATGCCGGCTTTGCTGAGTCATCTCGGCCCGGACGCCGAGCTCGCTGAGACTGGCGCCGCAGGCTAGTAGGCGGGAACCGGGCATTGCATGGGCTGACGGCTCGATCTGTTCTGGCCGGAGGTGGCCATGAGGCGCATGACCTTGCCGCTACGTAAAGTGAGCAATGTCGTGGCGCCCTAAGCGTTCACACGGAGACAGATCGACGAATATTTGCATCTCTCCGAGGGCGGCCGCCATTGCCGTATCGAGCACAGATCAGCCCGTTCGGGGCGGCCTCAGCGCTACCCGCTACCGCCGGAGTCGTGCGGCACCCGCAGCGGTTGCTCCCGGCGCGGTCATGGGGACGCGGCCGTCCCGGTAGGACGATGCTGCTGCGGGCGCGCTACAGCTACCGGCTCGGCCGCGCCGTTCAGGGCTGCAGCAGGGTTTTGATGGCGCGTCGTTCGTCCATGGCTTTGTAGCCTTCGGCGACCTGGTCGAGCGGGAGTGTGAGGTCGAAGACCGTGCCGGGGTCGATGGCTCCGGTGAGGATGCGGTCGATAAGGTCGGGCAGGAAGCGTCGGACCGGGGCGGGTCCGCCGTGGAGGTGGACCGCGGAGAAGAACAGCTCGTCGCCGGGCAGGGTGACGTCGTGTGAGACGCCGACGTAGCCGACGTGTCCGCCCGGGCGGGTGGAGCGGATGGCCTGCATCATCGACTCCTGGGTGCCGACGGCCTCGATGACGCAGTGGGCGCCGAGGCCGCCGGTGAGGTCCTTGACGCGGGCGACGCCGTCGTCTCCGCGCTCGGTGACGATGTCGGTGGCCCCGAGCTCGCGGGCGAGTTTCTGCCGTGACTCGTGCCGGGAGAAGGCGATGATGCGCTCGGCGCCAAGTTCGCGGGCGGCGAGCATGCCGAGCAGCCCGACCGCGCCGTCGCCGGCCACGGCGACCGTCTTACCGGGTGCGACGTCGGCGGCGACGGCGGCGAACCAGCCGGTGCCGAGCACGTCGGAGGCGGCCAGCAGGGACGGGACGAACTTCTCGTCGGGCATGGCGGGTGTGGCGACGAGTGTGCCGTCGGCCAGCGGGATACGTGCGTACTCGGCCTGGGTGCCGATGGCGCCCATCAGCTCGGCGTGCACGCAGCGGGATTGGTAGCCGGCCTGGCAGATTTCGCAGGTGTTGTCGGAGGCGAAGAACGAGCCGACGACGAACTGGCCGGGCTTGAGGGTGGTGACGTCGGTGCCGGCTTCTTCGACGATGCCGACGTACTCGTGGCCCATCGGTGCGGGTCCGTCGACGGCTTCGATGCCGCGGTAGGGCCACAGGTCCGAGCCGCACACGCAGGTCGCGGCGAGCCTGATGATGGCGTCGGTCGGGTGCTCGATGCGCGGGTCGTCGCGGGTGTCGAGGCGGACGTCGCCGGGGGCGTGGAGGACTGCTCCTCGCATGGTAGGTCTCCTTCGGTTGCCGTTCGGCGGTGTTGATCGGGACGGTCAGCGGGCGGTGTAGCCGCCGTCGACGGGCAGCGCGACGCCGACGACGAAGCTGGCGCCGGGGCTGCACAACCAGAGCACGGCGGCGGCCATCTCCTCCGCGCTGCCGAGACGCCCGATCGGTTGGTTGGCGGCGGCCTGGTCGCGGTCCAGGTCGCCGGAGTCGATCATCTGGGTCACCATCGGGGTCTCGATGGTGCCGGGGCAGATGGCGTTGATGCGGATGCCGCGGGGGGCGTATTCCAGGGCAGCGCTGCGAGTCAGTCCGATGACGCCGTGTTTGGACGCGTGATAGGCGGCACGGCCGGGCAGCCCGACCAGCCCTCCGAGTGACGACCAGTTGACGATGGCGCCGGAGCCCTGCACCCGCATGTGGGCGAGCTCGTGTTTCATGCTGGCCCAGATCCCGCGCAGGTTGATGGCGTTGACCCGGTCGAAGACGTCAGCAGTCTCGTCGGCGGCGTCGGTCATCGGGGATTGGATGCCGGCGTTGTTGTAGGCCAGGTCGAGGCTGCCGAACGTCTCGACTGTCTTGGCTATCGCGTCCGCGTCCTGGTCCTCGTCGGCGACGTCGCACCGCGTGGCCAGCACGCGGTGCCCGGCATCGCGTAGCTGGCGTTCGGCGGCGCGCAGTGCTTCGTCGTTGACGTCGGCCAGCGTCACGGCGGCACCGGCCTCGGCGAAGGCGCGCGCGGTCGCCCAGCCCATGCCTGAGCTGGCGCCGGTGACGAATGCGACGCGCCCGGTGAAGTCGTAGGTCGGGTTCACAACGTGCCTTTCGATGGTTGGGATGGTCAGTCGCCGAAGACCTGCTTGGCGACCGTCATGGCGGACATCGCCCGCGGCCAGCCGGCGTAGAAGGCGATGTGCGTGATCGCTTCTTTCAGCTCCGTCTCGGTGTTGCCGTTCTGCTTGGCCAGGCCCAGGTGGTAAGTGAGCTGCTCGCTGGCCCCGAGCGCGGCCAGCACCGAGACGGTGACCAGGCTGCGCTCCTTGGGCGACAGCTCGGTGCGCGGCCACACCTGGCCGAACAGCACGTCGTCGGTGAAGTGCACGAAGTCGGGGGCGAACTCGCCGAACGCCTTCTGCGCGCCGGACGGCTCCTTCTCGTCGCTCATGGTGGTTCCTCTCGTCGAGTTGGGGTTCAGGGCTGTGGGACGACCCGCAGGGTGGCGTTGACTGCCTGGCCGGCGAGCATCGGGGGCAGGTAGGTGACGCCGTAGCGGGCGTACTTTGCGCGGTAGGCGGCGTCGATCGCCTCGCGCTGGGCCTGGTCGGCTGGTGCGAAGGTGACGTCGGCATGGTGGTCTCCGGAGCGGATGCTGCCGGCCGGGTGCTGCGTGGCGTGCTGGTGCCAGGCGCCGCCGGTGCCGCGGTAGGAGCGCACTACAGGGCGTCGTTGACGGCGACGATCCAGATGGGTACGGACGGCCGGAGAGAGCCGTCGGGGCGGCGAGTGCTAATTTCAATTTCGTCGGCGCCGCCGAGCCGGATGAGCTCGCCGGCCGGCCAGGCGGCCGTTGGCGTGTGGATCATGAGTGTTCCTTGGTGGTGGGCAGGAACAGGGCGAGCACGGTGGTAAGGGCGAGCACGCCGGCGGCAATGAGCAGGCTGGTATGTACGCCGCGCACGAACGTGTCCGGGTGGGTGAGCAACCCGCCGAACACGGCGACCGCGAGGGCGCCGCCGACCTGGCGGCTGGTGTTGAACGCCCCAGAGGCCACACCCGCCTGACGTTCGGGCACGGCGTCGAGGAGCACGGCGGTCGCCGGCGGGGACACGGTCGGACCGCCGAGGCCCACCAGCATCATCAGCAGGGCCAGCAGCCACAGCGGCGCCGCTGCAGGCAGCAGAGCGATCACGGCCAGGCCGGCAGTCATCAGTGCCAGGCCGCTGATGATGATCGTCCTGCGTCCGACGCGTTCGCCGACCCGGGCCGAGAACGGAGTGAGCACTGCCCCGATGATCATCATCGGCAGGAACACGAAACCGGTCTGCAGCGCGGTCAGTCCGCGATGTTGTTGCAGGAACAGGCTGATCACGAACGGCAGGCCGTAGTAGCCGACCATGAACGCGAAGCCGCTGGCCACGGTGATGACCACGGTGCGGGAGCCGAACAGCGCGAGCGGCAGCATCGGATGGCGCACCGTCTGCTGGGTACGCAGGAAGCCCGCAGCGGCGAGCGCGGCGACTGCGAACGCCGCGATCACCAGCGGCGAGGCAAAGCCCTGCGAGCCAGCTTCGATCGCGCCGAAGGTCAACCCGCTCATCGCGATCACGCCGGTGGCCTGTCCCGGCAGGTCGAAGGGCACGACCCGCCGCCGCGAAGGTTCGGTGCGTGCCAGCAGCAGCAACGCGATCGCGCCGACCGGCACGTTGATGAAGAAGATCAGTCGCCAGTCGACGAGGTTGAGGACGCCGCCGAGCACCGGGCCGGACGAGGACGCAACGGCGCCGCCCATCGCCCACACCCCGACCGCGCGGCCGCGCGCCTTCGGCTCCGGGAAGGCCTGCCGGATCAGCGCCATCGACGAGGGCATCATCGCCGCGGCAGCCGCGCCCTGCACGAACCGGGCGGCGACCAGCTCACCCAGGCTGGGCCCGAGCCCGCACGCGACCGACGCCAGGACGAACACGACCATGCCCGCGGCGAAGGCGCGACGTGCTCCGACGCGGTCGCTCAGCGAGCCGGCCGACAGCAGCAGCGCGGCGAACATCAGCGTGTAGCCGTCGACGACCCACTGCAGCCCGGACACGCCGCCGCCCAACTCGGTCCGGATAATCGGCAGCGTCACGTTCACCACGACGGCGTCCAAGGTCACGACGAAGAACCCCAGCACCGCCGCCGCCAATGCGAGACCCGCATGACGGTCCCCGATCGGCGCGCTGCTGCCCCTTCCTGAGACGTGCGAGCCCCGGACGTGCGTGTTCTCGATGCCGATCGCCGACATAGCCGAGCGATCCGTCGCGGTGGCGGTGGTCGGGGATGTGGTCACGTCATCCACTAAACCGCGACCCGCGCCAGGCGCGGGAGGTTGCGTTATGGGGGGTACAAGCTCGACCTCCCTAACGGCGCTGACGCTCGTAACGTGGACACCGTGGACAACAGGACCGAGATCCGCGACTTCCTGGCAACCCGGCGCGCCAAGCTCACCCCGGAGCAGGTCGGGCTACCGGCAGGCGGCCGCCGCCGCGTGCCCGGACTGCGCCGCGAGGAGGTCGCCGTGATCGCCGGCGTCAGCACCGACTGGTACATCCGGCTGGAGAAGGGCCACATCAGCGGCGTCTCCGACGACGTCCTCGACGCAGTCGCCCGCGCCCTGCAGCTGTCCGATGTCGAACGTGAGCACCTGTTCAACCTCGCCCGCGCCGCGAAGCCGAGCCGCACCCCACGCCGGCGCGCCAAGGCTCAGATCCCGGCCAGCGTGCAGCGCGTGCTCGATTCCATGGCCGGCACCGCGGCGTTCGTCCGCAACGGCCGGCTCGACATCCTGGCCAGCAACCAGCTCGGCCGCGCCCTCTACGCCCCGGTGCTCGACCATCCCGCCCACCGCGGCAACATCGCCCGCTTCGACTTCCTCGACCCGCGCGCGGCCGGCTACTACCCCGACTACGACGGGGCGTTGTCGATCGCCGTTGCACTGCTGCGCACCGAGGCCGGCCGCAACCCGCACGACAAGGACCTCACCGACCTGATCGGCGAACTCGCCACGCAGAGCGAAGCGTTCCGCGTCCGATGGGGAGCCCACGACGTCCGCACCCACCGTGGCGGCGTAAAGACGTTCAACCATCCGGTCGTCGGCCACCTCGAACTCGCCTACGACTCGATGGAGCTGGTCGCTGCACCCGGCCTCGTCCTCACGGCCTACACCGCCGAACCCGCCACCGCCTCCGCCGACGCGCTCGCGCTGCTTGCGTCCTGGGCCGCCACTGATCACCCCGTGCCAGCGGACACGCCCGACCGCGACGCCACCCGCTCGCACGACTGAGCCGGTCCGGCTTCCACGCGCACTCTCAGCGCGTCAGTGCAACCACCGAAGGAGAACCCGTGCAACTGACCACGCCCAGCCCCGCCGCCAAAGCCCCCGGGGCACTGTTCACCGGCGACGTCTACGTCAGCCCTCTCAAGAAGGTCGACGGCCTGTCCAAGCTGATCGCCAGCATCGTCCGCTTCACCCCTGGCGCCCGCACCAACTGGCACTCTCACGCCCTCGGACAGACCCTGTTCTGCACCGACGGCACCGGCCTGGTCGTCAGCCGCGACGGCACCGTCATCCACATGCGTCCCGGCGACACCGTCTGGACGCCGCCCGGCGAACAGCACTGGCACGGCGCCGGCGCCGACTGCGCGATGAGCCACATCGCCATGCTCGAAGGCACCGACGACGGAGACGGCACCAGCTGGCTCGAGCCCGTCACCGACGAGCAGTACGCCGCGGCCAACCAGGCCAGCCCGGCCGCCTCAGCCTGACGGGGGGATCCACCGTGCACGAACGCACCCTCGGGCAAGACCTGCGCGTCTCCGCGATCGGGCTGGGCTGCATGGGCATGTCGCAGAGCTACCGACCCAACCCCGGCGACCGCGACAGCATGATCACGGTGCTGCGCGGCGCCGTCGGCGCCGGCGTCACCTTCTTCGACACCGCCTAGGTCTACGGCACGTACGTCAACGAAGAACTCGTCGGCGAAGCACTCGCCCCGCTGCGTGAGCAGGTCGTCATCGCCACCAAGTTCGGCTGGCGCATCGAGGACGGCAAGTCGGTCGGGCTGGACAGCCGACCCGAACAGGTCGCCCGCGTCGCCAACGCATCACTATGGCGCCTGCGCGTCGACACGATCGACCTGTTCTGCCAACACCGCGTCGACCCCGACGTGCCGATCGAGGACGTCGCCGGCGCTTCGGCGAACTCGTCCAGGGCGGCAAGGTGCGGCACTTCGGTCTGTCAGAGGCCTCCGCGGCGACCATCCGCCGCGCTCACGCCGTCCACCCCGTTACCGCGGTGCAGAGCGAATACTCGCTGTGGACCCGCGATCCCGAACCTGAGGTGCTACCGACCTGCGCCGAGCTCGGGATCGGATTCGTTCCGTTCAGCCCGCTCGGCAAAGGATCCTCGACTGACACATGTGAGCCCCAACTGGGTTCCGGGGCCAACCGCCGAAGAACCAACGGATATGGCTGTTGCGGCTGGCCGGGGCGGCTCTATGGTGTCGGGTTCATGAGCTGAAGATGGGGGCTGCGCGGAAGGCGGAGTGGTCGGATGGCGACCCGGGTCTTCTCCGATGAGGAGTTGGCACAGCTACGCAGTTTCCCGGAGATCACCCGCGACGAGCTGATCCGGTTCTTCACGCTGCCCTCGGCGGATCGAGCTTTTGTCGACCCAGGTCGCGGCCGCTCGGCGAGGGACCGCCTCGGGCTGGCGGTGCAGCTGTGCACGCTGCCGTGGTTGGGGTTCGTCCCCGATGACGTCACCGCTGCCCCGACGGCGGCGGTGAGGCGGCTCGCCGAGCAACTGTGCGTCGACGCGAACGCGTTGGCGGGGTATGGCGAGCGGGAGCAGACCCGCACCGATCACTTGCGACTGGTGTTGCAGTACTTGGGATGGCGGCTGCCGCGGGCGCTGGAAATCAAGGAACTGGAGGAGTTCCTACTGGCTCGGGCGATGGAGCACGACTCGCCCTCGCTGCTGTTCCGGTTGGCCTGCGAGCATCTGCGGACCTCGCAGGTGGTGCGACCGGGCGTGGTGACGCTGATCGAGCGGGTCGCCGCGGCCCGAGCGCGGGCCGAACGGGAAACCTACGACCGTCTCGCCCACCTGCTCACCGATGCCCGCCGCGCCGAGTTGGACGGGCTGCTGGTGGGTTGACCGCTGGACGCGTCACGGGGTCCGCTTTCATCCGGAAGGCGGGGCCGGGTGCGGCGTCGATGTCCGTGCCTTGGACGTGGTGGTCGCTTTCGCATCTGATCTGTACGTCGAGGGGGGCGCCGCAGCCTCGGTGGCGGGTGATGATGGCCGGGCCTTCCGGGTCGGCGCGGTATCGGTCACCCCATTGCAGGAGTCCCATGACCGCGGGCAACAGGTCCATTCCCTTGGGTGTGAGCACGTATTGAAGGCGGCCGCGCGAGCCGGGCTCTTGGTAGGCCTCGGTAGACAGGATGCCGTGCTCGACGAGTTTCCGGAGCCGCTGCGCGAGCAGGTTCCGAGGGCACCCGAGGACGCGGTCGATGTCACTGAAGCGGGACGAGCCGTACCAGATCTCCCGCAGCACGAGGATCGTCCACTTCTCGCCCACAATCTCGAGCGTGCGTGCGATGGAACAGTTCGACGTGTCTCGATCGAGCCTCAGGTCAGCGCCAGCATCCATGCGTTGATCATAGCAGTCTGAGTTTACTTTTTGATACCCAGAGTCTAGATTGGGGTGCGACGCCACGAGATGGCGTGACGACCAGAGCGCACGACATGCGCCCGAGAGCAGCGATCCTCCGCCGTCGCCGGCGAGAAACGGAGACAAATCATGAAGGCCTTCATCCTCGAGCGCTACGGCGCCGCGGCCGGCGTGCGCGCCGGTTAGGTGCCCCGCCCGCGGGTCGGCGC
>WNGG01044785.1_pt1 | contig 10425 bp, 10 predicted proteins | sample 5400661 | NCBI WGS metagenome assembly WNGG01 (sample SAMN13153372, study PRJNA577476) | soil metagenome | isolation source: 100 cm soil or saprolite under Garry oak tree replicate 1 | place: USA:California | collected 2016-06-15
GCGCGGCGAGGTGCTCGATCACGTTCATTTCTTTGCCAACTTGCGGTACCACGGGGCGCGGCGCGTCGGCGGCCATCCCGCTGTCGATCAGGATGCGCTGACCGTCGCCGGTCTCGATGAGATTGCAGACCAGGACCATTTCCATGCTTCTTCCCTGCCCTAACGGCACCGTCGAAGCGGATAACTGCATAGGGTAGAGTTTCTGCGGACCAGAAGCGTTCGTTGCCATCGGGAATCCTTTCTTGTTGTGAAAATGTCTTCCTTGAAATCAGTCACGAGAGACTAATTGGGAGAGACCGGGCCGTCCCGCAGGACGCCAACCCCACAGGCCGTCCGCCGGTGAGACCTAGCTGTCTCCCCGACATACAGTATATCACATTTATTACGTATTGTCAACTTGCTTAATGGGGGTGTAGTGGGCCAGTTTGAATTTTGAGGGGGGATTGACGATTGGGGCCAGGCAGCCGCTTCTAGAGCAAGTATCGCGTATGATACCGGAAGATGGAACCTGTGATGCGTAATGGCGGCTGTAAGCGACCAAACTGGGCTTGGTGGCTGCTGGTTTTGTTATTTCCGATTCCATGGAGCCCTTGGTGGCTTTGCATCATCTTTTTTGGCATTTTTTGTTTTTTGGCGTTTGGACTATTGCGAAACGACGAAAATTCAAACTGACCCACCGCCAATGAGGGGGATTGACGCTCAAAAGCCAGTAGCCCGGGCCTGACGCTATCGCTATAATGTGTTTCAGCGCCCGTAGCTCAGCTGGATAGAGCATCTGGCTTCGAACCAGAGGGTCGGGAGTTCGAGTCTCTCCGGGCGCGCCACTTTCGTCAATTTGTCGCTTTCGCCCAAGCTCCCTGGCTAGAATCGCAACCTAGCAAGCTCGGCGAATAAAAGGTTGACACCTCTCGCCCCCCTATCCAATATGCCGCAAGCTGGAAGGTGCCCCATGAATGTGAACGAGCGATGTCTCTCTCGGCGAAACCTATTGAAGATTTTGGGGCTGGCGAGCGGTGGAATCGCCGGCAGCCGTTGGTTAGGACCCAGCTTGTCGATGGCCGCCCAGGAGCCCGCGCGGGGAGAGGCGCTTGAGTCTTTCACCGGGCCTGAACCAAATCCGCATTGGAATTCAGTCGGCCCCTATATTACCGAGCCGCAAAAGGTTCCTTTGATTTTACTGACGGACCGGCCCGTTCAGCTCGAAACCCCTCGCCATTATTTCCGCACCGTATTTACGCCCAACGAAGCTTTCTACGTGCGCTGGCATCTCGAAGGCATTCCCAACACCGTTGACCTGAAAACCTGGAAGCTGCATATCGAGGGAAATGTCACCAAACCACTTGCGCTGAGCCTTCCCGAGCTGATGCAGAACTTCAAATCGGTTTCACTCGCCGCGGTAAATCAGTGCTCCGGCAACAGCCGCAGCCGCCTGCAACCACGGGTGCCTGGCGGCCAATGGGGCCATGGCGCCATGGGGAACGCCATGTGGACCGGCGTGCGGCTGCGCGAGCTTCTTGATATGGCCGGTGTAAAGAGCGGCTCTTTGCAGGCGCAGTTTCAGGGACTTGAGACTGGGCAAGGACCAGCTGGTCTCGGTTCGAATCTCTTCCTCAAGTCGCTCGATCTTGGAAATCCTGTACTCGACGAATGCCTCGTCGCCTACCTGATGAACGGCGAGCCGCTTCCCATGCTCAATGGATTTCCTGTGCGCCTGGTCGTTCCCGGATATTTTGCCACCTATTGGACCAAGTGCCTGACGTGGATTCGCATTCTCAGCGCACCGGACGAGAATTTCTGGATGAAGACCGGATACCGCGTTCCGGACACGCCACGCGGGAACACCACGCCCGAGGATGTCAAGGCAGGAAAAGTAAAAACCGTGCCGATCGAGCGGCTTCCGGTGCGGTCTTTTCTCATCTCCCCCGATGGATCTTCCAAAATCCCCGCGGGAATGAACGTCACGTTGCGCGGTATCGCTTTCAGCGGGTTTGCCCGCGTCAACCGAGTGGAAGTTTCGGATGATGGAGGAAAAAACTGGACGGCGGCAAAACTCGGAGAAGACCATGGCGCGTACTCCTTCCGGACCTGGGAAGCATCCTGGACCGCAAAGTCGCCAGGGCGTTATTCGCTGGCGGTGCGAGCCACCGATGAAAAAGGCAACACCCAGCCCGACGAGCCGGTCTGGAATCCTGGAGGCTATCTTTGGAATCGCATTGAGCGGCAGGAAATCGTAGTAGGAAATGCAAGCTAATGGGAGAACTCCTATGAAAAGCAGAGTTCGAGCGATTTTTCTCGTGGTGTGCGGCTTCGCGATGGCGGCGGGTCTCGCTTACGCCGACTTGAAGAAAGGCTACTACGCTCCAACGGAACTCGGAAGCCTGCGGCAGCCTGGGCCCGTCGAGCTCTTGCCGGATTCGATCCATCAGGTTTCGGCATATCCGGTGCCCGCTCTGGAACTCGTCCCCGGGGATGGCCTCCAGGAAGTCCAGATTTATTGCAACACCTGTCACGGCCCGCGGTACATCACCATGCAGCCGCCGCTGCCCGCCGCCACGTGGGAAGCCGAGGTCAACAAAATGAACAAAACTTTCGGCGCAGCGATCCCGGATGAAAACGCGCGGAAAATCATCCTCTACCTGGAAGCGCACTATACGCCCGAAAATCGCAAGCAATAAAATTGAACAGATTTTCCTCCCATCCGCCTTGCAGGCATTGCCAGATTTCATCTGGAATATTTACATGGCAAGGGGTAGCATCCTGCCCATGCTCAAACTACTTTTTGCCATGCTCGCTTTTTTCGCAGCCACAGCTTTTGCTGCCGATCTTCCCACCAAGAAATATCTGAACTTGGCCGCTATCAAGACGATGGTCGCCGCGGCCGAAGCGGAAGCCCAAAAACGGCACGTGGAAGTGACCATTTGCATCGTCGACGAAAGCGGTAATCTGCTGTTTTTCCAAAAAGCTGACGCTGCTTCGCTCAACACCATCCAGTTCGCGCAGAAAAAGGCCCGGCACGCCGCCCTCTACAGGAGTCCTTCGAAAGACGGCGCCGACGCCCTGAAAAAAGGCAACACCGATGTCCTCGCTTTTCCGGACTTTTTCCCGAACCAGGGCGGCTTGCCCATCCAAGTGGACGGCCAGACCATCGGCGGCATTGCCGCCAGCGGCGCCAAATCGGAGATCGACGAAGCCATCGCACAAACCGCCCTCGACGCGCTGTTCAAGAAGTGATGGATGAAGATTTTGCGTAGATTGGAAGTAAACGTTTGCCGTGGCAGTGGCAGCATGTATTCAGCCGTAAGCATTCGCGGATAACCTCAAAACCGGGAGAAAAATACGCATATGTCCACAACTTCAAGACGGAGATTCTTGCAGCACGCGTCCACTGCAGGTTTGGCTTGTTCCACAAGCCTTCTCTTCGGCCGTTCGCTCTCCGCTCATCCGGCCAGCGAACCCGTCCGCATCTACGTCGATTCGAAACGCACGATTTCCCCCATCGACCGCAACTTGTTCGGCTCTTTTCTCGAACATCTTGGTCGCGCCATCTACGAAGGAATTTCCGATCCGGGCTCAAAGCTCTCCGATTCGAACGGCTTTCGCAAAGACGTCATGGAGGAAATCCGCCATCTTGGCGTTCCCATTATTCGTTATCCCGGCGGCAATTTCGTCTCCGGCTACAACTGGCTGGACGGCGTCGGCCCCAAGCAGGATCGCCCGCGAGTGCTCGACCGCGCCTGGAACTCGCTCAATTCGAATCAATTCGGAACCAATGAGTTTCTAGCCTGGTGCAAAGCCGTCGGCACCGAGCCGCTGATGGGATTGAATCTCGGCACCGGCACCTCCGAACAAGCCGCCGATCTGGTGGAGTACTGCAACGTTTCGAACGGAACGCGCTGGAGCGAACTGCGCCGCAAACATGGTTTCCCCGAGCCTTACAAAATCCAGCGCTGGTGTTTGGGCAACGAAATGGACGGCCCCTGGCAGATTGGCCACATGTCCGCCAACGAGTACGGCACGAAAGCTGCCGACGCCGCGCGTCAAATGCGTTACGTCGATCCTTCTCTCAAACTTGTCGCGTGTGGATCGAGCGGACCCGGCATGCCAACCTATCACGAGTGGGACCGCGAAGTTTTGGAGCAGTGCTATGAATACGTGGACGGACTCTCCCTGCACCGGTATTTTGAAAATGCGGAACCGCCCGGTGGAGACAGCGCGAAATTTCTCGCCATGAACCTCAGCATGGAGCGGCAGATCGCCGAGACCATCGCGGTTTGCGATCTAGTGCGCGGGCACAAGCGCTCGCCGAAAAAACTGTGGCTATCCTTTGATGAATGGAACGTGTGGTATCGCGAGCGCCGCGGCGACGCCGTGAATGGCCATGGAAAAGTGGCGCCACATTTTTACTATCCGTATAGCTGGGCGCTGCAATTTGCGCGCGGCGCGGCGCTGAATCTTCTGGTGGAGTCGTCCACCTACAACGTGCCGGGTTTCGAGCGCGTTCCGCACGTGGACGTGGCGGGAACATTGAATAGCGGTGACGGAAGCGTTTCTCTTTTCATACTAAATCGCGACCTTTCAAACGCTCACGAACTGGAAATCAATTGGGAAGATCACGCACCTGCGCGCGTCGCGAATGCCTCGGTGCTCACCGGCGACGATCTGAAAGCCTTCAACAGTTTTCAGACTCCCACGAAAGTTGCTCCACAAACATTCACGAAACCCGCTACGACGGGAACCCGCACCAAGCTGGAAGTTCCAGCTCGCTCATACACGGTTCTTCAGTGGTCGATGTAGCCGCGGTCAGTGGCGCGGTTCCCTGCCCTGCGGATTGGCGGTCGCGGCAGAACGCGGTCCGAACATCGCGCGCGCTCCCAGAAAGAGCATGATGACGCCGAACACCAGCAAAACGACGCCCCAGATCAAGTTGATATTGATCCCCAGCGATTGGGCGTAGAGCGATGGGTTGCTGAACGCACCAAAAACGATCAGCATGATTCCGAAGATGGTGAAGATCATTCCGATCGGCAAACGAATGTCCAGGCCCATGTGCGCCCCTTTCTAGCGGAAAATGAAATTCAACAGCACGGTGGCTCCAAGAATCGCAACGCCCAAATAGGCCGGACGCTTGAACCAGCTCAGATGCCCTTCTTGCGGGCGCTCCGTCAGCGAATAAACGAGACCGACGAGGCGCGATTCTTCCGGCGCTTTAGTCACGAGACTGACGAGGATGGTGACCACGAAGCAAGTGGTCCACGCGAAAATCGCGGTCCAGAAATTCTGCGCCATCTCGCTCGGGTATGTGTGCAGCACGGCCAACCACCCGCCCTTCACGCCGGGAATCGCATCCACGGGAATCGTAAGCGCGTGATGAACAGCGGCCGCAAAAGTTCCCGAGAGCAGGCCGATAAAAGCTCCATGGCCGGTGGCCCGTTTCCAGAACATCCCCAGGAGGAATGTGGCGAATAAAGGAGCGTTCACGAACGCAAAGACCAGCTGCAGCATGTCCATGATGTTGTTGAAACGCGTAGCCAGATACGCGCCGGCAATGGACAGAGCAATTCCAAAAACAGTGGCCAGACGGCCCATCATTAAGTAGTGCGCATCGCCGGCATTTGGCCGGATGTAGGGCTCATAAATGTCGTGCGTCCACACCGTGTTGAAGGCCGTTACGTTGCCGGCCATGCCGGACATAAAACTTGCGAGAAGGGCGGTCAGACCAAGCCCGAGAATGCCCGTCGGGAAGTAACGCAAAAGCAAATTGGGAACAGCGAGGTCGTAGTCTAGTTGCGGATGGCCGCTGTTATCGAGAACGGGTTGTCCCGTGGTGGCGTCGAGCTTCGCTGGAATGAGCCCTCGTCCCGCAGGCGCTGCGATGGCAGAGCCTTGCGGACCGTTCATAACCGGAGGAGGCTGCGTGGGGAGCGCGATGGCGATCAATCCGGGAAGAATGACGAGAAATGGAAAAAGCATTTTCGGAACGGCGGCGATGAGCGGAGTACGCCGCGCGGAGGCCATGGAATCCGCGGCCATGGCGCGCTGCACGACGAGAAAATCCGTACACCAATATCCGAAGGAAAGCACGAAGCCAAGTCCCATGGTCAGGCCGAACCACTCGACGCCGAGACGGTTGGTGTGCGGGCTGCTCATGCCAACCCACGAATGCACATAGGAAGGGCCGAGCGAAGCCTTCAAGCCGGACCAGCCACCAACATTCTTCAAGCCGAGCCAGACGAGAGGAATGAAACCGGCAACGATAAGAAAAAACTGAAGAACTTCGTTGTAGATGGCGCTTGTCAGTCCACCGAGGTAGATGTAGGTGAGCACGACCAGCGCCGACACGATAATGCCCGTGTGAAAGATCCATGCTTGCGGGAGTCCGAGAGTGCGGAATGGCGCGTCCAAAATGTGCAGTGTCTGGATCAGTTTGGCCATGGCATACATGGAAATGCCGGAAGAAAAAATCGTCATGGTGGCGAAGGAGATGGCGTTCAGGCCGCGGGTTTTTTCATCAAAGCGCAGCCGCAAATATTCCGGCACGGAGCGGGCGCGCGAGCCGTAGTAGAAAGGCATCATGAAAATGCCGACAAAAACCATCGCTGGGATGGCGCCAATCCAATAAAAGTGACTGGTAAGGATTCCGTACTTCGCACCGGAAGCGCCCATGCCGATGACTTCCTGGGCGCCGAGGTTGGCGGAGATAAAAGCGAGGCCACAGACCCATGCGGGAATCGAACGTCCCGCGAGAAAAAAATCCGCGCTGGTCTTCATGTAGCGTTTGAGGGCCGCGCCGATGCCCAGGACGAACGCGAAGTACACGGCCATGATGACCCAGTCGATGGTGGTCAAGCCCATTCGTGGACCTCCTCAATACCGGCTACGCAACTTAAATTGCTGGTTGCAGCGCACTGGATGCTCCGACTCGAAGCGGTTATATCCTACTCGAACTGCTTTCGGAACTGAGCGAATTGTTGCTTTAGATCCGCGAGCTCCTTCTGCAAGTTTGCGACCTCGCCGCGATATACGGCGATTTCTTTTTCGAAATGCGCGAGCCGTTCCCCGTCTGCGGAGGCCGTAGTTGCGCTTGCCTCAGCCTCTGACTTTGGCTCGAAGGACTCGACGTCGCCCAACAAGAGGTGCGCGTAGCGAGCCTCCTTGGTGCCGGGCTGGCGCGGAAGAACTTTAACGAGTGGCGGCTCGCGCTTCATCAGGTGCTGCAAGCTGGATTGCACAGCGCTCAAATCGTCGAATGGATGCATGCGCTCGGCACGGGTGCGCAGCTCGCCGGGAGTTTGCGGGCCGCGCAGGAGCAAGACGCAGAGGATGGCGATCTCGTGGCGATAGAAGTTGAAGGCTTCCTGGAGGCGATGCTCGTACTTGGTCACGCGAGTGTCCGAAGCGCTGACGGAACGAACCAGGGATTGGCCGTCGAGGGAATGCAAGGCCTGGCGGGCGGCGGCTTCGTCGAGATTCATAACCGGATCGCGGTTCGATTTCTGGTTACAGGCGTTGACGAGCGCGTTCAAGGAAAGCGGATAGTATTCGGGAGTGGTGATCTCCTTTTCGATGAGGGAGCCGAGAACGCGGCATTCGACTTCGTTTAGAACTATGTTCACGGAGGGAAATAATACAACGAATGGTGATTCGTGACTGCTGACCGGTGATTCGCGACTGGTTGTTGGTGGGAGGTTCAACTCAGAAAGAGAAGCGCGAGGGCCACAGCACCCCCCACACCCCCCATCATTTTGGATGAATATCAAAAGAAAAGACTTAGAAAATTTGCAATTCGTAAACCCTTGATTCTAAAAGGCACCTTTTTGGTTGTTCGGGACAAGAATGAGCAGAACCTGCTGTTACAAAAAAAGAAAAGCGGGAACCGGGCTCCCGCAGGCAAACTAGACTTTTCTCTAAGTTGTATTGTACCAAACGGATAACAAAAGTCAAGGAAAAGTTTGCAGGTTTGCAAGCGTTGTGGATGGTGAGGGATAGGCGCGAGGGCTGGCTGGAGGGTATTGGTTGCATACTGAAGACACAACCGAAGAAGTTAAGATCCGCTGCAAGCAAGGCACATCGGACGAAACCGCTCTGCGTGTTTGTAGGAGGTGGCCTCGCCGTTCGATCAGATTTTTCCGACCTGGTATGTGCCGAATCCCAGCTTTTCCGATGGAGGGCGCAATACCCCCAAAAGGAGCTACTGAGAGAGGAGAATCCCTATGAGGAAATATGGAGCCACGCTGTTACCTGTTTGTATTTTCGCCGGGGCGGCACTAATTGCCTCGTGCGCGAAACCCTACCACGAAGAAACCGAACGCTATGTGTTCGTGGCTACGAACATAAACTTGCCGTACTGGCGGGAAGCCAACGCGGGTTTTTTGGACGCCGCCAAAACGCTGGGTGTAAAGGGTGAACTGATAGGTCCGGAGACGTACGACCCGAGCGCGGAGGTAGGAATGTTCCGCCAAGTCGTGGAGCAGCGCCCATCTGGAATCTGCCTCTCGGCAGGGCGGCCCGACATTTTCCGCGCTGACATTGACAAAGCGATGTCGGAAGGCATCCCGGTGATTTGCGTGGATGCGGATGTGCCGGACTCGAAGCGCGTGCTGTATATCGGAACGGACAATTTCAAGGCCGGCAGAGAAAGCCTGAAGCGAATGTCGGCGCTCGTGCCAGGTAAAGGCAACATTGTGGTCATCACGATACCGGGACAGCATAACGTCGACGATCGATTGGCCGGCGTGGTGGATGCGCTGAAGAATTTTCCTACCATGAAGCTGACAAAGATCCTAGATGACAAGGGGGACTGGCGAAACGCGTTTGACCAGCTTTCCGATTTGATTCTGAAGAAAGAAAAGATTGATGGGATTATTTGCCTGGAAGCTTCAGGGGGTTCTGGGGCTGCAAAAGCAGCCGACCGCTTCAACCTGGGAGGCAAAGTGCCCATCGTGGCATTCGATAACGATCCGGAGACGCTGGATTGGATCGACAGGGGCGCGATTACGGCCACGATCACGCAAAAGCCTTACGTCATGAGCTATTTCGGGCTGAAGTTCCTCGACGACCTGCACCACAACGCAGTGCACCAATTCAAGGACTGGCGCACCGCCCTGGCGGCGCCGATGCCAACGTTTGTGGACACCGGGACGGTGATTGTGGACAAGAACAACCTCAAGATCTATCGCGAGGCTCTGGCCGCCCACCCCGAGCCGCTGTAAAGAATTGCCCACAGCACAGGCGAGTAGGGCTGACGGCTATCGTATGGTGTGAATACGGGCACTGCAAAGAATACGAGGCGAAGATCCAGGAGCCGGCGCACATTCCCAGAGCGATGAAGGAACTGGAGTACGAACCTTCGGGCAACACCACGGATGTGAGGCCGGTTATGAAAGGGGCTATGGGTTTCGCCGCGGGCCGTTTGCTTGACATGCGTTACGTTACGCGTTACGGTAAAAAGTGATCCGCTCGATCCGCCACAAGGGACTGAGACACCTCCATGAAGACGACGACCGGCGCGGAGTGATCAGCGAGCACGCGGAAAAACTGAGGGACATTTTGGCGCGTCTCGATGCCGCCTCTGCGGCTGAGGACATGGACTTGCCGGGGTTCAGGCTGCATCCGCTTAAGGGTGAGTTGAAGGGCTTTTGGGCAGTGACCGTTCGTGCGAACTGGCGAGTGATTTTCCGCTTTTCCGACCGGGACGCATGGGACGTTGATTATGTCGATTACCACTAAGGGAGAGTGAACCATGGCGATGAAGAATCCCCCGCACCCCGGCGGCTTGGTACTGCGCCAGTGCATTGAGCCTATGGGTCTGACGATCACAGACGCTGCCGCAGCGCTGGGGGTCACGCGCACCACGCTGTCGGAGCTGGTGAACGAGAGGCGCGGAATTTCCCCTGAAATGGCCGTGCGATTGTCCAAAGTGTTCGGAGGAAGCGCTGAAAGCTGGCTTACCCAGCAGGCGCAGTATGATCTTGCACAGGTCCGCGCGGACCGGATCAAGCTCAGGCGGCTGGCATTGGCTTAGCCCGGGCTCAGGGATAGTCGTTTGCTGAACGGTCGTCTGCAAGAGCGCGATGGTGCTTGAATTCGCATTGGCGGCTAACAATTTCAGCGCACAGCCAGGATTGGCGACGTCACGAAGACTGAACAATGAGTGCAACCAGGGTTTAGGGTATAGGCGGGCTGCGTCGGGGGGACGATGAGAACAATCAAGGGACCGGCGATATTTCTGGCGCAGTTCGCGGGGGATGCGGCACCGTTCAACAGTTTGAAGGGCATGGCTGAGTGGGCTGGAAAGCTCGGCTACAAAGGGGTGCAAATTCCCTGCTGGGATGTGCGGCTATTTGATTTGAAGCGCGCGGCGGAGAGCAAGACGTATTGTGATGAGATCCGCGGCACGGTGGCGAGCCATGGAATGGAGATTACGGA
>WNGG01009826.1_pt1 | contig 10424 bp, 8 predicted proteins | sample 5400661 | NCBI WGS metagenome assembly WNGG01 (sample SAMN13153372, study PRJNA577476) | soil metagenome | isolation source: 100 cm soil or saprolite under Garry oak tree replicate 1 | place: USA:California | collected 2016-06-15
CTATTCCTAGTTCCCGCCGTCATACTAGTCGTTATCGTGGTTATCGGTATCGGCGCTGTTGGCTACGCTCTGACTCGAGCTGAGGCAAAGAAAGCCCATCCCACAGTAGCATAGACCGTGTACGACTCCAAGGCCCGCTACGTCCGCAGCCTCTTCTCCAAGGTCCCGCTGGAATACGACCAGCTACTTGGACTGCTTAGTTTCGGCCAAGACAGAAAATGGCGGGCTTTTGTTGTAGAGCAAGCTGAGCCTCTGCCTGACAGCGTGGTACTTGATGTGGCTACTGGCACCGGATTGTTAGCAGCGGATTTTGCAAACGCCGTCACCAGAAAAGGCCTGGTGGTCGGTGTCGATTTGACCCTCTCCATGCTTGAGACCGCGAAGGAAAGGTTGAGACAGAAAGGGTTGACTGGAAGAACCGACTGGGTATTAGCCCGGGCTGAGAACCTACCGTTCAGAGACGATTGTTTCAGGTCTGCATCGATCAGCCTTGCGCTTAGAAATGTGTCAGATGCGCGACTAACATTCAGGGAGATGGCTCGAGCAACAGCATCAGGCGGTGTAGTGATCTCTCTCGATTTCGCCCGGCCCCCCAACAGGATATTCCGACTATTCTACTACGATTACCTCCTCGGACTTTTTCCCATCTTCGGAAGAATCGTCTCCAAGGCTTGGGGTAGGACGCTTTCATACCTTGGCCGTTCGATTCTGAACTCTAGAACAGGACCTCAGGTTGCCACCCTAATGGTCGAGGAGGGACTGCCCGACACAAAGCCTGTTCCACTAACGCAGGGAATCGTCTACGCGGTCTATGGGAAGAAACGATAAGAGGCAAAAGCCAAAATGAACCTTGAAATCTTGCTACATCACGGCAGCCACTGATTTCAGAGTTGGTTTTGACAGTGAGGACTCGGCGTTCTTCCGAAAACTTAGCCAGGCCAGGATTGCAAGTGCCACGAACGATGTCGAGGTTGTGTAGAAGATGCTTATTGGGGTTAGAGTGTAGAGTAAACCACCCAAGTAGGATCCAAATACAAACCCCAGGCTCTCTAGCGTCAGATAGAACCCGAACTGTCCCGCTCTCGATGCTCCTTTCCGTACAGTCGAAAGGATGGAGTAGGCAACGAGGCTCGGCGCCCTAGCACTTCCGATGAGGAAGACCATTGGAAACGCGAACAAGAGGTTTCTGGTCAGAAGAATTCCTACAAGACCTGTTGAAGATAGGAGAAGACCCAGAGCCATGGTCCCGCCCTGACTTTTCGCGTCCGCTCTTCTCCCGAGGAGAATGGCGAAGACGGCGGCACCGAGAGACTGCATGGCACCGAGAAGTAGGATGATCGAAGGGCCTAGGTTGAGAGCGTCTTGGAAGTAGAGCGGTATGAATGGCGAGGCTAAGCTCCAGGCAAGCGCCGCTCCGGCTATATAGAGAAGGAGGGATCCTTCTCGACGCGACCTGGGAAATTCAAGTCGAGGAGACCGAGCATCGCTTTCCAGTGGAGGCTGGGGCTTCATGAAGAAGAGAACTATCGTTGAGATGGAGAAGAACACGAATGTAAGTATGAAGATGCTTCGTACAGGGATCCAATTGAGTAGAACGCTTCCGACCAAGGGTGAGAAGACTACTCCCAGTGGAGCTGATGCCCAGGTTATGCCAAAGTTGGACGCGGACTTGGCTCTCTCAGCAGCTCCCGCGATGTACGCGTTGAATGCAGGAACATTGAACCCAGATACTTGAAACAATACTATTCCGGGAATCACGTCTGTCCAGGTTCTAGCGAAATAGTACATGAGAGGGGGTGGGATGCTCATTACCCAGCCTATGATCAGCAACGCTTTCAGTTCGTACTTGTTCGCCATTATTCCTCCGGGGATCATGCTCAGGGCCAGGGCGAGGAACCCGATGGAGAATACAAGCCCTACATCGCTAGGGGAAGCCTGAAGGTCTCTCAGGTAAAGTGGCCAAATGTAATTGTAGAGTCCCAGTCCGAAGGTCCAGAGGAACAGTGACAGAAAGAGGAGCCGTAGGTCTCTGGGAAGAGCTTGGATTGAAGCCAGGAGATTCAGCCGGCTCGCAGAAAGCAAATCTCATCGGCCTTTCTTACTCAGAGACTCGGGTGAAAGGTCGCAAAACGTCTCATGTCAGGAGATAACGCCCGTTGCGAGTAGTATCCCTGAGATGAAAAAGTACGAACCGAAGGAGAGGAGGACTATGCCTGCGATGAAATCTAGTAGCCACCTTGGAACCTGCATCAGATAGTCATAGGAGAACGCGCAAACTACGATGAGTAAGATAAGGCTCGCCAGTGCGCCTACAAGGGTCCATTCTATATTGAAAGCTCCGGCTGCTGCGAGGATGAGGCTTGCTTCAAATCCTTCGGTCATTGTGATGCTGAAAACCGGCAGCGAGTTTTGGATTGAGAATGGAATTTGTCCCTCGGTGGTTGTGATGCCTCCGCTTTGCTTTCGGTCTTTCTCGACGACTTCGTCGCTCCATTTTTCCATTTTTGCTCTAAACGATTTGCCTCGGAAATAGTACTTGACGAATCCTCGCAGAAACCGATAGGAAAAGTAGAGGATGACAACCCCGGGTATCAAGTTGATGAGCGCTTCGGAGACCGTCTTGAGCGCAAGGAAGGCTTGTTCGACGATTACGAACGTCACGATGGATCCGAGGCCACCAAGGGCAACGCCGAGGAAGACGTTCCTTTTGCCGATCTGCTTTACTGTGGCAAGAGAGAGAATCGCGACCTCGCTTCCCTCTATCAGGATGGCTTTGAAAGCCAGGAGGAAGGATGCGATTATTACAACATCTATTCCTGCCAGCTGTTCCGCCACCTTCCAATTCTATGCCATTTTTCGGTCGGTCTTCTTTGTTTTCTGGGCCTTTATCTTCTCCAGTCTCTGGGGGTTGCCCATCCTCTTATCGAAGCTTTGCAACATCTTCGCGCAACCATCTGAGGTCTTCGGAGGCTTCTTTGGGTGGCATGTTCATATCTCTAACTGTAAATCGTCTAGTTTCAACTTGTCCGGCCATGCCTTCGAGGTTCAGTCCCACAACGTCGACCTTGCAGGTGAAGAATTGCTGCTGTTTGCATGGCCGTTGTCGATTCGAGACTCAGCTCTCAGCGTTCGCCAGGGGAGTCTGATTTGGCGTCTAGCTCAGGTAGGAGCAGCTTCCCTCGATGATCTCAACCGTGATCTTCTGATTGTCCGCCAACACTATATCGTTGGTTGCAGGGAGGGTCTGATCGTTGACGATGATGCAGGATGAATCGCCTTGGGGAACTTGATTGCCCTCCACTTGGTAACTGTCAACTGTCTCTCCCCAGACTCCAAGAAAGTCTTGGAGTGTAAAGTTTCGGACGGTGTTGGAGTCGACGTGGATTGTTCCGGAGGTGTCGTGGGTCGTGAGGGGTGAGTGGCCTGCCACACCGTACCGATCGAGTGAGTGGTTTCTCCATAGATTCTGGTTGATGCCTATGCCTGAGGGAACTGTGGAGGACACCCCTTCTATCAGCACGGAGAGCTGTGGTTGGATGTGCATACGAACCATGTTTTCGCTAATAACAAGTGCAGCCACTGTTGAGATGAGAATCAGGCACGTGCCTATTAATCCGTAGAATAGAAGTTTCCTTCTGCGACGGTTTCTCGGTCGCTTAGGCTGTGTTGCAACTAGCTTGTTCTGGGAGAGGGGAGATGCTCTTTTCAGGTGGATCTTCTCACAGTGTACTGCAAGGTTCTGATTCTTGACTACCGCGCCGCAGATGGAGCATGTATCCTGTTTTGGTGACAGTTGAACTTTTTCCAGGCGAAGCCACCTAGAAGCCGATTTTGCTATCTGTTTCCCCTGTGACGCTTTATGAGTTTGCTCGAGACTGTGGGGAAGTGGACTAGGGGTGGAGGCTTGTATTGTCCCTGAAATATCCGGGTACATCTGTCGATGTCAGGATGATGCTCTCGATTGAGCAGGTAGGGGGAAATTACCAAAAGCGTTAAAATCACTACTCTGGTAGTATCGTTCGGAAATATCATTTGAAAACAACACTCTTCCTCGTCTTACTTCTTACTGTGCTTTCTCTTGCCCCGGCGCTGACGGCGGCCATTGACACTGGCGTGGATTCGACTCCACCGCCTGATGGTATCCTCGCCGACTATGCCATAGTCACCCTCAACGATCAGCCGCTCGCAAGCTATGATGGCCATGTTCCGGGCTATGCTAGAACCATGCCCGTACCTGGTCACAAGCTCGACTTGAACTCGCCTGCCGCCCAGGCGTACTCATCGTACCTCGCCAACGCACGTGGAAACGCTAAGGGATGGCTCAAGAACACGATGTCGACCGCCCAGGTAGTTGGTGAATATTCCGTTGTCTTGAACGGCCTAGCTGTCAAGCTAAACGGGAACTCAATGAATGGACTCCTCAACGCTCCTGGAGCCAGTTGGGTGGCCTACGACTATTTCTACCATACTGAAATGAACAGATCCCCCACCCTCATCGGCGCTCAAACACTTTGGACCGCTGTAGGCGGCCAGGGTAACGCTGGTGCAGGGGTGAAGATTGGGATCATCGATACTGGAATCGACCAGACCCATCCTTTCCTAACGGACAACTCGCTAACGGTACCTGCAGGATTCCCCAAGTGTGACGCCATCGACTCCGCAGTTGGTACCCCTGACACTCAATGCAAGTTCGTCAGCAACAAGGTCATCGTTGCGAAGGTCTTCGAGACTCTCACCAACTTTGATGGCCATGCAGCCCAAGAGCACGGGTCCCACGTTTCCGGAATAGCCGCGGGCGTTGCCAATACATGCGCTCCCTTTGTGGGTTGTACCCTCAGTGGTATCGCTCCTAAGGCCTTCTTGGGTAACTATAACGTGTTCCCAGGCAATGTGTTGTCGGCATCGAGTCACGATATAGCTAAGGCTGTTGAGGCGGCTGTCGCTGACGGAATGGACGTGCTCAACCTCAGTCTTGGCGGAACAGCAAACCCCAATGATGTACTTGTGAATGCGGTTAACTCGGCAACGGACGCCGGAGTCGTCGTCGCTATCGCTGCAGGCAACAGTGGCCCGGGTGCGGGCACAGTGGACTCGCCAGGCATTGCCGACAAGGTCATAACCGTAGGCGCTAGCACTAATCCACACTTCATCGGAATACCCGTAACAGCCATGGGAATAGGCACTTTCGGCGCGGCTCTCGGAGAGTTCACCAACTCCACCAGCTTCGTTCCCGCAGTCACCGCCACCTACGTTTTGACCACGCCTAGCAACGGTTGCACCGCGATCAGCCAGAACCTCTCGAACGAGATCGCGTTGATCCGCAGAGGAACATGCACCTTCACGACAAAAGTCCGCAACGCTCAGAATGCGGGAGCCATCGGAGTGATCGTAATCAACAGCCAACAAGGCGACCCGGTTGCTATGGCTCAGGACGGCACAACCCCTGTTCCGACCATCCCGGCCGTCATGGTGTCCATCACCAACGGCAACTTGATGGCCAACAACTCACCTAGCACCGTGACAGTCGACGGCACCAGCCCTCAGGAATTCTTCAGTGACGGAGCTGGAGCGGATATTCTCGCCTCCTTCTCCTCGAGGGGTCCTCCTCCTCTACAAGTCCCAGGAGTTGGAAACGGACAGCCACAGGACAAGATCAAGCCGGACGTTGTTGCCCCAGGCGTGAACGTCTACTCGTCGGTTCCAAGCTTCGCGTGCGCCAGCCCACCATGCTTCGCCTTCTTCCAAGGAACCAGCATGGCCACACCTCACGTGGCCGGATCTGCCGCACTGTTGATCCAGCTGCATCCAAACTGGTCTCCAGAACAGGTAAAATCTGCCTTGGTTAACTCAGCCCATCGGCCCGTCAAGAGCTCTACTAGCACCAGTGCCCTTCTGAACCCGATGACCAGGGGTGCGGGAAGAATCGACCTTGCAGCGGCGTCTCAGGTGAGCGCCACTCTCGAGACCAGCCCAACATCTTCAACGCTTAGCAACGGCCAGGCCAGTTTCAGCTTTGGCCAACTGCAAGGTTCAAGCCAGACCCGGAGCTTCACCATAACTCTGACTTCGGTCTCCACTTCCACCATAACTTACGCTGTGTCAATCATGCCTGCAGTTACGGGCCCGAGCATCACGCCGTCGGTGACGTCTCTGACGTTGGCCGCGGGCGGAACTGCAACTGTCGACATATCTCTGACATTGTCGCCGAGCCTCGCAGGCGCATTCTATGGCGATGTGCAGCTAACAGGTGGACCGGTTGTCCTCAACGTTCCATACTGGGTCACCGTGGACCCGCCCAACCAGGGCTCCAGCGGCCGAGCATTCAATCGCTAACCCCGACCAAATTCCTCACTTTTTCTTCTTCCAAGCTAGAGGATGATCAGGAGCATCTAGATACAAGAAAGATGATGATTGTGCAGGCACTCTGAGTTCGGTGCTAGTTAGTTACATGTGCGAAGAGAGGGGCTAGTCCTCGACCGATTTCAAAGACAGCGTGTTTTCCCAAAGCAATTCACTTCTCATAACCTTCTGTCATAACGCATCTTTGTCTTTCTCTGGAATCACTCTCTTTCCAACTATTTCTCGACCCCCGAGTAGTAGTTCCAGCATCGGTCAAGAAGACCCAAAAGAGGAGCTTCGAATATTAGTGGACAGTAGGAGTCTCCGGCCTTGCGTGCCTGTACGAGAACCGAGATGATATGTTGGCTATTCTTTGGGTTCTGCGAATGCCGTCTTCTCGTCATTTTTCTTGAAGTCTAGCGAGAGGGAGTTGACACAGTACCGCAGTCCAGTGGGTTGAGGGCCGTCCTCAAAAACGTGGCCTAGATGGCCGCCGCACTGTTTGCACAGAATTTCAACCCTTTTTATGAAAAGGGTGCGGTCGGATTTTTCTTCGACATTCTCTTTTTCTAATGGAGACCAGAAGCTGGGCCAACCGGTTCCGGAATCAAACTTTGTATCGGAAGAGAATAGTGGTGCTCCGCATCCCGCGCAGACGTACATTCCCTTCTCTTTGTTGTGGAGGTATTTTCCCGTAAAGGGTCGTTCGGTTGCCTTCTTTCTCAGAACTTGGAAGGTTTCCGCGTCCAGCTGATTCTTCCATTCTTCTTCGGATTTTTTCATACTATCTAGAGGGCTTCTGCGGTAGATAATCCTAATCGCCTCAGGTATACCTGTGACGCAACAACAATTTGGTCCGATTGACCAGGGCTGTCTCTAGCCCGCGGTTGCCTTGAGATTGCTGCCCCGCCCTAGGGAATACCCTTGGCAACTTGTCCCACAAACGGGTTTGCGAGTTTTTCGTCGCCGATGCTTGTCTCTGGACCATGACCGGGATAGACGATGGTATCGTCATCTAGGATGAACAAGCGCTGGGTTATTGAACGTATTAGCGTGTCGAGGTCTCCTCCTGGGAGGTCGGTTCGCCCAATGGACTGGTTGAACAAGGCGTCCCCGGTCAGGACGAAGCCTTGACCAGCTAGGCTGATGCTCCCCGGAGAATGTCCTGGGGTGTGAATTATCCTCACCTTGTCATGTCCAAACTCTATCGATTGTCCGTCCACGAGAAATTGATCGACCCTGGGTGGTGGAGGGACGCTGAAACCCATGATCTGGTGGACACGGCTCTGCATAGACTCGAGCGTCGAGAGATCGTCGTGGTGGATTAGAAATGGGATCCTGAGCTTGGAGCGAATAGTGTCTACGCCGAGTACATGATCGAAGTGAGTATGAGTGGCAACTATGTGAGTAGGCTTGACAGCGATATCTTTGAGGAAGCGAATAATTCTTTCCGGTTCGTCTCCCGGGTCAATCACTAATGCTGTCGACTCTGATTGCAGGACGTAGCAGTTGGTCTGTAAGCGTCCCACAACGATTGTATGTATCTTGGCCATCCATGCTCATTCGCAACGTCCTTTGAGAAGAATATGAACTTAGACCGATGTGTCACGAGATGGCTGGACGGTCTTCTCGATTGACCGGCGGGGCTTCCTTTCCCGAGCTTCAGGTTCTCCAGGGGTAGCTGAAGCCGGCTTGATACTTCCACCGTGGAAGCTCGTGAAGGTGGTGTGAAAAATGACGTGAAGGGAGTCGCCTGGCCCGTAATTCGCAACGAATGCTTTGGGTCTGGACGGTGTGGGGCGAAAGAGGTTCCACGAATTTCCTAGTTAGTTATTCCAGAAAGGCCTAGTTGCTATGAACTGTAGCTTAGCCTCTAGAAGGTCCCTATAGAATTTGTCGTCGCTCTCTTGCATCTTTGACAGAACTCTCGCAGCGGTTTGCGGTCCGATACCGTACACTGACTGGGCGATTATTGCTCTCCTTCCATAGGCAATTACAAGATCCGCTGAGCGTCGTGTTCTGGTTAAGGCCTTCTGCTCGTTCTCGTCCAGTGCCTGTTTGTCTCGCTTTTTGTAGAGAATGTTCGTTGCATAGGCGCTGGACCAGAAAAGGGGAGCCAGAAGCTTGGAGCTGCAATCTTGGCAGACCGGATGTTCTGGAAGACTTGCTATACTAGCATCTCTCGTCAGCTTGCCACAATCGAAGCACAGTATGTCGATGGATCGTCCTTCAATTGAGATCCGCAATCGAGCCATGTTGTCCGTGGCAACGTTTTCCGGTGCGATTAGCTCTGGGATGTCTACATGTCGGTAGAGGATGTGGTAAGCCAGTGGTGTGGGCTTGTCTTTAGACCTGAAGAATCGTAGGTCCATCGTTCCTTCTTTGATCTGTTTGAAGATTCCTTTCGCGCCGTCGAAGTCAGAGTGTTCTATCAGTGCTTCCCTTATCGTCTCGTCGTAGATGGGGGTGAGTCGAAATCGCAGCATCAATTCTTTCATTGCATCTCCATACATGAGTCGTCCGCGGCTTAGTGCTCCGAATCTTTCGGCGACATGTTTCATATGGAGTTGCCATGGGAAGTGGCGATGGAGCACTCCGTGGCATGCTCCCCCTAGCACGGGTCCTTCCACCCCGAAGACTTGTTGCAGGAAGAGATCTTCCAAGTCCAAGTCGGAAGTGTCAGCGGTCATTTCGAAGAGAATCCGGTAAGCATCTGACCACCACATTCGGACGAGGCCTTGTCGGCGAAAGAGTTCCTCGATAATTTCTCCGAGGGTGAAGTTGACGATGTCTCCCAGATGGGCGTGAATTATGATGTATCGATCAAAGCCCTCAATAAGGACTCGCTGATCGGTTGGAACTGGTGCACCAGTGGCCTTGTGGGCTTCAATCTCTTCAATCAGCCGTCGGAGCCCGTGGGGGTCGCAAGGCCAACGCTGGGAGAGGGTCTCAACGGCCGTCGATTTGGCCGTGTTTTCACCCAGCAACTGATCCACAATGGCCCTGTATACACCAACCTTGGTTGCAAGGGCACGGGGTACGGGGAGTATCTGGCCGTCCCATCCCGGGATGGCGGCTGTGGGGTCGATGATGGGGAGAACGTAGACTTTTCCATCATCTGCGATCTGTTTGATTTGCCAGACCCGGCCCTTGACGATGAAGTTGAGTCCGACCCGTGCCTTAGTGATCATGAATTCCTCCCCGAGTATGCCGACGTTTTGCTGGCTGGTGAGATCTACAACGAGGTAGCGGCGTTCGTCTGGGATCATGCTTAGGTTTTCGAAATAGTAGAACCGGGTCCTGGAAGTGCGGTAGAGTGCGAAATCATCCTTCTTGAGGTATCCCATCTTGCTCATGAACTCGATGACCTTGTCAAGCGGGCCATCCTCTAGGTCTCGGTATGGGTAGGCTCTCTTGATGATGTTCTTGGCTTGTGAGATCTCAATGCTTCCGTCCGAGTCCATCAATACTCCAGCAATCTGATGGGCGAGCACATCCAACGCTCCAACGTGGATACTGGTATGCTCTAGTCGCCCCTCCCTTGCGAGTTCGATTACTCCGATAGATTCTAGGATATCCTCTGTCGAGACTGAAACTAGAACGCCTTGGGAAGTTCTGGTGAGAGTATGACCTGACCGCCCTACGCGTTGAACGAGACTGTTAACTTGTCTCGGTGACATGTACTGTACGACGAGATCAACGGACCCGATGTCTATTCCCAGTTCAAGAGTGGATGTGCACACGAGACCTTTGATTTCTCCGCCCTTGAATGCTTCTTCGGCTCGAACTCTTTCTTCTCTAGGAAGCGAGCCATGGTGGACCATTATTTTCCGGTCCATCATGTTGAACTTGGATCCGAGCAGCTCGGCGTTGACTCTGCTGTTAACGAAGATTAGTGTGGAATCGTGAGCCTCTACAAGATCGTCTACAAGTGTAAGCCGCGCCGCAGCCTCGGGCGTAGTGTATAGTCGTCGAGCGAGGTCTCGATCCTCCTCTCCTGGTGCCGGATACTCCACCTTGTACTTGGTCAACTTGTTGAGTGGAATCTGCACTGTCTTGACCGGCTGATTGCCTCCGAGGAATAG
>WNGG01011666.1_pt1 | contig 10422 bp, 8 predicted proteins | sample 5400661 | NCBI WGS metagenome assembly WNGG01 (sample SAMN13153372, study PRJNA577476) | soil metagenome | isolation source: 100 cm soil or saprolite under Garry oak tree replicate 1 | place: USA:California | collected 2016-06-15
CTCACCTAGGCCTAAAGTCCAGGTGAAAAGCAAGCAGCGGGCCCAAAAGTCTACGGTTCTTGCGGCTTCAGAGATGTGGGTAAGGGTCCAGGCTGCCGCAGCGCAAGCTATGTGCGCGCCCGCCGCTGCAGCGCATAGTCCCAAGCGACCGCACGAATTCGATCCCCGCCGCGAGGGAGGACGCGTCAACGACACCAGGGGCAACGGCTCTCTCGAGTTCGGGCCGGCTGATCGGGCGCTCTCTCGCGGCTTGAGCCGCCGCCCCCGGCTTGCGACAATCGCCGGCCGTGGAGTCCCGTCCCCGCCTCTCCGTGCTGGTGCCCGTCTACAACGAGGTCGCCACGGTGCGCACGCTCCTCGCCCGCGTCATGGCGGTGCCGATCCCGAAGGAGATCATCGTGGTCGACGACGGCTCGACCGACGGGACGCGCGCCGTGCTCGAGGAGGTCCGCGCGGCCACGCCCGAGACGCCCGAGAACCGCCTCGTCGTCCTCTTCCAGGAGCACAACCAGGGCAAGGGCGCCGCGGTCCGCCGCGCCGTGGAACACGTGACGGGCGAGATCGCCCTCGTCCAGGACGCGGACCTCGAGTACGACCCGGCCGAGTACCCGCGCCTGCTCCAGCCCATCCTCGACGGCCACGCCGACGTGGTCTTCGGCTCGCGCTTCGCCGGCGGCCCACGCCGCGTGCTCTTCTTCTGGCACACGGTGGCGAACCGGCTGCTGACGCTGTTCTCGAACATCTGCACCAACTTGAACCTCACCGACATGGAAACCTGCTACAAGGTCTTCCGCGCCGACATCCTGCGCCGCATCCCGATCCGCTCGAACCGCTTCGGCCTCGAGCCGGAGCTGACCGCCAAGGTCGCCCACCTCCGCTGCCGTGTCTACGAGGTGCCGATCGCGTACCACGGCCGGCAGTACTCCGAGGGCAAGAAGATCGGCTGGAAGGACGGCTTCTCTGCCCTGTGGACCATCTTCCGCTTCGCGCTCCGGCACGACACCGGGCGCGAGGACGAGGGGTACACGACCCTCCGGCGCGTCGAGGTGCTGCGGCGCTACACGGCGTTCCTCTGGGACCTGATGCGCCCCTACGTCGGCCGGCGCGTCCTCGAGGTGGGCTCCGGTACCGGCGTCATGACGCGCTATCTCGCGACGCGCGAGGAGGTGGTGGCGAGCGACGTCGACCCGGAATACGTGGAGTTCCTGCGGCGCACCTTCGCCGACAAGCCGAACGTCCAGGTGCGCCTCCTCGACCTCGCCCACCTCGGCGAGGACGGCCTCGCGCCGCATCGCTTCGACACGGTGGTGTGCGCGAACGTCCTCGAGCACGTGGCCGACGATGCCGCCTCGCTGCGCGCCATGCGCGCGCTGCTCGCGCCCGGCGGGCGCGTGGTGCTCATCGTCCCGGCGCTGCGCGCCCTCTACGGGACGATCGACGTCGCCATCGGCCACCACCGCCGCTACTCGCGGGAGGAGATCGACGCGAAGCTGCGCGCCGCGGGGCTCGAGGTCGAGCACGTGAGCTACTTCAACCTGCTCGGCGTGGCCGGCTGGTGGCTGAATGCGCGCGTGCTGAGACGCCGGAGCGTGCCCGGGCTCCAGGCGCGCCTGAACGACCGGCTGGTGCCGCTGCTCCGCCTGGAGCGCCGCCTGAAGCCGCCGATCGGCATGTCGCTGCTCGCGGTGGGCCGGGTGCCGGGGTGAGGGACCTCGCTGCAGTGCGCGCGGCGGGGAGGGCGCGCCCCCGCGGCTCCCGCGTCCTCGGCCACGCGCGCGCCCGACAGCTGCGGCGTCCCCCCGTAGAGCCGCAGGCGCGCGCGGGCCTGCGGAGGTCGCCGCGGCGGCGCGCCCTCCCCGCCGCGGGTCGCTCAGCTCACCAGGTGGGCGGCGAGTGCGTCGCGCAGGGCGGGCGGGCGCCGGCGTGAGGCGGCCGGTCGCGGCGTGACCGGGACGCGCGCGGCGGGGAGGGGGCACCACCTCGGCTCCCGCGTCCTCGGCCACGCGCGCGCCCGTGAGCGCGGCGTCCCCCCGGCATGCCGCAGGCGCGCGCGGACCTGCGGAGGTCGCCGCGGCGGTGCCCCCTCCCCGCCGCGGGTCGCTCAGGTACGCGGCGAGTGCGTCGCGCAGTGGCGGCCGGGCGCCGGCGTGAGGCGGCTCGTCGCCGCGTGCCTCCTCCTCTCACGAGCGCGAGGAGGCGCCGCATCAGTAGCGGGCTCACCCGAGACCCGCGGCGGGGAGGGCGCGCCGCTGAGGCGACCTCCGCAGGCCCGGCGCGCGCCCGCGGCTGGCGGGCGGACGTGCCGGCCGACGAGGCGCGCGTGGCCGAGGACGCGGGAGCCGAAGCGGTGCGCCCTCTCCGCCGCGCGCGTCTCGGCTCAGTCCGCCAGGTAGGCGGCCAGGGCGTCGCGCCAGTGGCGCAGCGGGGGCTCGCCGATCGCCGCCAGGCGCGTGTTGGCGAGCACGGAGTAGGGCGGGCGCGGCGCGGGCGCCGCCAGCTCGGCGCTGGTGATCGGCTCGACCTCGGCGTCCACGCCCGCCAGCGCGAGCGCGGCGCGCGCGAACTCGTACCACGAGCATGCGCCGGCGTTGGTCAGGTGATAGATGCCGCCCGGCGCGTCGCCGCGGACGAGACGCGGGAGGAGCCGCGCGAGCGAGGCCGCGACGTCACGCGCCCAGCTGGGTGCCGTGACCTGGTCGTGGACGACGCGCAGGCGCCCGCCCGTGCGCGCCCGGGCGAGCACGCGGTCGACGAAGCCGGCGCCGCCCGCCGCATAGAGCGCCGCCAGCCGCACCACCGCGTGGCGCGGCGCGAGCGCGCGCGCCAGGAGCTCGCCGGCGAGCTTCGAGCGCGCGTAGGCGCCGAGCGGACTCGGCGGGTCGTCCTCGGTGTACGGGCGCCCGGCGCGGCCGTCGAAGACGTAGTCGGTGCTCATGTGCACGAGGAGCGCTCCGGTTCGGCGGCACGCCTCGGCGAGCGCGGCCACGCCGAGCGCGTTGACCGCCATCGCCGGGGCCGGGTCCTGCTCGGCCGCGTCCACGCGGTTGTCGGCGGCGGCGTTCAGCACCGCGCTCGGGGCGAGCGCGGCGAGGCGGGGCGCGACCGCGGCCGTGTCGGTCAGGTCGAGCTCGGCGCGGCTCAGGACCGTCGTGTCGGCGCCGGGCAGCGCGCGCGCGAGCTCCTGGCCGAGCTGGCCCGTCCCGCCGACGACCACGACGCGCATCGACGCGCAGTATAGGCGGACGCAACCATTGCGTCAGCTCCCTCGCCATCGGTACAGTGGTCCGATGGCCCGCCTCTGGCGCTACGTCGGGCGCTACCGCCTGCGCTACGTGGGCGGCATCGCGTGCCTGATCGGCGCCACCTCGCTCGACATGATGGTGCCCCGGCTCCTCGGCCGGAGCTTGGACGCGATCGAGATCGACGCCGGCGCCCGCGTGCTCCTCACGTATCTCGGGCTGATCGTCGCGATCACCGTCCTCCAGGGCCTGGTGCGGACCTTCTCGCGCTTCGTCATCTTCAACGTCGGCCGCGACATCGAGTACGACCTCCGCAACGACCTCTTCGCGCACCTGGAGACGCTGCCGCTCGCCTTCTACCAGCAGCGGCACACGGGCGACTTGATGTCGCGCCTGGTGAACGACGTGACGGCGGTGCGCATGCTGCTCGGGCCGGGCATCCTGAACTTCATCAACACCCCGGTCGCGTACGTCTATGGCCTGGCATTCATGCTCTCCTACAACGTGCGTCTGACGCTGGCGTCGCTCGCCGTCTACCCCGCGGCGCTCCTGGTCGTGAAGCGGACGAGCCGGATCCTGATGGAGCGCTCGCTGCGCGTGCAGGAGGGGCTCGGCGAGCTCTCGAACCGCGTGCAGGAGAACCTGAGCGGCATGCACGTGGTCAAGGCCTACGCGTCCGAGGAGCACGAGGTAGAGACCTTCGCGCGCCTGAACGCGCGCTTCCAGGAGCTGAGCCTCCGCCTGGCGCGCGTGCGCGGCTTCATCATACCCGTCATGGGCACGGTGGCCGGGACGGGCGGGCTCATGGTGCTCTGGTACGGGGGGCAGCTCGCCATCGCCAAGCAGCTCTCGATCGGCGACCTGGTCGCCGTCCTCGGCTACCTGGCCCGGCTCGCGTGGCCGACCATGGCGCTCGGCTGGATGCTCTCGATCCTCCAGCGCGGGCGTGCTTCGATGCAGCGCCTGAACGAGCTCTTCCAGGTGACGCCCGCCATCGCGAGCCCGCCCGGCGCGACCGCGCCCGCGGCGGTGGCCGGCGAGCTGGCGCTGCGCGGCGTCACCTTCCGCTATCCGGGCCGCCCCGACCGGACGCCCGTGCTCGACGACGTCGATCTCACCGTGCCGGCCGGGCGCACGGTCGCGATCGTCGGGCGCACCGGCGCGGGGAAGTCGGCGCTCGTCCAGCTCCTGCCGCGCCTCTTCGACGTGGAGGCGGGGAGCATCCTGCTCGATGGCCGCGACATCCGCACGCTGCCGCTCGGCTGGCTCCGCCGCCAGGTGGGGCTCGTGCCGCAGGACCCCTTCCTCTTCTCGCGCACCATCCGCGAGAACGTCGGCCTCGCGCTCGACGGCGACGGCGACGGGCACGTCGACTGGGCGGTGCGCATGGCGGCGCTCGCGCGCGACCTGACGGAGTTTCCCCAGGGCCTCGACACGATCGTCGGCGAGCGCGGCGTGACGCTCTCGGGCGGGCAGAAGCAGCGCGTCGCGCTTGCGCGCGTGCTCGCCGCCGCGCCGCGGGTGCTCGTCCTCGACGACGCGCTCTCGAGCGTCGACGCCGAGACCGAGCGCACCATCCTCGACCAGCTGCGCGGTTTCTTCCGCGAGCGCACGACCATCCTGGTCGCGCACCGCTTGACCACCGTGAAGGAGGCGGACCTGATCTGCGTGCTCGACGAGGGCCGCGTGGTCGAGCTGGGGGACCACGAGAGCCTGCTCGCGCGCGGCGGCGTGTACGCCGACCTCTTCCGCCAGCAGGCGCTCGAGGTCGAGCTGGAGGCGATCTGATGCCGGCCGAGATCCACGGCGAGCAGGAGCTCGGCAAGGCGTACGACGCGCGCCTCCTCCGGCGCCTGTGGACCTACGTGCGGCCCTACCGGGGCATCGTCTGCCTCGCGCTGCTCCTCTCGCCCGTCTACCAGCTCCTCGAGCAGGTGCAGCCCTACCTGATGAAGCTCGGCATCGACCGCTACGTGCAGCGCGGCGACGCGAGCGGGCTCCGCCGCCTCGGCTTCCTCTACCTCGGCGCCATCGTCGGCCAGCTGCTGGCCGCCTACTGGCAGCAGTACCTGACCATGGTGGTCGCGCAGCGGAGCCTCGCCGACCTCCGCGTCGCGCTCTTCGCGCGCGTGCAGCGCTTCCCGATGCGCTTCTTCGATCGGAACCCGGTCGGCCGGGTCGTGTCGCGCCTCACCACCGACGTCGACGTGCTGCAGGAGATGTTCGCGGCGGGCGCGATGACGATCGTGCTCGATTTCCTGGGCCTGCTCGGCATCCTCGGCTTCATGCTGTGGATCAACTGGGCGCTCGCGCTCGTCAGCCTCGCCCTCCTGCCCGTCATGGTGTTCGCGATCGACTACTTCCGGCGCATGGCGCGCAAGACCTACCGCCTGATCCGCGAGCGCATCGGCCGCATCAACGGCTACCTCCAGGAGGCGATCTCGGGGATGGCGGCGATCGCGCTCGCGGGCCGCGAGGCGCGCGCCTTCGCGGAGTTCGAGCGGCTGAACGCGGACCACCGCGACGCGAACCACCTCTCCAACAAGCTCGAGGCGGCGCTCTTCTCCTTCGTCGAGGCGGTCAGCACCGTGTCGATCGCGCTCATGCTGTGGGAGGGAGGCCGGCTCCACGGCGCCGGCCTCGCCGAGCTCGGCACGGTGGTCGCCTTCATCCAGTACATCCAGAAGTTCTTCGTCCCCATCCGCGATTTCAGCGCCAAGTACGCCGTCATGCAGTCGTCCATGACCGCCGCCGAGCGCATCTTCGCGCTCCTCGACCTGGAGACGGAGCCGGTGCCGGCGCACGCGCGCGTGCCCGCGCGGGTGCGGGGCGAGATCGAGTTCGAGCACGTGTGGTTCGCCTATCGCGGCGAGCAGTGGATCCTGCGCGACGTCTCCTTCCGCATCCCGGCGGGCGAGCACGTGGCGATCGTGGGGGCGACGGGCGCGGGGAAGACGACCCTCATCAAGCTCCTCGACCGCCTCTACGACGTGCAGCGCGGCCGCATCCTGGTGGACGGCATCGACGTACGCGACTGGGACCCGACGGCGCTCCGGCGCCGGATCGCGGTGGTGCTCCAGGACGTGTTCCTCTTCAGCGGCCCCGTCGAGGCGAACATCACCCTCGGACGCGGCGACATCCCGCGCGCCGCGGTCGAGGCCGCGGCGGCGCACGTGAACGCGGACGGCTTCATCCACCGGCTCGGCGGCTACGCGGCGCCGGTGCGCGAGCGGGGAAGCAACCTCTCCGGCGGCCAGCGCCAGCTCCTCGCCTTCGCCCGCGCGCTGGCGCACGACCCGACCATCCTGGTGCTCGACGAGGCCACCTCGAGCGTCGACGCCGAGACCGAGTGGCTCATCCAGGACGCGCTCGTGAAGCTGCTCGAGGGGCGGACGGCGCTCGTCATCGCGCACCGGCTCTCGACCATCGAGAACGCCGACCGCATCCTCGTCCTGCACAAGGGCGAGCTGCGCGAGCAGGGAACGCACCGCGAGCTGCTCGCCCGCGACGGCATCTACGCGCGCCTCTACCGCATGCAGTATGCCGCGGAGCGGCCGGCGCCGGCGCGTGCGGCGGGGCTGCCATGACTCGGGCCAGGGCGCGCGGCGGGGTGGCGGCGAGGGGCCCCGCCGCGGCTCCCGGTCCTCGGTCCACGCGCGCCGCGTTGGCCGGGGCGTCCCCCCGCAGGCCGCGGGCGCGCGCGGGACCTGCGGGGGTCGCCTCGGCGGGGCCCCTCGCCGCCTTGCGCCGGGCGCCCTGGACCGCGCTCCTCGTCCTGATGGTGGGGTGTGGAACACCGGGGTACCTCTTGCGCGCGGGGTGGGCGGAGGCGCGGCTGCTTCTCCGTCGCCAACCGATCAGTCAGTTGCTCGCGCGGCCGGATTTGCCGTCGGGGTTGCGGGAGCGGCTGGAGCTGGTGCTGGCTGTACGGGAGTTCGCGGGCGGCCCGCTCGGGCTCCGCGCGGGCGACAGCTACACGACCTTCGCCGAGGTGCCGCGCGACGCGACCGTGTACGTGGTGTCGGCGGCGCGGCGCGACCGGCTCGAGGCCTACGACTGGGGCTACCCGCTGGTCGGCCGGCTGCCGTATCGCGGCTTCTTCTCGCGCGCCGCGGCCGAGCGCGTAGCCGGGGACCTGGCCGCGCGGGATCTGGACACGGAGGTGCGGCCGGCGCTCGCGTTCTCGACCCTCGGCTGGTTCGCCGATCCGCTCCTCTCTTCCGCCGCCGCCGAGCCGCCGGTGGCGGTCGTGGAGACGGTCCTGCACGAGCTCTGGCACGCGACCCTGTTCGTGCCCGGCGCGGCCGCGTTCAACGAGTCGTCCGCGACCTTCGCCGGACACCGGGGCGCGATCGCTTTCTTCTGTGCGGGGCCGGGCGCCGACCCCGGGCGCTGCAGCGAGGCGCGCCGGCACTGGGCGGCCGTGCGCGCGCGCGGCCGGGTCCTCGAGCACCTGGCGGCGCGGCTCCGCCGGCTCTATGCGACCGCCCCGCCGCCCGCGCTCCGCGAGCGCGTGCGGCTCCGCCTGGCGCGGGCCGCGGCGCAGGCGCTCGCGCGCCGGGGCGCCGGCGGACGCGACGACCTCCTCCCGCCGAACAACGCGCGCCTGCTGGGCGACCTCATCTATGAGACACGGCTCGGGGCCTTCGATGCGCTGGCCCCGACCGACGCCGAGCTGGGGCCGGCGCTCGCGGCGCTGGCGGGCGCCGCGCGCGGCGCCGCCGACCCGTTTCACGCGCTCGCCGCCCTCGCACGCGAGGCCGAACGGAGCTAAACTGCGGGCGGATGCCCGAGGTCCCCGGCACCTCCCAGGGCGTGCGCTTCGCGGCCGACCGCATGCTCGGCCGGCTCGCGCGCTGGCTCCGCATCCTGGGGCACGACGTGGCCTACGGCCCGCACCTCGGGGGCCGGACGCTGGTGCGCTGCGCGCGGCAGGAGGGGCGGCTCATCCTGACGCGCGACACGCGTCTCGAGCGGGATCCCGAGCTGCCACCGCACCTCTTCGTGACCAGCGACCACTTCCGCGAGCAGCTCCGCCAGGTCGCCGCCGCCGTCCCCATCGGCGGCGCGCCGCTGCTACGGCGCTGCCTCGACTGCAACCGCGTGCTCGACGAAGTGCCGCGCGAGCGCGCCGAGGGCCGCGTGCCGCCCTTCGTCTACCAGCGGCACGAGCGCTTCCTCGCCTGCGCGGGCTGTGGGCGCCTCTACTGGCCGGCCACGCACCGCGCCCACATGCTGCGCGAGCTGGCGGCGCTCGGCCTGGCCGAGAGCCCATCATGAGCGATCCCGCGCCCGCCCTGGAGAGCGACTTCCCGGTCGCCCGCTGCGCGCGCTGCGCGCGCGAGGTGCTGACCCACGTGCACCTCGACGAGGGCGGCGAGGCGCGGCGTCTCTGCCTCCACTGCGACGCCGAGATCGACCCGGCCGAGGTGCGCTGGGTGGACGAGGCGGCGCTCGAGCCGCTCGGCTACGGGCTGCACCGGGCGGAGGAGGGCGGCTGCGGCCGGCCGGGCTGCGGCCGCGGCAACTGCAGCAACCGGCAATGAGCCAATCCATCTCAGAGGAGAGCTGTCCACCATGAGCGAGCGAGTACGGGAGATCCTGAGCTGGTACGGAAGCGACAACCCGGGCACGCTGGCCAACCTGGCGCGCCTCATGAACCACGGGCGCCTGGCGGGCAGCGGCAGATTCGTGATCCTGCCCGTCGATCAGGGCTTCGAGCACGGCCCGGCGCGCTCCTTCGCCGCCAATCCTGCTGCGTACGATCCGCGCTACCACTTCGAGCTGGCGCTCGCGGCGGGCTGCAACGCCTACGCGGCGCCGCTCGGCTTCCTGGAGGCCGGGGCGGCGGAGTTCGCGGGCGAGATCCCGCTCATCCTGAAGCTCAACAACTCCGACAGCCTCTCCGGCGGCAGCGACCCGTGCCCGGCGATCACCGGCGGCGCCGACGATGCGCTCCGCCTCGGGTGCAGCGCGATCGGCTTCACCATCTACCCTGCCTCGGCGGCGCGTAACGAGATGTACGGCCAGATCCGCGAGCTGGCCCACGAGGCCAAGCGCAAGGGCCTCGCCGTGGTCATCTGGTCCTACCCGCGCGGGTCGGGCATCTCCAAGGAGGGCGAGACGGCGATCGACGTGGTCGCCTATGCGGCGCAGATCGCCTGCCAGCTGGGCGCGCACGTCGTCAAGGTGAAGCCGCCGACGGCGCACATCGAGCAGGCGGCGGCGAAGAAGGTCTACGAGAAGGAGCGCCAGCGGCCGCGGAGCGAGGCGCTCGACTTCCTGCGCCAGGTGATGGACATCTACGCCGGCAAGGCGAAGTGAGCCTGGTCGGGCTCGGGGGGAACGCCATGGCGGTGAACGTCGAGCGGCTGTCGCGGGACTTCCTGCGCGTGTGCGAGGTGGCGGCCGTCGCCTGCGCCCGGACCATGGGGCAGGGCGACCGCCGGCACTCGGATCACGTCGCGACCGAGTCGATGCGCAAGGAGATGGATGCGATCGCCATGCGCGGCACGGTCGTCATCGGCGAAGGCGAGCGCGACGAGGCGCCCATGCTCTTCATCGGCGAGAAGGTCGGGCGCGGCCGCGCCGATGACATGGAGGTCGACATCGCCGTCGATCCGCTCGAGGGGACGAACCTCTGCGCCACCGGCGCCAACAACGCGATCACCGTCCTCGCCGCCTCCAACAAGGGCGGCCTCCTGCACGCGCCCGACTGCTACATGGAGAAGATCATCGTCGGGCCGTCGGCCAAGCGGGCGATCGACATCGACGCGCCGGTCGAGACGAACCTGAAAGCGATCGCCCGCTCGCTCGGGCGCGACGTCGAGGACCTGGTCGTCATCGTCCTCGACCGCCCGCGCCACGAGAAGCTGATCGCCGACATCCGCAAGGCCGGCGCACGCATCAAGCTGATCGGCGACGGTGACCTCTCGGCCGGCATCTCGGCGGCCGTGCGCCGCACCAACGTCCACGCCGTGATGGGGATCGGCGGCGCCCCCGAGGGCGTGCTCGCCGCCGCCGCGCTCCGTTGCCTCAACGGCGGCATGCTCGCCCGCCTCGTGCCCACCAAGCCCGGGCAGGAGGAGCGCATGCGGAAGATGGGCATCACGGACTTGAAGCGCATCTACACCGAGCAGGACCTCGCCCCCGGGCCGGACATCCTCTTCGTCGCGACGGGCGT
>WNGG01025243.1_pt1 | contig 10422 bp, 8 predicted proteins | sample 5400661 | NCBI WGS metagenome assembly WNGG01 (sample SAMN13153372, study PRJNA577476) | soil metagenome | isolation source: 100 cm soil or saprolite under Garry oak tree replicate 1 | place: USA:California | collected 2016-06-15
GGCGCGAGGACGATAGCCAGCAGCAGCAGCGCTTCGGCCGCCCACTGCAGCCGCGTGCTCATCCGATCCGGTGCTTTCGTAGCCACAGCTCCAGCGTGAGCAGCGTCCAGAGCTGGTGCCCGCGGTCGGACCGGCCGGCGAGGTGCTCGGCGAAGAGCTGCCGCACCGCGTCCACCCGCAGCCAGCGCGCCAGCCGCGGCCGCTCCAGGAGCAGCGTTTCCACCCGTGGCCGGAGCTCGCCGCGGAACCACTGGCCGAGCGGGACCCCAAAGCCGTGCTTGGGCCGGGTCAGGATCTCCCGCGGCAGCAGGTCCGCCACCGCCTTCTTGAGGACGATCTTCCCGCGGCCGCCGCGGCGCTTGAGCCGGTCGGGCAGCCCGGCGACGTACTCGACGAGCGAGCGGTCGAGCATGGGGCTGCGCGCCTCGAGGGAGTGGGCCATCGTCATGCGGTCCATCTTGGGAAGGAGATCATCAAGAAGATACGTGCGGGCGTTCAGGTAGAGGAGCCGCGACAGCACCGAGGCGCCGGCGCACCGGGCCAGGGCCTCCCGATACGAAGACAGGACACGCTCGCGGTCGGCCACGTGGTCGGCGTCGAGCATCCGGAGCGCGGGCAGGTCGAAGAAGGACGTCCACGAGAAGATGCGCTCGTCGAACGGCAGCGCGGCCTTGTCCACGAAGCGCCGGATCCGCCGCCGCCGCGCGTGGTGGCTCGCTCCCTCCGGCACCAGCCGCGCCGCCGCCCGCAGGGCGTGGGCGACCGGCGGGGGCATGCGGTCGGCGAGCAGCGCGGCGTGGAAGCGGTCGTAGCCGGCGAAGGTCTCGTCGCCGCCGTCGCCGTTGAGCGCCACCGTCACGTGGGCGCGCGCCTCGCGGGCGACGAGGTAGGTGGGCAGCGCCGACGAGTCGCCGAACGGCTCGTCGTGGTGCTCGAGGAGCGTCTCGACGAGCGCGCCCGCTTCCGGCCGCACGACGGAGGCGTGGTGCTCGGTGTCGAGGTCGCGGGCCACCTGCTGCGCGTGGGGCCGCTCGTCGAAGTACGCGTCGCCCTCGAAGCCGACCGTGAACGTCTTCACCCTTCCCGGCACCAGCCGCGCCATGATCGCGGCCACCGCCGCCGAGTCGACGCCGCCCGACAGCAGCAGCCCGAGGGGCACGTCGGCCACCAGGCGGCGGCGCACCGCGGCGAAGAGCAGGTCCCGGACGCGGTCGGCGGCGTCGCGCAGGCGCACGCGCTCGGCTTCCCCGCGGGCCGGGAAGCGCAGGTCCCAGTAGGGGCGCGGCCCCGCCACGCCGCCGGCGTCGATGACGAGGAGCGACGCGGGCGGCACCTTCTTGATGCCGCGGAAGAGTGTGCGCGGCGTGGGGACGTAGCCGAAGGCGAGGTACTCGCCCAGGCCCTCCTCCGCCATCTCCGCGGGCACGCCCGCGGCGAGGAGCGCCTTGATCTCGGAGCCGAAGACGAAGCGCCCCGCATCGTGCCAGTAGTAGAGCGGCTTCTTGCCGAAGTGGTCGCGGGCGAGCACGAGCCGGCGCGAGCGGGCGTCCCAGATCACGAGCGCGAACATGCCGTCGAGGGCGGCCACCGCGTCGTCACCGCGCTCCTCGTAGAGGTGCGCGACCACCTCGGTGTCGCCGTGGGAGCGGAAGGGATGGCGCCCTTCGAGGTCGGCGCGCAGCTCGCGGAAGTTGTAGATCTCGCCGTTGAGGAGGACGAGGACGGTGCCGTCCTCGTTGGCCAGCGGCTGGTCGGCCGCCTTCGACAGGTCGATGATCGAGAGCCGGCGGTGGACGAGGCCGATGCCGGGAGCGGCGGTGGCGTCGGCGTGGTAGCCGGCGGCGTCGGGGCCGCGGTGGCGCAGGCGGTCACCCATCGCCGCCAGCGTCGACTGCTCCACCGGCGCGCCGTCGAAGGTCAGGATCCCCGCCAGGCCGCACATTCGACGCCGGCAAGGATGGTACCATCCCGCGACGCTTGGCCTCTCCCGCGCCCCCTTCCGGCCCGCTGAGCGCTCCCGCGCAAAAGGGGCGCGGCGCCGTCTTCATCACGTACAACGGCCTGCTCGACCCCCTCGGGCCCTCGCAGATCCTGCCCTACCTGGAGCGCCTCCACCCGGCGTGGCCGGTCCACATCCTGAGCTTCGAGCGCCGCGCCCGCCTCGCGGCGCCGGGGGCGCTCGCCGCGATGGAAGCCCGTTTGCGGCGCACGGGGATCGCCTGGACCTGGCGCCGGTACCACAAGTCCCCGAGCCTGCCCGCGACGAGCTGGGACGTGCTGCAGGGCGTGCGCGTCGTGCGGCGCATCCTACGCGAGGAGGACGTCGGGCTCGTCCACGCGCGCGGCTACGTGCCGGCCACGATCGCGCTCGGCGCGACGCGCCGCCATCCCATCCTCTTCGACATCCGCGGCCTCCAGGCCGAGGAGTACGTGGACGGCGGCGTGTGGAAGGAGGGCGGGATCAGGCATCGCCTCGCCAAGCGCATCGAGGCCGAGATGTTCGCGCGGGCGGCGGGCGCCGTGGTCTTGACGAAAGCGATCGCACCGTATGCCGCCGGCCGCTTCGCGGAGCAGGGCCGGCAGCCGCCGATGGAGATCATTCCCTGCTGCGTCGACCTCGACGCTTTTGCCGTCGATCCCGACGCGCGGGCGGACGTGCGCCGTCGCCTCGGCATCGCCTCGGAGACGGCGCTCTTCGTCTACTCGGGCAGCCTCGGCACGTGGTACCTGCCCGGGGACATGGCGCGCTTCGTAAAGACGTTCCGAGACGTGACCGGGCGCGCGGCGCACCTGCTCTGGCTCCTCAACAACGCCCCCGAGATCGCACGCCAGGCCAGCCGCGAGGCCGGCCTCGCCGAGACGGACATGACCGTGATCGGCGTGCCCGCGGCGGAGGTGCCCCGTCACCTCGCGGCGGCGGACGCGGCGGTGGCGCTCATCCGTCCGTGCTTCTCGAAGCGCTCGTCCTCGCCGACCAAGTACGCCGAGGCGCTCGCGGTGGGCCTGCCGCTCCTGATCAGCCGCGACGTCGGCGATGGCGCCGACATCGAGGAACGGGGAGGAGCGGTCGCGCTGGCCTACCCGGCCGGCGCCGGAGATATGGAGGACGCCGCTCGGCGGATGGCCCGCCTCATGGAGCAGCCGCGCGCGCACTTCCGAGCCCTCGCCCGCGAGATGTTCGACGTGGACACGGTGGCGCTGCCGGCGTACCGGCGGCTGTACGAGCGGCTCAGCCGGTCATGAGGGTGGCGTGCGTCGTGCCATACCCGCCCGGCTGCGCCCCCAGCCAGCGCTTCCGCCTCGAGCAGTGGCAGAGGCCGTTGGCCGCGGCTGGCATCGCGCTCGAGTTCTTTCCGTTCCTGGATCCCGAGGGTGCGGCCCGGCTCCACCAGCCCGGCCACGTCTGGTCCAAGGCCCGGAGCGTGCTCGCGGGAACCGTGCGGCGGCTCCGCTGGGCGCTCGGCGAGGCGCGCGGATTCGACGTGGTCGTGATCCACCGCGAGGCGGTACCCCTCGGCCTGAGCTGGATCGAGGCCATCCTGGCCCGGCGCGTGCCCACGGTGTTCGACTTCGACGACGCGATCTGGCTTCCCAACGTCAGCGCCGCCAACCGCCGCTTCCTGGGACTCAAGGGCTTCGCCAAGGTCGACCGCACGCTCGCGATGTGCTCGGCGGTGTCGGCGGGCTGCCGCCATCTGCTCGACCATGCGCGGCGCCACAACCCGCGCGTCTACCTCGTGCCCACCAGCATCGACCTCGACCTGTACAGTCCGCCCCGCGCCCACTCCGCCGCGGCCACGCTCACGGTCGGCTGGACGGGATCGCTCACCACCAGCCCCTACGTCGCGCTGATCGCAGGGCCGCTGCGGCGCGCGGCGGAGAGGATCCGGATGGAGCTGGTGGTGTTCGGCGGCGAGGTGGCGATCCCGGGCGTGAACGTGCGCTGCGTGCCGTGGTCGGCGACGGAGGAGGTGCCGCTCATCCGGACCTTCGACATCGGCCTCAAGCCCCTGCCCCGGACGGACTGGGTGCGCGGCAAATGCCCGATGAAGGAGCTGCAGTACATGGCCCTCGGCATTCCGCCCGTGGCCACGCGCTTCGGAAGCAGCGCCGAGAGCATCGAGCACGGCCGCACCGGCTTGCTGTGCGAAACGGACGACGACTGGCTGGAAGCGCTCGCGAGCCTGGCGGATCCGTCGCGGCGGGAGGCGATGGGCCGGGCGGCGCGGAAGGTGGTGGAGGAGGTCTACTCGGCCAAGTCCGCGGCGTCGGCTTTTGCCAGGGTGCTGGAGGCGGCCCGGGACCACGGGCCTCCATGCCCACCGCGGCGAAGGCGAGATAGAAGGCGAGCACCTGCGCGCGGTGGCGGTACGCCATCCCCGCGTTGGCCTCGGCCAGGGCATACCCGAAGGTCAGCCCCGCGGTGATGAGAAGGACCATCATCGACCGGGCCAGATGGTGTCGTATCAAGATCCCGATGCCCTTGACCATCGCCGGGAGCAGCGAATAGAAGAAGAGCATCTCGGGCAGCGTGAGGACCTGGCGCAGGCTGGTCACGGTCCACGGGAACGGGGCGAGCAGGAAGAAGGCGAGGCCCGTGGGCAGGAACGTCAGCGCCTTGCCCGGGGTCGAGATGTCCGCCCCCGGCTCGAACCGGCTGCCGCCCACCGCGGCGCCCTGGCGCAGCTCCTGCATGGTCTCGAGGTCGAGCGAGTGGAAGCGGCGGTCCGCGTCGTGCGCGCGGTCCGCGTAGATCGCCACTCCCGCCAGCAGCATGCCGAGGACCACGTTCCGCGCGACGTGGGCGCGGTTGCGCACGAGGAACGACACCACCGTCGGCGCCGCCACCGCGAAGAAGATGTACTCCCGGAACTGCATCACGAGCAGCACGGCGGCGGCCAGGATGACGACCGGCCGCGCGCGCAGGCCGTCCTGGATGGCCATCGCCTCGCGGCAGACGAGCAGGATCAGCATCACCACCCAGCAGTCGCGGATGTTCAGCGCCGACCACAGCACGAGCGAGGGAAAGAACGCGGTGTAGGCGGCCGTGCGCAGCGCCATCGCCACGTTGCCGGTCATCCCGAGCGCGACGTCGTAGGCCAGGCGCACGCTGAGCGTGCCCACGGCCGCGTTGAGGAGCTTCGGCAGGAGGGGCCACGCGCCGAAGACGTAATAGATCGCGGCCACGATGTAGTAGTAGGCCTTGGGCCCGCGCTCCAGCAGCTTCCACGGATAGACGAGCGTGTCGCCCGACCAGTAGCGGGCCAGCCAGCCCGCGAAGATGTCGTAGGTCTGCTGGTCGGGGGCGAACAGGCTGTCGGTCGAGAGCAGATGGAGAACCACCGCCATCAGGACGCGCAGGAGGAGGGCCAGGCGGAGGATCCTCGGCAGCGAGGGCATGGAGGAGGTTACCACCAGCCCAGCGCGCGGGCCACGGACCGCGCCGCGAGGCGCGGAAGCTCGCCGGCCAGGCCCAGCGCGAGGCACACCGCCGCCCACAGCCACAGCCAGGGCCGGCGGAGGTTGCCGGCCACCACGCCGGCGGCCAGCGCATACACGAGCGGGTCGTAGGGCAGGCGCAGGCGCGGGCTCCCGTAGACGATCGCGGAGAAGACCGTGACCGCGAGGAGCAGGAGGGGCGCCGGGGGGAACGAACGCGGGTGCCTGGCCAGTGTCCACAGAGCGAAGGGAAGCGCGAAGAGGTAGGCCGGCGACAGAAGGCCCGCCGGACGCCGGATCTCCCAGTCGATGGGGACCCACAGGAAGGCGATCTTGAGGAGGGCGAGGCGCAGCGCCCGCAGCGGGTGGGTGGCGGCCTCGCGAAGCGCCGCCCGCGTGAGCCGGCGGTCGGCGGCGATCTCTCCTTGCGCCTGCGCGCGCAGCACCTCGTCGTCGGCGATCAGCACGCCGAAGATCCGGCCCTGGGGAGGCCGGTACGACGAGTAGAGCGTGATGCCCCCCTGCGTCGACAGCACCGGCGCGCCCATCACCAGCGCGTTGCGCGCGAGCCAGGGGCTGACCGCCAGCACCGCGCCCGCCAGGAAGAGCGCGCCCGCCTTCAGGCGGGGTCCCGCGCGCCACGCCCACACCCCGAGCATGACCAGCAGCACCGGCAGCGCGGCGGTGCGCGCCAGGAGGCTCAGACCGGAAAGGAGCCCCGACCACAGCGCGCGGCGCGGCGAGCGGCGGTCGTCGAGCGCGAGCAGCGAGAGAAGGAACAGCGTCTGGTAGAGGATCTCGCTCAGCAGCCGCGACGAGGCCGAGGCGTGGACGGGATCGATCGCGAGCAGGAGCCCGGCCAGCCACGGCGCGGGTCTGGCCAGCCACCGCGACGCGAGCGCCACCGCCAGCAGGCAGTTCGCGGCGCCGAGGGCGCTCTGGAGGGCAACGGCGACGCGGACGTCGGGCCCGGTGAGGGAGAGCAGGAGCGGATAGAGCGGGGGACGGAAGGCGGTGGGCTGGCCGGCGGCATCCACGTAGCTGCCTCCCCTGCGGAGGCCCTGGGCAAGACGTAGATAGTCCGCGGCGTCGGCCTCGGGCGCCGCGGTCGGGAACGCGAAGAAGAGCCGCCACGCCAGTGCCACGAGAAAGAGGCCGGCCGCGCGGCCTGCTGCGGGCCTCATGTGCCCGCCACCTCTTCGTAGAGGCCTTCGAGGGCGCGGACGGTCGCGCTCACGTCGAACGCTTCGGCCCGCGCCCTCGCGGCGAGACCGAGGCGGCGCCGGCGCTCGGGATCGCGCTCGAGGGCCGCGAGAGCGCGGGCGAGGTCGTCCGCGTCGCCCGGCGCGACCAGGATCCCGCTCACGCCGTCCTCCACCACCTCGGGAATCCCGCCGGTGCGCGAGGCCACGACCGGAAGCGCGCAGGCCATCGCCTCGAGCAGGGCGATGCCGACCGCTTCGTACAGGGAAGGAAAGACGAACACGTCGGCGGCGGCGAGCAGCGGTCGCACCTCGCGGCGGCCGGCGAGGCGCACGTGGCCTTGCAGGCCCAGCCCGGCCGCCTGCGCTTCGAGCGCCCCCCGCTCCGCGCCCTCGCCGGCCACGAGCAGCGAGAGCGTCGCGCCCGCCGACCGCGCCCGCCCCATCGCGTCGAGAAGGACGCGGTGGCCCTTCTGCGGATGGAGCCGCCCGACGCTCAAGAGCCGGAGGCCGGGCGAGGGCCACTCCGCCGCCGCTCCCGCGTCGCCGCCGGGCGCGAACGAGCGCAGGTCGACGCCGTTCGGCACCACGCGGATACGCGTCCAGCCCATGTGCCGGTGGAAGTCCTCGGCCACGGCGCGCGAGACGGCCACGAGCGCGGCGTTGCGCGCGCCGGTGAGCCGGTCCAGGAGCTTCCGCGCGCGAAAGAGCGGTGTGCGGCGCGCCTCGAACGTGTAGTCGGGGTTGTGCAGCGTCGTGACGACGGGGGCGCCGCCGGCGAGACGCGCCGCGATCCGGCCCATCACGTTGCCGTAGTAGAGGTGCGTGTGCACGAGGCCGGGGCCGAAGCGCCGCAGCGCGCGAGCCAGCGCGCGCGCGCAGGCCACGGGCCGCCGGCGGGGCGCGACCAGGACGGGATCGACCTCGACCCCGCCCGACTCGATCTCGCCGCGCAGGTCGAGGGGCTCCTCGAGGGGGAACACGCGCGACTCGAACCGCCCGCGGTCGAGCCGGCGCACGACGTCGGCGACGAGCCTCTCGGCCCCGCCCGTCCCCAGCGTGTCGATGACGTGGGCGACGCGCAGCGGGCGGCGGCCGTTCACGGCGCGCGCCCGGAGCGGCCCATCAGCGCGCGCAGCGCCGCGAACACCTCGTCCGTGCCGAGCGACGGCAGGCAGCGCGGGTCCCGGCAGGAGAGATAGAGCGGGCACTCCTCGTTCGCGGCGGCCAGGACGCAGCGGCGCAGCGCGCGGACCGACGGCAGGGGATAGAGGGAATACTTCGGGTCGCTCGGACCCACGAGCGCCAGCGTCGGCGTCCCCGCCGCGGCCGCCACGTGGAACGGGCCGCTGTCGTGGCCCACGAAGGCGTCGCTCCCGCGCACGGCGGCCACCAGGCCGGCGATGGGCGCGCCGAAGACGCCGATGCAGCGCTCTCCGAGCGAGGCGAACGCGTCCTGGGCCACGCCCTCGGAGGCCGACCCGACGAGCACGACCGACCCGCCGAGGCGTTCGACGACGGCGCGCGCCAGCTCGACCCATCGCGCCGGCGGCCACTGCTTGGCCGGCTTGCCGGTGACGGGCTGGAGCGCCACCACCACGCGCGAGGGCGCGCGGGCGCGGGCCGCGCCGACGAGGTCGGCGACCCTGGGATCGGCGTCGGGAAGCCGCGGTACCGGCGCGGGCCCCGTGCCCCCGGCGATCAGCCATCCGCGCTCGATCTCGTGCCGGCCGGCGAGCTCCTCGCGCCCCGGCCCATCGGTGAGGTAACGCGTCTCCGCGGTGCGGACGCCCACGCGCCGCGGCGCGCGGGCCGCCCACGCGATGCTGGCGAAGAGCCGGCGCTGATAGCCGCTCAGCGTGTCGTTGAGGAAGACCGCGATCGAGGCCGGCGGCCGGCGGCGCAGCGCGAGGATGTCGCGCCACAGGCGCGGGTCGTAGAGCCGCCGGTAGGTCGGGCGGTGCACGCCGATCGTCACCGCGTGCAGCTCGTCTGCCGCCTCCGGCCGCAGCCAGGCCGCCTGGCGGGGCGAATCGGCGAGGAGTCGCAGGCGCGCCTTCGGGTAGCGCGCGCGCAAGGCCGCGAGCGCGGGATCGGCCAGGAGCAGGTCGCCGAGCAGGCCGAACTTCACCGCGAGGACGGAGTCCACCTCACCGGCGCTCGGCCACGGCGTCACCGTTGGAGCAGCTCGACGTAGAAAGCTTCGGTCTGCGCCGCCACCGCGTCCCACGTGAAACGGCCCAGGACGCGCGCGCGCCCGGCGTCGCCCATGCGCTTGCGCAACGGCGCGTCCTCGAGCAGCCGGCGCAGCGCGAGCGCGAGGACGTGGGGATCGTCGGGCGGGACGAGGATGCCCTCGACACCGTCGTCGATCATCTCGGCGACACCGCCCACCCGGGCGGCCACGACCGGCCGCGCGCAGGCCATCGCTTCCAGGATGCTGAGCGGGAGGTTCTCGTAGCGCGAGGGGAGGACGAAAACGTGGGCCTCGCACATGAGCGCGGGCAGCTCCACGCGGGGGACGGCGCCGAGGAACCGCACTGCGCCGTCGAGGCCGAGCGACGAGGCCAGGCGCCGGTACTCCTCCTCTTGGGGACCGGTGCCCGCGATCCGCAGCCGCGGCCCGCGCGGCAGCTTGCGGAACGCTTCCAGCAACACGTCCACCCCCTTCTGCTCGTCCAGGCGTCCGGCGAAGAAGTAGACCGGGGGCAGCGGCGGCTCCTCCGCGAGCGGCGAGAAGAGCGTGGGATCCACGCCGTTGGGGATCACGCGACACGTCCGCGTGGGATAGCCACGCTGTTGCGCCTGGTCGCGGGCGAAGGCGCTCACGAAGACGGCCGCGTCGGCCCGCCCCAGCGCGCGGCGCTCGAGCCAGGCCTGTTGTTGCCGTCGCATGTACGGCAGTTGCGCCCACGGTCGCGACCAGCCCGGCGGTTCCCAGACGGGCAGGTCGGGGTGGTTCGACGTGGCGAAGCGGCGGCGCACCGGCGGCAGCCAGGCGCCCTCATAGCCGCTGGAATGGACGATGTCGGCGTCGAAGGCGGCCACCAGTCGCTTCGTCGCGCGGGCCACGCGGAACGCCGTGAGGAGCGGACGGTCCGAAGGCGGGACCCACGAGACCGGGTACGGCGCCGCGACGGAGACTCCGGGGTAGATCGCGCGGACGTCGTGGCCGCGGGCGGCGAGGGCGACGGCGAGGTCGTGCGTCGCCATCTGACCTCCGCCCGCCCCGGGCGCCCAGGGCGAGCGGAAGTTGGTGACAACGATCCTCAAGCCGGCCCGCTGAGTCCGCGCGCCATCGGCGGTCGCAGTAGACTCTAGCATGGTGGCCATGGCGGCACGGGCCGCGGACCCGTCGGCCGCCTGTCCGGCCTGCGCCGCCGGCAACCCGCGCGCCGCGCCGACGGCCTTCATCGATCCGCTCCTCGCCTGCGCGGCCTGCGGCCACCGGTGGGTGAACGATCCCGCCGGCCGCGAGCCGTCGTCCGGTTTCTACGACGACCTCCACGAGAAGGGCCTGATCAACCCGCTGCCCGAGGACGTGCGCCGCGATTTCCTCGACGAGCGCCTTCGGCTGATCGAGGAGTGGCGGCGGCCGGGAACGCTCTTGGACGTGGGCTGTGGCGACGGGGCCTTCCTGGCCCGGGCGGAGGCCCGGGGATGGGTGGTGGTCGGCCTCGAGACGTCCGCGGAAGCGGCGGCCCGCGCCCGCGCCACGGTACGCGGGCAGGTCCTGTGCATGCCCCTCGAGCAGGCGGCGCTGGCGTCGGAGTTCGACGTC
>WNGG01009833.1_pt1 | contig 10420 bp, 13 predicted proteins | sample 5400661 | NCBI WGS metagenome assembly WNGG01 (sample SAMN13153372, study PRJNA577476) | soil metagenome | isolation source: 100 cm soil or saprolite under Garry oak tree replicate 1 | place: USA:California | collected 2016-06-15
CACCCCAGCTACTAGCCGCCGATGGATTTCGCGGATCAGGCCTTCGGTAACAGGCCCGCTGTCATTCAGATAGCTGCTGACGAACTCGAAGGCGTCACGGTAATTCAGCAGTTCCCGTACGTCGTCGGGATCGGTGCCCTCCACTGCCTCGCCGGCCAGCAAGCGCCCCGCCTGCTCCAAGGTCAGCCGTGTGCCCTCGATATGCGTAGTGTGATGCGCCTCCAGCAAAAAGGCGCGGGAACGCATGGTCGCCAGCCAGTCCTCGGAGAGTCGCGCCGCCTCCAGAAAGCCGCGCGCCCGCTCGATGCGCGTCAACCCTGCCGTTATCCGGTGGGTGATGTGGAATGAAGGCTGGAAGCCGCCGGGACCGCTCATGACGCCACTACGATCCCCTCCGGCACGCGGACACGGCCCGTGAGCAGGTCGGTCATGAGGCCGGATTTCAACTTGGCAAGCTTCGTGAGTTGCGCTTCCTCTATTTTCACTTGCCTATCGAACGCGATCATCTTTTCAACGATGGCGTTCTGCTCTTCCAGTGCGGGATTAGGCACCAGCAGCGACCGAATGAAGGCGAGGTTGATTCGACCGAAAGTAGAACCGCTTGAGACCCTCATGATCTGCGCTTCAAGCAAGTGGGAGCACAACACGTAGTAGATGAAATGAGTGCTCGCCAATTTGTGGGTCATCACGACAGTATCCTGACCAATAGCGATGGGAATGGGTTGGTCTACGTAACAGGCGACTCCGAATGTTGCATTCCTGGAAAAGATAATGTCGCCAATCCTCGGGATATGCTTGTCAGTCAAAAGGATAAAGTCCTCATCCGATACAAAATCGACGTCAGAAAAATCTAAGCCCTCTGGCTTGACGTTGCGTGGCCGAATGAATGCCTTGCCCTCCTTTACAAACTTGGGCGTGTAGTGCTTACAGTCAATGATGCGAACGGAGTCATCCAAGTTCTGAATGCTCCAAGCTTTGGGAATCCGGCCGAGGGGAGAGTCTTGGAATTGTTCGGGGTAAGCGATCGGGTCGCGAAGCTGGCCGTGTTCGTCGAGGCCACGAGTGAGGAGGTCGTGGAGCAGGCCAGCGCACACCTGCTTGAGCTTCGCAATCACCGCCTCCGTCTTCGCAATCGCCTCGTCCACCGTGTCCAGTACGGCGGCGATATGCTTCCGTTCCTCCACTTCTGGCGCGAACACCAATATCCGCCGGACGTCGCCCTCATTGACGGCAGGATAGCTCGATCCGGTCTCAAGCGCACTGAGCTGCGCCGCAACGCCATTACTGAAGAGCTGATGGAAGGTGAACCCTGAGTCTGTCGACACATTTGGGCGCAGGAGGGCAAAGCCAGTGGAAGCAACTACCGGGAGTGGTTCGTCTCCTTGGATTCTCGCGTGGGCTTGGAGGCCGGGCCTGACTGTGCAGAGTAGCACGTCGCCTGAACGAGGTCGCCGACGTGCCCGACTTGGCGCGTCAGCAAACTTACATATACGCGTGGCCGACCAATCAATTCGACCTTTTGTCACCGCCGAGATATCGAGATATCGGAACTCGAAGTCCATAGGTGTAGACGTACCCAAGGTCTCGGGATGGATTGTGCAACGTGAATCTAGAGATGTCATAGGGTGCGCTGTGCGCACCTGTTCTCCGGTGTATGAAATGCACCTTGCGGCTGCCTCGTTGTCGCCTGCGGTGCTATTCACTATGTCAAGAGGCAAGGAGAGCTGCTCTGGTGCTCGCGTGTCACTCATGCGTGTTTCTACCACAACCGCCGTACGGAATAAGCGTCGAGAGCCGTATCGTTACTGACGAGGGGGATCTATTCAACAAGAAAGCTTGTATATCAAGGAGCACCCTCATGGCATGTACTCCTTGAAATCTTCCAAGTGTTCTTCATCCTCAGCCAGGATAAGGAGTTTCCCCTTCGCGCTTCCCGGCTGACGGGGCTGACGCGCTGCGGCGCGCTGTCCAATCAGCTTGGCAACGGGTTGCGCGTCTCGCGTGATGATGACTTCCTCACCAGGAACCAGCCTGGCGACCAGCTCTGCCAGATGGGCTTGTGCTTCTTCAAGCGTGACTGTCGTTGACCTCATAGCCCTCCTATAGCAATTTTCACTCGGATGTGTCCTCAGTTTCCTGGTAGGGGCGAATGCCCCGCCCTCGTCCCCCAAGGGCGATCACAAGGATCGCCCCTACACAAGGAACACGGGCAATTGCAAACCGCTCTAAGTCTCTACGAAAAACGAATCGGTATAAGCCAATTGCTTCAAGTAGTTTTCCAGCCGCGTTTCTACTTCTACCCGCTCGCGGCGTAGGTTAGCGAGGGTGACACGGTATTTATCCCACAGGTTTTCAAGAACATGGACAAGTTCTTGCCGGTGGGCGATAACAGCGGAACTTAAGCCTTCCTCCGCATCTCGGGCCAGTAGGTCAAGCACGAGTGTCTGTTTTTCTGCGTCGGTCTTCGCGCTACACCGGCTCTTGAGTTCATGGATAAAGGAATCCGTCAGTTCACGGTAGCGAGCCCGAGCGACAGCAAGTTGTTGCTTGATCGCTTCATAAGGAACAAGTTCAGCCTCAACAGCAGCGATTTGGTTCACAGTTGGTCTGACCGCTTCCTGCAAAGCTTTTAGCTCCTCCGCCATTGCTGGGATTGCGTTACGTTTCTTCAGCCCGCTTTCCAACTTCTTAATCCGTCTGACTTCGTCGCTAATGGATGCTTTCAACTCTCTAATCTGCCTCTCCAATTCCTTCGCGTAGTTCCAACCAGCAACCTCGTCCTCGTCTGCATCCTCGGGCAGATTGCTTGCTTCAAAGGCTTCCTTCTCGCCCTTGAGCCGGGCGACGTCAGCCTTGGCAGTAGCGATGCGTTCGAGGTAGTCGGCCATGATGCGGCGAACGAGCTCGTGGCCGAAGGGGTCAAAGGCCGGTCCGGTTGCCTCGTCGTCCTCCACCGCGTCAGCGATGGCGTCCACCCAGCCGTCGATCACACCCGGGAACCCGTTTTCCATCAGCGTCTTGAAGTCAGGCAGCGTCTCGGTCCACCACGTGGCGATGACGCCCGCGAGCTTGAAGCGGTCGAGCACGCCTAGCGGCAGCAGCGCGGCTCCGAAGGTGTCGAGGAACTCGGCGCGGACGCGGTTGAGTTCACGATGTTCGGGCAAATCGGCGAGGCGCGGCGCGTGGGTGGTCCACCATGCCGCAAGGGCATCGCGTAGAGCTTGGACGCGGGCCTGCACACCGGCATCGTTTTCTACGAGAGTGCGGATGGCGGAGCGGTCGGCGAGTGCCGGGGAAAAGTCGAGGTAGGCACCCTCTCCCTGACCCTCTCCCATCAAGGGAGAGGGAAAAATCTTGTGCTCCTTACTGGCTCGGGCAAGGAAGGCATGAGTAGGATCGAAGCCCAGCGCGTCGAATAGCGGCCGCTTTGCCTGTACCTCGGCCACAGGCACACCACCCTGCAGATGTGCGCGCACGTCGTGCGACTCGGGCGGCGGTGAATTGTCCACATAGCGGCGGATGTTGAGGTTCCAGTCGTTGGCTGGATCGCTGATCTCTTCGAGTGATACACGCCGAGCGTAGCCGGGCACGTCCTCGAAGCGATCAAAGGTGGAGACGATCTTCTCGACGTGCTCGGGCCGCAGGTAGTTCTGCGCGCGGCCGGCGTGAAACTCGGCGTCGGCATTGATGAAGAGCACCTGGCCGCGTTGGGCCTCGGGCTTATTGGGATTGGGCGACCGGCCGGTGAGGTTCGGACGCATCACTAGAATGCAGGCCGGGATACCCGCGCCGTAGAACAGATTCGGTGGCAGGCCAATGATGGCCTCGATGAGGTCCTGTTCGAGGAACTTCTTGCGGATCTCCTTCTCCGCTCCGCCACGGAAGAGCACGCCGTGGGGCATGACGGTGATAACCATGCCACCGGGCTTGCAGACGGCGAGCATATGCTGGGTGAACATCAGGTCGCCCTTCTTGCCCGTGGTCGGACACCAGCCCCAGCGGAAGCGCTCGGGGTACTCCATGTTACTGCGCGTATAGCTCTGGCTGAACGGCGGATTGGCGATGACGCGATCGAAGCGTTCTAGCTCACCCGCCTCGCGGTGCATCGGGTGCAGCAGCGTGTCAGCAAGCTGGATGTCGGCGCCGGGTACGCCATGGAGCAGCATGTTGAGTTTGCAGATAGACCACGCGGATGCATCGTTCACTTGGCCGCAGAGGCGGAGGTTGGTCGGGTCACCACCGGATTGCTCGATGAACTCACGGCTGATAATGAGCATGCCGCCAGAGCCGCAGGTCGGGTCATAGACGGAGAGGCCCGGCTGGGGCTTGAGAATGCGGACCATGAGCCGGATGACATCACGCGGGGTGTAGAAGTCGCCGCCTTTCTTGCCCGCCGACTCGGCGAACCTGTTGATGAGGAACTCATAGGCTGCTCCCAGGAGATCGGAGAACTGAAAGTCCTCGTTGCGCAGACGGTGGCGGCTGAAGTGGCGCACCAAGTCTTTGCACGCGTCGTCGGACACCACGCGCTTGTTGCTCTGTACGCGCATGAACTGGATGTGATCCAGAACATGTTCGAGCGATTCGTTGGCCTCGCTGAGCGCGCCGAGCGCTTTGTCGAGAACGCCGCCGTAGGGTTCGGAGGCATCACTGAGGCGACTCTGGAGGTAGGACCAACGCGCGCGCGCTGGCACGAAGAAATCCTCGTAGAAGTCGGAGTTCTCGCCGTACTGCGTCTCCGCCACCTCCTTGATCATCCCTTGCTCGACCTTACGGCCGACGATTCTCTCGCGCTCGGCGTCAAACACGTCCGAACAGCGCTTCAAGAACAACATCCCGAAGATGAAGTCCTTGTAGGTGGCGGCATCGAGCCCCTCCTGACGGAGCCGGTCGGCTGCTGAGTAGAGATGGCGTTCGAGTTTGGCAAGAGAGAGCTTGGGCATGGAGTCAGTTCGTCGCGCTATGCAGGGGTGGGCCAGTAGTAATATCCCTCAGGTCTTCTGTACCCTGCGATTGCCAATATGTCATGCAGCAGTGCACAGATTCTCAGGGGCGAGTAACGACTCAGGCTTCAATCGCACGAGCGAAGCGAGTATCCGTCTGCAAGCCGTTGTTAGATCCTCTCCAACTTGCTCACCGCGACCTATCGAAACGTGCTTCTCTCTCTGCATGGAGGCGCCATACGGCAAGCCCTCTGTGTGAGACACGAATAACCGTCGCCATGCGCTTGGCCTCTGTGTCAAATTGCCTGTGATGTAGCAAACGGCGAACAAAAGCTGCCGCTTCGTATTGTCCCACATCTATACAGACCAGACAGTAACGCGCATGGCACAGATGGCGTTTATAAAAGTCCAGATCGAGCGTGAAGAACGGGACGCGACGGCGTTGCAGCAAAAAGGGGATAATCTCTTCATCTTGCATCCCACGTCTGCCCACTTGGTAGCCAATCTGCCGGATAGGTACGCGCCAGCCTCGCAACAGTTGCCGCTGACTTTCGGGAAAGTTCTCATCCAAGATGATCATGCCGAGGGCATCTCGACAACATACTCATCCGCATGTTCCACAAAGGCCTGCATCGCCAACCGCACAGCTTCGGCAACGGCTTCTTTCGGCACGCTCCCCCGCCATTCTTCCACAATCGTTTCCCATGCCATGCCGCTGGCAACCTGCTCTAGCACTTGCGAGACCATAATACGTGTACCGCGAAAGGTGGGCTGACCGTGACAGATACGGGGATCAGTAACAATATAGCGGCCAATCATCTTCCGAGCCATAATTGAAACTCCTTTGCATACCTCCCAAAAATAATCATCGCCGGGGATCATCATAACCAATGATAGTAAGTCCCTCTATGCCAGTGAATAGAGGCTGTAAAAGAGGCCCTAGTCGCTTCAAATAGGCGTACGGCGACTGGCGACCGGCAAGCGGAAGCTCGATGTAAGACGCCGGGACCACCAGGGCTCCATATCGCCACCTATCAAGGAATTGCGAGCAGGCACTAGCGATCTTGAGGATATCTAACTCCAGCCTCGGTTGTTTACCCTTTTCAATTTCGATCAGTAGTTTCTGCTCTGGAATGGCCAAGTCAACGTTAAATCTGTTATCAAGAAACGGGCAGAAGTTTGTCTGCACAGCGTAGCCTTGAGCTTCGAGGTTGCTAGCTATTGCATCGTCAAGCTCCCTTATTTCTCTCTTTAAAGCACTGCCGTCCTCATCAAAGAAACATTTGGGAGACACAGACTTAACCGCCGAAACAAGGCCAGCCTTAAGCCGACTAGGTACTGAACCAATAAGGTCGTATGGCTCTTCTGCTATTTTCATGGACATGCTTCGCATAGTCATCTAACACCGGGCGGCCGCTCGTCCGCCAGCGGGAGCTGGTCCGCTCATCCACTGCTCATCGTCCCGATAGCATCCCCCACTACGCGGTCGCCATACTGCACGGGCAGTTGCTTTGTGTCTGGCTGACTCGTGAGGTAGAGTCAGCTAGGGGTGTAATCCAGCCACTACTATAACCTTGTCCATCCCTGGCAGCAAGCGCAACGGTTACTGGAGTGGAAGCGCAGCAAGACGGAGACAGGGGTAGAGACAGAGATAGAGACAGAGACAGAGATGGGACAAAGATAGATTGTACTCGTTGATGAGGAAAAGGCTAGGGTGAAAGCTACTCCCACAGCACCAGCCCAACAATTACGACGGCAAGCAGCACATGCGCAGTGCAGGTTGCGACGGATCAATCCGCTCCGCCGTTGCGGCCGTCTCCGCCGATGGGCAGGGGACAAGCTTGGCCGATTTCGAGGCCGAGCGCAGAGATCAAACGGCCGTACCCGACGAAGGTCACGATCCGCCAGCCCAGGTCGACGATCTCGGGTTCGGTAAAGTGCTCCCGCAGCTCAGCGAAGAGCTGCTCGCCGGCCTGCCGGTGATCGCCGGCCAGCACCTCGGCATAGCGGACGGCCGCCTTTTCGCGAGCACTCAGAAGCGTGCTCTCACGGTAGCGCGGGAGCTCGGCGATCATCTCCTCCGTCAGCCCCTGTTGCCCTGCCAGGGCAAAGCGGGCATTCAGTCAGAGATGGCAGCCGTTGAGCTCCGCAACCTTAAGACGCACGAGCTCGGTAAGCTTCATGTCGATAGTGCCGCGCGTCTCGGTGATCAGCGGAAAATAGAAGCGAATGAAAGACTTGAAGACCTGCGGCGCGTGCGCGAAGACGCGCACGAACTCAGACCCGCCAAGCTCAGCGTCGTACTCGCGCATAACGGCTTGCAGCTCCGAATCGACTGCTGCAAACGGTAAGGAGCTGACGTACGGCATAGTTATCCCCTTTCGTTGTCCACACGCCCCAAGCATAACGCGACCACGGCGACCGTCAACTGCAGTGTTTCGTGAGGCAGGTCGTCACCTGGTTGCACGGAACTTACTGTGTTGGTGTGGTCGGCGGCGAGGGTTAAACGAGATCATCTTCTTCCGGGTACAGCTTAGCAGCGTATCGCAACGAGAGGGTTGTTAAGTCACTAAGGTCCTGGAGAATAAGCGCTGCCAGACGGAGCCGCTCGGTTGGCGGCAAAGCTCGAACAGTCTCAGCAAATACTTCTTGAGCAGAGATCGCCATATTGGATTCTCCAGCTTCTCAGGATTTCTCAGATCGAAGTGTAGCACCACGTGACAAGGCGTGCCAACTGCCTAGATATAATGACTTCCGCTTCGGCCACGCCGAGGAGGTTCAGTACTCATCAGACAGTTGCGACAATGAAGAGGCGGCGAAAGGGGTAGAGCGTCCGGCCGTCGGCCCTGACAGGGTACGTGGCGCGTAGGCGCCGTGCGTATTCTTCGAGGAACAGCTCGCGCTCCTGGTCGTCGAGACCGTTCAGGATCGGCCGCAGCCCCGTCCCCTTAACCCAGTCGAGCACGGGGTCCTCACCTTCCAGGATCTGCAAATACTCGGTTTCCCAAATATCGAGGCTCCTCGTACAACTCACCAGGAGGTCGTAGTACACCTCTGCCTCCGCTACCCAGTTGCGCGCCACCGCGTGCCGTAGTTGCTCTGGACCCAGGGCCGTGCCGTGGGGACCCCCGTTCGCCAAGGTTTCCCGCATGAGCCGGTGGGACGGCGCCTCCCAACTCAGCGGCATCTGCACAGCCAGACACCCTCCCGGCTGCAACAATCCGACCAGACGCGGGAAGAGCGCCTGATGCTCGTCCACCCACTGCAGCGTCGCGTTTGCGTAGATCAGCTCGGGAGGCTCAGCGGGTGACCAGGTGCGGATATCCGCCGCGAGCCAGTGGACCTTTCCAGGCTCTGCCGCCGCTCGTTCAAGCATCTCCGGCGAATTGTCGAGCCCATAGACCGTTGCCGAGGGCCACCGCTCAGCCATGAGGCGTGTCACCTGCCCCGACCCACACCCAAGGTCGTAGATCACTTTGGGTGCTGCGAGGGGCACGCGGTCAAGGAGCTCGAGAGCAGGCCGCAAGCGGTGGTCTGAGAACTTGAGATACAGGTGCGGATCCCAGTGGGTCCCTGCGATCTGCCCTGGGTGAATTTGCGATGACATTGTACCTCCTCCCTGCTCCCGTTTTAGCAACTTGAGGCAGAGAAGCGACTACTCTGAGATCCCTGCAAACTCAAGATGATCTGGCTGCATGCATCTTTCCACCCAGTCCTCCACGGATGCGTAAAAGGTCGTGTGCGGCCACTCTGGCTTCTTCTCTCTTCGCCCTGTCCAGGTCAAATGCACTACGGCCAGAGACACCGGATTGTCGGGCAGAAAAAACAGCACATCATCACAATCAGCTCTCCGCCCGACAGAAATTGCCTTGCGCCCAAACAACGGATGCGTGGGACCAAGCTCTCTCGCTAATTCGGCCTCAAGTCCCGCTGACGTTGGCCCCCAGGGCTCAAGCCACTGCAGATCGGTGAAGTCGTCAAGATTCATAATGCAAAGCTCGGGAGGGCAAGAGCAATCCAACGTTCAGGGATTAGCAGCCGGGGACCGCAGAGCAAGCCCCAGTCGGCCTATTGTTAGGCCGTTCCTTCTGACCAAATCTCAATTGCTCGTTGCAAGTCGTCCTCACAGCCCTCTGCAGAACAGTCACGGGTACTGACCACGTGCCACAAAAAGCCCACTACAGCACGACGTTGTGCCGGCGAACAGCAAACCACACGTCGATTCTTTTCGCCGTCCCCGATGAGATGGAACAAGAGCTGCGATAAGTATGGCCCCGCGTTCTGGTCATTAGGCGTGTCGAAGGCCAGCCGAACCAGGGCTGGAAGGTAGTAGCGGAAACCTTCTGTGGTAACAAAGCAGATGGGATCCCATCCTGGGTTACCGACATCTTCGAGCATTAGCGTCTCGCGGTCCCGCGCACGTAGTAATTCATCGTGTTCCGCACATTCGCAGCAGTGAGTGTAATTCGTAAAATGGTCAGGCCGCCGTTCAGCCGCGAATGCTTCATTAATGACGCTCATGATCTGGTGGTCGCTAGCCATACACGTCAGCGGCCTAACGCAGCAGATGGGCCACGGAGCCGCCCTGGTGACGCTGGCGGCTCCGGCTGCTTGTTAGCCGTGCTTGTCCCACCACTGGCTGCCGTACTCACCCGAAGACACCATGACCGTGACCTCGTCTGTAGCTGCAATTCTGTTTGATGATCCAAAGATGAGTAGCCGATAGCAAATGGGTTCCACTGCAAGCGCAGGTTAGGCACCGACTACAGGAAGCGCACTTCATGGAATTTGTGCCCCGCGGTGGACCACTCAACGACCACTTGCTGATACCCCAACACCGCTGTCTCAGGTTTCGCGAGTTGACTCGTCAGCCACGCCTTGAGGTCGGCGAGCACCTCTCCCACGAAGTGCGCTGCTGCCTCCTCGGAGTACTCGCGCACTTTCACGGGAAATAGCTGCAGGAGCGCGGTCCTGCTTCGTGACACCTGGATCGAAGCCACAACAGGGCCGACGAGTTTCGGACGCTTTGAACAGCGAGAATCGAAGCTGAACGTCTTGCCGAGAAAGCCGCGGTATGCCGACAACTGATCGATGTCGCCGAACACGCTCCTCAGGCTGGCCGCAGAGGCTGCAAAGCGCTCGCTCTTCGGAAGGCTGATCGATTTCAACGTCATCGCAGGTTATTCAACTCCTTATTCAAATCGTCCAGCGGATAAATCGATTGGCACCCAGGACCACGAAGATCAAGATGCGTCTCGAACGCTTCGATGGCTTTCTGGTGTTTTCCAAGAGATTCATAACAACCAGCCATCCGGTAAAAACTATCAGCCACGAGTCCACGAGCGCGCGCCAATCCTTCGCCACATTCGCCATAAGCGATGGATTCGGCCCCGCGCCTTACCAAACGTTGATAGATTTTCAAGGCCTCACGCTCACGACCAAGCATCTCCAATGTGCCGGCATAGCCCCATAACACT
>WNGG01010633.1_pt1 | contig 10420 bp, 7 predicted proteins | sample 5400661 | NCBI WGS metagenome assembly WNGG01 (sample SAMN13153372, study PRJNA577476) | soil metagenome | isolation source: 100 cm soil or saprolite under Garry oak tree replicate 1 | place: USA:California | collected 2016-06-15
ATCGCGGAAAAAGCAGCGGATCTCTCCACCCCAGTCGACTGGCGGCGTCAAGAAGACGGCTCCCCGCGCCTTGAGCGTCTCATAGGCAGCACGGCAGTCCGGCACTCGAAGTGTTAACTCGTGGCTGACAGTATCGGGGTCCTGCGGTGGCGCAAATGTGACCGTGGGCTTGTCTTTGGTAGGCCCTCCGCCGGTCACCAGGAGCAGCCAGCTCCCCTGGAAAGTGAGGACGCACGAGGTGCCTCCATACTCGCGGTAGACCGTGGCTCCCAACACATCTCGATAGAACTGCCGCGAGCGGTCCATGTCGCTAACCACCAGCAGGTGGGTGAGGACAACCCCTTCCGTGGGAAATTCGGCTTGTGTCATCATTCGGCTCCTTTGAGCTATCTTTCTTTAATACCCATGACAGTATACCGCACTTGAGGCCATTTTCCTGGTTAAGAAAGTCACTCATACCCCTGGCCCAGAAGTACCAATAGGTAAGAAATGACTGAACCTTAGAAACCCCCTCTTTGCGCTTGTCAGCACGTTTCATCCTGTATCATAACAAGCGCTATACCGTAATAGCGGTATCCTATACTACAACGAGAGAAGCAACAGCGTGGACGTATTAGAAAGGACTACCAGTGTTCCGGAAAACAGCTATTCGTTGGTTAGCCGCGTTAGCGTTATGTGTGGTAGCTGGCGGTACAATGTCGTCGTTCGTAGCCTGGGCTGCGAGCGCAGCCTCAACGGACCGAGGTGCGGGCCTTGTACTCTTTGTACCAGCCCACGGAGAACGATCTCTCGTAGGAGCAAGTCGTGTGGTGTCCAATAATGTGGTGTCCAATAATGTGGTGTCCACTGTGGTGACACAACAATGGACGTCACACGGCTGGTGGGGATATTGCTGCACAGGCGATCATAGCACGCACAACACAGGATCGGTTCCATTGCTGGCTCCCTGGGGTCCACCGCCGATTACGACCAGTTCGACCGCCACCGAGCGGTACTTATTTAACCAGATCAATCATGATCGTGCGATCCGTGGTTTGTATCTCTATAGCTGGAACCCCACACTGGCGAATGGTGCGCGTCTCCATAGTTGGAATATGTCCCATTGTGGGTTCAGTCACTCCTGCCCGGATGGGGATAACAGCTTTGGATGCATGCGTATCACGTACGAATTCCCTCTCAACAACGATTGTGGCGAGGCTATCTCCTCCGCAGGAAGTAATGGGACACTCGCGAGCGAAGAAGCAGGTATCGGGTCGATTCAAGAAGGCATGGTGAACGAGCCAGACAGTCCGAGTAGCTGGCATCGTATTCACCTCACCTCTCAAACGCTCCACAGTGTCGGAGTGGGCGTCTATGTCTCACCAGGTGGTACGGTCTACGCCACCGAGGATATGGTGAGTTGACGCGCCAATAGCACCAGGAGAATCAGAGAGAAGCTCAAGTGTTTGCGACTCCGCCGCAAACACTTGAGCTTCTCTTTTAATAGTTACTTGTCGCGTTCGCCGATGGTGAGGGCGGCCTGGGCGGCGGCCAGCCGGGCAACTGGAACGCGATAGGGCGAGCAGCTGACATAATCGAGGCCGACCATGTGGAAGAACTCGATGCTGTCGGGGTCGCCACCGTGCTCACCGCAGACGCCCACTTCCAGGGTGGGGTTGGCTTTCCGGCCGTTCACTACCGCCATGTGAACGAGTTGGCCGACGCCGTCGCGGTCGATCGTCTGGAAGGGGTTGACGGGAAGTATCTTGACTTTCCCATCTGCGCCTGGCTCCACAAGGCCATCGACGTATTTAAGCAGGAACTTGCCCTCGGCGTCGTCGCGGCTGAAGCCAAAGGTGGTTTGCGTCAGGTCGTTGGTGCCGAAGCTGAAGAACTCGGCCACCTCGGCGATCGGCCCGGCGGTCAGAGCTGCGCGCGGCAGTTCGATCATGGTGCCGAATTTGTAGGCGACGCCCTCGCCGGCCTCGCCAGCAATTTTTTTGGCTTCTGCCTCTAGCTGGCGGCGAACCTCTTTCAACTCGTTGACATGTCCAACCAGGGGAATCATGATCTTGGGATGGATTGTCTTGCCCTCTCTGGCCACTTCGAGGGCAGCTTCGAGGATCGCACGCGTTTGCATGATGTTGATCTCGGGGAAGAGCAGTCCCAGGCGGCAGCCACGCAGGCCGAGCATGGGGTTCATTTCGCGCATGGAGGCGACTGCTTCGAGCATCTTGCGTTTCTCTTCGAGTTCCTTGGGATTTTCTCCATTGGTCTCCAGTCGGGTCACCTCAACCAGCAGTTCTTCGTACGAGGGGAGGAACTCGTGCAGAGGTGGGTCGATGAGACGGATGACTACGGGGTAGCCCTCACCCGTTTTGGGATCGACCATGGCCTCGAAAATGCCTTTGAAGTCGCTGCGCTGGAAGGGGAGCAGCTGATCAAGGGCTTCCTGTCGCTCTTCTTTGCTCTCGGCGAGGATCATCTTTTGCACGATGGGCAGGCGTTCCTGCTCCATGAACATATGCTCGGTGCGGCAGAGGCCGATGCCCTGTGCGCCGAAGGTGACCGCGCGCCTGGCATCGCGGGGATAGTCGGCGTTGGACCAGACACCGAGGCGGCGGTACTGGTCGGCCCATCCGAGCAGTTTTTGCAGATCGGTCTCTTTGGCGTAGTCGGCTTCGACGGTCTTGATGATGCCCGCGAAGACTTCGCCGGTGGCACCGTCGATAGAAATGTCGTCGCCTTCACGCAGGACGAAATCTGAGCCAACGACGTGGAAGAGATGCTCCGCCTCGTTGACGCGGATACCCTCGCAGCCTGCAACGCAGGGTAAGCCGAGTCCGCGCGCAACCACCGCGGCGTGACTGGTGGCGCCGCCACGTGCCGTGAGAATACCTTTGGCGACCAGCATGCCGTGGACATCATCGGGACTTGTCTCCGGGCGGACCAGCACGACGGGCACTTTGGCTTTTCCCATTGCTTCGGCGCGGTCCGCGTCGAAGACAGCCTTACCGCTGGCTGCTCCAGGTGAGGCGTTCAAGCCCTTCGCCAGCAGACGTCCCTCCTCTGCGGCTTTCCTCTTCTCGTTTTCGTCAAAGCGTGGCAGCAGCAATTGATAGACCTGGGTGGTGTCGGCGCGTTTGACGGCCTCCTGTGCGGTAATCACACCTTCTTCGACCATATCAACCAGGATTTTTACACCGGCCTGGGCGCTGCGCTTACCCGAGCGGGTCTGGAGCATGTAAAGGTGACCCTTTTCCACCGTAAATTCCAGGTCTTGCATGTCGTGGTAGTGCTGCTCCAGGCGGTGAGCGATCTCCTGGAACTGTTTGTAGACCTCGGGGAGGTCTTCGTGCAGGCGGCTGATTTTCGAGGGCGTGCGAATGCCGGCTACGACGTCCTCACCCTGGGCATTGAGCAGGTATTCACCGTAGAGTTGCTTCTCACCTGTGCCGGGATCGCGGGTGAAGGCGACGCCGGTGCCGCTATCGCTGCCCATGTTGCCGAAGACCATACTCTGAACGTTGACGGCGGTACCGAGGTTGTGCGGGATCTTATTGAAATTGCGGTAGTCGATGGCACGCTTGTTATTCCACGAGGAGAAGACAGCCTCAATGGCTTTTTGCAGCTGCTGGTAGACATCGGTGGGGAAAGGTTCGCCGGACTGGCGTTCGGCCACCTGTTTGAACTCGACGACCAGCTTTTTGAGTTCGGCGGCGGGAATTTCGGCATCGGTTTTGACGCCGGCGCGCTCTTTGTATTGATCCAGGATACGTTCAAAGTCGCTGGGGTCGGTGTTCAGGACGATTTTGCTGAACATCTGGATGAAGCGGCGATAGTTGTCGTAGGCGAAACGCTCGTCTCCGGTCAGTTTTACCAGGCCCTGGACGGTCTCATCGTTGATACCGAGGTTGAGCACGGTATCCATCATACCGGGCATAGAGAATTTGGCGCCTGAGCGCACGGAGACGAGCAGGGGATTCTCTTTGTTGCCGAAGCCTTTGCCCGTCTGTTGCTCAATGATCTTCAGTGCAGCCAGCACCTGCTCCCACATCCCCTGTGGGAAATGCTTACCGGAATCATAGTAGGCGTTACAGGCTTCAGTGGTAATGGTAAAGCCAGGAGGGACTGGTAGTCCCGCGTTGGTCATTTCGGCCACGCCAGCGCCTTTGCCGCCAAGCAGCTCGCGCATGGTAGCGTTGCCTTCACTAAAGAGGTAGATCCATTTGCGCGGTGACTGTTTGACCGCGTCTTCCAAAGCTGTGTGTGTAATCTGTTGTGTCAAAATATCCTCCCAAACATGCTGCTACATAATTATGGGCTTAGGACAATGCCTCTAGCCCAACGTAATACTTGACGAGCACTTTTTACATAACTATCGGCCTGATCTGCATTGATCACTTCATCGGCCTCTTCTGGTGGTGTATTGACATAAAAGGCTTCAGGGTGAAATGGCGATAGTATGGCCATCTCGTTCTGAATATCCTCTGGTGCACCCACCGTTGCGCCAAGTGTCCGCAGATCATGATCGTACATGGACCTGCGGCCAAAACGGAGTAGACTGACCGATTGTGCGGCCTTCTCTGCTGCCTGATTGCAAAAGTCTGCGCAGGCAAAATGTCTTCCCAGGCTGAGTTCCAATGCCGCGGTCGCCATGTCCTGTGCGGCCTCCGCGAATAAGCCTATCGCGCCCTGTAGATCGCCGCCCGTTTGATTGGCTGGGTAGGAAGCCTCTGCGGGTGGCGAAGCAGGTGAAACTGCTGGCTGGTCGAGACTAACTCCCTCTGTAAGCAGTCGTTCTATTTCTTCGGAATGACTGTTATCAGAGTCGGCAGAGTTATCCGTTTGTTTATGTGACATACTATTTGATCCTTAGGGCGACCGGCCCAGCCAGACCGCCCCACCAAGGGCGACCGCAAGGGTCGCCCCTACTATACAAGGTGGCGTTTCGCATAGGGTGTCTCTCAATGGCGTTTACGCTTTTTAGACACAGTGTTAATATTATTCCCGCGCGTGCTTTGTGTCAATGCTTTTAGGAGAGAAAAGAGAATACATCGACGTCCTGCGGCCCTTAAAAGTATAATGTGATCTTTTTGTGAAGCTATTGTGATTTCAGGTGAATGAGTTGTGATGTTTGTGCGGTATCTTATGTTTGCGGAATTATGTGGCTATCGAATCGCCCTGGGTCTTCTTTACCAACCTCTATCCAATTGTTTGCGTACATGCTATGCTAGTTAAAAATGAAATGGAAGGATTTTTTTAGTGAGTAGAAAAACGCCGAAAATAAATAGATTCTCACAAGTTGTGCGTTCTCTGCGTGTTTCGCGCTTATTGCTCTGGACGATCTGGATTGTTTACCGTGAACGCCGCCGTGTCATGCGTGCACATCAGAAAGGCAAAAACGACGTCCAGCCAAACATCGAAGTATTGATCGAAGTATTGGTTGCTTTTCGTCAAACAGCGCTCAAGCTTGGTGGCTTGTTGATTAAGCTTGGGCAGTTCCTCAGTTCACGTGCCGACCTTTTACCAGAGGAGGCACTGGCAGTACTCGCCTCTCTCCAGGATGAGGTACCTGCGGAGCCATTCAGTCATGTAGTATTCGTCATCGAAGCGGAACTAGGGAAACCGGTCGAGCTAATTTTCAGTTCATTGGAACCCAAAGCTACTGCTGCCGCTTCGCTTGGACAGGTACATAAGGGCGTGCTCGCCTCTACTGGAGAGGAGGTAGCTGTCAAAGTTCAACGGCCAAATATCGATCAACTTGTGCGTATGGATCTAAGCTCGCTGAAGTTCGTGATCTGGGTGATTATGCGCTTTGTTAACACAGGTAACTTCATTGATCTGCTAGGCGTTTATCGTGAATTTAAACGCACCGTGTATGAAGAGATCGACTTCATTACTGAAGCAGCTAACTGCAAACGCTTCAAAGAGATGTTCAAGGATGACCCAAACATCTACATTCCAGGTGTGTATGAAGAATATACAACACGTCGTCTACTGGTACTAGAGTGGATCAATGGCATCAAAATCAACGACTATGCTGAGCTTGAGGCCGTAGGAATTGACCGCCTTGAAGTAGCAAATCGCACTGTTCAAGCTTACTTTCGCCAGTTCTTTGAAGAGGGCTTCTTCCACGCAGATCCACATCCAGGAAACATCTTTGTTAAACAAGGAACGCCGGACAATGGTCCGATCATCGAATTTGTCGATTTTGGTATGGTTGGCTCCATCACAAGCAGCATGAAACAATCGATGAAAGAACTGTTTCTGAGTTTTGTGACACGCGATTCGGAGACGATGGTACAGGCATTGTCTCGTTTAGGTTTTATCGGCGAAGGAGCAAATATTGGTGCTATTGAGCGTGGCCTGGAAATCTTGCTCGAGCAGTTTTACGGCATGACGCTAGGTGAGGCCCGTGATTTGGATATCCCCGAAGTGGCCGATGATATAGGGAAACTTTTGTATGGTCAACCATTCCAGATTCCTGCACAGTTTACATTCACAGGCCGGGCTATAAGCACCCTGGTGGGCGTTTCGACAGGACTTGCGCCCAATTTTGACTTCATTGAATGCGCTAAACCCTACGCCCGCAAATTCCTGGGGCTTAATACGGAGAATATTAGACAGTCAACTCAGCAGCTACTAAGCCAGTTGTTACAGGCAATTAACACGCTTTTGAGATTGCCGCGCTCGATAGAGCGAATCCTCACCAAGCTAGAGGCAGGGCAGTTCGTGATTAATCTTGGTGGAGATATCGGCATCGGGGCAACTGCCTTTCGAAGACGTGAAAGTTCTGGCAACGCATTCCCCCTTGCTTTAGCTTTGATGTTTGTGGCATGTCTAGGGGTTGCAGCCTTCTTCCTTTTCGATCACGATCGAATCCTGGCAATTGCTTCCCTGGGTCTTGCAGGGTTTTTGGGTCTGAGGATGTTTTTAAGGTGGTAAGCTAAGGATCATCTTCCCATTATCACTTCAGGGAACTTCTACGTAATCAATACCGTCTCTACCTGTGGAGGGACATAACGGTATATGATTGCACCTGTAGGAGTATAGAGATGAAGACGCGAGAAGTGAAATTTGAGCCGGTTGACCCGCAAGGGCCTGCTCAGAAAAAGAAGGGATCGTGGCTTTCCTTGTTGACACGTGTGGGGGCCGTGCTGGTGGTGCTGGCTCTGGTTGGTGCCAGTGCAGTCGTTTTCGCGCAATTGAGCGCTCATCGTCAAAGCCAGGGCCCGTCGAAAAATCCGCTTGCGGGCAAGTGGGTACCGGTGCTCAAGGGGTTCACGTTGACCTCGCTGGTTGCCGCAGATAGTACTCCCTCTATGCTTTATGCATGTGCCACACATGCTCAACCATACACGCCGCTGCCGAGCCTGCCGCCTAACCGCGTTGGAACGGGTGAGCCGGTTTTTACAGTGTTGCGTAGTACAGATTCTGGTGCACATTGGCAGGATGTCGGGGGAAAAGCGAATTTAGGGTATAGTTGCCAGGTGGCCGTCAATCCCACCAACGGCAATGAACTCTTTGCGGCAAGTATAGCCTCGAACAATGGACAGACAGTGGGTTTTTTGAAGCATAGCCTCGATAGCGGAGCGACGTGGACTACCATTCAACCCCTGTTAAACTGGCCGAGCGCTCAACCGATACAGGTGTGGAATGTGAGACAACTCAGTATGGTGAATGGCCGCTTATTCGGTCTGCAGTGGATCACACAGCGCCCGCTGCCGGTAACAAATAAAGGCCCTCTACCGAGGTATTTCCCTCAAATCGCTCGTTTGGTGATGAGCATCGACTACGGGCACACATGGAGAGTGCTTGACAGTCAAATTATTACGACGAATCTAGAGGCACGATCATATGCGGTTGATCCTACGAATACCAGTACGATCTATGAGCTGGTGGGCAGGCCGTGGTTGCCTGTGCAGCCGGGAATAGTGGAGCCAAATGATGTCTTGCCCCTTGTTGGGTATAGCGGGGACCTCTATAAGACAACGGATAATGGTGCTAACTGGCACCTGGTATTGAAGGGGTTGCCTTTTGGTGCGCAGGTGCATGTGCAGGTGGTGCGAGGAAATGGGCAGATGATCTATGCTGGCGGCTCGCCTACTCCTGTGCCGTACACCTTAAAGGCACCTGGTGCGAACAGGTATGGCGCATATGGTTTCTTTCAATTAGAGTTGAGTCGTGATGGCGGTGCAAGCTGGCACGCAGTGCCGAGTCCATTGGGCCAGGCATATATTCAGAACTGGTTCGCTGGGGCGAATGGTGAGGTTTATGCCTACACTTTCAACCTGCAAGGCACTCCTCCTGGTGGGCAGGTTACTGCTGTCGCGGGTACAGCGGTTGCTGTGACGCCGGTACCTGCAGCGACCAGAACAGTGCCGAAGGGGATGCTTGCTCCTGATGGAAGTTTGTCTGCCGCGCCAGCATCGGCTCTGTTGCAGACTGGGACTCCTGGTTCCCCGCTGTCAATCGAGCGCTACGATCCTGGCACGGATGCCTGGAGCGCGGTGACCAGTCCTCCGGTGAATGGTGCGTTGTTGGCGTTGACGCCGGGAAGTTCGGGAGGCGATGTGTTGTGGTTTATGGGGGAGGACAAAGGGCAGAAGGTTTTGTACAGGTTTGTTGTGTAAAATGCCAGCAGCTCCTACGTGTTATAACTTAGGCACTTCGTAAACCAAACTAGCAGGGAGTTGGCATGTTCTTCTTTTCAGTGGTCATTCCTGGTATACTACCAGTACGGCTAAGGGGGACTCGTGAGGAGTTTCAAGCAGGAGAGAAGAAAGTACATGCCGGTATGACAGCGGAAAAACCTTCGGATGCGGATAAACAGGGTGTCGTGATGCCATCCTTTCAGGATAATGCAGGCGCTTTGAGTATGCTCTACGAGCAGTTCCGAGGTCCGATTCACTCCTATATTTATCGCCTGCTTGGTAATCAGGAAGACGCGGACGATGTGACACAAGAGGTGTTTGTGCGCGCCTGCATCGCCTGGGATGGCCTGTATGAGCGCAATCGTCTCTCAGCATGGCTGTATCGTATAGCTACAAATTTGTGTGTCGATATGCTGCGGCGGCGCAAACGTATTGCCTGGTGGCCACTGAATTATCATAGGCCTGGTGATGAGCGCTTTGAGGACGGCGTGAGTGATGATAGTTCCTCTCAATTGCACGATAGCGGGGGCATTCCTGAGATTGCTGAGAGGGAACTCATTCGACATACCCTGGCGAAGATGCCGGAGGAGTACGCAGTAGCGCTGGTGTTGAGTGTCGCGCAGGGGATACCTTACCAGGAAATTGCCACGATTGTTGGTATATCGCCGAACGCAGCGGCCACTCGCATTTCGCGCGCCAAGAGAATGTTCGCGGAGCAGTACCAGCGTCTCATAAGAGAAGGTGTTGAAAAACAGGAGAACAGGCGATGAGCAACACCTATACCGATCCCCTCCCAATACCAGAAGACGACAGTTTGCCAGCTATGCCAGTGATGGGAGAATCTGGCCCCCAGGTCTGCGCCGCTGTACAATTATATCTTGGTGTGTTGAATGATCTTCCGGCCGAGCAGGGAGAGATCATTCGTGAGCATGTGCGAACCTGTGCTGGGTGTGCTGCTGTAGAGCGTTTGATACAGGGTACGACGGAAATTATAGGCGGCCTTCCTGCTTCAATGCCGTCTGCTCGTGTGGATGAGGCTGTGAGGGAGGTTATAGCGGTGCGTGGTAAAGGGCGAGGGTATGTTGCATCTTTGAGGGGGGGCGACGCAAGCGTCCCCACAGTTACGAAGGCGACGCAAGCGTCCCCACCCTTCAACAGTAGGTTTTTTGGGGCAGTACGTCACATTCGTAGGGGCGGGAGAGGGGCGCAGTGGAGTGGGGACGCTTGCGTCGCCCCTGGGGGGCAGGTGGGAAGCGACAGGAAAACAGGACACAGGGCGACCCAAGGGTCCCCACCTTCCATCCCTGCCACCCCCGCCCCCACGGGACATAGGCTATGTGATTTACCATAGCGAGACGGGGATCGATGCCCATGGGGTGCGCTATCGCGTCGATACGTATTACGATCCCGGTACTGATCGTGTACATGTGGAAACTGTGATGCCGGGGAGTATGGATGTTGTCGTGGTTGGCGATGGTCATAGCTTGCTCGGGATGGATATGATGCATCACGTTGCTCAATGGGGTGCCAATGAGTGGAGCAATGATGAATCGATGTTTAACCTGGCTGCAATTCGCAGCGATATGAAGGCGAGCCGGGCTACCTTTTTAGATAAGGATATGTTTCGCGGACAGGCTGTCTATCGTATTCGCTGTAGCAATGGGATGGTTTTGCTGCTGAATATGCAGTATGAACCTGTCAATGTTTTGCGCGGTGCGGTTGGACCTGGTACGGGTGAGCCTGTATATGATTCGCTGGATATGATGCCATCCTCGCATGTGGCA
>WNGG01009834.1_pt1 | contig 10419 bp, 8 predicted proteins | sample 5400661 | NCBI WGS metagenome assembly WNGG01 (sample SAMN13153372, study PRJNA577476) | soil metagenome | isolation source: 100 cm soil or saprolite under Garry oak tree replicate 1 | place: USA:California | collected 2016-06-15
GTCCAGCAGCGCCCGTCGTCGATCGGGACGAACGCGTGGCCGCCGTAGGGATTGTCCCCGTAGGGAGGAAAGAAGCTGAAGCACGGCATCAGCCACTGCGTGACCCGCCAGTAGTAGCGATCCGTCCCCACGTCGCGGCGCGTCGCGACGTACAGCCCGGCAGGCGAAACCGTCGGGACGATTTTCGGGTGCCGGTCTGCGAGGAGCATCGCGAGGCTCGCCGGATCGCGCTTGAGCAAAGGGTCGGCGGCGACCGAGTGCCGGTGGAGAAAACCCGAATGAATCGAATCCAGGGCGCCTTCCATCGCCTGCAGATAATTCGATTCCTGCAGGCGCTTGGAGACGTATCGATGCGCGGGCGGCACCTGAGTCCATTCGTAAGCCGGCTCATCCGGCTTCTTGTCCGAGGGACCGAGATAGGCCCAGATCACCCCGGCGCGCTCGATCGCCGGATACGATTTCAGCCTGATGTTTTTCCTCACGCCGGACTCCTCCGGCTCCGAGGGGAGGTCCACGCACTGGCCCGTCACGTCGTACTTCCAGCCGTGATAGGGGCAGCGGATCCCGTTTTCCTCGTTGCGCCCGAACCAGAGGCTCACTCCCCGGTGGGCGCAGAACTCCTCGATCAGTCCGAGCCTCCCTTGCGTGTCGCGAAAGGCGATCAACGGCTCGCCCAACAGCTTCACCCGTACGGGCGCGCAATCGGGCTCCGGCAGCTCCTCTCCGAGGAGCGCCGGCAGCCAGTAGCGGCGGAACAGTCCGCCCATGGGGGTTCCCGCGCCGACGCGGGTCAGCAACTCGTTGCGCTCGGCTGCGAACATGGCTTAGTGCGACGCGGTGGGCGCCGGGACTCCGGTGCCGCGCCCGTAGATCGTGTCCTCGAAAATCCTGGTCCAGCGGTCATAGTCGGCGAGAACGGCGTCGATATCGATGAACTTCAAGTCGAATTTTCTCAAATATGGCTCGTTGCGGCGATGGGAGATGACGTGATTCAGCTCGGCGAGCAGCGCCTGGCCATCGGAGAGGACGAAGTCGTAGAAGAGGACCGCCGCGTAGGGGTGCGGCGCGCGTTTCATGACGCCGATTCCGTCGGTGTAGGCGACGGTCGGCGCGAGCGCGAACCAGTTGATCGGCGCGCCGCTCTTCCGGGACTGCTCCGGCAAATAGCTGTAGAGGGTCAGCGCAAGCGGGACTTCGCCCGCGACGACCAAGTTGTTGAGCAAGGCGTTGCCGTTTCGCACCGTCAGGCCGTTCGTCGCCACCAGATCGCGGAAGAATTTGAGACCCGCCTCCCCGCCCATTTCACGGACCAGCGTGAAGAACCATTCCTGCTCCTTCGCTTCGACCGCGATCCGTCCCTTCCAGCGCGGGTCGAGCAGATCCTGGAATGTCTTCGGCAGCTCCTCGGGCGTAACCCGGTTCGTGTTGTAGGCCTGGACGAAAATATAGACGCGAGGGCCGGCCCACCCGCGATGAGGTGCGACGGCCTCGGGAATCAGCTCACGCTGGTAGGGCGAGCGGACTTCCTGGAGCAGGCGTTCGCGGTGCAGCAGCTCCATTTCCGGCGCGGGATTGTGCACGACGTCCACCTCGAAGCGGCCGGCGCGCGCCTCGGTGACCGTCCTGCGCAAGACGTTGTTCTTGCCCGAGCGCCAGACGCTGACCTTGATCCCGTAGCGGCGCTCGAACTCGGAGACGAGGCGGATCAGGTCCTTTTCCGCCATGGATGCGTACAAGGACAGCGAACCCTCCCGCTTGGCGTTGGCGACGAGGCGCGCCGAGCGATCAGCGCTCTCGTCGAGCGCCGGGGACGGATTGTGCTGCGCGAAAGCGGCTGTCCCGGCGGCGCAGGCGAGGAGGAAGAGCGCCGGGCGCGACAGCATGCGACCCGAAAGCCCTACGCGGGCTCCTTGGTCCTGCGCTTCAAGTATTTCTCGACGAGCTCGGCGCTGAGCACGAGCTTGGCATCGTACTCGGGAGCGTCCTCGATCTGCTCCAGGTCGTTCAGCCCGCAGTACTTGTAGATCCGGTTGATCGCCGAGATCAGACGCACCGGCTTGTCCGCGCTCGCGTTGAAATGCTGGTGGATCGTGCTGGGCGGAATGTAGATCACGTCCCCGGCTTCCCACTCGTAGCGCTTTACTTCCGCCTGCGGCTTCCAGTGATAGGTGTCGGTGATCTCCACGTCGCAGTCCTGGTGCAGGTCGTAGCCGCGGCCTTCCACCACGTACAGGCACTCCTCGGCCAGGTGCCGGTGCTTGCCCGAGCGGCTGCCCGGGGGAATGATCTGCATATAGGCGTCCACCGTCTCCATGCGCGTGTTCATCTGCTCGTTCAGCAGGTGCTTGAGCAAGCCCTGGCGCGACATCTCCCAGGGCATGTCCTCCGGGTGCAGGATTTTCCTGCGCTTGGAGTTCCGCGCGGGCGCCTCGATCGCGTTCTCGAGCAGGCTCTGATACAGCTTCTGGTGCGCGCTGCCGCGCATCCAGGCTTTCGATTCACCCCAGGCCATGTGCGACTCCTTTTCCTAGCGGGGACAGACCACGTTTTCTACGCTCGGAAAAAGACTCCGAAAAACGTGGTCTGTCCCCGGTTTTCAGTGATTGTAGTTTTCCTCGAAATGCCGCGGAACGAAGCCCGCGCCCTCGGGCGTCGCTTCCTTGGGCCGCGGGATGACGGTCTGCTGGAACATCAGGTTCATGAACAGGACCATCGGCTTGGGCTTCAGGACGAGCGCGCGGGCGGGCTTCACCGGGTCCGCGTTGAAATGCTGATGCACGCAGTTCATATGGACGATCGCCACGTCTCCGGCGGACCAGTCGTAGCGCACGCCGTCGTGGATCTCGTAGCCCTTGCCGTCGAGAATGTAGAACGCCGCCTCGTTTACGTGGCCGTGCTTTTGCGTGCGGCCTCCCGGGCCGTACTCCTCCAGGTGCACGTGGAGCGTCTGCGTCATGCCGTCCACCGGCTCGATGAAGTGCTTGCTGAAAGATTGCGGCCCGTCGTTGAAGAGCAGGTCCTTGCCCTTGATCACGCGCGGCAGCCCGCGCAGGCGCGCCAGCTCGTCCTTGAGGCTGTACTGCCCCTGGATGCCGCGCACGAAAACGCGGTCCTTCTTGCTGCTGTAGTGCGATTCCTTGCCCATGGCTTTGCTCCGTTCGCTTACCGTCCCTTGCCGAAAATCTCCTCGTACAGCTTCACCCACTTGTCGTACTCGTCGAGCGTGACGCGCGCGTCGACGAACTTGAGCGGCAGCTTGTTGAGCGGCGTGTCGATTTTCTTGTTCGTCGGCACGAAGTCGCGCTGCGCGAGGATCTTCTGGCCTTCCTCGCTGATCTCGAAGTCGTAGAAGAGCACCGCGGCGTGCGGATGCGGGGCGCGGCGCGCGACGCCGACTCCGTTCGGCCGCGCGATCGCCGTTCCGATCGAGAACCAGTCGATCGGCGCTCCCTTACCCTTGAACTGCTCGGCCTTGTAATTGTATACGGTGAGCGCGAGCGGCACTTCGCCCGACACCACGAGCTGCGCGAGCAGCGTATGGCCCTTGCGCACCGACATACCGTTTTTCGCCACGATTTCCTTGAAGAGCTTGGTGCCTTTGGCCTCGCCGAGATCGCCGAACAGGCCCGCCAGCCAGTCTGAATCTTCTGCTTCGATGCCCAGCTTTCCCTTCCACTTGGGGTCAAGGAGATCTTCCCAGCTCTTCGGCAACTCCTCCTTTTTGACCGCCTTGGTGTTGTAGGCGTGAACGAACACGTTGAGGCGCGTCCCCACCCACTCACCGTGAGGGCGCATGGCCGGCGCGATGAGATCGGCGTGGTGCGGCGACTTGACCTGCTGCAGGACTTGTTCGCGGTGCAGCGACTCCATTTCGGGGCCGTTGGTCTCGACGATGTCCACGGTGTTGCGGTTGGCGCGCGCCTCGGCGACTGCGCGCTGCAGCACCTTCTCCGAGCTTGCGCGCCACACGTTGACCTTCACCCCGTATTTCTTCTCGTAGGCGCCGACCAGCGCTCCCATGTCGTCGGACTGCGCCGAAGTGTAGAGGTTGAGCTCCTTGTCCTTCTTCGCGCCATCGACCAGTCTTTGCAGCCGATCGCGGCCCGAGTACAAGCCGACGTCCGCCGCGGTGGCGTTCGGTTTGACCTGCCCGAGGACGCACGCCGGAAGGACGGCGCCCGCGAGGAACAGGCAGGCGAGGAGATTGAATCGCAAGGGCTTCATGAGTCGGTCCTTTTCGCTCCGGTCAGTCGGCTTCCTTCTGGACCTTCTGACCTTTGAGGAAGAGATCCGACCAAAGTTTCTCCCAGCGGTCGGCCTCGTCGAGCGTGATCACCGGGTCGATCATCTCGAAGGGGAACTTGTTGAGGTGCGTGTCCACGGCGCGGCTCGAGGGCACCCGGTTGCGCTCCTTCAGGATCGTCTGCCCTTCGAGGGAGAGCATGAAGTCGGCAAAAAGCAGCGCCGCGTGGGGATGGGGGGCGCGGCGTGTCACGCCGATCGCGTTCGGGCGCCCGAAGGTGGGTTTGAGCGCCTTCCAGCGTATCGGGGCGCCTTTTACGACCAGCCGCTCGGCGTTGTGGTTGTAGATCGTCGCGGCGAGCGGGATCTCGCCCGAGGCGACGAGCTCGGCCATCAGCGTGTGGCCGCTGCGCAGTTCGGGTTTCGCCGCGGCGAGCTTCCTGAAGAATGCGAGGCCCTTCTCCTCGCCCATCGACTTGACCACGGCGCCGAACCAGTCGACGTCGCTCGCTTCGATCCCGACCCGGCCCGCGAAACGCGGGTGAATCAGGTCCTCGTAGGTGTCGGGCACTTCGTTTGCCTTGACGAGGTTGGTGTTGTAAGCGATGGTGAAAAAATTGAAGCGGTCGGCAACGTAATGGCGATGCCTGGGAAAGGCGGCCGGCGGCAGGTCCTTGAAGTGGGGGCTGAAGAATTCCTCGAGCAGCTGCTCGCGGTGCATCGCTTCCATCTCCGGGCCGTTCGTCTCCAGGATGTCGCAGCCGAACCGCCCGGCCCGCGCCTCGGCGATGGCGCGCTGCAGGACTTTCTCCGAGCTCGAACGCCACAGCTGGACCTTCACGCCGCCGTATTTTCTCTCGAAGACTTCGACGATTGGCACGGAGTCCTTGAGGTTGAGGGAAGTGTAGACGACGACCTCGCGCTCTTTTTTCGCGCCCTCGAGGATCCGCTTCTCGCGATCGGGGCCCTTGTACAGGTAGATCTCCCGATTCTTTGCCGCATCGCGCTGCGCCTGGGCGAGAACCAGCCGCGGAAGAAGCGCCGCTCCCAGCGCGCCCGCAAGAATGCGCCTGCGGCGGGAATCGGCTCCACCGCGCATGTGTCGTCTCTCCTCTGCCGGAAGGCCTGCTCGGGACCTTCCTATGAAAAATTCGGGCGGACGCTTGAGCGCCCGCCCGGGTCATACACTCGCTCGTGAGATTCGAGCGCCCGCTCGCCGCTCGCGCGGCGTCAGAAGCTGTACGTAATACCGAGCGCGACCTGCGTTACGTCTTCGCCCGCGTTCACGGTTTGCGACGCAGTGTTGTTGAAACGCGCCGCGGTACCGTTCGTGAGCCGGGAGAAAAGCCCGAACAGGTAAGTGCTCGGATCGAGGAAATAGGCGACGCCCGCGTTGACCTGGGTGCTCTCGAGCCCGTCGGTGCTGCATCCCGCGTTGACCACCGAGCAGCTGCCGGCGGTCGCCTTTATGTAACTGAGGGCCGTGCGCCACTGGTTGGTCCAGCGCGCCTCCCAGACCAGTTCGTACGCCTTGTTCTTGTACTCGTCGAAGCTGTTTGCGACGGTCGCCCCGTCTTCCTTGTATCGCTTCGTGTTCACGTCCACCTCGAGCGAGTGAACGCCGATCTTGTACACCGCCGTCAACTGGACTGCCCTGTCCTTGGAGTTGGTGGTCAGGACGCCGGCATTCGAAACCGCGCCGCCCGCGCTGCTCGAGCCCCCGAACAGGTCGAAGTGGGTTTCGGCCGCCGCGGCGAGGTACAACGGGCCTTGCTCCCACTTGACCCCCAGCGAGACCACCTTGGGACGGCGATTCGCTCCCGGGTTGATGCCGGCGTTTCCGGGTGCGTTAAGGGTTGCGGCTCCAGACTCATCGGGATTGCCGATCGAATACTGTAGCCCGACCTGCACGCCGCCGGGGAGCGTCGGCGAAGCGAGATCGATCGCGTTCGCGCGCCGCAAGTTGAAGCTCGAGGCGGACGAACTGCCGCCGGAGCCCATCCTGCGCATCACGTTGTTCGGCGACACGAAGTTGCCGCTCGAGACGCCGAGAAAACCCAGCGTGTCGCCGTATTTCTTGAACGGGGTATCCATGTTGCCAAGCCTCACCGTGCCCCAGGTCGTCTCGAGACCGGCAAACGAGTCGCGATTGCCGAAGCTGGGGGAAACACGGGCTGTGTTGCCCGTGGTAGTTCCCTCGTCGAGGCTGACGCTCTGCTCCAGCTGGCCGATCGCCTTCAAGCCGCGACCGAGGTCCTTTTGTCCGCGGAAGCCGATGTAGGTATTGTTCACCTGCATCTCCCACCTGCTTATGATGGCGTTAGTTCCGGCTGGCGCCGTCCCCAGCGTAGACGAACTCGCGCCCGATGAAGCCCCTGTGCCGCTGGAGTGGGTGAGCTCGGGATAGAACTTGCCGTAGATCTCCCATTTGTCGCTCGTCTGCGAGTAAGCAGCGGGCGCCGCCAGCGCCGCCCCGACGGCCAGGGCCATCGCTTTTCTATTCAAACTCATCGTCTCCTCCTTCGCTCGGTGATTTTTCAGAGCGCGCCCGGACATTTTTTATCCGTTTCACTCTCTGCCCCCGATGTTCCTTCATGCGGAACAGAAATCGGTGTTACGGAACATCTGCGTCGCAAGTTACCCTGCGACCGCTGCGCTGTCAACGGAACGTAAGCTAGGGGCGCGGCAAGGTGATCAGCGTCCGTACACTTCCAACTTGTAGCGCCGCGGTTTCAGCTCGCGGCAGATCTCGCGGTTGACGCGGGCTTGCGGCAGAGCGATCCCCGCCTGCGCCGCCATCTCGGCGGCGATCGCCATGTCGTCCTCGGCCCAGGCCATCGTCTGGCTACCCCACTTCTCGAGCGGCCCGTTCGCACAGCTCGACATGAGGAGAGCGCGGCGCAAGGCTTCGACGTCGGCGCCGTAGTGCTGCGCCAGCGCGAGCGCCTCGTGATCGGCAACCAGGCACGCCCACAGGATGAGATTGTTGGCGGCCTTCGCGACCTGCGCGGTGCCGACACCACCGGTGTGCACGACATCGGACGAATAGGCGCGCAGCACCGGGGTCAGACGCGCGACGATCTCGGCGCTGCCGCCCACGAAAGAAAGCAGCGTGCCGCTGTCCGCAGCCTCGCCGCCGCGGCACACCGTGGAATCGACCACGTGCAGACCCGCGCTTTCACATTCCTTCGCAAGCTTCTGCACGGTCCTGGGATGAATCGTGCTCAGGATCGCAATGATCGTGCCCGGCCTCGCCTTGCGAAGCGGTCCACCCTTTGCGAGGAGCTCCTGCACGTCGCGGTCGAAGCCGACGCAGACGAGGATCGCGTCGCTCTCGGCGGCGAGGGATTCCGGGCTCGCGGCCCATTGGGCGCCGAGCTTCTTCACCGCGCCCGCCCGCGCCGCGTTGAGGTCGCAGGCCCGGGTGACAAAACCCTTGCGGGCCAGGTGCCCGATGATGGGCGTGCCCATGCGGCCTGCGCCCACCACGCCGATAGTCTTGACAGCGGTCTTCGTCATTCTCCACTCCTAATAAAACCGGGGACAGACCACGTTTTCTTAAATACCTGCCGGGAAAATTCAGAAAAACGTGGTCTGTCCCCGGTTTTCAGCGCTTCTGGGTGATCGTATCGAGAAGAGCCGGCGTCCCGGCCTTCACCTTGGCGATCGCCCGCTTGAGCGCGGAAGCGATGTCCTTCGGCTTGTCGATCGGGCCTTCCCCGTACCATCCCATGGACTTTGCCATCGACGCGAAATCCGGATCGGGGTCGCTCATGTCCATGCCGATGTGCGCGCGATCGACCGGCGTGCCGCGCAGCTTCGCCATCCTGATCTGGTGCTCCCAGTCGTTGTAGTAGGCGCGGTTGTTGTACATGACGACGAGGAGCGGGATGCGGTGCTTCGCCGCGACCCACATCGCGCCCGCGTCGAACATGAGATCGCCGTCGGGCTGTATGTCGACGACGAGACGTTTCTTGTCCCGGTGCGCGAGTGCCACGCCGAGCGAAATTCCGAACTGCGTCGCGGTGCCGAGCGAGCGCCCCGGGTGGCGGTAAGGCCGATCGAAATCCCAGAGCATGCGCGTCCACTCCTCCAGCGTGTTGGCGGTGAGCACCCAGTCTTCGCCCTTGATCGCTTCCCAGACTTCGGAGGCGAGCCGCGGCAGCGCGATCGGGCTCGCGTCCCAGTCCTCGCGCGCCTCTTTCGCCCAGCGCGCGCGCTTCGCTTCGCTCTGCTTCGCGATCTCGGCGGCGCGCGTCTTGGCCCGTCCCGCGTACGCGCCGTCCTTCTTCCGCCGGGCCTTCAGGAGCTCGGTCAGCATCGGAATCGCGATCGACGTGTCGGCGAGAACGCGCAGGTCGGCGTGCTGCAGCCGTTGGTAGTCGAGCGCCCAGCTGGAGAGCTCGAGGTCGCCGAAGCCGATGTCGATCCACCTGGCGCCTTCGGGCACGATCGAGGTGCGCTGCCGCGTGGCGCTCACCAGCTCGGTCGTCGGCCGCTCCCAGTCGCGCGTATCGAGGCAAACGACCAGGTCGGCGTCGCGGAACACGTCCTTTTCCATGCTCATGTTGAGCGGGTGCCGCGTGGGGAAATTGAGGCGGGTGTCGAGGTCGTATACAGGCAAGCCGCCCGTCTCGGCGAGCTCGACCAGCGCGTGGAAGCCCTCGGGATCCCGGCCGACGAACTCCGCGATGACCACCGGCTTCTTCGCCGAGGCGATGAGATCGGCGGCCGCGGCGAGCGCCTTCGGCTCCGGCGCGATCCGGCTCGGCACCTTCGCCGCGTGCGGCGGCGGGAGGGGCACCTCGTGGTCGAGCTTCTGCTCCTGCAGCCAGGCGTCGTAGCACATGTAGATCGGGCCCCTGGGCTCGCTCATCATCACCGCGTAGGCGCGGGCGAAGGCTTCGGGCGCGCCGTCGATCGTGTGCGGCTGGTAATCCCATTTGGTGTAGTTGCGCACCGCCTCGCCCTGGTTCTGCGCGGTATGGATCCAGTCGATTCGCGGGCGGCGCTTGGTCTCGTCCATCGGACCGGTCGCGCCGATGATGAATATCGGCGCGCGGTCGATGTAGGCATAGTAGATCGCCATGTTCGCGTGCAGGAGACCGACAAGGTTATGCAGGATCGCGACCATCGGCTGCCCGCTCGCCTTGGCGTAGCCGTGCGCGATCTGCACCGCCGTCTCCTCATGCTGGCACAGCATCATGGTCGGGCGGTTCTGCCCGTAGTTCACGATCGAGTCGTGCAGCCCGCGGTAGCTCGCGCCGGGATTGAGCGCCGCGTGCGGCAGCTCGTAGGCGTGCAGCAGGTCGACGATGACGTCGGACGCCCAGCGCTCCTTTGCCGCCTTCGTCGGGCTTCTGTTCTCTTTGGCTTTGGACATGGTTTCAGGCGGCCTTGAGGGCCACGCACTTTTCGGGATGGAGCTTCACGTAAATGGGGTCTCCGACGGGCGTCCGCATCGAGGGATGGCTACGCGCGAGCAGGATGCGGCCGCCGAGCTTCACCTGGAAGTCGATGAATTCGCCGAGAAACACTTTCTGGTCGACGCGCGCCTCCCAGACGTTGTCCCCTTGAGGCCGCGTCTCGGCGAGCTCCACGTCCTCGGGACGCACCGAAAGGACGACGCGGTCGCTGCCGCGCAGATCGTCGTCCGACAGGACTTCGACCTCGCCGAACTCGGTGCGCACGCGGAAATGCCCGGGCGCGGCGCCGCGTCCGAGGACCGTGCCGTCCAGAAAATTCGTCGTTCCGACGAAGTCCGCGACGAACTGGCTGCGCGGCCGCTCATAGATTTCGCGCGGCGCGCCGATCTGCTGGATATGGCCCTCGTTCATCACCGCGATCGAGTGCGACAGCGCGAGCGCCTCGCTCTGGTCGTGGGTCACGTAGACGGTGGTGATGCGGAGCTCGCGCTGCAGGCGCTTCAGCTCGAAGCGCATGCGCTCGCGCAGCTTCGCGTCGAGGTTGGAGAGCGGCTCGTCCAAGAGGAGCAGCTGCGGCTCCATCACGAGCGCCCGCGCGAGCGCGAGGCGCTGCTGCTGCCCGCCGGAGAGCTTGGTCGCCTCGCGGTCGGCAAGCTCGTCGAGCTGCACCGCTTTGAGGACGCGCAGGACCTTGTCCCGGATTTCCTGCCCGGAAAACTTGCGGTCGCCGACCTCCAGCGGAAAGGCCGCG
>WNGG01009835.1_pt1 | contig 10418 bp, 8 predicted proteins | sample 5400661 | NCBI WGS metagenome assembly WNGG01 (sample SAMN13153372, study PRJNA577476) | soil metagenome | isolation source: 100 cm soil or saprolite under Garry oak tree replicate 1 | place: USA:California | collected 2016-06-15
CGGTACGTCCCGCCCGATCCAGAACACCGGGCACGCGGACCTGGTCGCCACGTCAGGCGGCGGCGCGGCGCTGGTCCTGCTCGGCATGCGCCCGCTCGGCGGGACCCAGTCGTTCTCGCCGCTGGGACGCGAAACATTCATCACGCCGGTCTCCTGGGCCGACGGCTGGCCCCAGCCGGAACCTGTGCTGCTAGCCCCGCGCGACGCCGTCGATGAGGAGGTCTTCGACTTTGCCGACCGATTCGCGCTCGAGGAGCCGGGCTGGCTGGCGATCCGCACGACACCGAGGTCGGTCGCGTCGGTCGTGGACGGCCGGCTGTCGATCACCGGCCATGCCGGACTGGATGACCCGCACCCGCAGTTCATCGGCCGCCGCCAACGGCATCTCACCGCGACCGTGTCCGCCACCGTCGACGCTTCCGGCGGAGCTGGCGGACTCGCCGCCCGTTATGACGAGGACCACTGGGTCGCATTGGAGGCGCGCGGGATGGTCGTCACCGCCCGGGCCCAGGTTGCGGGTCTCGAGCAGACCTGGCAGATCACCGTCCCGACCGCCGACGTCGAACTTCGCATGGAGATGAGCCCGCCGCCGGCCGGCTTCAACTCCGCGGCAATGGGCGGCGACCGCATCCGCCTGCTGGCGTCCAGCAGACTGGTCGCCGAACTCGACGGCCGCTACTGGACGGCGGAGACCTGCGCGTCCTTCACCGGGCGGGTTATCGGGCTGTACGCGTCCCAGGGCACGGTCAGCTTCGCCGACTTCCGGTACCGAGGCACCGACCGCTGATGGACCGCATCCGCTTCGGCGCCGCCTACTACGCCGAGTACCAGCGATGCCCGGATATCGAGGCTGACTTCGACCTGATGGCGAAGGCCGGCTTCTCGGTGATCCGGGTCGGCGAGTCGGTCTGGTCCACCTGGGAACCGGAGGACGGGCGGTTCGAGCTCGACTGGCTCGAGCCGGTCCTCGACGCCGCCCTTGCCAGGGAGATAGGGGTGATCCTGGGTACGCCGACCTACGCCGTCCCGATGTGGCTGACCCGGCGTTATCCCGAGATCGCTGCCGAGACGGCGTCCGGGCACCGGGTCGGCTGGGGCGCCCGGCAGGAGGTGAACTTCACGCACGCCGCGTACCGATTCCACGCCGAGCGGGTGATCCGAGAGGTGGTGGGCCGTTACCGAGACCATCCGGCCATAATCGGCTACCAGGTCGACAACGAACCCGGCCTCCGGCTGCTCTACAACGCCGACGTCTTCGAGAAGTTCGTGGACTGGCTGCGCCGCCGCTACGGCACCGTCGACCGGCTGAACGAGGAGTGGGGCCTGGTGTACTGGTCGCACCGGCTGTCACGGTGGAGTGACCTGTGGCGCCCGGAAGGCAATTTCCAGCCGCAGTACGACCTCGCCTGGCGGCGCTTCCAGGCAGAGCTAGTCACCGAGTTCATCGGCTGGCAGGCCGGCATCGTCCGCGAAGTCACCGGCGGGCGCGGGTTCGTCACCACGTGCATCTCCTACGAGCAGCCAGGTATCGAGGACGTCGAGCTAAGCCGAACCCTTGATGTGGCATCCGGCAACGCGTACTGCGAGATGCAGGACTCGCTCGCACATCCGAGCAGGCTGCCGCGCTCCAGCGGTCCGATGGGCTGGGTCGTCCGCGGGCCGTGGGCGGTCGCCCAGCTGGCGGATCTCGTGTACTCCTCGAAGCAGGCCCCGTTCCTGGTCACCGAGACCAACGCCGGGTCGATCGGCTTCTCCTCCATGAACGAGTCCCCCTACGACGGTCAATGGCGCCAGCTGGCCTGGCTGCTCGTCGCGCGCGGAGCGCGGCTCATCGAGTACTGGCACTGGAACACCCTGCCGTTCGGCACCGAGACGTACTGGGGCGGCGTGCTCCCGCACAGCGGCGTCCCCGGCCGCGCCTACCATGAGATCGCGCGGATAGGCCAGGAACTGCGCGATGCCGGCGGCGCCTTCGCCGCCGCCGAGCCCGACTACGACATCGCGGTGCTCTACGACTCCGACAGCAAGTTCGCACTGTCGACGCAGGGCCCGCTACGAGGTGACTCTCTTATCGACCCCGACTCCTACCGGCGCATCCTCGCTGCCTTCTCCCGCGGCATCTTCGACGCCAAGCGGCAGCAGCGGCTGATCCGGCCGCAGCACCTGCTGCCGTCGCGTGGCGGCGAGCACCACGCCGCCGACGTGGCCGCACGCTATCCGGTGCTGATCGCGGCTGCGTTTTACACCACGGCTGATGAGGACCTGGACTTCCTGGTCGCCTACGCGCAGGCCGGGGGGCATCTCGTCGTCGGGCCGCGGACGGGCTACGGGGACGGGGAAGGGAGAGCGCGTACGGAGCGCGCGCCGGCCCGGATCACCGACGCGGCCGGCGTCTGGTACGACGAGATGGCCTCGCTGCCGTCACCGGTGCCGGCGCACGGCTCGTTGCGGGGCGAGGCGACTGGATTCGCCGAGAGGCTCGTCGCTTCGGACGCGGAGATCCTCGCCACCTATCAGCATCCCCACCTCGGCCGCTGGGCCGCCGTCACGACAAAGCCCGCAGGAGCGGGCCGGATCACCGTGGTCGGCACCGTCCCAGATCAAGACCTAGCGGCCGGCCTGGTGCGGTGGCTGGTCCCCGACGCAGCGGGCGGGTGGACCGCCGACGACTCGGTCACCGTCTCCACCAGCACCGACACGGCGGGCACCCGGCTGCACGTCCTGCATAACTGGAGCTGGGACGAGGCGACGGCTTCTCCGTCCTCGACGGTGACCGACCTGCTCGGCGGCGGGCGCCATATACCGGGCGAGCCGGTCACGCTCCGGCCGTGGGACGTCCGGCTTTTCCGCGGCGATGAAGCTCGTGACCAGAGAGTTGAGAATGGACCGTGAGGCGGTCAAGGCGTCCTCCGGAAGCAGAAGATGGAGCTCCCGTCATGGGCGTTCGGCTCCGGGACGCGGTTCAAATTGTTCGCCCAGCCGGGCGGGCAGCGTGATCCGTGCGAGAAACCGCCGACGCCACCCAGGTGCACCGGCCACAGCGGCGTCGCGCCCTCGGTCGCGCTGCACCTGCAACCGGCCGCTGAGGGGTGAAGAAATGACCGATGATGTCATCGTGCAGGCGGCGGCGGGCCGCTTGCGTGGAAAGCGGGACGGCGAGGCGCTGCGGTTCCTCGGTATCCCTTACGCTCGATCGCCGACCGCGGCGGGGCGGGTTCGCCGCCCCGGTGCCGCCCAGCCGGTGGGACGGGATCCGGGACGCGCTCGCCTACGGTGCGACATCACCGCAGCCAGATCGCGGGATCACGGTGATCCCGGAACCGGTCATCGCCGGAGACAACGAACGGCTCACGATTTTCGAATGTATGTCTCGCCGTGAGAGCCAAAATGAGAGCCAAACGGGGAGCCCAGGAGTTATCTCGACTGGGTCTTGCCTTGCCGGTTCAAGATCGTGTTCATGGCGGTGGCGCCCGTCCTTTTTCGAGCTGCCGTGGCGCAGCTTCGGGATCGCCAGCTCGATCGTCCCGGCCCGGGTGTCCCAGTCCCGCCGGTACCCGTTCGGGAGTTCACCCGGTCCGGGCTGACCTCCCGTAGCCCGCCCCGCACAGCCGCCCGACCTCGGCGTCCGTCATCTTCTGCGCGAACGCCCTGATCATGTCCTGGAGCAGGTCCGGGCTCGCCGATGCCAGGTCTCCTCGAACTGCGCGCCGGGAACCGGCACAATGTCACCGGTTACCCCATAACCACTTCCGTGGACGTGAACGCGCGACTATCCCCGATTTAATGGGCTTTTCTACCGAGAAGAGAAGGCAGAGAGTCATATTCACTGAATCTGATGCGGGACGGCCGGGGACTGCAGGACAGATAGTGACCATGGTGCGGTTGGGGTGGGATGGGCTCGACGCGGAGAGGCCGGTGCGCCATGGCTTTGTGCGGCCGGGCGGTATCAGGCGGCGCGCGGCGGTCTCCTTTCCTGTTGAGGGGAACCACCAGGAAGGTAACGACGGCGGATGACGTGGTGTCCCCTCGCCCGCGCCATTCCGGGCGCGGGCCTGGGGGAAAGGAAACATTTCCATGATCACGTCCATCACTCTGGACCAGCTGTCGTGCAACACCGAGACCGAAGGCGGTGGCTCCCACCCCTACTTGTGGGCCGTGCTCTTGCAGGTCGACGACGAGACGATCGCCTCGGGCGCGCTGGCCGCCCGGATCGCCTTCGCGCCGTCTCCGACCGGAGCGCAGATCATCATCGCCGAGGGCATGCGGGCCGGCGGCACGGCCCCGGTTCCGGCACCGCAGCAGCGGCTGGCCGCGCAGTTCGACCCCGGCCAGGAGCGGCGGGACCTGATCCTGATCACGGTGCTGTGGGACCAGCACGACCTCCCGTTCGACGCCATCCTCGCTGGTTACGACGCGTTCCTCGGGACCAGCCGGGACGCGGTCGCGGCCAGCCTCGTCGCGCTGGGCAGCAGCTCCCCCGAGATTCAGCAGGCGGCCATCGACGCGGTGAAGGCAACGGTCAGTCAGCAAGTCAACGACGCCGTCGAGGGGAAGCTGAGCCTGGTGGACAAGCTCGAGATCAAGGCCCATCTCAAGACGCCGGACAAGGTGATCGACAGCGCGTTCGCTCATTTCGCCGTGGCCGAGGCGGACTCCACCAGTACGCTCAGCCTTCCGTTCGGCGCCGGGTCCGGCCACGACTACCGGATCGACGGCACGTTCACGGTGACCGCCGACCCGTGCGAGGCCGAACTCATCCGGATCAGGGCCGCCCAGCAGGCCATCGCGAACACCGAGGGCGCGCTCAAGAAGCTGATGGGTCACGAAGGCCCTTCCACGGAAAAGCAGATCGAGCTGCTCGAGGAAGAGCTGAGCACGCAGAAGGGCCGGCTCGCCGTGGCCGAAGCCGACCTGAGCCAGTGCCGGGCCAGCACGTCCGCGACCCCCGGGTCATGAGCCCGGTCCCCGGGCGCGCCTACCGGCAGCCCGGGGGGTGAACGGCCGAGTCCGGTCGCGGGTACCCTGCGGGCGTGGCGATCGATACAGGCAACGTCGATGCGGTACGGGGAGCCGGGGTCGTGGTGACCGGCAGCGATGCGGGGATCGGGCGGGCGCTGGCCTGGGGGCTGGCCGCGGCGGCAGGTGCGCGAACTCGGCGAGCCGCGGGACGTGCTGGCGCTGGCCGAGGTGCCGGATCCCGAACCCGGGCCCGGCCAGCTGCTGGTGCGGGTGCTCGGGGCCGCGACGAACTGACTGGCATACTCGCTGGATGCCAACCCGGTGCTTGCCATCTCAACTCAGACCGGACACGCGCGGGGCGATCGAGGGCGAGGACGGGCATCACGGCGACGCTGGAGTTGAGTGCCTCCGGCCCGGCCGAGGCAGGGACGGAAGCCGCGAGCTTGGGAAGATGGCTCAGATTCACTGGCAAACGAGCGTCCGCAACCCACAAAGCCCTTGCCACTTAAACTGAGCCACCCCTGCCGGTGGCTCAGATCCAATGTCACAGGACAAGAGCACGCCACCATGGCCTGGCTTTGCCGCGATCGCAGCCGCCATGCGCCGGACGGGCCTTGCGTTTTCCCTCGGCCGCCACCGGGAAACGGCGGACGCCGCGCTCGAAGATCCCAGCCTCCGGCGCGGTAGCCGCCGCTGGATCAGCGATCGCCAGCGATGGTGCTGGATTTTTCTCGTGAGTTGCCTGACCATAGTCGTGCCCCGGCGATCTTCCCTCGGGCAGCACCGGCCTCGGCCTGGCCAACGAGGGCGGCTCACCATCGACATGAGCAACAGCCAGGCCAGCTGGCAGGACCGCCCGTACCAGCAGGAGGTGACCATGACGAACCCGCCATCCTGAGGCTACGACCTGGCGGGCGGCGAGGCTGCACGGTTCATCGAGTTGTCCGGCCAGATGGCCAGCCGGGAGCAGGCCAGGATCGAGCAGGACGAGGCCGAGCAGGCCTGGTCAACCTCCCCCCGCCGTGATCCCGGCCGCGTGCGTCACGGGGGCCAGCCTGCGGTCATCAGGAAGAGGCTGAACCACACGGACGCGGCGCCGAGCACGCCGATCACGAGACCCAGCAGCCACGCGGGCAGCGGAGCAAGGAGCCGGGCCACCGGCACGCTGAGCAGCACGGCGGGGAGCAGGAAGCGCGGCTTGGAGCCGAGGTAGAGGGGTCCCACGCCAAGGGCGATGACGACAATCGCAAGCGTGTAGACGTGCACACTCCATGGAAACCTCTCGGTGAGGCTGCAGATGGTGAGCACGACTGCGGCTGCGAGCACGAAGAGGGTCATGACTTCGACTGCGGGCGGGCGGTCGAACAGCGCGTCCTTCACGGCGAGGAAGACGCCCTGTCCCCAGTCGAAGCTGTCGTGGCCGTTCTTCTCGAGCCAGATATATCCGCCGAGGTGGCGCAGCCTGACGGCTGAATAGGCCCAGTAGCCGAGCACGCCGAGCGGGGACAGCAGCAGCGCCACCGCCGGGCGCCACCACATGGCGGCAGGCTGGCGCGCCCTCAGCGCTGCGATCACGGTGGGCAGCGCTGCGACAGTGACCGCCGCGACCAGGGCCACGCCCGTGCTGCTGCGCGCCAGGCCGGCGCCGATTGTGAGGACCCCGGCCACCAGCCAGCGGCGCTCGACGAGCGCGACGAGGGACCAGATGGCAAGCGCGCAGAACAAGGCCTCGGAATACACCATGGACAGCACGAACGAGGCGGGCGCCACCGCCCACACCGCGACCATGACCAGGCTGAGCCGCCGGTCACCGATCAGTGCCATGCCGAGCCTGGTCAGCCCCCACGCCGCCGCCAGGCCCGCGGCGATGGTGACGGCGAAGCCCGCGCGTTCCAAGCCGATCCCGGGTACCCAGGCGATCGTGTCGATGGCCAGCGGATAACCCGGGTACGAGGCGAGGATTGAATCGGGATGCCGGTAGCCCGGCACATAGGCATACCCGTGGGCAGCGATGTACAGGAAGCGGCCACTGTCCCATGACACGATCAGGTGGACCAGCGACCACGCACGGAATCTGCCGTGGTGCAGCAGGAGCGCGGCGACCGCCAGAGTGAGAACGCGTACCGCGGCGTAGATGAGCACCCCAGAGGCAGCCAGGGCGGACCGAGAGTCGGCTTCCTGATCGCCTCGCGCAGCGGAAGCCGCGTCCCGGGAATTCTCAGTAGCACTGGACGGCATCGGCGACCGCTCCCACATTGGTTACCCGGATCGTACCCGCACGGACAGGCGCAGGTCAGCCGAAGATCTGCCGATGCGTAGTCCTGGAGAAATTTGGTCGGATATCCCTGACCTGCGGTAACACGTCATGGGGTACCTCTGGCCTGCGATAACGCGGGTTTGGCGGGCGGGTGCCGGTTATTGCCGCTACGGTTCGTACCGTTTGCCTGCCTATGTCGTGGGGATGGCCGGTGCCTGCGGGGAAAGTCGGGGCTTGAGCAACAACGGAGCGGCCAGTGGCGATAGCGAGCTGAAGACCGCTGGGCTACCGCCGCTGGCCGTTCGGATCTCGAAAGGTGTTAGCGGCCATCAGGATCTGCCTGCTGGCGGCCACGAAGATGGCAATGGTGGTTATCACAGAAAGTGAGCGGATTGCCTGTACGGCCCGCTGTGAGCCTGCTGCCGAACGCCGACTCGGCGCGGCTTCTGGTCACGCTGTTGTGGCCCGGTGGCTCCACCCGCCGCTTGGCGAAAGCGTTGCGGCAAGCCGGCACCTGGAGGACCGCCGACCGCGGCTACTGCCTCAAGTAGGTGATCCGGAACCTGCCACGGAGCCTGACGGCTCGAGTCCAGTAGAAGCTGGAATTGGTCGCGGCATGGCTCCAGGTCTTGACGACGGAGCCGGCAATGGGCGGCGCCTGCTTTCTCGCCCCCGCCCTTCTTAGGGGGTGCGCATCCAGTGAACATGATCGGCGTAGATGAGTACCGCAACGATGTTGCGCGGGACGACGAAGTAGTCCGGGCGCTCCCTAGGCTTCTTCAGCCCGACGGTCATGCCAGGACCAGCAGTCTTGGTCTGAGCGGCGATCAACCGACCGGCCTCGGCGTGTTGGGCAAGGACATCGGTGGCCGAGGCGCCGCGCACTGAGGTCGTCGCGATCCATCCCCGAGCGGACAGTTCTGCCGCGGCAAAGTACTCCCCGGCTGCGCCAGTGATCACCTTGCTGACGTGTGTCACCGCCATCGCCTACTCCAATCACGTGGCCGATCCACGCATCTTGAACCACCGCGGAGCGGCGGCCAAGTTCGCCCCAGCCTCCTGAGAGAACGTCGCCATTTGCGGCTGGTGACACGTTTCTTACCGGGACCCCCATACCCGTGCTGCGTAAGCTCCTGGGCACCGAGACAAGCATCCTCAGCTGCCACTACATGTACCAGCACCTCGAAGCCGCGCTGTATCGGTCCCGGAACGCGTTCGCATCTGCCCTTGGCGAGTATGACGAGGCCTGCCGCCTGCACGACGCTGAGATGGACGCCATTAGGATGCGCTTCCCGTCCGGTGCGCCTGGCCCGGTCGTCCTGCTCTGCGCCCGGGCCCGCAACTCCGCCTCAGTCGGCCGGGCCCCGCCCCGGCCGGCGGCGTCAGCGTGGATCGTTACACCCGCCAGGGGGGTCTAGGTATCCACGATCACGAACGGGCCCGCAGGCCGCGCTCGCAGGCACCGCCGGTAGCACGACGGCGGGGGCCGCGGGCCCGCGGAACGGCTTCCGGGTAGGCGGCGATCAGCCTGGGGCGGACGCGAGCGCACCCTGGGCGAGTACGCCGCCCGGCCGAGGCGTAGGGCCTGGGTGGTTCCGGCCGCCGCTGGATCCGCGGGCAGGGCTCCAAGCTCAGCAGGCCCGTGAACTGGGCGTAGCAACCGTGTTCCTGATTCATGTCCGTGCTCAGGGTGGCACTAGGTGATTGTCCGGCCCGCCGGGCAGCGGATCCGGCAGTTGGCGTTTGGCCGGCTCAGCGTGGGTAGCTTGATCGGATGCGTACGCTCAGGCAGGAGCGCTGGATTCGCCGCGCTGGGCTGGGGCTGACCGCGGTCATGCTGGTTCTTGCGCTCGGCGGCTGCCTGAACCCGTTGTTCTCCGGCGCACGAGGCGGGCTGCAGCGGTTCCATTCCGGCCAGTGCAAGCCGGGGGCGCCGCTTGCTGGCGTGTACCTGCCGTTCAGGCTTCACGTGAAGAACCGCTGCGTCGCGGTCACCGGGATTGTCGATTGCCTGCGGCGCGAGCCCGACGGCGACGTTCACATCGAGCTGCGCCTCGACCGCGCTTATCGCCGGCTGCTGACCCCGGCGAATGCGTTCCAGCGGTGCCCGCACCACACGGGCCCGCATCTCGTTGTGGAGATCATTCCGCAGGGATACCAGCTTCCCTTCCTTGACAACAGTGCAAGTCTGGCGGGTTTCGTGACGCCGAGGGCGCCACCGGCAGGTGCGCGTATCACGGTTACAGGCCCCTACGTCCTGGACACCAATGCCCTGCACGACCTGATCGTCCCCGGGAAGAACGTGGCCGACTGGGCCGAGATTCACCCAGCCTGGAACATCACGGTCAGCAGGCGGACCAGGTAAACCTGGCGACCGCTGTGATGGAGTGGTGCACGGCCCGCATGATCTGTGCGCGATCTGCCAGGCGTAACGTCATAAGCGGAAGAACCCACAGGCGGTCACGCAGAAGAGGAGGAGTCATGTCGATCCTCGACAAGGCAAAGACGGCCGCCGAGCGTGCCCAGGGCCAAGCCCGGCACGGCGCGGCACAGGGCCGGGCGCGTCTAATGGAGGTGCAGGCACGGCAGCAGCACGGCAAGCTGGTGCGGCAACTGGGCGAGGCATGCTACGCCGAGCACGCCGGGGAGGGAGCACACGAGCCGGTGGCCCGCGCGTTCGCCGCCCTGGACGCTCACACGCAGGCGCATCCCCGGACGCCGGCACCGGGCCGCCTGAAGGCGGTCCGGCGGGCGCGGGACATCATGCACCCGGGAGCGGAATGCATCGGCGAAGGCGACAGCGTCGCGGCCGCCGCGCAGAAGATGCGCGATCTTGGTGTCGGCTCGCTGCCGATCTGCGGCGCCGATGACCGGCTGCACGGCATCCTCACCGACCGCGACATCGTGATGCGGTGCATCGCCGCAGGCCGCGACCCGGCCCAGGTCCGGGCCGGTGACCTGGCCCAGGAAACGTTGTTCTGGGTCGAGGCCAACGCCGGCGTGGGCGAGGTGCTGCACCAGATGGAAGACCACCGGGTCAAGCACCTGCCGGTGATCGAAAACCACCGCCTGGTCGGCATCATCACCGAGGCCGACCTGGCCCGCAACCTCGACGATCACCGGCTCGCCGAGTTCATCGAGAAGGTCTACACGACGGCCTGACCCGGCCCGCCTCCGGTCCGCAGCCGCCGCGAGCGTGCTG
>WNGG01009840.1_pt1 | contig 10414 bp, 8 predicted proteins | sample 5400661 | NCBI WGS metagenome assembly WNGG01 (sample SAMN13153372, study PRJNA577476) | soil metagenome | isolation source: 100 cm soil or saprolite under Garry oak tree replicate 1 | place: USA:California | collected 2016-06-15
TTGCTGCTGGGTCATGCAGTGCAGCGTGCCGAGGCCGAGCACCAGATCGCGGCAGGCGATGCCGATGACTTCGCGATCTGGAAATAGCTTCGCGAGGGTATTCAGCGCGACGCGATCGTTGGCATCGTTGAACGTGGGCACGATCACGATTTTGTTGGCGATGTAAAAATTCGCGTAGCTCGCCGGCAGCCGGAACCCTTCGAAATAAACAGGCGCAGGCATCGGCAGCGTCTCCACGCGCAGCGCTCGGCCATCTTGGTCTTTCATCGTTTGCAACAGAGTAAGATTTTCTTGGAGCGAGGCATAGTTTGCGTCCTGCGGGTCTTCTTCCAGGATGGTCACAACGGTGGAAGGATTCACGAAGCGCGTCAAGTCATCCACATGGCCGTGGGTATCGTCGCCGGCGATTCCTTTTTTCAGCCACAGCACATGGGGGGCCCCGAAATATTCGCGGAAGACTTTCGCGTAATCTTCCTTGGTGAAGCCGGGATTTCTTTCCTGCACTTTGCTGAGCAAACATTCTTCCGTGGTCAGCAGCGTGCCGCGTCCGTTCACGTCGATGCTGCCGCCTTCCAGAACCACGCGGCGGCCTTTGTGCTCGGGCTGCCAAACACATCGCCGCAGCTTCTGATTAACTTTCCAAACGACGAGGGCGTCTTTTTTGTGATTGGGATATTTGGCCCAGCCATTGAAAACGAAATGGTTGAAGGCAACTTCTCCGGTTTCGTTTCGAACGCAGATAGGACCGGAATCGCGCATCCAGCCGCGATCGGTCGGCACGCGGAAAAAATCCACGGCATCGAGATTTGCGCCAGAGTTTTTCAAGATAGCTCGAACGCGCGATTCGGATTCGCGATTCTCCACCAGGAGATAGACGCGTTCCACCTGCGACAAATGACGCACGATTTCGGCAAACGCCCACGGAATAGGCGCGAATTTCCCGGGCCAGTCCGTCAGCTCATGCGGCCAGCCGAGCCAAGTGGCTTCGTGGAGCTCCCATTCCGCGGGCATACGAAAGCCGAGAGCGTACGGTGTTTTGGATTGCCGCGGTGTTTTCATTGAGAAAAAGAATTTAACACAGGGAACGCCGAGCCCACAGGAAGCGCAGAGAGCATGTAAGAGTGCGCATTATTCTTTGTCCAGCCAGCGGTTGAGGATGGGCTGATAGGCGTCGATGCGGCGGTCGCGCAAAAAAGGCCAGTTGCGGCGTATGTCTTCACTTTTTGCGGGATCACATTCGACAACTAGAATTTCCTCTTTATCGTTGGAGGCTTCGGAAATGACTTGGCCGAAGGGGTCGGCGACAAACGAATTTCCCCAGAACTCCAATCCAGGGTCGCCTTTTTCCGGATGGCCTTCGAAACCGACGCGATTCACCACCGCGGCATAGACACCGTTGGCAATGGCATGCCCGCGCTGAATGGTGCGCCAGGCATCGACCTGCGCGGCGCCGAACTGCGCCTTCTCATGCGGATGCCAGCCGATGCTGGTGGGATAGAAAATCACTTGCGCGCCGCCGAGCGCAGTGACGCGCGAGCCTTCCGGATACCACTGGTCCCAGCAAATTTGCACGCCGACGCGCGCGAACCTGGTATCAAAATTTGGAAAGCCGAGGTCGCCGGGAGTGAAATAGAATTTCTCGTAGTAGAGAGGATCGTCGGGGATATGCATCTTGCGGTACTTGCCCAGAAAACTTCCGTCGGCATCCAGCACCGCGCAAGAATTGTGATACACGCCCGGCGCGCGGCGCTCGAATAGGGAAACTACCAGAGCGACTTTTTTCTCCCTGGCGATATGCGCGAGTTTTTCTGTCGCAGGTCCCGGCACGGCTTGCGCGTGATTGAAGAGTTCCGGATCTTCCGTGCGGCAAAAGTATTCTCCGAGAAACAATTCGTGCAGGGAAATGACTTGCGCGCCGCGCGTGGCGGCCTCGCGGATTTTCTCAATCGCGCGAGTCAAATTCTCTTCCGCGTTCGCGGTGCATTTCATCTGCACAAGCCCGATGATAAATTTGCCGGTCATGAAATTCAGTTTAGCATGAGCACGAAAGAAAATATTTGCGCGCGTTTTGTAGTATCTTTTGCGCGGCGTTTATAATATCAATCAACATCATGAATGGCCGGTTCGTGCACGCGTCACGGCTCGACTCCTGATTCCGGTTCATTCCCCTTCGAGGAGAAGCGATGGCGAAGCAGCACAAGAAGACTGTGACAGGGAGAGTTCTCCATGATCCAGTAAAGGACAAGCTGCGGCCGATGTTTCCGCTGGACTTGTCCAAATGCCGCACCATCGACGAATTGGTCCGAGGGATGGGAGACACGGCGTTCACCGGCCGGCAGATTGGCGACGCCGCCGATGTTTTTGAAGCGATGGCGCGCGACAAAGATTGTTTTGTGGTGATGACCCTTTCCGGCGCGTTGACGGTCGGCAAGATGGGACTCGTTTTCTGCGACCTGATCGAATCCGGCGTCGTCAAAGCCATTGTTTCAACAGGTGCGCTCATGGCGCATGGCCTGGTGGAAGCCACGGGTTATTCGCATTTTCGCTACGACGAAAAGATGGGCGACAGTGAACTCTTCCAAGCCGGCTACAACCGCGTTTACGATTCGCTCGAGCCGGAGACCAATCTTGATCACGTCGAAGAAGTGATGGACCACATCCTGGACGAATGGGATGCGGAGGACGTGGTCTGCAGCTGGAAAGTTCATCGCCGCATCGGCGAGCATCTGCACAAAACAGCACCAGGACGAGGAATCCTGAAATCCGCTTACGAGCACAACGTTCCGATCTTTGTCCCCGCATTCAGCGATTCGGAACTGGGCATCGACTTCGCGCTGCACAAGATTGCCCGGATGAGGGATAAGCGGCCGCTGCTGCGCTTCGATCCCTTCGAAGACTTCGAGAAGTTTGCCGACACTATGCTGGCCACGAAGCGTATGGGAATCTTGACGGTGGGCGGTGGCGTGCCGCGCAATTGGTCGCAGCAATTTGGGGTGTACGCAGAACTGCTGGCGCGGCGGGGCTATAAGAAACTTCCGCTGAAGCGCTACAACTACGGCGTGCGCATTTGCCCGGAGCCGGTCCATTGGGGCGGGTTGAGCGGCAGCACGTACACCGAAGCGGTTTCGTGGGGGAAATTTGTGCCTCCGGAAGAAGGCGGACGCTTTGCGGAAGTTTTCGATGATGCCACGGTGGCGCTGCCGCTGATTGTGGGCGCGGTGCTCGAGAGGATTGGCTACTTTAAGAGAGACTAGCGACGGGTCCCCGGGCCAAAGTAATCTTGCAGAAGGAGAACCGAAAATGAAGCGCGTCCTGCTGGCAGGTATCCTGGGTGGTTGACTATATTTGTCTGGACGTTTGTGGCGCACGAATTCATAGGGCTTGGAGAAGTGGGAGTAAGAGAGATTGTCAACGAAGCGGCGGTGCGAAGTGAAGAAGTGGCTGAAGACGGCCTACGACCTGGATACGTAGACTTTTCTAGGGTATTTCGATCTGCGTGCCGGCGCCCGCATAATGGTAATCGTCGCCGAAGGCCTTCTGCAGGCGGAGGAAAGCGGGCTCGCCCGTGCAATGGCCGGGAGCGATTTCGTCCAGCTTCCACTTATTCTTGAGCGAGTCAACCAGCTTGTCGATGTCGGGCACGGGTGTCTGGACAAGGTGCAGGCCGCCAAAAACGATGTGGGTGTGCGGGTCCACGGCCCTGGCAGCTTGCAGAATCTCCTCGATCCCGGAGTGCGAGCAGCCATCGACTAGAATCAGTCCGTGCGGTCCTTTGATGGCGAGGGTGAGCTCCGGCAGCTCGAGGGTGCGCGGAATCCTGGAAACGTTGTAAACCAGAAAAATACCTGGAGCAACTTCCGTGAGTTTGTCGACGAGGACAAAATGGCCAGTGTCGTAGAGTTTGCCCGCACGGGCGTGCTCGGGATAGGCGCCGTCGAAATAGCGCATTCTCCCGGAGAGAGATGGCTCGGGCTGGAAATACGCGGAAGGTAATTCGCCGCCGCCAAAACCGTTGGCACCATCGGAGGGAACATAGATGGTGACGTCCGCGTTGATTTTGAGGAGATACTTGAGTCCGGAAGCATGGTCGGTGTGACGATGAGAGATAACAACAAAGTCGAGTTTGGTGAGATCAATGTTGAGGGCCTTGACGTTGTGCTCGAAGATTTCGGGATTGTTGCCGGTGTCGAAGAGGATGCGCTTGCCGTCATGTTCGATGAGAGCCGAAAAGCCCCAGTCTTTTGTGACAGCTTTGTTATCGGAAAACGCGTCGTAGAGAATCGTGACGCGATCCTTGGCGGCAGCATGCCCACAAAATATAAGCGAAAAACAAATTGCCGCCAGGCCGAACAGTCCGCGACTGAATTTCATCAAAAGCCTCCGAGGAAAAAGCCGGTAAGGGATCTAGTCGTCTTCGCCGATGAGGATGGCGGCGCCGAGGACGGTGGTCCACAGGCCGCGCTTGTCGCCGACGGCAGATTGCGTGACGTTCATGGTGCGGACGATTTTGTTGGAAATGCGATACACCTCTTTTTTTTCGTCAAAGCTCAGGTCGGGATCGAATTCCACATTTAAAGTTGTCGCAAGCATTTCGGCGGCGAGCTCTTCGGCATATTCGCCAGCGACTTCCTCAGTTTCACCGAAGGAATGATGCTCGGACAAATAGCCGTACATGGATTTATCGCTGGGCAAGGCGAGGCCAATGCTTGCGGCGATCAGTCGATGCGCTTCTTTGGTCGAGTTTTCGCTGATGACCGTGAAAGCGACTTGACCGAGCTTGATGTGCTTCAGACCTTCGCTGCGGGAGATGAGCTTGCAGTTGGGAGGGAAAATCGAGGAGACCCGGACGATGTTGCATGCCGCAATGCCCGCGTTCCGCAGGGCGAGCTCGAAGCTGGACAGCCTTTCGCGATGTTTACCGACGCCTTTGGTGAGAAATATTTTCTTCGCAACGAACGCCATGGTGCCGGTTGGCCGTGCCTCCGTGTGTGGTGTGAGGGTGAAAAATTTTCCTGCTGTGGAAAAGTAACAAGAAGGTATTGCAGTGTCAACGCATTTCACAGTCCGGCGCAAAGCGCTGGCGGCGAATGTGAATGGATGATGAGCGTTTCGAGAATGAAGGGTCATTCGCACGCGATGCTGCGGCAAGAAGTTTTCGAAATGTTTGTGCTTGCTGAAAAATCAGGCAAACTTGCATCCCCGGAATCATGTGCCTATACTGATTTCGCCGCGGCTTCTCATCGCTCCTACGGAGTCAATCACGGTGATCCGGCCGGACTTACGCGGCGGAGAGGGCATGTCTTCGACGGAAACCCAGCCTGACACGAGTTATCTCCTCAGAAAGCTTCATTCCTTCACGGGCGTACTTCCGGTAGGCGCATTTTTGGCGGAGCATTTCTGGTCCAACAGCTCCGCGCTGGTGAGCGCGGAGAAATACAACGCGACTTCGCAGGAGCTGCAGGCGATTCCGTTCCGATTGATCGTGGAATGGGGAGCGATTTTTCTTCCCATGCTGTTCCACGGCGGGTATGGCGTTACCATCTGGCTGCGCGGCAAATCAAACGTGTCGGCGTATCCGTGGGTAGGGAATTGGCTTTATGCAACGCAGCGCTACACCGGGCTCATCGCGTTTGCTTACATCGGCTGGCATCTTTACACGGAACGATGGCTGACCCACGGAATGTCTACCTATGAAAACGTTGCGATGGACATGCGGAATCCGTGGTACCTGGCGTTTTTTGTCGTAGGGGTGCTGGCATCTTCGTTTCATCTGGGAGTGGGCATCTGGAATTTCCTGTGCAAGTGGGGACTGGCGGCGACGGTGAAGGCGCAACAAGCGGCGGGACGCTTCGGCGCGCTTGTGGGAGTGGCGTTCAGCGTGGTTGGAATCCTGATTATTCTAAGCTTCCGATTTGATTGGCATCCGTTCTCGGCCTACTTACCAAGAAAATGAGACAACCAAAAATCATCGTGGTAGGCGGAGGATTGGCCGGCCTAATGGCCACCATCCGCGTCGCTGAGGCGGGAATACCGGTGGATCTTTTTTCCATCGTGCCGGTGAAGCGATCGCATTCCGTTTGCGCGCAAGGCGGCATCAACGCGGCGAAAAATCAGAAGGGCGAGGGCGACACCGTCGACAAACACTTGGATGACACGATTTACGGCGGCGATTTTCTGGCGAACCAGCCGCTGGTCAAGCGCATGTGCGAGGCCGCGCCGGGCATCATCGATCTGCTGGACCGCATGGGCGTGATGTTCAACCGAACGCCGGAAGGATTGCTGGACTACCGGCGATTCGGCGGGACGCTGTATCACCGGACGGCTTTCGCGGGCGCAACTACGGGGCAACAACTTTTGTACGCTCTCGATGAACAGGTAAGACGCCATGAGGCGGAAGGAAAAGTAAAGAAATTTGAAGGCGCTACGTTTCTCTCCGCGGTGATCGATGAAGGCGGGGTTTGCCGCGGTATTTGCGCGATGGATTTGCGCACGATGGAAGTGAAAACGTTTGCGGCGGATGCGGTGATCTTTGCGACGGGTGGGAACGGCGCGATCTTCGGGCGCTCGACGAATTCAGTGGTGTGCACGGGGTCGGCGCAGGCGGCGCTGTTTCAGCAGGGGGTGGACTACGCGAACGGCGAATTCATCCAGGTGCATCCGACGGCAATCCCTGGCGAAGACAAGCTGCGATTGATGAGCGAATCGGCGCGCGGTGAAGGTGGGCGCGTGTGGGTTCCGCGAAATCCGGCAGAGAAGCGGCCGCCAAGAAGCATTCCAGAGACGGAGCGTTTTTATTTTCTGGAAGAGTGGTATCCGAAGTACGGGAATTTGGTGCCGCGTGATATTGCCACGCGGGCGATTCACCGCATCGTGTATCAGGAAAAACTGGGGATCGACGGACAGGCGGCGGTGTACCTGGATGTGACGCACATCCCGCGCGAAACGCTGGACCGCAAGCTGGAAGGGATTCTGGAAATTTACGAGAAGTTCCTCGGCGTTGATCCGCGCGTGGAGCCGATGAAAGTTTTTCCCGCCATGCATTACACCATGGGCGGGATCTGGGTGAATGGAGAAGATCAGGCCACGAATGTCGTCGGAATCTACGCGGCGGGAGAATGCGAATACCAGTATCACGGGGCCAACCGGCTGGGAGCGAATTCGCTGGTGTCGTGCATTTTTGGCGGAGGCCTTGCGGGCCCGGCGGCGGTGAAGTACGCGAAGAACCTGGAAAAAGGAGCGGAGTCCGCGGCGTCCGCCGTTTTTGACGGCGAGAGAAAACGCCAGGAAGAAAAAAATCAGAAACTCATCGGACAGGATGGTTCGGAAAATCCCATCACGATCTGGCGCGAGCTGGGCGAGGTCATGACGGAGCACGTGACCGTCACGCGCATCAATAAGAATCTGGAAATGGCGGAAGGGAAGATTCGAACGCTTCAGGAGCGCTATAAGAAAATCAACCTCAGCGATCGCACGAAGTGGTCCAACCAAACGCTGAACTTTGCGCGCGAATTGGAAAACATGATCGTGCTGGCGCGGGTTGTTACGCTTGGCGCGCTGGCGCGCAATGAATCTCGCGGAGCGCATTACAAGCCGGATTTTCCAGAGCGCGACGACGCGAATTGGCTGAAGACCACGCGCGCGAAGTGGGTAAACAAGGATATTCAGCTAACCTACGAAGCGGTGGATATTTCCTTGATCAAGCCGCGGCCACGCCGTTACGACGCGGCGAAGTAAGAGCGGGGGCTTGAGCGTTCCGGCGCCGTGCGGTTTTTGGTAGAGAGCCTATGGCAGAAACGAAGCAGGTGATCGTCAGAGTAAAGCGGCAAGCGGGACCGAAGGAACCGGCGCGATGGGAGGAATTCGCTCTGAAATGGCGTCCTTCGATGAATGTGATCATTTGCTTGCGCGACATCGCCGAGAATCCCGTGACGCGCGACGGGAAAAAGACGACGCCGATTTCTTACGATTCGAATTGTCTCGAGGAGATTTGTGGATCGTGCGCGATGCTGATAAACGGCAGGGCGCGCATGGCGTGTTCGGCGCTGGTGGATCACCTCGAACAGCCGATTCGAATCGAGCCGATGTCCAAGTTTCCGCTGGTGCGCGATCTTACAGTGGACCGGCAGTTCATGTTCGAAAGCCTGAAGCGTGTGAAGGCGTGGATTCCGATCGACGGCACGTACAATCTCGGAGAAGGCCCGCGCGTGTCGCCGGAGATTCAGGAAAAAGGCTACCCGCTTTCGAACTGCATCAGTTGCGGAAGCTGCCTGGAGGTTTGTCCGCAGGTGAATGACAACAATCAATTCGTGGGCGCGGCGATCATCAGCCAGGTTCGGCTGTTCAACATGCACCCCACGGGAGCGCTGAACAAGAGCGAGCGGCTTGCGGCGCTGATGGGCCCCGGGGGAATTCAGGAATGCGCCAATGCGCAAAACTGCGTGCACGCCTGCCCGAAAAACATTCCGTTAACTGAATCCCTCGCAGAAATAAACCGCGAGGTTTGGAAACAGGCACTTCTTGGTTGGCTGATAGGGTAAACTCTCTCCGCAATCCGTAACCTGGGGGAAATCAATGCGCCGCTTGTTCGCTTTGCTGTGCGTTAGCTGCTGTTTGTGCGCCGGACTTTTGTTTTCGCGACGGGCTTCGGGGGAGGACATCGCCGAGCGTGCGAAGAAACTGCATTTCTCATCGATCGTGCTGGATACGCACGACGACACCACGCAGCGATTTTTCTCCAAGGATTACGACATCGGCAGGCGCAATCCCGACGGGCACGTGGACATTCCACGCATGCGCGAAGGCGGCATGAACGCCATTTTCTTCTCCGTCTGGATCGATGGACGCATCATGGGTCCGCCAGCAGTGCAGAAGGCCCTCGACCAGATTGATGCGGTGCACGAAAGTGTTCGCAAGTATTCGAAAGACATGGTGTTCTGCCGAACCGCCGCGGAGGTTCGCGAGGCGCACAAGCAAGGGAAGATTGCCGCGCTCATAGGCGTCGAGGGCGGGCACATGATCGGCAACGATATGCGCGTGTTGCGCATGTTTGGCGATCTGGGCGTCCGCTACATGACGCTTTCGCATTTTTACAATGATGAGTGGGCAGATTCCTCCACCGACAAGCCGGCTCACAACGGTCTTACGGACTTTGGCAAAGACATCGTGCGAGAAATGAACCGGCAGGGAATCATGGTGGACATCTCGCACGTCAGCGACAAGACGTTTTATGACGCGCTGGAAGTCAGCAAGGCGCCGCTCATTGCCTCGCACTCCTCTTGCCGCGCGCTATGCAATCACGTGCGCGACATGTCCGACGACATGATCAAAGCGCTTGCCGCAAAGGGCGGCGTCATCCAGATCAACTATGAAAAGAGTTTTATCGACCAGGCCTACAAAGATGCTTCGGAGAAACTATCGGGTGGGGTGGTAGCGAAGTTCGACAAATTTAAGAAAGAATGCGGCGACGATCAGGAATGCTTTGGGCAGAAGATGGCCGAGCAGGAGAAACAAGCAACTGCTGAAGGAAAGCTCCCGCACGTAAGTTGGGAGCGGATCATCGAGCACATCGACCACGCCGTGAAACTTGCCGGAGCGGATCATGTGGGCTTGGGCTCCGATTTCGATGGTGCGGACATGCCGGACGGAATGGAAGACTGTTCGAAACTCCCGAAAATCACCGAAGCGCTGATGCGCAAGGGCTACACCGACGATGATATTCGCAAAATCCTTGGCGGCAACACGCTGCGCGTGATGGAGCAAACCGAGAAGGTCAGCAGGGAATTGCAGGCGCATTAGGAAGTCCCTGATGCGTAGTGGAGTAAATGAGAATTGAAATGTCGCGAACAATCCTCACGGCGGGACTTTGTGTTTCCGCCGGAGCTTTTCTGGCGGCGGGCGTGACGACAGACGATATTTCCGCTCGTGCGAAGAAGCTGCATTTCTCGTCCATCGTCGTGGATACGCACGACGATACGACGCAGCGTTTTCTCGACGGCAAATTCGACCTGGGACCGCGGAACGCGAAAGGAAGCATCGACATTCCACGCATGCGCGAAGGCAACCTCAGTGCTATTTTCTTCTCCATCTGGATGCCCAGCAAAGTTACCGGTGCCGAGGCGGTGGATCGGGCTCTGGTGCAGATCCGCGCCGTCCGCGAGCAGGTGCGCAAGCATTCGAACGATCTGATGCTGGCGACAACTGTCGCGGAAATTCGTGAAGCGCATAAGCAGGGCAAGATCGCCGCGCTTATGGGAGTCGAGGGTGGTCACATGATCAACTCCGACCTCGGCGTGCTGCGATCCTTTGCTGCGCTCGGCGTGCGCTACATGACGCTCACGCACAGCGGAAACGACGAATGGGCGGACTCATCGACGGACAAGGCAGTACACAACGGGCTGACGGATTTTGGAAAAGA
>WNGG01010863.1_pt1 | contig 10414 bp, 9 predicted proteins | sample 5400661 | NCBI WGS metagenome assembly WNGG01 (sample SAMN13153372, study PRJNA577476) | soil metagenome | isolation source: 100 cm soil or saprolite under Garry oak tree replicate 1 | place: USA:California | collected 2016-06-15
AGTCCGAGCAGAGGTGAGATATGACTCATAATAATTCTGAAAGCTTCAGCCAAGCTGCAGCCGTTGCGAGAAACCTGCCAGCACAACCCCGCGTGCCGTTAATCATAGCGACCCTTATTTTGGTGTGTCTGGGATATCCAACCCGTTCTGCCGCGCAATCGACCATCACTTGCCCGTCAGGCACGTACGACATGCTTGATTGGATGACTTTGGACTCCAGTCTCCGGTCCACTTACCATTTGGAAGGGACTTCCAACCCGTTGTACACGGTTATGCAGCCCGGCAAGTTCTACTGGGTCAAGGGCGGTGGAGGTTACCCGTGGGACATTCAACTTTACGACAACAACTACATCTACTTGTGGATCACAGAACTCTCCTGGACAGTCCCGCAAAGCTATAAGAAATTCACTAACAATACAAATCTGCCATTGGTTCCCCGGTGCGCAATCGCCGGGACGCCAGGGTCCACGATCAGAGTTGCCAACACCAACTATGATTTGCACACCAACTGCGCGCAGAGTTGCTCAGTGACTCTGGGTCTCCAGAACGCGATTAATCAGGTGTGGGGGCCGTATTACTTCTCATTTGGAGGCAGTCTACCGAGCAATCTGAAAACGCTGGTGATCAGTTATCGCTACAATTGTGATTCCACTTACCAGATCTGCAACGACAAAGAGGAGTATTACGTAGCCCAGCGCTACGGACTCGTGCAGTGGGTCCACTACATCCGCATTCCTGCCACTGGAGCATATGCGCAGCTGCAGAAGACCATTTTCAACAAGTTGGTAGTCGGAGTGGTTACACCCGACTTTCCGTGCTTCTAACTGAGGTTTTGGAGACGAAGCCGGAAGCGCTGGCCTCACAGCAGATCCTATGAGATAAATGGTAGGCACGTGGGGACTCGAAACCCCAGACCTCTGCCATGTCAATTTGAAGTCAACAACCGACGACTCTTTCCTCATCTGCTTTTCCGCATTTTGTGACACCTGAAAACACTGCTCGGTTTTGATGGCACGTTAGTGACAACCTTGCCTTCGTTGTCGCATTCTTTTGCACATCTTGTTACAACAATTGTAACAGTCGTTTTCGACGATTGACCAATTCAGGAACTCTGCTATTGTGCTTTCTGCTCGATGTTGTTGAATCGCACAATTGGGAACGCTTCTTATGGACCAAACATCGAATCCTGTATCTCGCAGATCCCCCCTTGTGAATCTCGTCTTAGCCGGCTTGATTCTTTTCAGCCCTCTCTTGAGAGCCCAAAGTTATCTTTACAATCGCAGCCTTTGGAACTGGTAACAATCCTGCGGCAGTCATCCTCGCCGACTTCAACGGTGATCTCGCTGCGGTGAATTGACAAACTCCATCCCATGACCGGTATCAGCTACGCTTGAAGTGCGACGGTGGTTCGAAAGGAAAACGGTTTCGTAGCGCTTTGTCCCCCGTCGGCCCGCGGTGCGAGGATCTCGTGCGTCGCCTCGGCCTGCCGTAATGAACACTCGCTCGCATTAACCTGGCCAGCGCCAATGCCCTCCGGTGCCTTCAGGTGTTGGGCAGTCCAGTTGCCGACTGCCTTCAGCCGGAGTAGATTTTGGTCTCACAAAGCGTTGGGGGTAGTCCCATGCAGTTATCCTGGTCGCGATGGCAGAAATTCATCCTTGCCGGGGTGGTTTGTCTGATTTGCCGACAATTTGTGATTGCGGCGGATGAGCCAACCCTCAGCAAAGAGCAGATTACGCGGTTCCTTCTTACCGCAAAGGTGGTGGCCAGCACACCGTGGCGCGGAAAGGGGATAACCCATACCTGGGTGCTCACGCTCAGCGATGGCACGGTGACCCATGATGCCTCGTTCCAGCCGATTGACCAACACAGACCCGAGACAACGTTCGCAAGTGGCCAAATTCAACTCAATTTCGTGGACTCCTACAAGTACAACATCGCGGCCTACCAACTGGCTGAGCTGCTCGGCATGGACGACATGCTGCCGGTGTATGTGGAACGCAAATGGAAAGGTGAATCAGGCTCCCTCAGCTGGTGGCTAGCGGTGCAGATGGACGAGCAGGATCGCCTCAAACGCAAGATACAGGCGCCCGACCCAGACGCCTGGAACAACCAGATGTACAAAATCCGGGTCTTTGACGAACTGGTTTACGACACCGATCCCAACCTTACTAACGTGCAGATTGGCGATGACTGGAAAATTTACCGGGTTGATTTCAGCCGTGCCTTCCGACAAGACAAAAACCTGGAGAACGCGAAGAACTTGGTACGCTGCGACCGCAACTTGTTTGCGAAGCTCAAGGCGCTGGATGGAAACGAGCTTCAGCAAAAGACCAAGGGCTACCTTAACAAAGGAGAGGCCCAGGCGGTGATGGCACGGCGGGACAAGATCGTAGATTATTTTCAGAAGCTGATCGCGGAAAAGGGTGAGAGCGAGGTGCTGTATTAGATTTCGGTGAAGGGGGCTTCACCGGTAATTACATGACGTAGTTCTACCGAACAATGCCGTGGATTCAGGCGTGTGCGGAAACCTAAGACTTTCCGCGGGGCCTTGCAGGACGATATGCGCATCTGTTATCCATGTCCGGTCTATGGACGAACTCACGGAAGCTGACGTTTGGAAGATTGAGCAGATCCATTCAGACTGGATCGAGTTCGAAGTCGCTGGAGAAGATGACAGCTTGCTGGCGTTGTGCGCTGATGACATCGAGTTGTGGCCGCCTAACGCGCATCCTCTGCTTGGACGCGCGGCGGTTTCGGCGCAGATGGCACACGGGACGACGAGAATTCACAGCATTGAGGTTACCGATCGTCGTATTCGAGGTTCAAACGAGATTGCTTACTTGACCGCAAGCTACAAAACTATGTTTTCCTCGGCGGAAGACTCCACTCCTAGACAAGCCCTCGGAAGCCATCTGTGGATACTGCGAAAGCGGGCCGGTACCTGGGTTGTCACTCTCGTGAGCTGGTCATTATGGGACCGTGCCGCCGTTTCCGGGACTGCTTAGCCGCCTCCGTTCGCCAACGCTAGAGCCACATCCAGAAAGACGCCGTTTCTTTAGCAACAATGAATTGCGCCTGAGGAAACCCTCTTAGCATATGACTCTGGAACAAGCCTCTCATAGACTCACGTTAGTGCAGAGTAGGCCTCGGATGGTAGCTTTGCCTTAGGAGTGCGAAACAAGTGCTTCAAAAATACAAAGAGATTTTCTACGGAATTGTTTTTGGATTGGGCGCGGCCATTATAGACACTGTTATGGACGGACGAATGGAGGGTCATAGCTTCTGGGACGAACTAGTCCAGCATCGGCCCATGTTGTTCTACCGCGCTGTGTTCCTCTTATTCGGTCTAGTTCTTGGCTGGTTGCTCTGGCAGAAAAACAAGCGTGAACGCGATTTCCGACGTTTGGCCGAAGCTTTGAAAAGATTTCATCAAGAATATGGAAGAGACGCTCTTCTGATGCACGCAAAGCTGCAGGTTCTGTTAACTCGACCAGACCTTCATCTTTCGCCCGAAGCCGAAGAACTTGTCCGATTTGTCTATCAACGATCGCTGGAAATTCAGACACTGGTCAAGGAAAAACTGCCTCCGCTGAGCGATTGAGGCTTAACAGAATGTAGCTCCCTTCGCTGTGCCGAGCGAAACAGTTTTGAAACCGCGTCGCGAGATCCGGCTGGTCCGCCGAGCTTGGGCAACATCATGTCCAAAAGAACGACACCCGGAATCGAGAAGTCGAAGTTGGCTGCCGAGAACGGCTCGACGGAACTGATCTCAACTGTTGAGGGTGTGGCAGTAGCTTCCGGATCAATCGGTAACAGGGCGGAATCCTGAGGGCGGCTTCTTCTTGTTCCGATTTGAGCTTTCCGCTCTAGTCCTTTCAGCCAGGAGTGATCATCGCCAAAAGGCGGCGCATGCCATCCAGAAGCTTGCTCAAGCTCTGGGATGCCGGGTCGCCAAGAGGGTTTCCTTTCTCTTCCACGTCGCTGAAACCTGCACGCTCCATTTGCTCAGCGGCAGCGCTGAAACGTTCGCAACTTACGTCGTCCATCTGAAGGAAGCGGAATGCTTGGGCCAGTGGTATCCCATCAGCGGCGGTGTGCAGGAATTCAATTTGTGCAGTCACTTTCCCAAACACGGTGTTCAAACGCATTTCGGCCAGCGTTCCCTGAGGAATAGGGCGCTTGGAAAGGACGGCAGAACCTCCGGTAAGGGAGAGACGCTGAATGACTCCAACAAACTTGTGGTTGTCGACGGTGAATAGTGCCCGTTCGTTGTTAGGGACACGGATTCTGGGCGCGCGGGTGCCCTTACGACGTCTCTGCAACTTCTGTGGCATTGCTGCTTAGCATTACAACTGGACGCAGCGCGGTCAATGTTACTTAAGTGTTCTGAAAAGTAAGGATATTGATTTGGGTCGAACCAAAAAGCAACCTGCGGGCCTTTGTTATGGCCACTCCTGGTGGAAGGAAAAGAAAGAATGCAATAAAGGCAGCAGCATCTACGCTGCTGTGGATACACACCACACGCTTTCTTGCGCCACTGCGACCCCTTCGATGGGTAAATACGTGGATTGACTCAGCGGAAATACAGACCTACCATGCTGTCCCAGTGACGGTTGGGGTGTCGTTCGGCAGGACCTTCCAGTGATCCGCTCGATCGAACAAGCGCTGAACTTCCGGCCCGGGGAACTGCGCCGTGGTGTGCCCTTGTTTGCCTATCTCTTTTTCGTGATAGCCAGCTATTTGGTTGGCAGAGTGGTGCGAGATAGCTTGTTCCTTTCCCGGTTTCAGGCGGCGCAGCTTCCGTACGCCGACATTGCAACGGCGCTCACAGCGGGTGTCGTGGTCGCAGTTTATATACGTGTTGGACGCCGTTATAGCTTGCGCAGCCTGCTCTTGGGCAGTTTGCTGTTGTTCGCTTCCAACTGCGTAGTCTTCTGGGTGCTAGCTCGTTTCTACCCAGTCAGTTGGCTTTATCCAATGATCTATGCATGGGACGGCATCTTTGGCGTGCTCGCCCCCACCCAGGTCTGGACACTGGCTAATCACGTTCTGACTACACGCGAGGCGCGGCGCATTTTCGGATTTCTGGCTGGGGGCGGCATCGTCGGTGGCATCTTCGCGGGTTTGTTTTCGAAAGTAGTGGCAAAGGCATTCGGCACTGAGAGCCTCCTGCTTGGAATGGCGCTTTTTCTTTCCCTTTGCCTGCCGTTGGTAGTCCAGATTTGGAGACAACACCAGAAAGCCGTCCAGGGATCAGCTGAGGCGCCCGCCGAGCAAGGGCCGCGGAACCTGCGAGAAAGCATGGGGCTAGCCTTTGCCTCGACTTATCTGCGAGCGATCGCTGCCCTGATCTGGGTGTCATCGTTCGTGACCGAGGTCATCGATTGGCAGTTCAAGGCTGTGGCAAAGGAGTTCATTCCGGTAAAAGATCATTTGGCAGCCTTTTTCGGTGACTTCACCTTTTACGCAGGAATTCTCACCCTCGTCGTACAGCTGCTGGTGACTTCGCGACTGCTGCGCCGCGTCGGCATCGGCGTGGCGCTGTTCACATTGCCGGTGGGGTTGGTTGCGGCTTCAGGGGGCATGCTTCTTACGGGAACGCTGTTTTCCGCCATCCTGTTGCGGGGCACCGACTGGGTATGGCGCCATTCGATTGACAAGTCCAGCGTGGAACTTCTTTATTTGCCGCTCCCGAGCCGGGTCAAGTTGCAGGTGAAGTGGTTTATTGACACCGTGATCTGGCGGATGGGCACCGGCCTCGGTGGAGTTACAGTATTGTTGTTTGTCACTTACTTGGGGCTGTCAGCACGTCAAATGAGTTGGGTCGGGCTGGTGCTGGTAGGAGGCTGGCTGGCTGCCGCTTGGGTGGCACGGCAACAATACGTGGCCACACTGACTGAGATTGTGCGGGAGCACGGTCTTGAGGCGGATCGTGCCATTGCACCAGTCCTCGACCGTTCCACTGCCGATGTGCTGGCCGCAAACCTTTCGGCCTTCGATCCGAACGAAGTTCTTTGCACGCTGAGCATACTTGGGTCAGACCGGCAAGCATCGTATCCTCAAATTCGAGTTCTACTAAATCACCCTGCGGCCGAGGTGCGCAAGAAAGCAATCAGTGTCCTTGACGCAGGCGGTGACAAGGCCGTACTTCCGCGGATTGAGTTTTTGCTGCAGGATCCAAGCCTTGAGGTGCGTACTGAGGCGCTCTTGTATCTGGTTCACTACGGGCACTTGGACCCGCTGGAGAGGATTCAACAACTGGGAGATTTCGCCGATTTCTCCATTCATTCCGCGATGGTGGCGTTCCTGGCTCGTTCAGGGGAATACCAGAACCTGGAGTTTGCCCGTCAATTGCTGGCTGGCATGGTTACAGAAAACGGGCCGGAGGGAAAAAGTACGCGTATCGAGGCAGCTCGTCTATTGGGAATAGTGCCGGATAAGTTCGATCCGTTGCTCGCACAGTTGCTTGCGGATACTGACGTTGAAGTCGTGCGAGAGGCCATTCTTTCGGTTTGGAAGTTGCAGAAACGCCGACTTGTGCCTGAGTTGCTGGATCGGCTTGCTGACCCTCGACTCATAGCCGATGTAACGGAAGTGCTGACTCGATTGGGTAATTCAACAGTCGGTAGGTTGCGTGACCATTTGAGCGATCCGGCCGTACCCATCGAGGTGCGCCGAGAAATTCCTGCGATCCTCGCAAATGTGGGCACGCAATTGGCCTGTAACGTCCTGGTAGAGTGCCTGCTGGATGCTGATAGCAGGCTTCGTCTTCGCGTCGTGTCGGCTTTGAACAGCCTCCACCATCTCCATCCTGAGCTGGAGTGTGACGCGGAAATCTTGGAAATGCTGCTGGCCGCTGAGATCCTAGGCCACTATCGCTCGTATCAGATCCTGGAGAGGTTGGAGACAATGCTCCAGAGCGATGAATCGCTGGCCGGGGCACTATCCGAATCGCTGAAGCAGGAGGTGGAACGCATCTTCCGAGTTCTCGATGTGCTCTACCCGCATGATAACTTCTCCAGCGCTTACGTCGCGCTCCAATCAAAAAGCCTGATTGTGCACGACAATGCGCTAGAGTTCCTCGACAACGTGCTGAAGAGCCAATTTCGCAAGATGCTGGTTCCCTTACTGGATAGCAAGGTCAGCTTAGCCGAACGGGCTACTATCGCTAACCAATTGGTACCTGCTAGGATTGAGAACTCGGAACAAGCAGTAGCCGTGTTAGTGGCCAGCAATGATCCCTGTTTACGCTCCTGCGGAGCTTATGCGGTTGGCATTTTTGGGTTGAAATCGCTGGAGCATGAACTGAATCGCTGTCTGGATCATCTGGACCCACTACTCCGGGAAACCGCGCGTCAGGCTAAGTTGCGTTTGCAAAGGTCCTAGGCCCAAAACGCCTGACAAAGTTCATAACAGGATCTCCAACTCCTACGGCATCGGTTTCCCGCAGTAGGATTCGCGCGCCGAAACCATGTAGTTTTGGGCTCACTTTTCTAGCGATCAAAAAGCCCGAATATTCAGGAAGTTACAATGCCCTGTTGCGGGACGCTTTTCGGCGCAAGCGCGTGCCGATAGAATAGGGGCAGCAGCTCCTTCAAACCAATGAAGATCACCTGCTTAGAAAAAGAAGTCGGCCAGTTCCTCGGCGAGGCATTCTACAAGATCCCTCGATTCCAGCGACCGTACTCATGGGATCACGCGAACCTCGAGGAGTTCTGGAATTCTGGAATGATGTAGTGGTAGAAAATGATGCGGATTATTTCATTGGGAATTTCGTCGTCTACGACGATAAAGGAGTTCGGGGAGTCGTAGATGGCCAGCAACGATTAACAACAATAACAATGCTGCTGTGCGCTTTGAGGAATCTTTTTCAGGCGCAGGGCTTTAATCCTCTCGCAAAGGGAGTTCACAATTTAATTGAACGCCCGGACATCAAGAACGAACTCTATTACGTCCTCCAGACCGAAACCTCCTATCCATACTTTCAGGAACATATTCAAAAGTTCGGCAAAGCTGGTGTCGCGCCCCAAGCAGGCCCGGAAGAACGACTTCTGAAGCAAGCCCATGATTTTCTTAAGGACTAACTTGGACTCAATAGTCGCGGGTATCAAAACAACAATCCAACCTGTCCGAAGCTAAGAAGAAGATAAGGATTGGTGAGGAATTATCTAAAATCCGCGACAAAGTGCTCGAGCTGAAATTAATTTTACTGCACTCGAAAATGATGAAGACGCGTACGTAATCTTCGAGACATTGAATACACGCGGCAAGGACCTCACTCTTTCAGATTTAGTGAAAAGTCATTTGTCGCGCCTGCTAAAACCAACCAACAAGGGGGTTGATCTTGCTAGAGACCAATGGGAGGAGATCGCCAAGACCTTTGAAGAACCACAAGCAGATATCAGCGTTTCGACCCTTCATACATCACTTCTGGTTATCACGATACGATTACGTAACCGAAAAGAACCTTTACAAGGCATTAAAGAAAAGAATCAAGAAAGAGCAAGCCTCTAGCTTTCTGGATGATCTCGTAAAGGAAAGTAAGCTTTATCGGCAGATTCATGAACCATCGTTCAAAAAATGGAAAAAGGAGGAGTTGGATTTGAGGGATTCTTTGACAGCCATGAACCTATTCCGAATCAAACAGCAATTGCCCATGGTTCTAACTGTTATGCGTCACCATGATGACGATTTATTGAAGCCCAAGAATGTAAAGGACATTTCTTCTCCGTTGATAATTTCCATTTTGCGTTTACTGCAGTAGCTTCGCAGCGGTCTTCAGGAGGGATATCCTTCATGTACGCGTCTGCTGCACGGAACCTGCACGTTGCAGGCTCCCCGCAGGACAAGCTGACAGTTCTCGATAACCTAAAACAGAAGCTTAAGACGAAGCGCCCCTTAGCCATTGGTAACCTCATCCTCGTGGATCAGAGCCTAAACAATGAGCTCGCGAACAAGAGTTTCAACGAGAAGAGACTCCTTTTGCAGTCCGCTAACGTCTGGGTGGATGCCGCGATCCTGAATGCCTTCAACTGGGGAGCGGCAGAGATAGAGGCTCGGACAAAGCTGCTTGCCGCAGAGGCTTACAGCAACGTGTGGAAGATTTGACAATTGTCTTCTTCCAGCGCAAGCCTCTGGTAATTATCTCTTGTTGGAGACAAGCCTCTTTCGCGCGGATCGAAAATCCTTCATATGTCTGCTGCTCTAAGTTGCTGATCTAGAGAAGTTCAATATCCCAGGATGTTTTGTATCGAAACCCCATGTTTGTGGAACACGGGCCCAGGATCAGGCACGGCGAAAACGTCCGCCCCCGGTAAGAAGACCCTGAAGGGCTCGGCCCCCCGCTATGCCGACCTGCAGCGCCGGATAGGCCTGCCGTGTAATAAGCGTATACTACTTATATCCGCACCTCTCCGCCATCCTTAGCGAGGCGACGGTCTTCTGCGTGACTGGAGGCTATCGTGGCTAAGAACAGCAAAAGCCATTCCAAGAGTTTAGACATTCCTACACAACTAAGCAGACGTTTAAGACGGTTTTCCGACCGCTGCCAACCACTGATGGTGGGAAAGAGCGGGACAGCGCCGCAGTCCTCTAAGCCTGCAAGGCCGGCGCTGACATCGACTGGCGACATGAGTGTTGAGAGCGAATCATACTTCATGATCGGATCGCGTGACCAGAGAGACGTATTAGGTTCGAAAGCGCTTGTCGTTCGCTGACGCCGACTGACACATTCTTCACCTTAACAAGTCGAGCGTGATAGCAGATCAGCGAGGCACGGAAGCCTTCTCGTTTTTGCATACACTGATGTAGCTCCGTCTATGCTGCTCCCGTTGTTCGAACGAAAGTCCGTCTATGCTGCTCCCGTTGTTCGAACGAAAGGAGCGGCTAAAAGCGCCCATGGCTTTTCAACCCATCACTGGCTCCGACTCGTCACCCGGCTCGGGGGTATTCCCCATCCTAGTGTTCGTGCAGGGGAACGACCAGCGCATGATGAATCTCGATCACACTCCGTTCACGGTGGGACGCAAAGTTGATAAGGACCTGGTAGTGGCCGATCCTCGCGTCTCCCGCGACCATGCTCTGATCACCTCGGAAAACGGGCAGTTCTGGGTAGTGGACCAGGGCAGCAAGCACGGAACTTTCGTCAACGGCGAACGGGTGCAGCGTAAGACGCTGGAGCGGAACGATCGCGTGGAGTTCGGCGTCCGCGATGTGGCCTACGTCGTCTTCCATCCCCATCATGCAAGCTCCAACACTGCGCGGGAGTTTTTGAGCCAGATCTCCGGGATTCAGCTCTCCACGGACAGCACCGATCTGGAAAAACTCACCCTTTTTCTGGAGGCGGCCCGCAAGCTGAATACGGCTGGCGTACTCGACGAAATCCTAATCACTCTGCTGGACGCCACCCTGA
>WNGG01026606.1_pt1 | contig 10413 bp, 10 predicted proteins | sample 5400661 | NCBI WGS metagenome assembly WNGG01 (sample SAMN13153372, study PRJNA577476) | soil metagenome | isolation source: 100 cm soil or saprolite under Garry oak tree replicate 1 | place: USA:California | collected 2016-06-15
CCGAGTTCGCGCTCGAGGCGGCGGATCAGTTCGCTGAGCGTCGGCGCGGCGAGGTGCAGCCGCTCGGCGGCCCGCCCGAAGTGCAGTTCGGTGGCTACTGCCACGAACGCTTCGAGCTGACGCAGCTCCACATCCTGACCGTACCCCGGCGGGCGGCCGATCGGATCAAGTGTGCCCGGCCGCAAGATTGTTCGGCGTGGCCGAAGAGTGCGTTCGCAAGCTGCCACTTTTTCGGCTGCGGGCACGGTGTCAGGCTCGCAGCATCACTGGCGGGCACCCCGGCCGCCGCCGGGCCGCGTGGAGGCACCCGATGACGCACAGCGGCACGCTTTCGAACGATAAGCCTGTTGGCCTGCCGTTTCCGGGGCTGGCAGGGGCGCTGGCCGGACGTGACCCGTCTGTGGCGGTCCCGGCGGGGGTTGCCGCGTCCGGGCAGGATGTCCTGCTGGCGACCAAGCTGCATGTGCCCCGGCGGCAGCCCGGTTTTGTGCCGCGCCGGCGTCTGTTGGAGGCGCTCGGCGAGGGGCTGGCTAGGGGCCGGGTGCTGGTGTGCGCTCCGGCGGGATTCGGCAAAACGGCGCTGCTGGCCGACTGGGCGCGCGGTGGCGGGCGGCCGGTGGCGTGGCTGGGCCTGGATGGCGGCGACAGCGACCCGGCCCGGTTCTGGCGCTACGCGGTGGCCGGGCTGGACCGGGCCCGGCCGGGGCTGGCCGGGCGGGTGGGCCCGCTGCCCCCGGGTTCGTGTGAGGGGCTGGTGACGGCCCTGGTCAATGAGCTGGCCGCCGGGCCCGGCCCGGATGAGGTGCTGCTGGTCCTGGATGACTACCACCTGGTTGACTCCGGGCCGGTGCACGAGTCGGTGGCGTTCTTGCTGGAGAATCTGCCGCCGGGCCTGCATGTTGTGGTGTCCAGCCGGTCCGACCCGCCGCTGCCGCTGGCGCGGCTGCGCGCCCGCGGCCAGCTGGCTGAGCTGCGCGCCGCTGAGCTGCGCTTCACCCCCGAGGAGGCGGCGGCGCTGCTGGGCGAGACGGCGGGGCCGGGCCTGCCGACCGCTGCGGCGGAGGCGCTGGTGGCCCGCACGGAGGGCTGGGCGGCGGGGCTGCAGCTGGCCGGGCTGTCGCTGCGGGGGCACGCGGATGCGGCCGGGTTTGTGGCGGCGTTCAGCGGCAGCCACCGTTTCGTGCTGGACTACTTGGCTGATGAGGTCCTTGACGGGCAGACCGGGCAGGTGCGCGCGTTTCTGCTGGAGACCTCGGTGCTGGAGCGTTTGTCGGGAGAGCTGTGTGATGCGGTCACCGGCCGGGCCGGCAGCCAGGCGATGCTGCAAGACATCGAGCGGGCGGGCCTGTTCTTGGTGCCGCTGGATGAGGTGCGCGGCTGGTGGCGCTACCACCACCTGTTCGCCGACCTGCTGCGCGCCCGGCTGCAGGCTGAGCAGCCCGGCCAGGTGCAGGCGCTGCACCGGGCCGCGGCCGCCTGGTGCGAGGAGCATGACCTGGCCGATGACGCGGTGCGGCACGCGCTGGCGGCCGGGGACCCGGCCTGGGCGGCGCGGCTGGTGGAGCGGCACGTCGAGACGCTGCTCGGCCGCAGCGAGGGCGTGACCCTGCGCCGCTGGCTTTCGGCGCTGCCGGCGGAGTCGGTACGCGACCGTCCGCGCCTGTGCCTGGCCCAGGCGTACGGCGCCGCCCAGGGCTTCCAGCTCGAAGCGCTCGAGGCCCTGCTCGATGACGCCGAGCACGCCCATGCGGTCAGCGGCGACGAACCGTATGAGGACCCCGCCGGGCGGCCGGTGAGCGTGCTGGCCAATGTCCCCGCGGGGATCGCGTTCCTGCGCGCCTCGCTCGCGCGGCTGCGCGGTGATGCCGCCCGCGCGGCCGGCTACAACCGGCAGGCCCTAGCCCAGCTGGGTGAGGACGACTGGTTGATGCGCTCTTTCGTCCGCTGGAACCAGGCGGGGGCGGACTGGCTGGGCGGCCGGCTCGGGCCAGCCGAGCGGAGCCTGGCGGACGTGCTCGCCGAGCGGCGGGCGGCCGACGAGTTCTTCGAGGACTTTCTCGCCATGCGCGTCTGCTACGACCTAGGCGAGGTGCAGCGCGCCGGGGGCGACTTGGATGCGGCGCTGGCGACCTACCGGCAAGCGCTGGACGCGGCCGGCGAGAGCAGCCAGGCAGCCCTCACGGGCCTGGCGCACGTGGGCTTGGCCCAGGTCTTGTACGAGCGGGACGAGCTGGCCGCCGCCCTTGACCACGCCACCCGGGGGGTCACGCTGTGCCGGCAGCTTGCCTTCACCCCGTCGCTGGCCACCGGCCTGGCTGTCGTGGCCCGGATCCGGCACGCGCATGGTGATGCGGCCGGGGCCCGGGAGGCGATGGGCGAGGCCGGGCAGGCCGGGCTGAGCCCGCAGGTGGTCGCCCTGCTCAACCCGGTGCCATCGCAGCGGGCGCGGCTGCTGCTGGCCCAGGGCGACGCCCACGCGGCCGCCCAGTGGGCGAAGGCTGCTGGTCTGGGCCCAGACGACGAGCCAGATTACCCGCGGGAGCCGGCCTATCTGGTGCTGGCCCGGGTGCTGCTCGCCCAAAACGACCCCAGCCCGGCGCTCACGCTGCTGCAGCGGCTGCTCGGCGCCGCGGCCAGCCAGGGCCGGGCCGGCAGCGTCATCGAGATCCAGGCGCTGCGGGCGCTGGCGCTGGCCGCCGGCGGCGACTACCCGGGTGCCTTCGGTGCACTCACCGAGGCGCTCACCCCTGCCTGCCCGCAGGGTTACGTCCGGGTCTTCGCCGACGAGGGCGCGCCGATGCATGCGCTGCTCGCCCGGCTATCTGCCGCCCAGCGAGATCAGCGAGCCCTAGCCCGAGGCGTCCACCCCGGCTACCTGGCCGCGCTCCTGCGCGCCTGTGGTGAGGCGGACGCCGTGCCGCCGCAGAGGCGAGCCGCCGCGGCGGTGCCGGGCCTGGTCGAGCAGCTGACCGCCCGCGAGCTGGAAATCCTGGCGCTGCTGGCCGCGGGCACCCCGAACTCGCGCATCGCCGAGGAGCTGGTGGTCACCCTTGACACCGTGAAAAAGCACGTGACCCACGTCCTGGGCAAGCTCGGCGCCGCCAACCGCACCGAGGCCGCCGCGCGGGCCCGGCAGCTCAGCCTGATCCCCTGAAACTGCACCCCAGCCGGCCCGGTAGTACCTTCGGGTGAGGGCTCGCCGCGCAGCGATATTCCACCCGGCAAGCACCCTTTGGGTGACGCCCCACGGCGGCGGGAATTCGTACGGTTCCCCGAAGAGCCGGGCCTCAAAGGGCCGGGCTGCAGCCGAGCGGGACGCCGCGGGCGGCGGCGTGGTCTGCCTTCTGGGCCGCGACCAGCCGGGCCAGCAGCGCAGCCACCGGCGCGCCCTCGTCGGCGAAGACCCGGGCATAATCCTGCGGGCAGGCCAGGGTGAGCGCCTGGGCCAGAGCATCCACTGCGGCTGCCTCCTCGCCGCGGGCCGCGAGCGCCAGTGCCTGCAGCGCCCAGATCTCCATGATGCTGCCCGCCCGGCCCTGGGCGGCCACCGCCGCGCGGATTCTGTCCAAGAGCGCAAGAGCCGGGCCAGGGCGGTCCTGGGCGCACCCCCCGCCAGCACGATCCCGGCGGGCCTGCTACAGACCCAGGTGAGTCACCCAGCTTGAGGATCCGCAGCAGATCATCCTGTATGCCAACCCGGGCACAGAGGCTTTCTACGGCAAGCTCGGCTTCCTCCGTATTAATAAGGCGACGGCGATCTGGCGTGACCGCGCACGCGCCGTCGAATCCGGGCTGCTGAGCGCGCGGCTCTGACCACCATCGGAGCTATGCACCGGATCGTTCGACGACGGTCGGCTCGCCCAGGCACCGACGGTGTTCGCGAACGGTTGCAGGCGGCCTCCGAGGGCGGATCGTGCTCCAGCCAATTGCACGGAGCACGCCCAGATCGTCGTAATCCAGCGTGCCGTCCCACTTGCGAGCGCCGGCCGCCGCATAGTTGCTACCGCTGCCCCGTCGCCCCCTCGCCCGGCCGGATGTGCGCGTCGAAATGCCGCTCAATCAGCCGGGCGGCCAAGGCCTCACGCTCTGCCGCGAGTTCGTCTACACCCTGTGGCTGGCCAGGGACCTGATCCGCGAGCACGGCGGCCGTCACTGCTCCCAACGGCACTTTCGTGCCTGGTCCGGCCGCGAAAGATTCCACTGGCATGGGCACTTTCGAGTGACGCCCCAGGGCAACGGCGGCTCGTACCGTCTTCGCAGAACCGTCCCCAAAGGCGGCCGCAGTCCCACAAGACCAAGTACATCCGCAGCCCAGACCAGAGGTGCGCAATGTGTCGACACCAGCCCTCGTGCCCCCCGGCTGACCGCCCGGACCGCGACGCCGCCCGCGCCGTCGCTTTTCACCCCGAGCAGGGGTGGAGCCTGCTATGCAACGGCGTGATCGTGTTCGACGACATGGGCGAGATCCTGCCCGACGGCCGCGCAGTTCCTCCGCATCATTCGACCCGCGTCCGGCCGTTCATCGCTAATGACTGCGATCTTCGTGTAGCTACCTACTAATGGAGGATGCCATGTACGACCCGCCTGCCTATCTATGGGCGATCACCATCGCCGGGACCGCCGCGATCGCGGTTGCGGCCTGCATCGTGCTGTACGGCGGCGCGGAACGCGCAGGCCTGGGCCGAAGGCGCGCAGCGCTGCTCGCCGGGGCCGCGGCCGTCCTGCTCGGCGGCTGGTTCACCGCCACCGCGGTCATCGCGGGTCACGGCTGGTACCACGGGCCGCTCAGCCACGGGCCGTGGCTGCCGGTCGCGGTGGCCGGCTTCCTGGGCTTGCTGCTGGCGCTGCGCCGGATCCCGGTGGTGGCGCGCGCCCTGGCGGCACCGGGCATGGCCAGTCGCCTGGAGTACCCGCACACGTTCCGGGTGGCTGGGGTGGTCTGGCTGCTCACCATGGCCCTCGGCCACCTGCCCGCGCTGTTCGCCTTGCCCGCGGGCCTGGGTGACATCGCCGCCGGCGTCGCCGCGCCGCTGGTCGCGCGCAGGCTCGCGCGGGGCACCGGCCGCCGCGCCGCCCTGTGGCACAACGCGTTCGGCATGACCGATCTGGCCGTGGCCCTGACCCTCGGTGCCCTCACCGGATTCGGGTTGCTCCACGTCACCCCGTCCGCCGCGCCGATCTTCGAGCTGCCGCTCGCACTGATCCCGACGGCAGCCGTGCCGCTGCTGCTCACCCTGCACATCACGTCCGTGTCCGCGCTGGTAAGGGCCCCGCGGACACCGCTGCCAGCCGCCGGCCCGCTCACCGCCGGCGCCACGCCGCGCGCTGCTGTGGCGCCAAGCCCGGCATCCCGCGCCCGGTGAAGCACTCAACGCAGCGGAGAAGACAATGCAGCTCCAGAGCGACGCGCTCAACGAGGCGGCGGCCTGGCCGTGCGCCGGCCAGCGCACCCTTGTCGTGCTCGCCAGCCAGCTCATGGCCGCCGAACTCTACCAGGAGGGCTTCGACTATTTCGCTGCCCGCTCGGACAGCACCCCCACCGACGCGCATCGCCGGGGGCCGGGGGACACCGCGCAATCCCGCCGCATCAACAAGGTCAGCACCCCCAGCAAGACCCAGTCCGTCTGCCAGTCACCGCCGACGACGATGACCGGCCCGTTCCCCCCACCGCACCAGGCAAAGGTGAGAGATGAAGATCAATGCCGTCGCGCAAGACGCAAACCCACTCACGCTGGCGGCTGCACGAGCCGAGTTCGACGCCGACGTGACCTACCTGGACACCGCCACCTTCGGCTTGCCGCCACGGCCCAGCTGGGTGGCACTTCAGCAGGCGCTGGCGCAGTGGCGGGCCGGCACCGCCGAGGCCGTTGCCTATGACCTGCCGCTTGCCGCAGCCCGCTCCTCATACGCCCACCTGGTCGGCGTGGATCCATCCGTGGTAGCCGTGGGAAGCCAGGTGTCGGTCCCTTCTACGCCCAGTCGGGCCGCGGGATCCGCGTCCGGGAGGTGCCTCTGGATCGCATAGCAGACTGCATGACCTCCCGCACCACGCTGGTCGCGGTCTCCGCGGTCCAGTCCGCGGACGGGCGGGTCGCCGATCTCGATGCCTTGCACGCCGCCAGCCGTGCCACCGGAGCCAGGGTGCTCCTGGACACGACCCAGGCCGTCGGGTGGCTGCCGGTCGACGCGAGCCGCTTCGCCTACACCGCCTGCGGCGGGTACAAATGGCTGCTCTCCCCCAGAGGCACCGCCTACTTCACCATCAATCCCACGCTGATCGACGACCTGACACCGCATTACGCGGGCTGGTATGCCGGCGATGACCCGTGGTCCAGCATCTACGGCGGCCCGCTGCGCCTGGCCAGCGACGCCCGCCGCTTCGACGTCTCCCCCGCGTGGCACGCCTGGGTTGCCGCTGCCCCCGCCCTGCGGCTACTAGCCCAGGTGGGCACTCAGTCCCTGCACCGGCACGCCCTCGGCCTGGCGAACCGGTTCCGCGCCGGAATAGGCCTGGAGCCCGGAGACTCCGCGATCGTGTCACTAGCCACCGACGCCGCCGCCGCAGACGCCATGACCGCCGCGCGGATCACAGGATCGGCCCGGGCCGGGCGCCTCCGGCTCTCCTTTCACGTCTGCACCAGCGACCAAGATGCCGACCTCGCCGCCGACGTCTTGCGGCGGCACGTCACTTCCAGCCACACAGCCACGCTGTGATGGCCGCATTTACCCAGGTCCAGATCGCCCGGATCTGTACGGTCCCCGGCCTGCCTGGACTTGATCGCGCGGCCCGCGCCGAACGGCGGATGTGGCCGGAACGGCCGGATTCTGGCGATCTTCGCCGGGCACAGGTCCGGCCCGGGTGCTACTCCGGACAGGTAGCGGATACCGGCTGCCGGCCTCCGGCGGTAGAGTCGCCGCCGGTGAGCACTTCAGAGTCACGGGCGGCCGCGAGCCCCGATGATGAGGCGGTGACCGCGGAGCGGTGCGCGGCACAACTGCTCCGTGGCGACCCGGCGGGCAGCGTCGAGGAGGTCGCTGGGCGGCTGCTGGCCATCCAGGCGCAAGACCCGCGTGGCGCGCGGCTTGCGATCCGGGCGCGTTCAGCGGGACTGTCCGCCTCGGACGTCGACGCTGCCCTCACGCGGCGTTCGCTGATCGTCACCTGGCTGAACCGCGGGACCCTGCACCTGGTCCGCACCGAGGACTACTGGTGGCTGCATCCGCTGACCACCCCGCAGCTGCGCACCGGGAACTCCCGCCGGCTGGCGCAAGAGGGCGTACCGCCGCAGGATGCGGAGCGGGCGGTGGCCGCCGTGCGGACGGCGCTGGCCGCCGACGGCCCGCTGACCCGATCTCAGCTCCGCGAGCGGGTCGCCGCTGCCGGGGTGCGGACCGAAGGCCAGGCGATGGTGCACATCCTGGCGCTGGCCAGCATCCGGGGCCTGATCGTACGCGGCCCGGTAGCCGGACGGGACCAGGCGTTCGTGCTGGCCCGGGACTGGCTAGGCGCACCGCCGCCGGCGATGAGCCGCGAGGCGGCGCTCGGTGAACTAGCCCGCCGTTACCTCGTCGGGCATGCCCCGGCAGCCGACCGCGACCTCGCCCAGTGGGCGGGCATCGGGCTACGGGATGCCCGGCTCGGCCTGGCCCGGTGCGGCGCGGTGCAGCGACCGGACGGCCTGGCCGAGCTGCCGGTGAACCCGCAGCCCGCGGCTGCCGCGCTGCCGCCACTGCTGCTGGGCGCATTCGATCCACTGCTGCTCGGCTGGTCCTCCCGGGATCCTATCGTCGGCCCGCACCGGCGGGTCGTCACGGTCAACGGGCTGTTCCGGCCGTTCGCGCTGGCCGGCGGCCGGGCCGTGGCGACCTGGAACATCGCGCGCGGGCAGGTCGTGCTCGCACCGTTCGCCCCGCTGGACACCCAAATCCAAGCGGCGTTGGCCGCCGACGCCGCCGACGTGACACGGTTCCTCGGCGGATAGGACGTCCGGTCGGCTACCAGAATCGCCGCGGCCAGCCGGGCACGCTGACAGCCCCCGTGGCAAGCCGGCACCGTCCGGCCGAACTCACGCACGGCTGGACGATTTCAGTCTCATGCAGTCCCGGCCGCGATACCCCGGCCACGGGCCTGACCTGCCCCGCGGGCGCGGCTCAGCGCAGCGGCACACAGCGCCCCGATCCGCGCCCGCCAGATGCCAGCCAGAAACCGAAGGAGCATCTGCACATAGCACCGGTATCGTCCAGCTAGCGGATGGTCGCGCAGCGTGAGCTGGGCAGCAGGCTCGCCCAGCCTGGTCATGTGGCGATCCGGGCTATGCTCGCGCGGGTGATGGTACCTGCGGAAAGCGGCGATGCCGCTGCTGCCGACTGGCGCGTGCTGAACCGCGCCAACTGGGATGACCGCGTGCCGATTCACCTGGCGAGCCGGTTCTATGACCTGGAGGACTTCCGGAAGACCCGGGACTCGCTGCGGAAGTTCGAGCCCGCCGAGGCAGGTGACGTCCGCGGCAAGGACCTGGTGCACCTGCAGTGTCATATCGGCCTGGACACCCTGTCGTGGGCGGGCCGCGGCGCGCGGGCCAGCGGCCTGGACTTCTCGGTCCCCGCCATTGAGGCCGCCCGCGGCCTGGCCGCCGAACTCGGCATCAGCGCCTCGTTCGTGACCAGCGATGTCTACGACGCACCAGCGGCCTTCGGCGGGCAGCGGTTCGACATCGTCTACACCGGGATCGGCGCCCTGTGCTGGCTCCGGATATTCCCCGGTGGGCGCGGCTTGCCGCGGAGCTGCTGCGCCCCGGCGGCTTCCTGTACCTGGTCGAGGCGCATCCGTTCAGCGGCGTGCTCGATGATCAGACTGGCTTGGTGATCAGCCGTGACTACTTCGACGACACGCCGCGGCTGGAGTCCTGCCCGTACACCTACACCGACGGCGACGCCGAGCTTGCCCACCCCACGCAGGTGGAGTTCCCGCACACAATGGGAGAGATCCTCACCGCGCTCACGCAGGCAGGGCTGCGGCTGGAGTTCTTGCACGAGCACGATTTCGACCTCTTCGCAAGGTTCGAGTCGCTGCACAGAACAGAGGACGGCACCTGGCGGTTCCCGCCGGGCCGGCCCCGCGTACCGATGCTCTACTCGCTGCACGCCTCCCGGGCCTAGCCGGATAAGCCGCCGCGATCCTGCCGGCTGGCACTCAGTCCCGAACCCGCCGACCGCCCGCGGCTCCGTCACCCGGACACGGCAAGGCGCCAGGCAGACGAGCGCAGAACACCCTGATCAGAACGCATAGCGTCAGCGCCAGTACGCTTCAGGCGACCGCGCCTATCGGCGGTTCGTGATCGCTGTTTGTGGTCACGGTGAGTCGAATGTGTCGCTTGCCCGCTGCCTGGGCCTCCGCCCGGCCATTACGAGCCAGGCGGAGTTCACTGCCCGGCAATTACCTCCTACCGGGCTGCACCAGCGATGTAAGCAGCAACGATGTAAGTGGCGTGCCGGTCCAGGGAGGTCCTAGCACGGTCATAGCGCATGGTCGTGCGGGGATCGGCGTGGGAGGCGGCTTCCTGCACGTCACGCAGCGGAACACCGGCATCCAGAGCCGCGGTGATGAAGGCGTGTCTGAGAGTGTGGGGTCCAACCGGCTTGGCGATACTGGCGCGCCGGGCGACTCGGCGCACTATCCGCGCCGCACCGTGCCTGTCCAGCCGGCGGCCGTCTGTCGCGACGAAGACCGGGCCTTCGCAGCGCTCACCGACCGCAAGGTCGATCGCCCGCGCGGTGCGCGGCGCCAGTGGGATGGTGACGACCTTGCCGCCCTTGCGGGTGATGACAAGGGTCCGGTGCCCTCGCTCGACACCCAAAGCCTGGATGTCGGATCCGGTGGCGTCGGAGACCCGCAGCCCATTGACTCATAATCCAGGCGAGGCCGCCGAACATGCGCAGCCGGGGAGTGATCCAACAGTTCTTCCTCGACCGCATAGCGGTAGAACCCGGCGATGGTACACAGACGGCGGGTGATGGTGGCCCGGGCGCGGCCGTGGGCTTCGAGGTCGCGGGCGAAGCACTCGATATCCGCGCGGCGCGACTGGAACAGGCGCAGATGGTGCTGCTGGCACCAGCTGGCGAACTGGCGCAGGTCCAGTTCGTAGGCCTCCCGGGTCAGGCCGCTGTACCCGGCCAGGAATCCGGCTAACGCCAGCCGCTCGGTATTCGTGAACACTGGCACGGCCGGGACGAGGGAAGCGGACGGCATCGTGGTGGTCATCGGGCACCTCCGGGGTCGGGCTGAGACCCCGGAGGCTGGGCGCGGCGAGGCCCCAGCGACGATATTTCACCCTCACCAATAAGCCCGTCCTGGTGATCACGCAAGATCACTCAGAGCTACCCCCGAGGGTGCCTCGACTTTCCCAGGAACAC
>WNGG01021724.1_pt1 | contig 10411 bp, 12 predicted proteins | sample 5400661 | NCBI WGS metagenome assembly WNGG01 (sample SAMN13153372, study PRJNA577476) | soil metagenome | isolation source: 100 cm soil or saprolite under Garry oak tree replicate 1 | place: USA:California | collected 2016-06-15
CCTTGGCGCTGAACCAGGGCACGGTTCAACGACAGACCCACCACAGCTTCGAGCTGTGTTAGCGTCGTGGTGGATGGAGCTGGGGGCAGCACCTCAAGTTGCCTTCCTCCCGCAACTCTGGAGTCACAGCGGCGTCAGTGATAAACAAGAGCGGGCAGATCGCCCGGGGAGCAGGAGCACCCATGGCTTTACGGTCGCCTATTGCCGACGACGCGTTTGCGCGACGCTGCGAAGGAATCTTCATACGCGCCTGTATCCACACTGTTACCGGCATCGCTGAAAGCTAAAAAAAAGGAGGGCTTTGTATGGCCTACGATACGCTTCTCTACGAGAAACATGACCACATTGCCACTGTGACCATCAACCGCCCGGAGAAGCGGAATGCCTGGAGTGTGCGGCTCTCCGAGGAGATCATCGAAGTGTTCAGCGCCATGGAGGATGATCCCGAAGTGCTGGTCACGCTCCTCACCGGCAAAGGGGAGCAGGCTTTTTCTGCCGGAGCGGACCTGGGCGACCCTAAGACCCACCGGGTCACCTCTGTGGGTGAGCACCTAGCTACGGTGAGCCCGCGGGGGCTTCTAGTATTCAACGCCGTGACCGACTACCCCAAGCCAGTGGTCGCGGCGATCAATGGCTTTGCCGTCGGTATTGGCTGTCTGATCACGTTATGCTGCGACATCTTGCTGGCCTCAGAGAACGCGGAACTCGGCCTGCCCCAGGTGCCGCTAGGGATCATCCCGGCGTATGGCGGGGCGGTACGGCTGGCCCGCTATGTCGGCCGCGGCAAGGCGATGGAGATGGTGCTGCTGGGCGAGCGCATCACCGCGGCCGAGGCGTACCGAGTGGGGTTAGTGAACAAGGTAGTACCACTGCCTGAACTCATGCCGCTCGCCTATGATTATGCCAGGCGCCTGGCCGCGCTGCCGCCGCTGGCGGTGCGGATGGCCAAGGAGTCGCTCAACAAAGGGCTGGACATTGCCTCCCTCAAAGAAGCGGCGCAGGCCGACCTGTATCGCTTCATGCTCCTGGGCCAGACCGAGGACAGCCGTGAGGCCCACCAGGCGTGGCGGGAGAAGCGGAAACCGGTGTTCCGGGGCAGGTAACGAGGGGAGCACAGCCGGGCCGGCTGTGCCACTATTTTCATCCTTGTGCTTTGGTGGCACAGGCCGCTGGCCTGTGCGGGGAGGGAACCTATGAACCGCTATAGCGAGGAATCGACTGCAGGACCACAGGTCGCGGCTGGCTGGCAACTGACCCATTTAGCCCCGCCAAGCGGCCTGTTTGGTGCCAACGGCATGCAGTTCGGCCCGGACGGCAGGCTCTATGTCGTGCAGGCGTTCGGCAGCCAGGTGAGCACCATCGATACCAGCAACGGTATGTGCCAGACCGTCTCGCCGGTGGGCGGATCGATTGTCGCGCCGGACGATATCGCTTTTGACTCACGCGGAGTGATGTATGTCACGGAGGTGATGAACGGCCGGGTGAGCGCCCGCACTGCTGACGGTCAGGTTCGCGTCATCGCCGACAATGTGCCCGCGGCCAACGGACTGACCGCTTACCAGGATCGTCTCTTCATGGACGAATGCCGCCCTGGCGGTCGCTTGTTTGAAGTCTATCCAGACGGCCGGGCGCCGCGGCTGATCGCCGCCGACCTGCCCTTGCCGAACGCGCTGTCGGTCGGTCCGGACGGACAGCTCTACTTTCCCGAGATCGCCGCCGGCGAGATCTGGCGAGTGCCACTCGCGGGCGGCACCCCTGAGCGCTTCCTCGCCGGTCTGGCGGTGCCAACGGCGGTCAAATTTGACCGTAAGGGGCTCCTCACCACCACTCAAGCGCGCAGTGGCGAGATCCTCAAGGTGGACCTCCAGAGCGGAGCGAAGACTACGGTCGCCAAGGTGCGCCCGGGGATCGACAACTTCGCCGTGGATGCGAACAATCGGCTATTTATCTCCCACTTCGTAGACGGCGGGGTCGCGGAAATTCTTAGCGATGGGCGCGAGCGGGTGCTGGTGCCAGCGGGGTTTCTAGGACCGTTGGGGCTGGCAGTCGGCAGCGATGGCACGCTCTACGCGGCTGATGGGCTGAGCCTGGCGGCAATCTCTCCAGACGGAAAGCGCAGCCGGCCGGGCATGTTGCTCGATGAGGGCTTTCCCGGCTTTTTCCGCGGCCTGGCCGCCGGTCCGGCCGGAGGCTTGTATGTTACCACTTCGGCTGGCAGCGTTGCGTCCTATCATCCGCGCGCGCGCGCCACACAGACCCTGGCAAGCGGCTTCAACGAACTCCTCGGCCTAGCCCGTACGCCAGACGGGGCGGTCGTCGTGGCCGAAGCCGGGGAAGGCCGCGTTCTGAAGATCAGCACTACTGGTGAAGTGGCGGTTCTCGCACGTGGGTTAGGACGTCCGGCCGGGGTAACAGTGGGGGCCGATGGCGCGTGTTATGTGAGCGAAGCTGGCAGAGGGCGGGTGGTAAAAGTGAACGGTGGCACAACCACGGTAGTTGAAGGCCTGCAAATACCGCAGGGCCTCGCTCTGGCAGGGGACCAACTCTTTATCCTCGATGTCGGCAAGAAAGAGTTGCTCGCCCTGTCCCTGGCAACTAAGCAGCGTCAGACCCTGGTCACAAACTTGCCGGTGGGCGCGCCGCCAGGGATAACGCCGAAGCCGTTACTAGGAGTTGCGGACCTGATTCCGGGGCCGCTCAGCCCGTTTGCCGGATTAGCGGTAGGCAGCGATGGGACGATCTACATTGCCGGTGATGGGGAAGGGAGCGTGCTGGCGCTCAAGCAAGGCTGAGGAGTCTAACAGTCTAGGGTCTAGCGTCTAGCGTCTGAGAGTCTGGGAGTCTAGTCCTGACTCTAGACTGAACGACTCTTGACTCTAGACTGTCTTCTAGACTAAACGACTCTAGACTCTAGACTGTCTTGCCTGATGCCAGAACGCATCTTCGGCCACATTCCTGCATATCCTGAGGGGAATTGCTTCGCTTCACGTGCTGAGCTGTCCCACGCTGGTCTGCATCGGCCACTCATTGCTGGGATTTCGGGTCGCGGGCGCGAAGGGGCCGACTCGATCGTGTTATCTGGCGGCTATGAGGATGATCAGGATTTTGGTGACGAAATTCTCTACACAGGTCACGGCGGCCGCGACCCCGAGACTGGACGACAGATTGGCCACCAGACTTTGATGAAAGGGAATTTGGCGCTGGCGTATAACAAACTGACCGGCCTGCCAGTGCGTGTCATTCGGGGTGCCACTCACCGCTCGCCGTATTCTCCTGATAGAGGCTACCGTTACGATGGGCTGTATAGGGTCGAGGATTACTGGCGCGAGCGAGGGCGGTCTGGTTTCTACGTCTGGCGCTATCGGCTCGTCAAAAAGACAGTCTAGGGTCTAGAGTCTAGGGTCTAGAGTCAGGACTAGACTCTCAGACTTTCAGATGAAAAGTGAGGAACTCCCTGACACCATTGCCCCGAAGGGGCATTGGAGATTAACCGGGGGTGCGACCCCCGGAGTACGCGACCCCCTACCCGGCTCTCTCCTGCACCCTGGCGGGGTGCAGGCCACCCCTCTCACTTAGCGTCTTCTCCCCCCGCCTTCTCCCGCGCCCCTCTGGGGCGCAGAGGAGAGGAGGTAGACCCTCACTAGCCGGGGGTTACACCCCCGGCTATCAGCCTCACGCCCCTGCGGGGCGTGCCCCCTCTGCCTCCTTCGGCCGTGCTCAGGACAGGCTTTTCAGACAGACTCCCAGACTCCTAGACTCCCAGACCCTAGACTTCCAAGATGATTTTTCCAACGTTCCGGTTCTCTTCCATGTAGCGGTGGGCGTCGCTCGCTTGCGCCAGGGGAAAGACGCGGTCGATGATCGGCTTGATACGGCCCGCGGCCAGCAGCGGCAGCCAGTGGATACGGAAGCGTTGGGTGATGGCGATCTTATCGGCCAAGGGCCGGCTGCGCAGCACCGACCCGAACACTTGCAGGCGCTTGGTCATGAGTAGCCCCAGGTTGGCCTCAACTTTGGCCCCGCCCATGAGGCCGACCAGGACTAACCGGCCACCAGTCTTGAGGCAACGCAGATTCTGATCCCAGTACGCTGCGCCGATAAAGTCTTCAATCAAATCGACGCCCTGACTCTTGGTGACTTCCTTGACCCAGTCGGCGAAGTCCCGCTCTTTATAGTTGCATCCAGCCGTGGCTCCCAGTTCAATACAGCGCTGCATTTTCTCGGTCGAACCAGCAGTGACGAGGATGCGCGCGCCGGTCTCGCGGGCCATCTGCATGCCGGCGGTGCCCACGCCGCTGGCCGCGGCGTGAATCAACACGGTCTCGCCCTCTTTGAGGCCACCAAGCGTAAACAGCGTCTCCTGCGCGGTGAAGAACACCTCCGGCACGGCTGCGGCTTGGGCAAAGCTCCACCCTGCGGGCATGGGGATCGCCATGCGTGCGTCGATAACTGCTTTCTCAGCGTAGCCCCCACTACCAACCAGGCCAAACACCCGATCGCCAGGAGCGATACCCTTCACCGCCGCACCGACCGCCTCGACCTCGCCTGCTAGTTCTAGCCCGAGAATGTCGGACTCGCCCGCAGGGGGAGGATAGTTGCCGGTGCGCTGCATGGTGTCAGCCCGGTTCAAGGCGGTCGCGCGCACCCGGACCAGCACCTGTTCCGGCGTGGGCACCAGATCAGGCACTGTAGTGAGGCGTAAGACTTCCGGCCCACCAGGCGTGGCAAAGGTAATTGCTCGCATGTGTTCCTCCAGCTATCAACGTATAGCGTATGGCTCGCTCACTGCGCTCGCTCTATGGCCTATGGCTCGCTGCGCTCTATGGCCTATAGCTCGCTCGCTTCGCTCGCTTTATACTGCCCAGTCCAGTCGGGCAGTCGCATCCTGCGAGATGGGCATATGGTTCCTGTCATAAGCCATAAGCTATTTGCCATAAGCCATAAGCTATTTGCCGGTGAACGTCGGCTTCCGCTTGGCGAGAAATGCGGTGACGCCGGTGGCAAAGTCCGGCGACTGGGCTGAAATAGTAATCAGCCGGGCTTCGTTATGCAGCTGGTCTTGTAGTGAGCTGCCCAGGCTCTGGTTCAAGAGCTGCTTGGTGCGGCCGAACGCGCCCGTCGGCCCCTGCGCCAGCTCTGTGGCCAGGGCCATTGCTTCGTCCATGACCTTCTCCGCTGGCACCACAGCATTGACCAGCCCGAGGTTCAGCGCCTCTTCGGCTGTCACCGGCTTGTTGCGTAGGAACAGCTCGGTCGCCCGGCCCATGCCAACAAAGCGCGGCAGGAAGAACGACGAGCTCGAGTCCGGGCTAGCGCCGATGCCGAGGAAAGCAGTGTACAGAGCGACCTTTGGCGAGGCGATGCGGAAGTCGCAGGCTAGGGCCAGCCCTAGGCCGCCACCCGCGACTACGCCGTTAAGGGCCGCGACCACCGGTTGGGGCATCTCACGCATAGACGCGAGGGCCGCGTGCCAGATGGCCAGCATGGACTCGAAACTCGAGCCAATGCGCTTGGCTTCTAGCTCCACGGCGAAGGACTTGAGGTCCCCACCCGCACAGAACGCATTGCCAGTGCCGGTGAGAACGATCGCTCGCACTTGCTCATCACCCCAGCATTCCAGGATCGTCTGGCGGAAGTCGGTGGCCAGTTCTTTGTTAATGACGTTGTATTGGGCCGAGCGGTCAAGAGTGATGAGCGCGATGTTCCCCTCACGGCGCCAGTGTACGGCTTTGTCCATGATCTCCTCCTGATCAATCTGATCAATGGCGATGCGTGCAATTGGCACTCGCTATCGCCGCCTCTCCCATAGCAAAACCGCGAGAGAAAAAGAAGGAGTGGTCATTGACTCCTTATCATGCCGGGGATACTCCTCACCTGAAAAGAGAGGAGAGCGCGATGGCGATCAAGCAAATCATCCCTCCGCAAGCGCATGAGATCCTGGATAAGGATTCGACAGTCATTTACCTCGATGTCCGCACGGTGCCAGAGTTCACCGCCGGCCATCCGCAGCGAGGGATGAACATTCCCGTGGTGTTCTTTGACCAGCGGACGCGGCAGCCGATACCCAATCCTGATTTTCTCACAGTCGTGGAAGCCCACATTCCCAAAGACGCCACGGTCATTGTCGGGTGCCAGGCTGGCGGGCGCTCGCAGCGGGCGGCAGAGATCATGACCCAGGCTGGCTACACCAACGTGTCGAACATGCAGGGCGGCTTTGGCGGAGCGCGGGATCAGACAGGTCACGTTGTAGTGCCCGGCTGGCAGGAGTCAGGACTGCCAGTGAGCACAGAGAACGGAGAAGGGGTGAGCTACGCTTCGCTGGCGGCAAAAGCGGGGGTAAAAGAGAAGTAGCTTGGATGGAAGAGATAGAGACAGAGATAGGGACAGAGCCCGCCCCACCCTTCTTTGTCTCTGTCTCAAATCTCTGTCTCAAACCTAAGACTCTCACACAGGGTCGTATCCAAGCGCTCGCAAATAGGCTTTCACTGCCTGACGCAGGCCCATGTAGAGGGCATCACAGATCAGCGCGTGACCGATAGATACTTCGAGTAGACCTGGGAGATTCTGGACGAAGTAGGGCAAGTTTTCCAGATTGAGGTCGTGGCCGGCGTTCAGGCCGAGACCAACCTCTTGAGCTGCAAGCGCAGCCCGGTGGTAGGCATCGAATACTCGTTCGCGTTCAGGAGTCCTCAGATCCCACCCCGCGTTAGAGGTCAGCACGTTGGGAGCATCGGGGACCAAGGTGCACTGGGTAGGGCGGACGCGGCACACCAGGTCGAGAAACTCCGGCGACGGATACCCCTCGATGTTAAACTCCACGGTGAGCATGGCAGCGAGATCCAACACGTCCTGGACGCGAATGTGGCGGCCGTCGGGACGGGGATGAACGGTGATCCCGTGGCAGCCCGCCTCAATGCAGGTCCGCGCCGCCTGGACGACGTTGGGCAGGTCCCCGCCCCGCGCGTTCCGCAGCGTGGCGATCTTGTTCACATTGACACTCAGCCGCACCATGGTTCGTCTTCCTCTGATCGTAGGGACAGCCCTGCGTGGCTGCCCTGTCCCCGCAGGGGGACAGCATGCCATGCCTCTACAACGGCTGTGCTCGCTAGGCAGCTACATATTCGCGGATGTCCACTTGAGCACCAGCACGGGCCACTTCCTCGGCGGTCTTGAGAAGCTGGGTAGTGGTTTCTTCATCCACGTACTCTTCCCCGCAGTTCTGGCAGACCCGCGCGGGCACGCTTTTGACCACAAGGGTTAGACTTGCTCGTTGCAGTGTCACAGTGGCCGTGCCCGGTTGCGTTTCTCCCTGCTTGCAAATAACACACTTCATAGCTTCCTCTTGCGAAAACCTGGCTCCCACTTGTTGGGATCCGGTTCGTAAACCGTGAGGATGATTGTTTCCTGAGCCTCCTTGTTGTTCGCCGTTACTACATGGAGAGGCCGGAAATTACACCATCCTAACATCAACCGGCTTGGGTAGGGAGTATCGTCAGGGTAATCCTCAATAACCTCTCCGGTTGCCAGCACGTGGCGAACATCGGAGACACTGACCTCCTTTATGCAGTTGCTGCTCTAAGGTCTGTACCTCCGCTCACCGGCAAGGTGGCGCCGGTGATGAAGCTCGCCGCGTCGGAGACGAGGAAGGCTACTGCCTCGCCGATGTCCTGAGGCTGGCCCAGGCGGCCCAGCGGCACATTGCGAGCGTAGGCTTCTTTCTGTTGTGGGGTGAGTGCGCTGCCCATCAGGGGGGTCTCGATCGGCCCAGGGGCGATAGCATTGACGCGCACGCCGAAGCGCGCGACCTCATAAGCCAGGTCGCGGGTGAGTGCCACCACCCCGGCCTTGGAAGCCGCGTAGGGCACGTGAGGCACGGTGTAGTGGAACGCGGCGATCGAGGCGATGTTGACAATCGCCCCGCGCCGTTGCTTGATCATTTCCTGCACGACCCGGTGGCAGCACAGGAAGACGCCCTTGAGATTGACGCCGAGTACGGCGTCCCAGTCGGCCTCGCTTTGCTCAACCATGGACTTGATCACCGCAATGCCGGCATTGTTGACTAGGATATCAATCTTGCCGAAGCGGCTGAGCGTCTCCTGAACCAGCCGATCCACGTCGTCAGCTCGTGTGATATTTCCCTGAACGCCGAGCGCCTGCACACCCAGGGCCTCAACGTCGGCCACAGTCCGTGGGATACGTTCCTGTACAACCTCGCTGACAACGATGTGCGCGCCGGCACGGGCCAGGCATAGGGCTACGCCGTGGCCGATCCCCTGACCGGCACCAGTAACGATTGCCACCCGTCCGTCGAGTCTGTTCATATGCCCTCCTTTCTCTCCAGCCAGACCTTACCCCCTGTGTTCCACAGAGGTCAACTGGATTTGCGGTACCTGAGATCGGCTGCCGCCGAGTTGAAGTGAGGAAGGTCGGGTGCTAGGGTGCCGCTGGCAGGTACTGTTCGTCAAAGGAGGTGTGCCATGGACCGAAAAGCAGTTATTAAAGCGCTCAACGATGTGTTGAAGCTAGAATACGCTGCAGTGGTGCAGTACGCGCAATTTAGCTATTGCGTGAAGGGCTTCCGTCGGCTCGCGGTCACGGACTGGTTCTTCGAGCAGGGGACCACATCACTCACCCACGCCCGACAGATGGGCGACAAAATCGTCGCTTTGGGCGGCATCCCAACGACCCAGGTTGGACCTGTCAAGGAGGCACAGGATCTGACCGGCATGGTCAAACTGTCGCTAGAGCTGGAGCGTCGCTCGGTCGAGTCCTATCAGGCAGCGCTGGCGCTCGCCGCCGACGACACGGCGCTGCGCGTCCTCTTGGAGAGCCGGATCGAGGCCGAACAGGCAGACGTGGAAGAATTGGAAAAGATGCTCGCCGATCCCACGCAAGAGATATGACCGGACCAGGGCCGCGCTCAGTCAGCGAGGACAGCGGCTGCGACTAGAAGTGATATGCAGCACCCAAAGGAAAAGCCATGAGCACCTATCTCTACGAAGTCGCCAGCCGCTTGATCGGCTTCGACACCGTGAGCAGCAAAAGCAATGTGGAGGCAATGGAGTATCTCGGCACCCATCTGGACGACCACGGGTTCCGCGTGTCGCTGCAACGGACCGAGGTTGCCGGGGTGGCCAAAGTCAACTTGGTCGCCTGCGCCGGCCCGACAGAGCCGGACGGGCTCATCGTCTCCGGCCATATCGATACTGTGCCCTTTGCCGGGCAACCCGGCTGGCAACGGAACCCGCTACGGTTGGAAGTTGAAGACACCCAGGTGTATGGCCGGGGCACGTCCGACATGAAAGGGTTTCTGGCGCAGTGCCTGGACGCGGCGGCCAAACTCGACCTGGCTGCGCTGAAGCGGCCCCTTGTCTTTATTTTTACCGCCGACGAGGAAGTCGGCTGCCTGGGCGCGGCCCGGCTGCTGCCCCTCCTACCTGATCTCTTGGGCGAGATTCCGCCACCGCGCCTGGCGTGGATCGGCGAACCCACCTCTTACCGGGTCTTCCATACTCACAAAGGGATAGTCGTCTTCACTGTCACGGTGCACGGCCGCGGCGGCCACAGTAGCGTGCCTGAGCAGGGGGTGAACGCTATCGCCGTGGCAGGACGAGCGATCGAGACCATCGGGCGTTATCAGGCGGAACTGCGCGCTCAACGCTCGGCGGCATTTGCGGCGATCTTTCCCGAGTCCCCGTACACCACTCTGAACTTCGGCACGATCGCCGGCGGTACGGCCGCGAACATGATTGCCGAAGCCTGCGTGCTCCAGGTTAGCTATCGCCCATTGCCGCAGACTGACCCGCTGGAAGTCTACCGCGAGATCGCCAGGCGCCTGCACGAGATCGACCCCCGCGACTACGGCTCTCCCGACCACCGGGCGACCCTCGAATTGAGCCAGCCGTTCGTCGTTCCCCCGCTCCTGTCCCCGCGTGCCACGCCGCTGGAAGGCGCATTGTTTGATATTCTCGATAGGCACAGCAGCAGTGGCGCGCCCTTCGCCACGGACGGGTGTCAGTTTGCGCTGGGGGGGATCGCGGCGTTAATCTGCGGGCCGGGCGACCTTGAACAAGCCCACCAGCCTAATGAGAGCATCCGGCGGGACGCCTTCGAGCAGGGCACAGGAGTCATTCTCGCGGTAGTGAACAGGCTGTGCGGAGGCGGTGCGCTGCGGTAGAGGGGGACCGCGGTTATGTGGCCGTACGTGACAGAGAAAAGGAAAACTGACTGCCCTTGCTCAGCTCACTCTCGACCCAGATCGTACCGCCGTGGCGCTCGACCAGCGACTTACAGATTGTTAATCCCAGCCCCACGCCTCTGGTCGAGGTGGGATAGCTGTCATCGCCTTGCACAAAAGGCTCGAAGATCCGCCCAATCAGCGCAGGCGCGATGCCTCTGCCATTGTCGGCCA
>WNGG01009848.1_pt1 | contig 10409 bp, 10 predicted proteins | sample 5400661 | NCBI WGS metagenome assembly WNGG01 (sample SAMN13153372, study PRJNA577476) | soil metagenome | isolation source: 100 cm soil or saprolite under Garry oak tree replicate 1 | place: USA:California | collected 2016-06-15
GATCGAGGGAACGCCCACCCTCGGGGTGGTGTTCGACACGACCCGCCGGCACTTGTTCACGGGCGTGCGCGGTCGCGGAGCCCGGCGAGACGGGATGCCCATCGCAGCCTCGGACCGGTCCGACCTGTCCACGGCCGTCGTGGCCACCGGGTTCTCCTACCGGCCGGAGCGGCGGGCCGTCCAGGCGAAAGCGCTTCCGCTGCTGCTGCCCAGGATCGCGAACATCCGGTGTGACGGGTCCGCCGCCTTGGACCTCTGCGCGGTGGCCTGCGGGGAGGTGGATGCGTACTTCGAGAGCGAGGTGGCGCTCTGGGACGTGGCGGGGGGGCGGGTCATCGCCGAGGAGGCCGGGGCCACCGTCCTGGTCCGGGAGACGAACGGGGTGACGTCGGTGATGGCGGCCGCTCCCGCGCTGGCCGGATCGTTGCTGGACCTTCTGACCGAAGCCGGGGCCGCACCGACCACCCCGTAGAATCGCTGTTTCCCATGGTCAACGACGCCCTGCCGAGGTCGCTCGACGCGGACCGATCCGATCGGTGGCGCCGCGCTGCCTACGACGACGAGGAGCTGGCCAGGGCCTTGCTTGAAGGCGGGATCGCCGGGCCGGTCACCTCCCACGACCGGCACAACGTCCGGTGGAAGATCAAGCGCCTGGTGGCGGGGGAGCCGGATCTGCTGTTCGGGATGTCGGGCCTGGGACGCCCGGCTGACGAGGTCCTGGCCCTGGTGGCGGCCGAAGCTGGGTTCGACCCGGATCCACTGCTTCGCGACGAACCCGTGCCCATCGATCCCGACCGGGTCCTGACCGCCTGCCGGGCTGCTGGCGATCGACTGGCCGAGTCGGCGCGGCGAGGCGATCGGGTCCTGCTGGCCACGGGGCACCCTGCAGGCCTTCTCCTCCTGTACCTCTCCGTTGGGGAGCTGCTGGCCCAGGCCGGGGCGACCTTGCTACGTCCCGGGGACGGGCTGTCGTGGCGCGAGCTCGATCGGCATCGCGAGATTCGCTACTTCCACAGCGTGGCTGCGCTGACGGACCGGGCGTCGGCCCTGCACACCCATCGGGCCGATCCCATGGAGCGGATGCTGGAGGAGGCTCGACCGGATCTGGTGTTCGCCGACCACGGTCTCGCCGGCGCGGCGATCGAAGCCGGGATCGAAACCATCTCCATCGCCGACATCAACGACCCCGCGCTGGTGGTGGCCAAGGCCGACGGCCGCACCGACGTCGTCATCGTCATGGACGACAACGTGCGTCCCGGCGACTACTGGCCCTGCTTCCAGGCGATCGCGTCCCGGTTTCCGTGACGAACGGAGGCTCACGCGGCTACGACGCCGTCATCCGGCGGTTGGTCTCCACGGCCGAGGTGGTGATGCTGGTCGGCGGGCTCGACACGGGGAAGAGCACGCTTGGCCGGGCCCTGGCGGGGGCGGCGGTGGACGCCGGCCGCCGGGTGGCATACCTCGACGCGGACGTCGGTCAGAAATCCGTGGGGCCGCCCTCCACCGTCGGGCTTCGACTGATCGAACGGAGGGACGATCTCCTCCCGGAGCGGCTGGCGACCCCGGATTCGCTGTACTTCGTCGGAGCAACTTCCCCGCAAGGACAGCTCCTTCCCCTGGTGGTGGGGACCGGCCGCCTGCTGAGGCAGGCGAAGTCGGGAGGAGCGGAGCTGGTCGTCGTCGATACCGGCGGGCTCGTGTCCGGCGTGTACGGCCAGATCTTGAAGTACCACAAGGTGGAGCAGCTCGAGCCCGACGCGGTGATCGGGTTGCAACGCGGCGAGGAGCTCGAGCCCCTGCTCGGCATCATCCAGCGGTTCTTCCCGTCGGAGGTGGTGGCCCTGCCGGTCCACCCGGATGTTCGCGCCACGTCGGTGGACGAGCGAGCCCGCAACCGCGAGGCCTCGTTCCGCCGGTACTTCGCCGAGCCGCTGCGACGCTGGCGGGTCCGTCCGACGGTGTTCATGCCGGCCCTCCCAGCCCTGTTCGATCCGAGCAAGCTGCATCGGGTCCTGGTGGGCCTGTCCGATGGGCAGGGCGAGCACCCGGGCCTCGGATATCTCGAATGGGCCCCCGAAGAGCAGGTCCTGCGGCTCATCTCGCCGGCGGCGGATGCTCCGAAGGCCCTCAAGCTCGGGTCTGTACGGCTGGAGGAGGACTTTCGGATCCGCAGGCTGGACCTGCGCAACCTGTTCGGAACCGACTAGACTCTCCGGGCCCCGGCGGGGCGCTCGATGGATCAAACACGACGTGAAAGGACGAACGCTTGCCCTCTGTTGTCAAGAAGCGGCGCAAGAAGATGCGGAAGAAGAAGCATCGCAAGCTGCTCAAGAAGACGCGCTGGCAGCGCCGGCAGCAAGGCAGGTAGGTCCCGGGACGATCGTGGCCCGGCCGATCATCTTCATCTCCGACTACGGTCTGGATGACGAGTTCGTCGGAGTGTGTCACGCGGTGATGAGCCGCACCGCCCCGCAGGCCCGCGTGATCGATCTGACCCATGCAATCCTGCCTCAGGACGTGCTTCGCGCCGCCCTGGTGCTCCGGCAGGCCCTTCCGTACCTGCCTTCGGACGCCGTCCTGCTCGCGGTGGTGGACCCGGGGGTCGGATCCGAACGGCGCCCGGTCGCCGTTCGGGCCGCCACCGGCGATCGGCTGCTGGTCGGGCCGGACAACGGCGTGCTCTCGTTGGCCTGGGGGGAGGGGGATCCGGCCGGGGCAGTGGAGATCACGTCGGCCGAGGTCCTGCTCCGGCCCCTGTCACGAACGTTCCACGGCCGGGACGTGTTCGCCCCCGCGGCGGCTCGCCTTGCTGCCGGATGGTCTCTCGAACGGTTGGGTCCGGTCGCGGACCTGTCATCGCTCAGCCGGGTCGAGATCCCGCAAGTCGAGGTGGACGCAGAAGGCATCCATGCCGAGGTGCTCGCCGTGGACCGCTACGGGAACGTGCAGACATCAGCACGGCGGGGCCATGTGGACACGATGGGCGGGCCACTCGAGGTGGTGACACCGTCGGGAGCGGTACCCCTGTGGCGGGCCGAGACCTTCGCCGAAGTGGCCGAGGGCCAGCTCGCGGTCATCGTCGATTCCGGGGGATGGGTGTCGATGGTGCTGAATCGGGGAAGCGCAGCCGAAGTGCTGGGCCTCACCGCCGGCGACCCGATCGTGTTCCGCCCCCGGGGGGTAGGCTAGGCCGATGGGCCGGCGCGTGATGATCACGGGAATCTCCCGGCACCTGGCCGGCAGGCTCGCCCAACGGCTGGAGGCCGACCCCGACGTGGAATACATCATCGGGGTCGATGTGGAGGAGCCCGAAGTCGACTTGGAGCGGGCCGAGTTCGTCCGTGCGGACATCAGGAATCCGCTCATCGCGAAGGTCATCCAGGCCGCCGAGGTGGACACGCTGGTCCATCTGGCCATCATCGCGACGCCCACCCGCGTGGGCGGCCGAAGCGCGATGAAGGAGATCAACGTGATCGGCTCGCTGCAGCTGTTCGCGGCGTGCCAGAAGGTGCCCAGCCTTCGAAAGCTCGTCATGAAGTCGAGCACGGCGGTGTACGGGGCGAGCCCCCGGGACCCGGCGTTGTTCACCGAGGACATGGGGGCCAGGGATATGCCCCGGCACGGGTTCGCCAAGGACTCCGTGGAGGTGGAGCAGTACGCCCGCGACTTCGGTCGCCGGCGCCGTGACGTCGATGTCACCATCCTGCGGTTCGCCAACTTCATGGGCTCGCAGATCGAGACCACCCTGACCCGGTTCTTCTCGCTGCCAGTGGTGCCCTCACCGATCGGCTACGACCCCCGGCTGCAGTTCATCCACGAGGAAGACGCGGAAGAGGTGCTGTACCAGGCCACCCGCGAGGATCACCCCGGCATCTTCAACGTCGCGGCCGACGGCGTGGTCCTGCTGTCGCAGGCCATCCGGATGTGCGGCACCATCCCGCTCAAGATCCCCGTGCCGACGGCTTCGCTGGCGGCCAACGCGGTCCGGGGACTCGGCTTGGTGGACTTTCCGAGCGACCAGGTCAAGTTCCTGGTCTACGGACGGGTGGCGGACAACGAGCGGCTGAAGGACGTGTTCGGATACACACCCCGCTACAGCACGCGAGCGGCCCTGGAGGAATTCGTGAGGGGACATCGATTCCGGCGCTTCATCACCACGGAGCGCGCGGCAGGATGGGAGCGGGATGCGTACGAGTTCCTGAAGCGGCGGCGGCACGAGGGGATCTCCGGAGGGCGAGGGTGAGCACGAAGCCGAGCGACGCGGCGATGGCAGACGTCATCCCCCTCCAACGACCCCGCCGGGAACCGGGACGGTGCCGGGCCATCACCACGTCCGGCCGGCCCTGCCGCAACCGGGCGGGATCTTCGGGGTTCTGCCGGGTACACCAGCCGCCGGTCGGAGCCGACCAGATCGGTCCGTTCGAAGCCGAGCGGATCAAGGACGTCCTCAAGTTCCTGTCTCGCCGGCTGACCGGGCAGTACGACATCGACGTGTTCGGGTTCGACCCCGAGCTGACCGAAACCGTGTTCCTGCCCTTCGTCAAAGCGGCGTATCGATACTACTGGCGAGCGGACTGGAACGGGCTCGAGAACGTCCCGGCCGAAGGCCCGGCCCTGCTCGTGGCGAACCACGCCGGGACCTTCCCGCTGGACGCGCTGGTCATGAAGTTCGGCATCCTCGGCGAGCATCCCGCCAAACGCCATGTCCGCCTGCTGGCTGCAGACCTGACCTTCCGCATGCCGTTCGTGGCGCCGATCGGGCGAAAGATCGGATCCACCCTGGCCTGTGAGGAGGATGCCCGCAGGCTGCTCCAGCAAGGTGAGCTGCTGGGCGTGTTCCCCGAAGGGTTCAAGGGCGTGGGGAAGGGATTCAGGAACAGGTACCGGTTGCAGCGGTTCGGCCGAGGCGGGTTCGTGGAGACCGCCCTGCGAGAGCAGGCCCCCATCGTGCCGGTGGCCATCGTGGGGTCCGAGGAAGCCATCCCCATGCTGGCCGACATCCGCCCGCTGGCCCGGTTGTTCGGATTGCCTTATTTCCCCGTGACGCCGACGTTCCCGATGCTCGGACCGCTCGGGCTGCTGCCGCTGCCGTCGAAATGGACCATCGAGTTCGGCCCCCCCATCCTCACCGATGTGTACGGGCCCGACGCGTGGCAAGATGCCATGTTGCTGTTCGAGCTGACCGATCGAATCCGGGACACGGTCCAGCAGATGCTCTACCAGAACCTGATGACCCGGAGAAGCGCGTTTCTGTAGGCTGACCGGCGGAAACACCTCAGCGAATTGACACCCCCTGGTGGCCCGAAGACACTGCACATTGGGCCAAATGAAAGAGGTGCAGATGCTCGTGTCCATCACGGCGGGGACGGGGGGCAGTGTCTTCTTCGTCATTCTGGCCCCAGTTGCATGGGTCGTCGGTTTCGGGGCACTTACCGGTTGGCTGTCAAGAATGAAGGGTCGAAGCGCGCTGGGCGGGGCCGTGCTCGGGATGTTCTTTGGAATCCTGGCTGCGCTCGTCGTGTGGTTCGCCCCCTCTAGACGCACGCGTTCAGTAGATCGATTCCAAGATGCCGCGCCCGGGTAGCGTTTCAGTTTCACTCGGCGCTACCGGCTTGTAGCCGCTTAATCTTGTTGATAGGGTCCCGGGTCTCTTTGCGCACCCGCAGGTCTCGGTCATGGACGAGTTCACTCAATGCATCGATGCCTCGCCTTATCGACGAAGCAGCGCGGATGAATGAGGCGAAAGCCGGTCGTGCGCAAATCCTCCACAAACGGCACGTAGATAACGTGACTCTCCCCATCGACTTCCCAAAGCCCAATAGCCGCTGAGTCGCCAGCGATCTCATTCCCGCAGACTCCGCAGGTGGCGAGCCCCATGGACCGGAAATTATCTCGCCTCAGTCGACCAGCCCGCCGATTTCACGAATCCTTGCACTGCGAATTCACGATGCTTCGGGGCAACCGCGTCCTGAGGGGTCCGAGAGGTTCGCCCGTCTATGCGCCGAAAGGCCGATTACCGAACGGACTAGGGCGGGGGATAATATCGCCGTTCATGCTCGCCGAACGAGGCGGAATCCGCGGGTCGCGTGCGGCTTGTTCGGCGTCACTCGCGGGAACCTACCCTCTGGCCGGTGGGCGTTCTTGTGGAGGAGGAGCCTGTGCGTAGGCTGCGTGGTGCCGCGGTCCTGGCGGCCGGTTCGGTGATCGTCTTCGCTTCGCTGTCGGGACCGGCCGCGTCGGCCCCGAGCGCTCGCTGGCCCATCCGGCACGTGGTGGTGATCTATCAGGAGAACCACTCCTTCGACAACGTGCTCGGGCGTCTGTGCGTGATCACCCTGCGGTGCGATGGTGCGGTCACGGGCAAGATCAGCTCGGGACAGGTCATCCCGCTCCCTCTCGCGAGCGACGTGGTGCCGAAGGTGGACCACAGCAACAAGGCACAGACCACCGCCATCAACCACGGTGCGATGGACGGCTGGAACCACCTGAAGGGGTGTGACTCTCTGGATCGATTCGCCTGCTACCAGTCGTTCTTCCCGGAGCAGATACCGAACATCTCCGCCCTCGCCGTGCGCTTCACCATCTCGGACCGCACCTTCGAAGACACCCTCGTTCCCAGCTTCGGTTCCCACACCGTCGTCCTGGCGGGCCAGCTGGGTGGGTTCACGGGCAACAACCCCAAGAAAGCCAGCTCGCACACGAGCAGTGGGTGGGGGTGTGACAGCCACCGGGATGCGCCGTGGCGAGCAGGGGCGACCCTGCCGGTGACCTACGTTCCGTCCTGCTTCCCCGACAAAACGGGTCGCGGTCCGTACCGGGCTTCTCCGGTCAAATGGATCCCGACCATCATGGATCGGATGGACCATGCCGGCTTGTCATGGCGCATGTACGAGGCCCAGCGGGGCGACTCAGGGTATGTCTGGGCAGGGTGCACCTATTTCGCCGAGTGCCTGCTGGGGCCGGAGCATCGCAACGTCGCTCCGTCGGACCAGGTGATCACCGACGCCAAGGCCGGCCGGCTTCCGGCGGTGTCGTTCGTGTTCCCCCGCAGCGCCGCCTCGCAGCACAACAAGGGATCGATGGTGGCCGGCGACAACTGGATCGGGGATGTGGTCGGCGCCATCGAGTCCGGCCCGGACTGGAAGTCGACGGCGATCTTCCTGACGTGGGATGACTGCGGGTGCTTCTACGACCATGTGGTGCCACCGTCGGGGCTGGGTATCCGCGAACCGATGATCATCGTGAGCCCCTACGCCAAGCCGTTCTACACCGACACCGGAACGGCTTCGTTCACGTCCATGCTGGCGTTCATCGAGCACAACTGGGGCCTGAAACCGCTCACCGGATGGGACCGCAGGGCGTATGACTACACAAACAGCTTCGACTTCTCCCAACAGCCGCTGCCACCGATCCCGATGGTGCACACCGCTATTTCGCCGGACGAGCAGCGGTGGCTGCGACTGCATCCCATCGATCCCGACGCTACCTAGGTGGGAGACCGGCCTAGGGCGATGGCGCGAGGGACGGCGACGTCGTGCTCGGAGTGGCCCGCCCGGGAGCGCAACCGGGGACCCCGGGGCCGCAGAAGCGCCGCTCTCCGTTCCCGGCTCGAAATTGAAGATACGCCGCGACCGACAGGCCGATGAACAAGACGATCAGGGTGATCAACGTGAACCGACGCATCGGGCGGAACCTACCAGACCCGGTCCAGGGAAGCGCTGAAGGCTCGGCTCCGGCTCCGAAGGCGCAAGGTTCGCAGCGTCCCAGCCAAGGTCGTACCGAGGTGGGCTAGATGAGCGAGATCGAACCGCTCGAGGTGGGCCACGTGGTCCTCAAGGTCAGGGACCTGGATCGGTCGATCCGCTTTTACACCGAGATCCTCGGGTTCACCAAGGTCGGAGAGATACCCGGACGGATGGCGTTCTTCACCGCGACCGGCGCCAATCATCACGACCTCGCGGTGATGGCGGTCGGCCCGAACGCCCCCGATCCCGGACCGTCCGCGGTGGGCCTCTACCACGTGGCTATCCGCCTTCCGTCCGAGGAACACGTCCGCGTGGCCTACCGGGCCCTGGCCCGAGCCGGAGCAGACATCGTGGGGTCCAGCGACCACGGCGTTTCCAAGAGCCTGTACCTCAGGGACCCGGACGGCATCGAGCTCGAGCTCTATGCCGATGTGCCGGGATGGAAGGACCAGGGCGCGGAAGTGGCGACGATCCGTCCCTGGGACCCGAGCTGACTTTCCGGCGTCAGGAGGTTCGGAGAGGGCGCCGGAACTGCGGCGCGGAGAACAGGGACGCCTCGCAGAAGTCACGATTTCGAACCAGCACCTCGTGGAGGGCCTGTTCGTCCCTGAGCCAGGGTCGAAGGTCGAGCTCGATGGACACGGACCCGGCGAACCCGTCCTGAGCCAGATCGTCCAGGAACTCGGCCAGGGGAAGCACGCCGTCCTGGTAGACGGGCAGGTGTGAGTCCCAGCCGCGCCCGGCGTTGTTCGACAGATGGACGTGCTGGATCTTGTCGCGGAACCGCCGGTAGAAGTCCCGGATGTCGAGGCCCGCCACCGCCGCATGGCTCGTGTCGAGCACCAGGTACGGCACTCGATCGAAATCCTCGACGTCTTGCCCGGCGTGGAACGTCAGCCCGCGCTCGCCCGCCAGTCGCACCGGGAACATGTTCTCGACGGCCACCGTGACCCCCGTCAAGGCGGAGAACTCGGCAAGGCTGTGCTCGATCCACCGCCGGTACCGAACCTGCCACCGATAGGGAGGGTGCACGATGACCGTGGACGCCCCGACCGCCTCCGCCAGGTGGACTGCCCGGTAGATCTTCCCGGTTGGGTCCGAGCCCCACACGTTGCGGGTCACCAGCAGAAAGGGCGCGTGGATGGCTTCGACGGACAGTTGGAATTCGTCCGCCAGCGCCTTCAGCAGGCGCGGCTCCTGGGTGTTCGGATCCTGGGTCACCATCACCTCGACTCCCTCGAACCCAGCCTCCGACACGTGGCGGAAGGCGTCGCGCAGCGGTTGCCGGAACCAGGGGGCGGTGGAGAACAAGAGGCCCGGTCGCGGGACCACGTCGGGATTCGGCTTCACGGTCCGCCCATTCTACGGGGGGCGGTCGGCGCCGCCGGTACGGCGGGCTTGGTCACGCGGTGAAGATTGGATGAACATGGGTTCCGGCCCACCCTCGGGTATCCTTCTCGGCCGTGAGCGAGCAGGACAACGCGCCCCTGTGGACCGGACGCCCCGGGTGGTATGAAGCCTGGTTCCTGACGTGCTCCGACCGAGCAACGGGAACTGGCTACTGGATCCGGTCCACGCTGCATGCCCCCCGCGCTGGGGACCCGTACGGGGCCGTGTGGTTCGCTCGTTTCGACCGCGGCGATCCGGCCGGAACGTTCGGGCTGCACCGGCGCCATCCCTTCGACGCGGTCAAGGTCGCGCCCGACGGCTTCGACGTCGCCGTTGGAGACTCAGGGTTTCGAAGCGGTCACGTGCAGGGATCCCTCGATGGTGCGGGGCGGCGGATCCGCTGGGACCTCGGGTTTCCCGTGGGCGAGCAGACCTATCGCCTGCTTCCCGAAATCCTGTATCGGGGTGGCCTCGCTCCGACCAAGCCGTACGCCCCCAACGTCAACACCACCGTGTCGGGGACCATCGAGGTGGACGGCCACACGTTCGAGCTTCGTTCGGTTCCGGCCCAACAGGGGCACCTGTTCGGCTCCCGCCACGCGGAGCGATGGGCGTGGGCCCACTGCGGCGACTTCGAGGACGAGCAGGTGGTCGTGCAGGTGCTGACGGCACAGGGCCGCCGCGGTCCGGTGACCACACCGTTTCTGACCTCGGCGGGAATCCAGTGGGACGGCAGATGGATCCGGCTGACGAAGCTCTCCCGCCGCCGCGATTTCGATCTGGGCGTGTGGCACGTCGACGTGGGCAATCGCCGTTACCGGTTGACGGGCCGGGTGGAGGCACCGGTGGCGGCGCTCATCCGAGCGAGATACGAGGACCCCGACGGCCTGGCGAGGTTCTGTCACAACTCCGAGGTGGCCTCGTCCCGTCTGGCCCTGTTCGAGCGGAAGGCGGGAGGGTTCGAAGAGGTAGCCCTGTTGGAGTCGCGGGGCACCACCCACGCCGAGTGGGCGGGCCGGACCCCGGCCCGGGCCGTCCCGAACGAACACATCGAGGTGACGCCGTGAACGTGGCCGACATCGTTCGCGACGCGGCGGAGGATCATCCGGCCAAGGATGCCCTGGTGTTCCAGGGACGGTCGATGTCCTTCACCGACGTGGACGAGCGGGTCGGTCTGGCGGCCGCCGCGCTGGGGGACGTTGGCGTGAGGGTCGGGGATCGGGTGGCGTTGCTGGCCGGGAACGTGCCCGAGTTCGTGTATGCCCTGTACGGGGT
>WNGG01017420.1_pt1 | contig 10409 bp, 8 predicted proteins | sample 5400661 | NCBI WGS metagenome assembly WNGG01 (sample SAMN13153372, study PRJNA577476) | soil metagenome | isolation source: 100 cm soil or saprolite under Garry oak tree replicate 1 | place: USA:California | collected 2016-06-15
CACCGACGCCATTCATTTAGGTAATACACTTGATCAAGGAAATGCAAGCGTCGATGCGGCGTGTCGTCCCTGGTCAGCCACTGTTGGGTGTCGTACGCCGAACATCAAGATCGAACTAGCCAGGAAACTGGGGCTAGGCGGGGCGGCGCTGCTCACCGGCTGCTCGGGCATGTCGGCGAACTGGCAGGCCGCCGGTACCACGCCGGGGCAGAAGGCGCCGGCCGGACCGTCGATCACCGCGCCGGCTGACGGCGCCACCAGCGTCCCTGCCGCCGCCGAGGTCGTGCTCGCCGGCGCCGACCCGAAGACCACCGTGACCCTGGCCGACGCCAGCGGTACCCCGGTCCAGGGCACCCTGCGGCCCGACGGCTCGTCGTGGGTACCCGCCGCTCCGCTCACGTGGGGCACTACGTACACGGCCACGGTCGGCCAGGCCGGCAGGAAGGTCAGCTTCACCACGATGAAGAAGCCGGACAACTTCGTCCGGGTCAGCACCCCGCTGGAGGACGACGCGGTGTACGGGGTCGCCATGCCCCTGGTCGTCAAGTTCGGCGAGGACATCCCCAAGGACCAACGGGCCGCAGTCGAGCGGCGACTCTTCGTCACCAGCGACCCGGCCCAGCCGGGTGCGTGGAACTGGTTCAGCGGTACCGAGGTGCACTACCGCACCAAGGACTACTGGCAGGAGGGCACGAAGTTCCAACTGCGCATCGCGACCGGTGGGCTGCCGATGGGCGACGGGGCGTACGGCGCCGATGACCTCACCATCCGCGCCTCGTTCGGCGACAAGGTCGAGATGCTCACTGACAACGCCACCAAGCAGATGACCGTCAAGGTGCACGACCAGGTGGTCAGGACGATCCCGGTCAGCCTCGGCAAGCCCAGCAAGCCGTCGTCCAGCGGGCACCTGGTGGTCATGACCAAGAACCAGTCGGAGCTGTTCGTCGGTACCGACCCCGGCGACTCGTACCGCACGACCGTCTACTGGACGCAGCGGCTGACCATCGGCGGCGAGTACATCCACGCGGCGCCGTGGTCGGTGGGGGACCAGGGCAAGCGCAACGTCTCGCACGGCTGCACCAACATGTCGACCGAGAACGCCAAGTGGCTGTTCGGCATCACGCACGTCGGCGACCCGGTGATCGTGACCGGTACCGAGTCGAAGCTGGAGTGGGGCAACGGGTACACCGACTGGGACCGCTCGTTCGACGAGTACGCCCAGGGCAGTGCGCTCCCTCCGGCGGGCCCGGCTGCCTCCGCCTCGCCGAGCCCGTCCACCAGCAACTGAGGTCAGCGCAGGTAGCGCTGCGCCACGACCGCCGGCTGCTCCAGGACGCGGCCGGCGGACGTGTCCCAGGCCAGCCGGACGAACTGGGCGTGGGTCCAGGCCAGCGGCGTCGCCGAGAACGTCGGGGTGCCGGGGACGAAGCCGTCGGTACCGGCCGGTGGCTGGTTGTCCCATACCTGTTCGGGAAGCATGAGGCCGGGACCGGCGGCGCGAGCCATGGCGGTTAGCTGCACTCCGGCCCCGGCCGGCTGACCGGCCGCGATCTGGTACTCGCCGCGCTCGCCGTTGAGCAGCGGCCAGGCGCGACCGAGCGTGATACGGGAGTCCGGCGGCAGCGGGAACTCCCACGGGTCGCCGTTGCGCTTCTCGCCGTACCCGTCGAACGACGCGCGGTGCCAGTAGAAGCCGCGGGCGGTGGGTACCCCGAGCTGGGCGTCGACGACGCCGAGCGAGTTCAGCACGGCCGGGTCGGTGGCGGGGAGCACGCCGAGCCGGACCAGGTCCAGGAAGCTCGGGTCGACCACCGCACGCTGGTCCACATTGGACGGTCCGCTGTCGCCGATGCTGTACGTGGTACCGGCGTCGGGGTTGCCGTCCTTGGTCAGCCGCAGGAAGTACGGCCCGGCGGAGTACGGCCCGGTCGTCGTGACGGTCCAGCCCTTGACGTTGGCCTGCCAGGCGTCGGCGGTGGCCTCGTAGCGGGCCGCGGACGCCGCGTCCCCGTTGGCCCGGGCCAGTACCGCCGCGCACACCAGACCGGCGATCTCACTGGCGATCGTGGCGGGGGAGTAGCCGGACTGGTTCTCCCAGCGCTCCTGCGGCGTCCATGGCGCCCGGTTGCCGTCCTGCTCGAACCCGACGATGAAGTCGGCCGCCCGCTTGACATGCGCCCAGGTGGCCGCGTCGGTACGGCCGAGCTGGTAGGCCAGCACCATCGGGAAGGCCACCTCGTCGAGTTGCAGGCCGGTCCAGACCGGGGTGCCGTCGACGCTGGAGTTCTGCGGGAACGAGCCGTCCGGCTTCTGCTGCACGGTGAGCAGGAAGTCCAGCGCGCGGTTCGCGCCGCCGGTGTCGCCGGCCGCGATCAGCGCGGTGGCGATCTGGTACAGGTCGCGCGACCACACCAGGTGGTACGGCGCGGACGGGTCCTGGCTGCCCCAGATCCACGGCATGTCCGGCGCGGCGACGAAGGCGCCCCGGTGGGTCTTGTCCTCGCTGGCGGCGAGCACCATCGTGGATACCCGGTACAGGCGGCGCTGGTCCTCGTCGCGCAGGGCGGAAGGCGGGCTCTTGAGGTGGGCGAGATAGCCGTGCCAGCCGGCGGCGTAGTCGCGCGCCACGTCCTCGAACCCGGTCCGCAGCGAGGCGCGCGCCGTGCTCGACGCGGCACCGGCGGTGCGGCCGAAGCCGAGCGCGATGGTCGTGTGCGCGGCCGCGAGGCGGGCGGTCTGCACGAGGTTGCCGGCGGAGGCGGAGGTGTACTGCCAGTCCATCCGGCCGTCGGCGAGCAGGTCGGTCCAGCCGTCGCTGGTACCGCGGAAGCCGTTGGAGGTTGCGGTGAAGGCGGGCGAGCCGACGAGGGCGGAGGCCGTGGGCGTGGTCGCGTCGGTGGCCACCAGCGCGTCGCCGGCGGTACGGCCGGAGTCGTCGTTGCGCGTGTTGCCCAGCGCCGGGTCGTAGACGGCGTAGAGGTCGAACCGCTCGCGCGCATCGAAGCCCACGTCGACGAGGACGGTGGCCCGGGCCGGGTCGGTGACGTACGTGGCGGTCAGCCGCCAGCGGCCGGCGCGCTCGGTGAAGGTCTGCCGGTACGTGAGGCTGGCCGGGTCGGCGAGGCTGGTCTCGACGCGCGCCGCGTCCTGCGCGCGTACCGCGTGGCCGTGCCGGTCGGCGACGACGAACTGCAAGGTGCGGGCGCTGGGCGTACCGAGGTCGGGGTAGTAGATCTCGCCGAGCCCACCCTCCTTCTGCACGGTCAGCCACACCGTGCTGGCGGTGGTGGTGGAGGTACCGAAGCCGGACTTGTCGGCGGGCAGGAAGTTCTCGGCGATTCCGGGCGCACCGGGAGCGGGACCGGTACCGGCGGCACCGGCGCGACCGGGGCGAGGACGAGGATGGCGCCGGTCAGCCCGGCGACGAATAGACGGGACCGCATGACGCTGCTTCCCCCGGTTCAGCCCGCGCCAAACGGGCCGGCCATGCCATCGGGTGGTGGGGTCCGAGTCCGCCGAGGGCCGGCTGCCGGCCGGGCGGGGCAGCGGCGCTGTCCCGCCGGACCAGCTCGGCCGGGATCCGTTCGACCCGTGGCTCCTCGCTGCATTGGCTGGGTCCGATGTTCGACCCGAAGCTGACCCGGTACTGGGGATCGTCCCACGTGGACAGTGCCGCGGAGACGGTACTGGCGCTCGTCAAGCAGTACGCGTCCACTGTGGACGGTATCAAAGTGTCACTGCTTGACGAGGGATTCGAGGTGGCCCTGCGCCGCCGGCTGCCCGACGGGGTCCGGCGGCCAGGGCGGGCGGATCGCCTGCTTCCAGGTTGCCGACTGGCTCACCCCGCTGCCGGCCGGCGTCCTGCTCGGCCGCGGGCTGCCCGGCGAGGGATGCGTGCAGCTGCGCCGGTTCCGCGAGGCGGTCGACGCGGCCGGATACGCCGGGCCGGTCGAGGTCGAGGTGTTCCACGCCGACGTCTGGACGCGGGCGGGTGCCGACGTTCTCGCGGCATCCATCGCCGGCTATCTAGAGTATATGGCGTGAGCGAGCGTCAGCGAGCGAACCATGGGCTCAGCAGCGGGCGTGAACGGGGCCTCCGAGCGGAACGCGAGGAGGCCACGTGAGCGAGCGTCAGCGAGCGAACCATGGGCTCAGCAGCGGGCGTGAACGGGGCCTCCGAGCGGAACGCGAGGAGGCCACGTGAACCCTAACGGGGCGCGCTACCGCCCGGGTCAGCGCACCGGCCACTATGAGAGCTTCTACCAGCGGGCCAACCATCCGACCCGGCCGCTGGCGTTCTGGATCCGGTACACCATGGTGAGCCCGGACGGCCGGCCGGAAGCGGCGATCGGGGAGCTGTGGGCGGTCTTCTTCGACGGCGAGACCGGCGCGCACGTGGTGGCCAAGGAGGAGTACCCGATCGCCGCGTGCGACTTCGCCGCCGACTCGCTCGACGTGCGGATCGGCGACCGGACGCTCGATGCCGGCCGCCTCACCGGAACCTGTGGCCCGATCTCCTGGAACCTCACCTACTCCGGCGACGAGCAGCCGCTGTTCCTGCTGCCGGACCGGATGTACCGGGGCGGCTTCCCGAAGGCGAAGAGCCTCGTCGGGCTCCCGCTCGCCCGGTACCGGGGGCGGCTGCGCGTCAACGGAAGCACGGTGACGGTGAAGGACTGGGTGGGCAGCCAGAACCACAACTGGGGCAGCCGGCACACCGACCGGTACGCGTTCGGCCAGGTGGCCGGGTTCGACGAAGCGCCGGACGGCTTCCTCGAGGTCGCCACCGCACAGGCGCGGATCGGGCCGGTACCCACGCCGTTCGTCACGTTCCTGGTGCTGCGCCACGAAGGGCGCGAGTACCGGTGCCGGGCGGTGCGGACCCGGCCCGGGTACGGCGACCTCGGCTGGAGCTTCGCGGCCGCGAAGGCGGATGTCACCGTCGAGGGCCGGATCTCGGCCGCCGCCGGGTCGTTCGTCGAACTCGCCTACGTCAACCCGTCCGGCGGCACCAAAGCCTGCCGCGACACACAACTCGGCCGGTGCGAGCTGACGCTCACCGATCGGGTCACCGGCACCCGCCGGATCCTCACCGCGGCGCACCGGGCGCTGTTCGAGATCCTGCGGTGACGACCCGGCGGTCGTCCGGCAGCCGCCGCGTCAGGCCGCGCCGGACCGGCGCCTCGGTGTCCGGCGCCGGTAGCCCTGCCACCAGCCGGTCGAGCGCTTGCTTGAGCGCGTCCAGCCCGGCGCCGGTCGCCCCGCTGACCGCCACGGCGTCCACGTCCCCGAGCGCGTCGAGCGCGGCCAGATGCTCGGCGGACTGCGGCATCCAGCCCTCGTCCGCAGGCGACGACCACGAGCGCGGCCGGTACCGGTCCCACGCCCGCGAGCATGTTCGGCACGAAGTGCTCGTGCCCGGGTACGTCGACGAACGCGATCACCGCGCCCGACGGCAGCGTGGTCCAGGCGAAGCCGAGGTCGATCGTCATGCCCCGCCGGCGCTCCTCGGCCCACCGGTCCGGCTCCATGCCGGTCAGTGCCCGCACGAGCGTGGACTTGCCGTGGTCCACGTGTCCAGCCGTGGCGATCACGTGCACGCGAGGATCGCCTTACGCAGTACCGGATCCTGCGCCGGTGGGACCGTCCGCAGGTCGAGCAGCAGCCGGCCCCGCTCGACCCGGCCGAGTACCGGCGGATCGCCGAGGCGCAGCGGCTGCTGGTACCCCTCGGGTAGCGACAGTGCCCACGACGGCAGCCGCAGCCCGGGCGCGCCGCCCCCACCGACCACCGCGACCGAGGGCACCACCTCCGCCATCGGGAGGTCCGCTTGCAGCGCGCGTATACGAGCCTCCACTGTGGACGGCACGGCCCGCAACGCCTGCCAGGTCGGGGTTTCCGGCCCGCGCAGGGTGGCCTCCAACGCGGCGAGGGTCAGCTTGTCCACCCGCAGTGCCCGGGCGAGCGGGTGGCGGCGCAGCCGCTCCACCAGCTCTGCCTGCCCCAGGAGAAGGCCGGCCTGCGGGCCGCCGAGCAGCTTGTCCCCGCTTGCGGTGACGAGCGCCGCGCCCTGTCGCAACGCGGTAGCGGCGTCCGGTTCGCCGGGCAGCAACGGGTCCGGTACGAGCAGGCCGGACCCGATGTCGACGACGACCGGTACCTTGAGGGCGGCCAGGTCGGCGACCGGGACCGCCGAAGTGAACCCGGTGACGACGAAGTTCGACGGGTGCACCTTGAGCACGAAGCCGGTCGCCTGACCGATCGCGTTCGCGTAGTCGGCGAGCGCGGTGCGGTTGGTGGTGCCGACTTCGCGCAGCCGGGCGCCGGTCGAGGCGAGCAGGTCGGGTAGCCGGAACCCGTCGCCGATCTCGATCAGCTCGCCGCGGCTGACGACGATCTCCCGCCCGGCCGCGAGCGCGGTCGCGGCGAGGACGAGCGCGGCGGCGCCGTTGTTCACGACGTGTACCGCTTCCGCGTCGGGCACGGCCGCGGCGAGTGCGACGAGGGCGCTGCGACCCCGGCGCGCCCTTCGCCCCGTCGCAAGATCGAGTTCCACGTCGGTGTGCCCGGCGGCAGCCACGACCGCGTCCACGGCCGCGGGGGACAGTGGCGCCCGGCCCAGGTTGGTGTGCAGGACCACCCCGGTCGCGTTGAGTACCGGGCGCAGGCCGGCCGCGCGCGCCGGCAGCGTGGCGGCGGCGATGGTCGCCACGTCCTCGGGCGCGATCTCGCCGCGCCGGGCGCGCTCCTGGGCGGCCGCGACGACCGCCTTGACCGTGCCGCGGCCGAGGGTCGCCGCGGCGGCGACCAGGCGCGGGTCGGCGAGCACGACGTCGGTCCGCGGTACCCGGCGCCGCGGATCATCCGTCACCCTGCCCCTCCTCCCCGAGATCTTGGACTCCTGGACCCCCCTGGCGGGGTGCAAACGTCCAAGATCTCGCGATCCGGCGCCCCGGCCGGCCCGGGCGTGGAGCGCCCCCGGCCGGTCCGCCCGCCCGGCGGATCCGGGCTGGCGGAGGCGGACGGGAATCGAACCCGCCTGGCCCGGGTCCCGGGCCACACCGGTTTTGAAGACCGGGATCTACCTGCCCTATGAGCAGCACAAATGCCGGACCCGTACCGGGCGTTGCCGCCCATTTGCCATCATGCCCCAGCCGTGGCAGTTGCGCTTCGCCCGGAGTAGACGGGCTTGGCGGCCGCCCGGCGAGGCATATGGCCGCGACGGTGTACTGGCGCGGAGTCTATCTTGATCGCGTGGTCCTCCAGATCGACACCGCGCAGCCGCTGCTCCGCCCGAGTCAGCTCACTGCCCTCGTACACGCCGTCCGTGACGCAGACCGCCACGATGAGCACCGGTGGATCGAGTGGAAGTCTGGTCTGGACCTGGCAGCGGCTGCCGGACAGGGACATGTTGCCAAGACCGTGTTGGGGCTAGCCAACCGGCAGCCCGCCGCCGCTGCCCAACACGTAGGCGGATACGGCTATCTCCTGGTTGGCGTTGAGCCCGGCGCGATCACCGGTGTGACTCCGGTCGATCCAGAGGTTCTCGTCGGTCAACTCCGCGCCGCTGTCGGCGATGCGGTCCGTCCGGGCGCGCGAACGGACGGCGAGCCTGCACATGACCGTCGCCGCCGCCCCGCCCAGGATCGAGACCCTGCCCGACATCCTCACCGTCGCCGAGCAGTGGATCGAGCGGCGCCGGCCAGCCATGCTTGCCGCGCGATACCAGTCGTCCGCCTGGCAGTCGACACGGGGTAAAGACTTAAGTGGCTTTCTGTCACCGGGGTTCGACCCTCTCGGCCCTACGGTCAAGCCGGACAGGCGTACGGAGGAGGAGTACACCCGTCAAGTCGAGGACTTCTTGGAAAGGGCGAAGAATGCGCTCGCGGAGCGGGCCCTTTGGGCAGGGTCACGGCAAAGTCTGTTTCTGCTGTTCGAAAGGCTGTTGATCTAGGTTGGCGAGCCTAGATTAACAGCTGATCAACACGCTCCCGACTGGTCTGATGGCCACGGACCCAGCCACACCCACGACTTTGCCGTGACCCTGGCCCTTTGGGCCAGATACCGACACGCGCCCGCCCTGCTGGATGTCGAGGTGACGAATCCGACCGACCTCGGCTACACCGGTATCCGGCTAGTCGTCCATGTTCCAGGTTCTGTGAAGGCATTCCCGGAGGAGTGGGAGGACCTCGTGGACGGCGAGCGACCGCGGTTTCCGTCCCCGCCGAACCCGCTGGGCACTCCGGTCGTGACCCACGCGGTACTTGCAAGCTTGAGAGGCTCCTATTCCTTGCCGCGGTTCACGCCTCCCAACTACAGCCGGATGATTCGACCCGCCCCCGGTTACACCGTCCGGGAATCCGGCTCGGTCGACATCGAGTACCGCGAGTTCGAGCTGCGCCCCGGCCAGGTGATCGTCCTAGATCCCGTGCCACTCATGGTGAGCGAAGACCCGGGCGCCACGCTGACGGCCACCTGGTACGCCACGGCCGCCGACATCCGCGGCCGGCTTACGGGCGAGTTCCCCCTCACGGTCACGGAGAGCACGCTGGATCTGACCAACCTTGACAGCGACGACACTTCCGAGTAGTCCCACGGTCCGGGCTCGGACGACGGCGCTGACCGCGCAGGCGGGTCTACCCCAACACGCTTTCCAAGTCTGCCAACCGGCGTCCGCCGTGGTTCGACGGTGTCCGCCACTAGGGAAGATAGCAGTCAGTGGATTGAGGCGGAGCTTGCTGGATTTAGGTGAACGAGACTGGAATTGAGACTGCGATGCCCACAGTGGACGGTTATCAAGACCCCGACGCCCGACCTGAGCGATGACTTATGAGCCTCGTTGCTTCTAGTGGATTACTATCAAGATGAGGGGCTGAGTCAGGTTCACAAGGACAACGACGACAGGCGCGTGCCGCTACGGTCGGGCGCACCCGGCGCTGGGACGGCTGCCCTTCGGGGGGCTTGGACCTATTAGGCCGTACAGATGCGTACTGCCTCCAACGCCTGCGAATGAGACCAGAACTGAGACCATCCGTCCGGCCGGGAGCTGGGCCGGCGGGCTGCCGCTGCTCGGAACGAGGCCACCGGACAGCCCACAGTCGGCTACCGCTCCGTGGATTTGGTGCGAACGTCGTATCCTACGATCCTACGCGCGAGCGAAAGGGCCTTGATGCGTTTCCTCGACCGCAACACCGCACCTGACGATACCCCGATCAAGTGGCTGCAGACCCGTCTCGCCGACGCCACGCAGCTGTTCGCGTTTGTCGGCTTCTTCGACCGAGCCGGCGGCGGCCTGGTCGAGCAGGAACTACGGGCAGTGCTCAACCGGGGCGGCCAAATCCATGTGGTCGTAAACCGCAACCCCGATGGGCTACCCCGCTACGCCGATACGCTGTGGCTGCTGGAACTGCTCGCTCCCTACGGCGAGCGCGCGAGTATGCGCCTGGTCATCGGTGGCGCTGAGCTGAACTCGAAGGTGTATCTCGTTCGCGACGCGGACGGCAACCGCCATGCCTTGGTGGGTTCGGCAAACTTCACCGCCGCCGGCCTAACGCGCAATTTCGAGTCCTGTCTGGCATTCGGGCCAGACAATCCCGAGTTGCTAGATGAAGTAGAAGCCGCTGTTAGCGCCTGGCTCAGACATCGGGCCGCCGTCGCTGTAGATCTGGGTACGGCCCGATTGATGCGCCTCGATGGCGGTAATTCCCCAGGCAGCGCAGAGCCTATTACCTACCTGCTCCAGCCCTGGCTCGACCAAGTGGACGCCGCCGGAGCAGATCGCGGACTCCATACGACAGCCGACAAGACCGAAGCCGATTCTAAGGACGCGGAAGCGGCCACGGTGCTCGCGAAGCGGGTATTCATCCCCACCGGATTCACCGACCTAGACCGGCTGTTGGGTGGCGGCTGGCGAGCCGGGAACCTGGTCGTGGTCGCGAGTCGAGCTGGTGTGGGCAAATCCACCCTAGGACTCAACTTCGTCCGGGCTGCAGCTTTCAAGGAGCGCATCCCGGCCCTGGTGATGACATTCGCCACTACCAGGATAGAGGTTATCAACCGGGTAATGTCGGCCGAGGCGCGGGTCCCTGGGCACGTGTTCCGCGCCGGGATGCTAAGCGAGGACGATTGGACCAAGCTGGCCCGCCGCCTGGGTGAGATCGATGAAGCACCGCTACTGGTTAACGACTCGTGTACCCCGACGCTGCGCAACGTCGCCGCGGAGATCCGCCGGGCCGTTGCCGAATTCGGCGTTGAATTGGTCGTCGTAGACCCCAATGCCACTAACTTAGTGGGACGTCCGGTACTGTGGTTGGTGTGATTGGTGTTGCTGAGCGGACGGCGGTGCGGTTGCCGGACCGGATCGGGATCGGTGTGTTGACGTCGGCGTTCCCGCCGGAGCTGGTCGATTT
>WNGG01009852.1_pt1 | contig 10408 bp, 6 predicted proteins | sample 5400661 | NCBI WGS metagenome assembly WNGG01 (sample SAMN13153372, study PRJNA577476) | soil metagenome | isolation source: 100 cm soil or saprolite under Garry oak tree replicate 1 | place: USA:California | collected 2016-06-15
AACGGGCTCCAAAGTAGACGTGAAATGTGGAGGCCTCCCCGTACACGCTGGCGGCAATTTCCTGCTGATTGATGATCTCGCGCAGGCCCTGACGCAGGCGCTCCGCCATGCGGTCGGCCTGAGTCTGCATCTCCCCGGTGGCCACAATGCCCAGGGCAGCATTGCCCGTGGCGGCGCAGTAGGGGTTGGCATTGAACGTACCCCCGTGCGAGACACGCTGGAAGCGATCACGTTGCGGATCGCCGGTCTGGCCGATGACCTGCATAACCTCGTCCCGACCGGCCACGGCCCCACCAGGCAAGCCACCCGTGAGAATTTTTGCTAGCGTACACAGGTCAGGGACAATCCCGAGCTTCTGCTGTAGTCCCCCAGGACTCCAGCGAAAACCCGTGATGACCTCATCTAAAATCATCACCACGCCGTACTTCTGGGTGAGCTCGCGGACACCCTGGACGAAGCCAGGCGGCAGCGGGACCGCCCCGTAGGAGGCCCCTGAACCCTCCGTAATGACGCCAGCGATATCGGTATCGCTGGCGAGGACCTGTTCCAGCTTCTTGAGGTCGGGTGGGAGGACCAACACGGAGTCCACTGCTCCCTGGGGGATACCGATAGAAGCCGGACGGTCGAAGGGCGGCAGAGTACCCGGCATAGCGTAATCGTGCCAGCCGTGGTAGTGCGATTCCCAGCGCACGATCTTTTCCTTGCCGGTATAGCCCCGCGCAATGCGCATGGCCAGCATGGTGGCTTCCGCCCCGGAGGCCACAAAGCGCACCTTCTCGGCACAGGGAATCAGGCTACAGACGCGCTCGCCCCACTCCAGCTCTGTAGCGACGGGCTGGCCAAAGTGCGAACCGTGCGGGGCCGCGCTGATGAGCGCCTGCACCACCGCCGGGTGCGCATGGCCGAGCAGCAACGAGGCCGAGCCCAGGCCGTAGTCGATGTACTCATTGCCGTCCACGTCCCATTTGCGGGCCCCCTGGCCGTGCGCCATCACCAGGGGAAAGGGATCGGTCACCCGCATGTCGTGGCTGACACCAGTCGGGAAGACTTCCCGAAACTTGGGATACAGCTCTGCGGACTTGGGATTTCTCCGTCCATACGCCTCACGGATGGTCTCAGCCATGGCCTCCTCCTTCTGCTGGGAGACACGCTCCTGCTAGTGCACACACACAAAATGTGCAAGCTCCCCCCGCCAAACTGGGTACTGCGCACGGCTCGTTGCCCCGCCAGTATGGCGGGGCAACGAGCCGTGCGCAGCACCGGTGCGCAGCACTAGGACTGTAGCACTTGCGCTGTCATAGTACCAGTGCTAAGGTCACGCCATGCGAGGTTCTTCTCTACTACCACTGGAGGGGGCATGACACCGACACAACACACACAACAGCCGACGTACCGCTGGGTGATTCTTGTGGCGGCCTGCGTGATGGGTTTCATAACCATAGGCACACGCTCGACGGTGAGTAGTTTTCTCAAAACTATCATCGCCGACCTGGGAACGAATCGGGAAACGATCTCGTTCGTGGTGGCGACGAATATCTGGCTGAGTGGGTTCCTGCAGCCCTTTGCTGGCCGCTTCATGGACCGCTGCGGTGCTAGAGGGCTGTTTACCGTCAGTATAGCACTGTATGGCCTGGGTATCGGGCTCATTGGTCTGACGCACAGCGTCTGGTATTTGTTCGTCGTCTACGGCGTTCTAGTGGGGGCGGCAAGCGCTGGGGCCTCGATGAGCCTGGCCAATGCCCTGGTGGCGCAGTGGTTTCGGGACTGGCGCGCGTTCGCCATGGGCATCAACAATACTGGCGGAGCAGTTGGGACGTTGTTCCTGGTCGGCACGATGAGCCCCTGGCTCCTGTCAACCTTTGGCTGGCGCCTGAGTCACGTCTATCTGGGGGCCGCGGTTTTGCTGTTGGCCGTGCCTATGGCCATGCTGATTCCGCGCCGCCGTGCTGCGGCTGGCAGTGGCCCCACACCGGCTGGGCTGCAGGCCACCGTGCCTGGTCCCCTGGAGACCCAGCGCTGGGCCGCAGCGCTGCGCAGCGCGCCGCTCTGGCAGATCAACGGGGGCTATTTCGTCTGTGGCATGACCGTGAGCCTGTTCACGATTCATTTTATTCCCTTCGCCACTGACCGCGGGTTTGCCCTTGAAACCGCGGCCCACGCCTTCGGGCTCATGGCCATATGCAGTGTGGTGGGATCGTTGCTCGCTGGCGTCCTCGCCGACCGTATTGGTCGCAAGCATGTGCTGGGGCTGGCGTATCTCATCCGGGCTTGCACCTTTGCCCAACTTCTCCTGTGGCACCATGAAATGGCCCTCTACGTCTTCGCCGTGGTCGGTGGGCTGGTGTGGCTGGCTACCCCACCTTCGGTGACGTCACTCACTGGGGAAATCTATGGCATGCGGACCCTGGGGACCCTGAGTGGGGTATCGGTGGTGGGGCACCAGATTGGGGGTGGTCTGAGTGTCTGGCTGGCCGGCAAGTTCTACGATCTGACCGGCAACTATGATATCTCCTTTACCCTCGCCGTCATTGCCCTCGTGGGGGCGTCTCTGGTGAGCTTCGGCATCGCTGAGCGGCGCTATTCCATACGCTACATGACGCCGGCACCCTCTGTTACGGGTGATTAGGACGACCTTTACCCTTCGCGGCGGATAGAGTCTTCGGCGGCCGCGACGTCCTCGGCGGAGCCGATGATCAGGGGCACGCGCTGATGCAGTTGGGTTGGTTGCACCTTCAGGATATCTTCGCTCCCCGTGCTGGCATGGCCTCCAGCCTGCTGGGCCACCAACGCCAATGGCACCGCCTCGTAGAGCAGGCGCAATTTGCCAGAGCTTTTTGGATCGGTGATATCGGCAGGATACAAGAAGATCCCGCCAGTGAGCAAGGTACGGTGAAAATCGGCCACTAAGGTGCCGACATACCGCCCCTTATACGGCTTGTGCTGCGGGTCCTTCAGGCTATCAACGTAGCGCCGTACCCCAGGACTCCAGGTATGATAATTCCCCTCATTGGCACTGTACGTACTGCCGCGTTTCGGCATGCGAATATTTTCGTGCGACAGGAGAAATTCGCCGAGACTCGGATCGAGGGTATAGCCATGTACGCCATGTCCAGTGGTGTAGACGAACATCGTACTCGAACCATAGACCACATACCCGGCGGCTACCTGCTGTGTCCCCGGCTGTAACAGATCGGCCACCGTGGCGTCTAGCCCGGGGCTCATCTTGCGCCGAATCGAGAAGATCGTGCCGATGGTGATGTTGATGTCGATATTGGAGGAGCCATCGAGTGGATCGAAGAGCACCATATAGGGCCCACGCGCATACTCAGGCGCGGGAACAATCGGCTCCGCGGCTTCCTCCGAGGCCATGACGCAGACGTGCCCGCTGGCTTCCAGGGCCTCGATCAATGTCTGGTGGGCGAACACGTCGAGCTTGGTCACTTGCTCGCCCTGCACGTTCTTCTGCCCCGTGAACCCGAGGATATTCACCAGCCCCGCTTTATTGACCTCGCGGGCAATCACTTTCGCAGCCAGGGCGATTTGCGTCAGCAGGCCAGTGAAATCACCCGTGGCGTCTGGATAGCCCCGTTGTTGTTCCATGATGTGCCGGACCAAGGGAATGCCGATACGACTCATGGTGTATCCTTTCGTCATATGCCGCGAGGACGACCGGAGACCAGCCCTCTGGAGGAAGCCGTCACCCCCATCCCTGCGCGAAGCGGTCGTTCTGCCTACGCCACGCTCCCTTCCATCTCCCGCGTATACTTCCCGTAGCGTGCGGCGCTGTTGTATTTGGCCCGCTGGAAGAAGCACTGCTGGGCGGTCGGGGCATTGGCAGCGTTGCCGCGCCAAGATTCGAGTACTGGCCCCTGCAGGGCGCGCCCGTACGAAAAGCTCAGGGCCCACGGGTGCTCGCCCATGGCGTTCATGGCATTGAGGTGCTCCGTGGCCTGTTTGGCGCTCTGGCCACCGGAGAGAAATACGATACCAGGCACCGCGGCCGGTATCACTCGGCGGAAACAGCGCACTGTGGCCTCGGCCACTTCGTCGACGCTGGCCTGTTGTGGGCAGGATTTCCCTGACAGCACCATGCTGGGCTTGAGCAACATGCCTTCGAGAAGCACGCGATGCGCATGGAGCTGTGCCAACACTTCCTGCATCGTCACCGCCGAGACCTCTTCACAGCGCTCGATGGTGTGATCCCCGTCCATCAGCACCTCGGGCTCCACGATGGGCACCAACCCGGCCTCCTGCGACAGGGCGGCAAAGCGCGCCAGGGCATGCGCATTGGCCTGCAGGCAAAAGACGGTCGGAATGCCCGCTCCAATAGTAATGACCGCCCGCCATTTGGTGAAGCGCGCCCCCAGCTCACGGTATTCGGCCAGACGCCCACGCAAGCCGTCGAGCCCCTCAGTGATGGTCTCACCCGGAAAGCCCGGGGGCTCTATAGTGCCCTTGTCGACCTTGATACCAGGCATGATGCCCCGCTGTGCCAGCAGGGTGGGGAAGGGCGTGCCGTCCTGCGCCTTCTGACGCATGGTTTCGTCATAGAGAATGATGCCGCTGATGAACGCCTCGACGCCTGCCGTCGTGAACAAGAGCTCGCGATAGGCGCGACGGTTCTCCTCTGTGGAAGGGACATTGATGCTATCGAGACGTCTTTTGATCGTCCCAGAACTTTCATCGGCCGCCAGGATGCCTTTGCCTTCAGCAACTAAGTCGTGAGCAGTAGACACAAGCGTACTTTTATCCATGGAACACCTCTATATACATGTATATACATGAGTTTTAGGCCTGGCCCTACCTCATGCCTCATAAAGCCCCAGCGTTTAGGCCGGGGATAGAAGAGGCTACCTGCGCAGCAGGCACAGGGTTCACGCTCATCAACAGCCGAAAAGATTGTTGTATGGAGAACATGTCATCTCGTACACTTTCTCCAATACGGTCGGGTCTGATGCTCCTACGCGAGTGCCCCCGATGCGGCTCTTTGATACTATAAGTAGACGGTTGTGCGAGGCAGTCTCGCACGTAAAACTTGCAACGCCCACTGAGAGAACCTTGTGAGATGTTCTCACAACCATGCACTCACCTTGCGAGGTTGGTGCTGTCCAGGGGTTCTTGAGGCTCTCCTGGACGGGCTGTATGGCCCAGCCTTGAACACGGTACAGCATGCTTCGGTATGCCAAGAACGTGAATCTCCTTGTGCCTCAGTCTGGAATCCCCGGACTTCAGGCCGGGGAGGAGGTCAATCCACTCCGTTGTACAACTCCTGCACCACACTGTGAATTGTTTGCGCGTAAGGCGAATCTTTTCCGGTGATGCGGTTGAGCACCTTCATCAACGGGTATGCCGGCTCGACGTCGCGCGCCCCTACGCCAATAGGGGTGAACTCTGAGCCCTGGGAGCGCCAGAAGTGGGCGTTGGTGCGGTCGATGCGCAAGCGCGCCTCACGGTAGCTCGGCTCCGCAAAGACGTCGTGCGTCTCGGTAATACCGCGTGAGTTCAGCGTCACCATCAGACCGATCTGCAGACCGCGACTGCGCACCGTCGCCACTGATTCGGTCAGTGGTTTCGGCAGCAGCATCATATAGTGCGAGCCACGCTCGTCGCCCTGCGTCATGTAGAAGCCAGTCTGCATGTACTCGAACATCGGCGTGACCAGTTCCTCCACCCCGAGCAGGACCGGGTCGTCCTTCCCGACGTATTCCCCGCCGGTGATGAGCGCCAGCTTTTCCGTCGATGCCGCCAGGAGAATGTCCTGCACGGCTCCCTTGACGGCCTCGTGCTGGTTGACCACCTGTGGTAATGACCACAGCCGCTTGACGTTAAACAGGTTGGCCGCCCCGAGCAGGGTCGCGATCTCCTCGCGGTGCGCACGCGCGTCGAGGAAGATGCGCCGATGCTCGTGCACGTCGAAGATTTCGAACGCCAGGCTGTCGCCATAGCGTACCCGGAAAGCCTCTTGCGCCAGGGCCCGCTCCACAGCACGATAGACCGGCACGTTGAATGCCGCCGGTCCCGCCTTATCGGCAGCCAGCACGCCGACGCGCCAGGTGTTGCGGGTCGGTAACTCCGCGAACCCGGGCCCCTGACCGGTGACGTTGCCAGCAAAGGGTTTTTTAATTTCCACCGTACCGCGGCCACCCTGCCAGGCTGCCTGGGCCTGGCGGATCTTGTCAAGATGGTTCTGCTCCGGTGCCGGCAAATGCGTTCCCAGTAACTCGATAAACCGCGCACTGGGCTGCGCCAGGTCATCCACTCGGACGCCCTTGGTGGCCGGGCCAATCTTCAGATCCTGAGCCAGGCCATATGGCTTGTAGCCGATCAGCTCCGTGACCCAGACCAGTCGCCAAAAGGTCTGGAAGGCCATCAGGTGGATCTGATTAGAGTCTACCCCATGGCTGTGCGACATCAGCAAATGCAAATCATCACCGACGCCAAACACCTGGAAGTTACGGAGCAGGCCGGCCTCTTGGGATTCACACAGACTGGCGCGGGCGACAGGCTCGAACAGCGTTGGTGGCGTGGTATGCCCAACCTTGCCACCGGCATCGGCCTTGATGTCGGACAGCGTCTCGCCACCAGCATGCGCGTTGGCCTGCTGCACCAGCGGGTCGTGCTCACCCTCCTCTGCCGAAGGAATGAGCTCGAACAACCGACCCAAACGCTCCGCACAGCCCCGCGCCCGCCGCTCCGCCTCTTCAGCAGTCACGTAGGGTTGGAATTCCCCGTGCTGCACCATGCACTGAATGGCCTCGCGCGCTTCGTGCTGGAGCAGGGACGTCTGCACACTGTCCTGCGCAAACAGGTCGACCACGTCGTGCTCGGGCGGGATGCGTCCGTTGTCGTACGATTGATACGTATAGGCGACGATCTTCGCCGTGCCCTGTTCATCCGTACGGTTGCGTACCTGCGCCATGGTCACCGGCATCACGCCGACATGATAGCCACCACCCTGTCCACCCACGGTGAAATGAAAATCAGCCCCCAGGTTAAAGTGCGCTTCACCCACGGCTGGCAGACCGCCCTGGAGGCGCACAATCGCCACTGGGTCCTCCACCACCGACGCTCCCAGCGCTTCAATCGACACCAGGGCAACCGGCTCGTGGCGTGTCGCTTGCAGTTTTTCACCATCCGTGACGAAGCGGCCCTGCACTGCATAAATCCCACTCACCACCCATTCCACCGGGTTGGCAATGAGGGACAACAGCTCAGCCCAGTCCCCGATCTGGTCACGGCCCAGCTCCAGCGGTTTCTGTAACCAGGGATACAGCAAAAACAGGCGCTCTTCGATGGGCCGGTCACCAAAGGCAAACAGCCGCCGCTGGGCCTTGCCAGCCGTGAGGTCTGCCACGTTCTCCACTACGGCGATGAAGCGTGTGCCATCGAGCCGCTGATGCGAGCCTTTATCGGGATGGAAAAATAGGTTGAAGAGCATCCTGTTAAAAGCACCAACCGCCCCGTTCACCACCTTCGCGATGATGATGGGCTCGGCCCCACGCTCAGTGAAGGGGAACTCCAATGGGCGCAGACGCAGCGCCGCGACGCGCTGACGTGGTGTGAGGTGGAAAAAATCTCCCTCACCCGGTATGGAATGATACACGTGCGCTTCGGCGGCGCGGGTCAGCGCTGTGGTGACCACCTCAGAGGCCAGCTCACCGACTTTGGTGTTATGCAGCCCCTGCCCTAAGGTCATCATGTGCATAACGAGATCACTACCCAGAGCATAGAGGCGATAATCACGCAGAGCGCCGTCTTGCTGAGCCCGATCGAGCACCGCACGCCCCACCTCGAGCAGCTCCTTGGGGATGGTAGAGAGCCCTCCTAACCAGCGCAGCACGTTCGCGCTCATCACTGTCATCGTCACCCGTTTGGGGACACGCTCACGTTCTTGGGCGAGAAAGTCGTCTTTGGTGAGAGCAGGAAAGATGGTCTGTGTAGATTGCATCGCTCTATCTCCCATCAAGAAGGTATCGAGCTATTTTCTCGTCAGTGACGAGCACATTAAAATACGGCTTGGCCAGGGCGGCTGCGATGGCCTCTCTTTTATGTTCACCACCGGCAATGGCGATCACATAACGGTCTTGTTGCTTTGCTATCTGTCTAAAATCGTCAATTTTAATAGCAATGAGCTTGTCTTCGATCTCCTTATTCTGGATACCGTCTTTGCGTATTGGAATGTAATTGCTCTCAGAAATGAATTCATCTTTATTGATATTGATGCCTATTTGTTTCTGAATTCTATCATAAGTTTTATTTTGTAGGTTTCCTATGCCTAGAAGGAAAATTGTGGACTGCTTGGCACATTCCATCATATCTTCTATGTGATATCTGCTACGGTAATTCTCCATTTCCTTTGGTGCTAGCTGGGTGTAGAAGTCAGGGGGAAGACTAGGGATATGTGCCTCAATGTCGAGTGCATCATCCCGTCTTTTCATCATGATCGCCAATAACGATACGATAGTATGCGGATAGCAGGCTTCCAAACGACTATCGGCGTAGAGCGCTGAGGGATATAACTCTAACTTTTTCTGTTGTAGATGCCGCGCAAGGTCGGCATCCATCGCGAGTAAGTTCAAAAAATTGTCCACCACGGCGAGCAGGGTGTCGCCGCATGACATGGCAATTCTGATAGTCGACTCTGGCGCCTCACATAGCAGGGCCGCGAGAGTTCTGGCCCCGGCAAAGCCCAGGTTTTCGGTGTTTTTGCCACCCCCTCCTGGTACAATATAAACTGTGTGGATGCCTTTGGAGGCAAGTTGGTCCCGCAGCTCAGCTTCCAATTTGAGCAGTCGTGGGGGTTCGATGTGCGCCTTCACAATCCCTTCGCGCCTGGCTCTCTCCAGCAGCCGCGACACGGAACTTTGTGAGAGACCTAGCTCCCTGGCTACCTTTTCCTGTGTCAGTCCTTCAACATAAAAGAGTCGCGCGGCAGTCACTAGAGCCTCGTAATCCTCCCTGTCACTCTCTGCCGCGGATACCCGCACCGCCCGCATGGGCTTTCTCCTCACTGCAGCGTACAGCTCTCGTCAGAGCCGAGAGCGTTTAATTCAAAACTATATGTCAAATAATTATAGATATGAATATGCAAAGCGTAAATAAAAAATTCATAGAATAGAAAACTCAACGAGTACTAACGAGTACTAACGTACCTCCTATATGTATTATAAGAATGCGAGTAGGGGATGCCCAATGAGGGCAACGGCAAGGTGCGCGTCCCAGGCCTGCGGCGAGGAGTGTACCGCTTATGGTGAGGGGGTGGGCCAAGACGCAACCGACCAGATACACGAGACCAGGCCCGGGAATCACCCGATGACGGCATGGGCGATGCAGGGTGATCCTCGGGCCCTCATACCTCCTTAGGAACCTTACCCACGTAGATTCTGCGCCACGAACTGCCAGTTGACCAGATTCCACCACGCCGCAATGTATTGTGGCCGGGCATTGCGGTAGTCGATATAGTACGCATGCTCCCACACATCGCAGGTCAACAGCGGAGTTTTGCCATCACGCAGTGGACAGCCAGCATTTGAGGTAGCTTCGATGCTAATATTGCCCGCTGCATCTTTCACCAGCCAGGCCCACCCGGACCCGAACTGTCCAGCCGCAGCGGCACTAAAGGCGTCTTTGAAGGCCTGGAAGTTGCTCCAGCCACGGTTGATGGCGGCCGCTACATCACCGGAAGGCTCTCCGCCACCACGGGGCGACATGGAATTCCAGTAGAAGGTGTGATTCCACACCTGTGCCGCATTGTTGAACAGCCCCCCTGCGGGCGCCGTGCGGATCAGCTGTTCCAGGGTCTGGTTGGCTTCCGGTTTGCCCTGCGTGAGGTTATTCAGGTTCGTGACGTACGTCTGATGGTGCCTGCCGTAGTGAAAATCGAGCGTTTCTGAAGAGATATGGGGCTGTAAGGCATCCTTGGCATAAGGCAGTGGTGGTAGTTCAAAGGCCATACTCTCGTCCTCCCGTTGGTGTATACGTGGCCATGCTTGCCCGACACATGCGCCGGACATACCTCATAGATAATCTAACGCCTGCTCACCAACTCCGACAAGCAACAGCTCCCTACCCCAGTGGGCGCAGATATCTTGGGATAGGGCCCATCCATGACTGTCTCAGGGCGATAATGCGATACTAGCAGCTTTCCTGTTGCGTGTCTAGACACCGGCAGTCGGCAGTCCTTTTCTGGTTGCATTCCCCAGGCAGATGGCCTATACCACTGCGTGAGGGATGGTGGGACAGCGAGGACAGCGAGAGGAGAACCTCCGTGGCACGACAGCACGATCAGGAGCATACCAAAGTAGTACGCGGAGCGACTGGCCGACCGGTAGTGCGGGGCACACATGGGATCGTCGCCAGTGGCCATTATCTGACATCGATAGCGGGCATGCGCATGCTGCTCAGCGGT